>Ga0179593_1500311_pt1 | contig 13342 bp, 21 predicted proteins | sample CZODoug2_1_08_16_FD_185931 | JGI IMG/M metagenome (GOLD analysis project Ga0179593, IMG submission 185931) | Vadose zone soil fungal communities from Angelo Coast Range Reserve, California, USA - CZODoug2_1_08_16fungal (PacBio error correction) | ecosystem: Environmental > Terrestrial > Soil >... | reverse complement strand
TTTTGAGCAGACACACTCGACCTCTGTCCGCTGTACGTTCCCGGGTTTTAACGAGAGTTTTTCTTGCCGATGTGGGCCACTCTGTCATGGGAATATGTTTCTCTGTCCCCGAATCCCCCCTCCCCCCTGCCTCCTGGCCCCGCAAGATTCCTGATCTGATGCTCGATTTCCCGCAGCGAGGCAGGACAGATTTCTTTTTTTTAGCTGTCCTGGTCGGGGTCCTCCTTCTGTAGCCGCCGTGAGTTTTTTTTTTTTTTTTATAGAGCTCCCGGTCTACGTCAGTTTGTGTTGTGATTGCTTCTCCCCGCTTTCCGAGCGGTTGACTTCCTTTTCGACTTGCCCTCTTTCTTGTCTGGTATTCCTTTGCCGTTGAGTGTTACCAGAATTGTTTTTTTACTGCTTCGTTTGGCATTAGGCGATCAGCAGCCCTTCGGTCCCCCCCCCCGACGCCCAGCCTCCCTTCCTCGTTCTGGGCGTCGTTTCGGCTGGCGTCGTCCCTTCCGTGACGGGATGGTTTCTTTTTTTTTTGAGCCGATAGACTCCCTGGCCTAGACGCCCGTAATTGATTCTCTCCCCCCCTTCTTGAGAGCCCCCCCCCCTTGCCCCGTAGTTTGTTTTTGGCGGTTGGTGACATTGCTTTTCCTGGTTGCAACATTGAATTTTCCCCCCTTTTGGGCGTTCGCATCTGCCACATGCCCGTTTTTTTTTGACCTGAGTCGGCCCGGTTTGGGGTTTTTTTTTTTTTCTTTGTGTGGTGGTGGCTGACTAATCCTCTGGGACTGTTTTTTGTGCTAGTTTTGTGCTGCTGTCGTCAACGTTTTGTGTTGTCCCTTTGCGGTTGCGTCGGTGGGTCCCCTTTGGACTGTATATTTCCCCCTTTCTTTTTTAGGTACATAGGCTTTCACCCCACCCTTCTCTTGTTGGAGGACATTGTACTCTTTTTTCCTTGGGCCTTTTCGTATATAGTTCCAGAGACCCCGAGGATTAGTCTCCGTGCGGGCAGCTTTTGATCTGGCAGAGCCAGCCCCCACTTTCCCCATGTGAGCCTTTCCCCCCCCACCACGTTCTTTTTGGGTTGCCTTTTAAACGGCGCCCGTGCCAGTGAGTTTTCCTTTAGTTTTTATGGGCCTGTTTTTTGCGTTGTGGAAATAAATTGGTCTTTCTTCGTCCGGCTTCTACCCTCTGTGCTTTTCAGCTTCTTCCCTTTTGTTTTTGCTTTTTTTGTCTTTTTTGAGCATCAACCGTCCTGGTTTTTTTTTTTCGTAACTAACCTGGTCCCAGTGGAACACCTTTTTCGGTCCATCGCGCAGCTGCTTGCCCGTTTTTTTTTTTGTTTTTGACAGTGCCCTTGGCCGAAACGTCCGTGGTTCCTCTCGCTTCTTTTTTTCGCGCACCCTCCGTTTTTTGCCCCTCATCGCCAGCCAGCGTGTTTTCTTTCCCTTTCTGTTGCAGTTGTCCCCACCCATCCTTTTTTGGCGTCCCAGTAGCTTCCTTCTCCAGGTTTGGTGTGCTTTTTTTCCCCAAGGTCTGGTCTGGCGGATCATTTTTTTCCCCCCGTACCGTTTTTTTGAGTTTTTTTGGTTGCCTGCTATGGCGGTCCGGAAACTCCACACCCCACGACTTCTTCCGGCTCCCCCCGAATCATCCCTTTTTCTTCGTACTTGGGGTGCTGGCGGCCGTTCCTTCCGGGACCGGAGTTGCTGGGTTTTAATCCCCGCCGTTGCATGGTGAAGGCTTTCCCACCAGGGAGCCCCCTCCGCAAGCCACTTGTGGTTGTGTTCGTTGCGGATCGGTTGCCTACTTCCCTTGCCCCGAACAACCCCTTCCCCCGATGGTGTTTTTTTTTGTCTCTGACAGGTAAGCGTTTTGGTCCCCGAGTCACCCTTAGTTGCGTCTCGTTTTAGTGTCGGAGTTCCACGAAACAATCGGTGTCCTTTTTCCTTTTCTCTTTGTGTTGCCCCCGCCTTTTCGCCTTAGTCGTCAGCGGCTTCGTTTACTAATGAGTTCATGCCTTCCAGAATGTCGTTCTCCCAGTGGGGGCTGGTTTCCTTTGATTCGCACCGCGTGTGGTTTTGACTGGGGCCCTTCTCTGACATCTTCTCTCTTTTTTCTTTTGGGTTTGGGTTTTCAGCCGTTTGACGCCCACCTTGGAGTGACCTCCGGTGCCTCCCCCCCCTATACCTTTTTGCCCCATTTTTTTGCATTTTTCTCACTAGTGCCGCGCGCCTGACGCGCCTTTTTCCACTTTTCCGGTCGCACCACCTTTTAACCCCCAGAGCATCAACGTCACCACGCTTTCGGTGACCACCCCTGACGACCCTGACCCGTTTCCTCCCCTCCGTGTGTGATCAGTTTTGTCAACTTTTTTTGCTTCGTGCCTGCGGTTGTGTTCAGGACTTCGCGTTCGCCTATATCCCTCCCCAAGTTTGATGCGTGTTTGGTTTCCTCCCCCCTTGTGAGACAGCGCGGCCTCGTCTCGAGTGCACCCGCCACCGTCTTGTTGCCCCCCTTTTTTTCCCCACACTCCCCCTTTCCTTGTTTCTGTGACCTTTTTGGAGTTCGCGCCCCCTGGCACCATGCATTAAGGGCGGCGGCCTACCCCCATAGCACGCCCGCCTCAGTGAACCATCCTTTTTGATGGCCCGCACTGACTTAGCAAAGTACACCATTGCACGGAACCTGGGACGGACTCTGTTGCCAGGCCTCCCCCCCTGGTATGTGAACTCCCTTAGCCACCATGAGCCGTTTGGTTGGCTTTCCTCCATTCCACCTTCTTTGCTTTGCTCGCCAACGTATCGTCCGGACACCCCATCGTGCGGTTATCGGCCCCCTTGGGCCCTGCGCCGTTGCTTCGCAACGATTCTTTTGCTTTGTTTTTTTTGTATACCCCCCATTGCCCGTGTTCCGTTTGCACCGCTGCTTCGACCCAAGGACCCCCCATCCCCCCCCACACATAATCTCCGAATGCCGTTTATTTTTTTTTCCCGCTTTTCGCAAACCCCATTTACCACCCAACATTCCCTATCGCCAAACCCAAAGCTCCTCCTTTTTCCCCCCTCGCAGGTGTTGCAACCCCACCCTTTTTTTTTTTGATCTTCTTTGCGCTACCCTTTTTTTGACCGGTTCTTTTAGATGCTGGAGCTATGCGTAAGCGGGCAGAGTCCTTGACGCCTTTTTGACTAGTGTTCCCGTTCTGTTTCATCTGTTTCTGGCATGCTGTTCGTGCAATGTGGTTTGTTATTTCCGACACACGGTGCACCCCCCCTCCCAGATTTTTCACTGCCACCCACCTTCCCGACCGGTTTTTTCGAGTCACATACGCCATGGTAGCCCTTCCACTCTACGCCCCCTTTTTTGGTTATCGCCACCGCACTTGCGTTTTGGCATTTGCCAGCACCCTCCCCCCCCCAGGTTCACACTTGCTTGTTGCACCAGCCCCATTTCGTGACCACTCGTTCGGGTTTTCACCTCGCTAGGCTTTTTTTCCCAACGGAACTGCCGCTCTTTTTTCCGCCCTCCTCAGATCAGACCTCACTTGCTACCGTTTGCTTTTGTTTCGAAACCCTGCTCATGCTTGGTGGTTTTGTTTTTTTTTTTTGACACTTTCCCCCCCCCCCCCCTCCTTTTTTTCGCCTCGCCCCTCCAATCCTTTCGTTAATTTTCGGTTCCGTTGACGGACTTGTATAGTTTACAGCTGAGGCACTACAGAACACCTCGTCAAGCGCTCCTCGGCTGCTAAGCCCACTCTTTTCGTTCCGATAGTCCAGAGCACCGACCTCGGTCCGCCCCAGTCTACCGTCACCGCGACACAGGAATTATCGTTTGACCAGCGAGGAGGCAATCGCTCGTTTGTCCGAATTGCTTTAGTTGTTCCTGGCGGAGGGCCCCCCCTTGAGTGCACCTCAGCAGTTCCATTCTAGGCCCCTTTCGACTAAGACTGTTCACATTGGAACATTCGGTCCCTCCTCCTTGCCTTCCCCCTCTCCTCCCTCTTCCCCGTTTTTGTTCATGTTGATCGATTCAGAGTCCCCCTTTGGGTTTTAACTGACTTCTGGGTGTCTCTGAATGATTTTGCCTAGACCAGCTGTTGTCTGCCAGTTGCAGGGCCCCCCCTCCTTTTTTTGTTTCTCCTAGTTGTGCGTGTTTTCTTGCCTCCGCGCGGTGCGCGGCCAGTTTGCGTTAGTATGTTTTGCCGGCGCGTCCCCAGTTTGGTTTTTTTTTTTTCGGAGCCCCTCTTTGGTCGCGTTTGACTTGTGGAGGATGGTTGCTTGTCGGTCCGGCTCTTGCGCTTCGTCGTCTTGGTAGCGGAGTGTTGGATTATACATGCGGGCGGACTTCTTGCCTTCCGCTTGTTGTTTTTTCTGCGTTCTCCCCCCCTGTTTTTCTGCCCTAAGTCAGCTCTTTTTTTTTTGGCCAGTAAGCCTCTATGTTCGTCCGTTGGATTTTTCGGGTGATGCTCTGTCGGTCCGGATAGTTCATTGCATCGCTTTTTTTTTTACCCCCCCACTGCATCTGTTTTTGATTTTTTTTCGCACTATTTTGTCGACTTTTATTTCGTAGCATTTGCGTGAAAAGGACCCCCCCCTTGACGCGTGCCAGTTTTTCCCTCGTTGCTTTTTTCCCCAGCCGATTTGGGCCAGCCTCGTAGGCGACTGCTCTTACACCAACCGAACCTTGCGTTTGTTTCGCGTGGAGTGCCTTGACTTGGTTCCACCCCCCCTTTTTTTTTTTCTGTGACGGTTTTCTGACGCCCCCCCTTTAGTTTTCCCCCGTTTGCTGTAATCCCTACGCTGTGCAGATTGGTTGCTTCTGCTGGTTTTTTGTCACACCACGTTCTTTTCGCTTCGCGGATGACCCCCCCCCTCGTAGGAACCTAGTTGGACTTGTCGTTAGCTTTTTGGCCTCCAGCGTTTTGCCCCACCAGCCAGTCCCTTTTTGCCTGGGTTGTTTATCACAGTCTCCCGTACTTCGCTGTGCCGGTGCTCCTTTTTTCATCTGTTCCCCTGTTTAAGGTCCCTTGCCTTTGGCTCCTTTCTACTGCGGTCCAGCGGCCCGCTATTTCTCCCCCCCTGTGCTGAATTTTTCACCCCAAACTTCCAGTTGTGGCGGTTGTGTTGTATACAGTTGGTGGCTGGCGCTTTTCTTCTTTTAGTTGGGAGGCTTTTTTCTTTTTTTTTCTGTGTGACCTTTTGTTCTATTTTTCTGATAAGCATAGTTTGATTCCTTCAGTCATTAGGTGCTTTTTTTTTTTTTTTTTTTTTTTTTGAATTGGTGCGTTTTCGTTTTGTGAGTTCCTTCTTGTTTGGACTCCGACGCCTGACGGTGTGGGTTAACCCCGTAGCTGCGGACCCGCCGTCCCCCGGTTTTGTCTTTTTTGACCGTCCATGTCACGTTCTGAAACTGGATGCGTGTCTGTTTTTTTTTCCCTCCATTTTCCGGCCCGTCCCCCCACTGACAAAGGCTTGCGCAAAATCGTTTTTCGAGCACTCCCACGTTTTTCTTGTGAGCTTTCTCCCCTTCGTGTTCCATCGAGTAGGTCCCCTTTCGCCCCAGCGTTGTGTCTATAGTGCCTAGTGGCGATTTAGGTGGCCCACCCTTTTTTTTTTCCCCCCAGCTACTTAGGCCCGTTTTCTGCTTGATTTCCCTGACCGGCCGCGATTCCTACGTCATCCAGTTGCGCGTGACGCATCATACAGTGCGCTCGTTGGTGTTGGTGTTTCGGCGGACTCAGTTGGAGGTTCCCCCGTTTGATGCTCCTGGCTTGACTTCTTTACTCCGCATTAACCCCTCTTGTTGTCACGTTGTGTTCGGTTTTTTGTCTCAGCCGATTCCGGAACCTGTCAGTTTCCCACTTTTTTTTTCCCCACCACCCTTTCGAACGTGTTTTGCGCCCGGAGTGCCCCCCCTCTTGTCAGTGCCGGGTTCCGGTTTTCCCTAGTGGTTTTTTTGTCTGAAGATGGTTCGTGTGCTCATTTGTGGTCGTCCCACGAATTGTCGCCTAGTTCTTTGTCGAGGCGCGCTAGCGCTACTATTTTCGTAGCCGGAGGCGCAATGCGGCTTGCCGCCTTGTATATTTTAAGTGGCCGTTCCCCTGATCCGGTAGCCTCGCCCGGGGGTTTTTTCCTCTCTTCTTTTCCTCCTCCTTTTGTTTTTTTTTTTCCTTTTTTGCTATGATCTACCGTTTCTTGTCGGCCCACTTGTCCCTCCCCAATGGCACCCCAATGTGACTTTCTCGCTGTTCGCTTTTTTTCTCAGTTCTCGGGTCTCGCCCTTGACGATCAAATAGGGACCCAGTTCTGTGGTTCACCCCGAACCCCTTCTGCCAGTTAACCCTCTTTCTTTTTCCTTACTGTGACCTTCGGACCCCCTTCCCCTTTTTCCCCTTCCTCCTCGGTTTCAGCGGTCCCTGACCCTTTTTGGTCGTGCTGCCTTCGTTTCAAGGAATAGGTTTCTTGCGTCCCCCCCCCCTCCACAACCGTGTGATGGTTCCCTGCTTTTTTTGCGTCCAAAGGGAGACCAGAAGTCCTCCCCCTCTTTCCCTTTTTGGCACCGCACAGTCCCGCCATCACCCCGTGACACCACCGAAGCGGGTTTTTTGGGCTGGTTCTTTTTCCCTTCTCTCTGAATGGTTTCCCCTGGTTTAAGGAGGGTCCTCGAGTTCCGGGTCCAACCCCCCGTGCTCTGGTGTCCTTGTGGTCCCGCCAAGGGCTGACGGAACCTCACCCCTTCCCTCCTGGTTGAACCGAATCATGTCCCCCCTCCCACTTCTTGCGAGAAGGCACCAGTTCTGGGCTGGGCTTCCCGCGCTTGCACTTCGTGTTGGATCGACCTCTGGTCTTACCCCGGTGCACCCCACTCCGTCTTTTTCCGGTCAAACCTGCAGCACCCTAGTTTACCCCCGTCGCCGTGTTCTCAGGCGACTTTTTCCCTTTTCCCCTGGCTTTAATTCGTTGACATCCCACCCCCGTTTGCACACCCCAAGTACCCCCAAAACCACCTAATCTCACCGCCCCCTGCGCGAAGGCTGACACCCAATTTTCCCCCAACAGATCAACCCCCCATCATCCCTTAGGTACAAAACCCAAGCCAAACCGTCCCCCGCTTCCAGTGCCCGCCTTTTTCCCGTGCCCCAAACCTTCCTTTTTTTTGTACTTCGGCCAGTGGGTTGCCCCGGTCTGACACAGATGTTGGTTTTTCCTTTCTTTGCGTTGCCTTCCCGATTTTGCCTGCTTCTCGCTTAGCGTGCGAATCGGCGTCTGCCCCTGGCACCCCTCTTTTTGCGCGGTTGGTCCCCCAAGCTTCCCCCCTGACTACGGTGCCCTCCGTTCCCCAGCCCATTCCCCCCTTTTTGTCACTTCGAGCAACCGTTGTTTTCCCTCCCCTAGCCTACTGGCACCCCCGGTTCTTTCCCCCCCCGCCTACGGGTTCCGGGGCCCTATTTTCCCCCTCACCAGTCCCACACTCTTTTTCCCCACCTTGATTTGCAACAGCACAGTGCCCACTCGTGTAGGGTCTGCCCCGTCTCCGGTCCCACCCGTTGCCGCTACGTGTTTCCCAAGCCCGCTCAACGAACTGACCTCCCCCCTTCCTTTACCCCTACTCTGACGGTGAACTGCGGGCCACGAATTCTTTTTACGGATCTGGATCCCCTGGAACCCCTGCGTATGACCCCGTTTTTCCCCCCCCAACAGTATGCAACTTAGTTCCCCCCTTTTTCCCTATCCCCCCCTCTTCCCAATTCTTTTCCTATTCAATACCCTTCTCTTTGGCCACTTTCGACTAGGAGGGATCCTCAACCCCCCTTTTTGAAGTGGCCCTGCAAAGAATTAACTACCTCTGAGCCAGAATCCCTCCTCCAGAACTCCAGGTCCCTTTTTTTGCGTCCAGGCGCGCTTTTTTTCACTGCCCGATCCGCAAGTGTCGTTCTGTCCTCTCCCTTATGACGAGAACCGATGATCACCAAATTTTCCCCGTCTGGCAGGCCCTCTTTTTTAGACACTCTTCCCTTCCCCACCCGAGACCCTCTTTTTCAGTTCCTCCCCTCCCCCGAAGTTATGCATGGCTGACTACTCCGTTTGTTGTTGTTTTCGGAGATTCTTGCGCCTTCCTTTCTCAATAGGCCGATTGTGGGTTCCGCTTTTTTTGGACTCGTTCTGTTCTCCTTGATACCGACCTTTGGGTTCCCCCCCAATTATTGTTTATTCCCCGTTTGTTTCCTGTACCTTTTCCTCACGACGACGGCGTGTCCTGCCCTTTTTTGCTTCTGGCCTCTTTCCCCCCCCCATTGGGGGGGCGTTCTCCCTCTTTTCCCTTGAGTCTTTCTTTTTTTAGCTCACAAGGAGGATTTTGATCTCCTATGTTGTCGTTCCAAGTTTTTTTTCTGGGTCTCACGTCCTTTAGGTTGTTTCCCCCCTTCCCCCGAGTCCCTTTCGGCTTTGGCCCGCATTGGTGGGTAAATTTTGCCTCTCGCTGTGCCCTTTCCGTACATATCTTTGTCAGCCGCGAGGTCTTTTTCCGGAGCCGAATTGTTGTCGGGCACCCGGCGGAAGTAAAGGGTCTTTTGTAGACGTTAAAAGACCTTACCCCCTTGGGAGGTTCTTCCCGCGTTGCGTTCTTAATTTTGGTCAGTGACATTTTCCTGGTGAGCGGGTCCTTCTGTTTTTTTTTTTAGGAGCGCGTTTTTTAGCGTGTCTAGGTCTGCCCTTTTTGGGCAAGTCCCCTGTAACGATTTTTTTATGCTTGTCCCCCCCATTGGTACAAACCCCAAAACACCGCGGTGCTGGGACGGGGATCTGCCCCTTTCCCGGACGGGTTATTTGTTCGACCCATAATGTGGGGGTTAGCTGGGATTTTGGCGTGCCCTTTGGTTGCCTTTTTCTTGGTAAAGAAATGTGGGTGTCGTCTGGTCCTTGTCGTGGGCCTGGTGATTTCAGTATCCTGTTGGTTTTCACAAAACCCTGGTCCCCCGCCCCAAATGCCCGAGTGTTTGCGCACATACGCGCCCAGTCTTTTTTCGCCGGCGGTAACCCTTCAATTTTTCTAAGCGCGACCTTCCTGGATAGTTTTCTCGGTCTCTGAGCGAGAAGAATATGGTGCCGTTTACCCACTGGGGCCACGCCGTCTTCCCCCCAACGCGGTGGGTTGGCGTGTTCCAGGGTCCTCCCCCCCCCCCCCCCTGGTGGCCCCTTCTTTTCTTTTCGTTTTTTTGATGCTGTATATTTTTTTCTTCTTTTTTTGTTTTTGACCATTTGGTTTTGAGGACTGGGGGCGATTTAATAGTAGAACCCTCCCAGGTATTTCTCTTTCTTTTGTTTTGGGGTCCCGTTGGTTATTTTTTAGGTCTAAGTTGTTGGCCGGTTTCAGGTTCCCGGGAACAAATGTGTTTTCTACCCATTTTTTTTTGTGTGCGTTTTTTGCTTCGTTCGGCTTTCTTTCCTTCAAATCCTAAACCCTCGTAGTGTGACCCTTTTGATAGATATATAATTCCCGACCACGGGGTCCTTTGCACATTCTGCCAGGTCTGGCGTAAGGCCGGCCTTTTTTTCCGTTTGAAGGAAATACCTAATGAGTTTTCTTTTTTCCACAGTAGGCCCATGGTTGTTTGTGTTTTTCCCCCCTTCTGGCGTTTGCCCAATCCACACATTATCGTTTTCTTAGGGATTGATTCTTCTTCAAAGGCAACCCATTCCCCAAAGTAGGTTGGCCTACTTCCCCCTCTCCAAATCCTTTTTTCCCATCTTTTTTGAAGGTCTTTTAGAGGACTTGTGCGGTGTGACCCCCCCCTCTCTTCTGGTTTTCCCTTTTTTTCGCGACAAAACATGTCCTTGCCGCCACAGGCCCAGGTTTGGAGGGGACCCTTTCGGGGGATCGCTTACTTTCCTTACCTGCCAGTTCCCACACACACATGACCTTTCTTTCGTTTTTCCCGATGTGCGATTTCCATTAGATTGATGTCCATCTTTTTTGGACGTTTCCTCAAGCTGTTTTTTAACGGTTTTCGTTTGCAGTTTTAGGGGGTTTCACCGAAAAGTTCGGTCCCCCTCTTTTCTCTTAAGAGGGTCCCCGGTTCTCCGAGACGTCACACTCTTTTCTCCACTCCTTCTTCTTTCCTGTGTCCGTACTGGCGGTTTTTTTCCCCTCCCGCCGACGTCCTTTTTTTTCCCTTCTCTCTCTTCTTTTTCTTCCTCGTTTGAGACTGAGATGATCCCCATTTTCCCCCACGGGTCCCCCCTCCTTTGAGGTGACCTCTCCCCTTGTGTTCCCTTCCCCTTAAATATAGGAGGGGGCGCCCCCCCTCTTGGCCTGGCGAATCGTCTTTTTTGGAGCTGTCCGAAGCACCCTTCTTCTCACCAATTCTGTGCGTTACCCCTGCCAACCAGGCTATGCAACCCCCCCCCTCCACCCCGCTTTCCTTGGAAGGCCAACCCCCCCCAATGGACACCCGTCCTTTCTCACTCGGTGATGGCCAGCTGCGCCCGGGACCAGTTGTCGTTTTGCCCCTCGCATTTCTTGACCACCCACCACCCTTGTTTTTTTGTTTTTTTTGCTGCATGGTGTTTTTCCTCTCCATGGTAGTAAACCAGCTCTGCCTCTTTCGGTGTGTAAAAGCACGTTCCCGCGACCCTCCAAACTGACTTCCCTCCCTGATGTTTTTTCTGGAGCTTTCTTTTTTGGAATATTCGGGCCTTTCCCTTGGCTCAAGTTCAGTCCCGCATACCCGGATTTTCCTTTTGGGACTCCATACTCCAACCTGGCCGACCTTGGCTCCCTCTGATGCCAACGGACTTTAGCCTGCAGAACCTTTTTTTTCTGCGTGAGGGACCTTGTGTTGGGGGCTTTGCTGCGCAATTCTGGTTTATTTTCAAATTTCCCCCTCCTTGTGTCGGTCCCCCTTTGCACTTTTTAGGCCCCACCTCGGGGCACCATTCGCTGCCCGTTCCCCCATATGTCCAGTTTCCCCCCGGGGCGTCCGTCCCCCCCCTGCCCCCCACAAAGGAAACCCCACTGCCCAACAACAATCTCCTATTTTTCTTTTTGTCTCCCCCTCGCGCTAACCAAACTTTTTTCCCCACACAAAGATCACCCCAAAAAACCAACCTTCTCCCCACCCTCCCCCCCCATTTTCCGTTCCCCTGCTTTTGCATTTTTTCTCCGTTACACCCACTCCGTTTTTCCTTCGTGATCTCCGTGGCCCTGCTGCTTGTTTGTTTCCTCTGTTGGAAGCTTTTTTGCTTCCCGGCTTATTTCGAGGGTGCTGTAGTTCCCGGCGGCGCTCCCTTTTGCTCTGTGCCCCTGGTGGCCTGTTTTTTTTATGTTTGCCCCAACCTTGTACCCTCCCATGGCCCTTTACTTGTCGCTACCGTCTTCCACTTTTGCAAGCACTTGTCCGCAAGCCAGCTACCGCCACCCCCTCGGCTGGATTCCGCATTCCCCCCCCCCTGGCCTTTTCCTTCCGCCCCCAGGGGTCCCAACCGTTTTCCCCCGTCCAATGTATTATCCGTCCCAATTTCGGTTTCTTCTCAGGTCTCCTTTATTCGGGTTTCCAAAGGTCTGTAACGGTCACTCCCCGGACTTCTATTCCCTGATGACCCCACTCCCCCTCCCGGAATTAACTGATGCTGTGTCGTGGTTTTTCCTCAGTTAGGGGAACCATCCTGAGTTGCCCTGCGCATACGAACCGTCTATTCCCTCTTTTTCTCGGCTTATTGCTTTTTTTTTTTTTTTCGAAGGCAATATTTTCCCTCCGTTCCCCTGTACGAATGTGTTTCCCCCAGTTCCCACCACTGCCGTTTCCCTCTCTTCCCTGGCCTGCACGACTTCGTTTCATTGAAGCAACGGCCACTTTTTTTCTCGCGCGTGCTTGGAACGCTTTCCCCCTTTTCAGGGGCGAACCCCACCTTCTGTGCCCCGCGTCGAACTCGAGAGCCCCCCCCCCCGCAGATCCCAGAGTGACGTTTCTGGCCGCCACTAGGTATGACAGACCGAGTTCCAACAGGTGTCCTTTCGATCGACCCGCCCCCCTCCTCCACGGAAGGTTTCTCCTCTTTTTCCATAATTATCTTTTTTTGAGACGTTCAGATCTGGAGGGACTTTGGCAGTGTTTTAGAACCCCATATTCCGCTTTGGGACCCCGTGTCTCTACCCGGGGTGCCAGTGTCCCTGGGACAAATGGTTCTCCGGGTGTACCCTCCGGGATCGTTTCAACTGTTTTCCGCCTTGGCTAAAGGATTCCCCCCAAGTTGGCGGACCGTCTTTAAGGCTTTTTTGTCATGAGGTGGTTATGGGCCTCGGGGTTCGGTCACAGGAGTCTCTTCCCGAATTCCCCTTTTTAGTGTTTGGGCTTCTACTGCTCGTCTCCTTTTCGAAGCTTGGTAATTTATCCTCCTTCCTGTGTTACCCTATGATCCTTCCCTCTTTTTTTGACAAGCCCCCGCCCGTCGTTTTTCGGGGCAAAGGGTCGGTTTTGGTCTTCTGAGGGGTCCTCCCGTGCTTTTCTTTACTTCTCCGTACCAGCATACCCGTGCTTCGGTTTTTTCTGACACGCGGGAGGCCGTCTGATGCTTTCCCCAGAGGGCGGTGTGAGGAGTCTTGACCCCTCTGCTGCAGGGTGTTGGGCCGTCGATAGCGGCCCCCCCCTGTCTAGACCCCTCACGTCGGTTGTGCCGCCAATTTTCAAGGTCAAACCGGTTTTTTTTTTTTTTTTATGTTTTTCGGGGAGCACCCTTGCAAAGGAAGTCCTTTTGGTTTTTTTTGGCGGATCCCCCGCCCGCTGTTTGTTGTTGGTTTTTCTAGCTTTCGTAGGGTTTTTTTCGCTTGATTTTGAGATCCAAGGTGAGGTTTATTGCTGTCTGCCCCAGCAGGAAGGCTTTGTGTCACTTGTTTTTGCTTCAGGACTTTCTGTAAGGGACCCTCGTTTTTTCCAAACCAAAGCACAGCCAACCGGTTGGCGCCAATGACTCCGGCCCCCTTGCTTTTCTTTTTGTTTACGAAGCCCCCCCCTCTTTTTTCTTGCGACTTGCTTTAGGACAGACCGCTTCCCTCGTATCATTGGAGCCGTTTTTCCCACCTTAGATCGCATCTAAAAAACTTGGCTGGGTGGGCCTTTTAACTAAAGCTTCCCTTTCCGGGCCCTTGCGTCTTTATTTTTTTTGATTATTGGATAGATTTGCCTCTTGGTCTGTTTTTTTGAAAACCCCTACAAATTGGAAATTTTCGATTGGACCCGTCTTTAGACCTCATTTCTAGTTGCTATTGGGTTTTTTGGGGACGGGGGTTGGGGTTTTTGACAGGGTTAGTACCAAGTTTGACCCCCAGACAGCCCTCGTTTGTACACCCTCCACGC
>Ga0179593_1460062_pt1 | contig 13342 bp, 9 predicted proteins | sample CZODoug2_1_08_16_FD_185931 | JGI IMG/M metagenome (GOLD analysis project Ga0179593, IMG submission 185931) | Vadose zone soil fungal communities from Angelo Coast Range Reserve, California, USA - CZODoug2_1_08_16fungal (PacBio error correction) | ecosystem: Environmental > Terrestrial > Soil >... | reverse complement strand
CGGTCCACTTTTAGCGAATTGGGATTTCCCCCTTGAAGAAGTAGAAGGCGCAATCGAAATTGGTAGTGTTTTCCCTTCCTCCTCCTTCTCTGGTACCCCTATCGGTTTCCACGGCGATCCCCGTGATGAGGCCTTGCGCTGCTAGCCTTGCCCATTCCGTCTTTGTCTCCCTTCTCCTTCCGTTTTTCTTTTTCCTCTATAACTGCCCGCGGCCGCTCGGGACTTCAAAGGCCCCTGAAACTTTTTTTTTTTTAAATTTGAATAGGAAACCGTCTCTGCGGGTCTTCTTTCCATCTTCCCTCACCTTTCCCCTCTCTAGCATCCTCCCGAAGCACCGGAGCTTCATCGAGGGAGATGACGAGTCCTTTTTTTTAGTGTCTGTTCAATTTCCTGATCCGCCTCCCATCCCTTAACACGATTGTCTTTTTTTCTTTTCCCTTCTCTCATTCTTTTTCCTTGTCTGTGCACTAGAGGCCCATTGTGTTTGAACCGCAGCCAGGTCGAACACCCCCCCCCCCCTCTCCCCCCGACAGCGGGAGATCGACAATTAGAACGGATTCCCCCTCGGTCGCTTTCGTTAAACCATGCTCAATTACGAATCTGTGCTCGTTGCAAGCTTGCCTCGTACTGTCTTCCCCTTTATGTCACGATCCCCCCTACCGATCTTCCCGGATCGCGTTCCGATTTAGCCCTAGATCTTCTCGGAACCATCAGTGTTCTGCAACCAAGTGATGACCTCCCTACTCCGTTTCTACTGGTTAGTTCGGTGGCATCTTATGTCTGTTCTTCTCATTTCCCCCATGTTGTTTGCATCCGCCTTTTTTTTTTTTGGGAGGTCTGTGTCTTCCCCTCAGGTCACGTATGTTTTCATTTCCTTCTCCGAGTTGTTTTTTTTCGTATTTCCTTGTTTATCAGTGTCCAGTCGTTTGTGCCCCCGACAATTTGCCCAATTCATTTACCCACTAGCGCTTTCCCCTTCTCCCCTTTTTTCCCTCCTTCCTTTAGACTCCCTAGATCTCAGGCACCTTTGATCTTTTATGTTACTGCAGATTCTGTCCGGCCTTAAGGCATAGTCGGCGCTCTCCGATTCCTTCTCCTGTGCTCCCTCGTATTATTTTCCCCGTAGGGTTTTTGTTACCCCCCTCAACTCTTGTACTTAGACCGACTAGAACATCTTTTCACCCTTTGATGAATACCAGAGCGTTTTTCCCCCCTACCACCTCCCCATTCGTTCTTGATGTATTTGTAAGCTGCACTCCCTGGTCTCTCTTAGCTCTTTTCGTGTGTCGTCCCGGAGGCCCAGCCGCCCAGACCTTTTTGCCCACCCCCCCCTGGCTGTCTCCCTCTCCTTTACTTCCCCCTGCTGGAGTCGTCTCAGTTCCCAGTCGAATTTCTTCGCGCTCCCCACCCCTCCTTCTTCCCACACTGTCTAGCTTTTGTTTGAACAGCTAGGTCACCGAGCTCCCTCCGCGTTTGTCGCGTTCGTGGGCAGCGTGAAGACGTGTCCCTCTGTTCTCCGGGAAACTTCTTCCGCTCAGTCCTCGGGTCCCTCCTTCTTCCCCGATCGCCCCCCCTCCTCCCTCCCGTTGCTCTGACCTGCCCGCGCTCGTGTTGTCCCCAGAGCCTTGTGCCCCCCCAGCAGTTCGTGGCGGACTCCTTTGCTTTCCGTCCAACCCTTGTCTTTCCTTTGCGTTTTTTGACTCCTTGCCACCTCACTCAGACCCCCTTCAGAGGGCGAAACCGTCCTTCTTTTCCTAAAGTGGAGGACGGTAATAAGATGCTGTCCCTTTTTTCTGTACGGTCTCGTTTCCCCGCGAGGCTTGCTTCGTTTTTCCTTCTCTTTATTTTTTTCTACCCTTTCCCTGCCTCAGTTTTCGATCCGGCCATCGTACGTGTACCGCGGATTTTTTGACCCACCCGAACCCGGACCCCCGCCCTGTTCTGTTCACCGCTAACACGTATCGCACCAGTCGATGGCCCTTCCCCTCCTCCCTACCCTCCCTTTCTCTACTCCCATCCCCGAAGTTTCCCGCCTAGTTTCAAGGGACTGCATTGTAGAGGGTTTCCCCCGTAGAAGCCGTGACGCGACCCTTTTCCGACCCGTGGCAGGTCAACCCGTCTCACCCGTGCAAGGTCCTCTTGCCTCAGCGACGACTCCTTGCGCGGAGGACTAGTGTGATAGGGGCGTTTCCCCCCCTTTTTAATTTCTCTCGGAAACCTTCTGATTGCATTTTTTTTTTTAACGAGTGTCGCCGCGAACTCTGACTCCTTTCTCAATAGTTAATAAACTTTGAAATTGTTAAACCATCGCGTCCCGGTACTAATCTGCAAGTGGTTCAGACTCTCTACTTTTTGAAGCCCCCGGGGTCTTGATCTTTCCTCAATAATTCCGGGGTCGTTGTGTGCACTGACAGCGTGGAGTCCCAGGTCCCCGGAGCTCCTTAACTAGTTGAGAACCAAGGTCAGGGCTCTAGGTATCCGTCTTTTTCTCCTGAGAACGAACGGACGACCCCACCCCAGTTGCCGCGTCCAGCGTTTCGAACAGATTTTTTCTCACCCAGTGTTTTGGGTGGAGCTAGAGAGCCTCCCAGAAGTTCCCAAACACCCCCCGGGTAGTAGTCTCCCAATTTGCTCCCGCTAGGTGACCAGCCCCGAGACCCGACCAAGATCCCTCGCAACGCAAATTTATCGTCATCCCCCCCTCCCCTCCTCTTACTCTCGGTACTCCCCCACCCCCCCCCACACCCATCAGGAATTTTTAAACCCCTCGGGCACCAACCGCGTAGCAGAGAACCCCAGCTCTCGCCGCCAGCGCGTTCAAAGGTAAACAGACAAAGCTCCCCCCCGGACCTTTCGCCCCTGTGGGGAACCCCAACCCCCAACTACAAGATGACGCCCCCTAGATGCGTCCTACTCAACCCCCGCATCCATTACAGTCCCCCATCCTCATCCCGTTGGCCAAATGAGCTAAAAGTTCTTTTTCTCCCAGTCTTTTCCCCATGATGCTCAAAACCCGTTTCTCCTTGGGGAATTTTCTACTGCATACTCCTTTTTGTTCTTCTGCCTTTCCACAATTACAAGAACAACGCTCCCCTCCCTTTTCTACCAGCTCCTACCTCCTTACTCCAGTTTTGGCCCTACCCCGCTCCATGTATTTTCTTTCCCTCCCCCCCGTCTCTGTGGACGTATGGTTGGTTTCCCCTGTGAGATCCATTGACCTTTACGCGCTCCCCGAGGCCCTGTTGTTGCATCCCCCAGCCCCTTTAGCGTTTTATTCTACCCCCTTTCTCCCTCTTTTTTTCTGAATGCGTCTATTTTCCCCCCCCCCCCCGAACTAAACTTTCCTTCTCGAAGAATAATCGAAAAACGACGTGGTCGTTCCCTTTGTGCGTTGCCCCGCAAGACCCCGCATTTCTTTCCCCCTCGTGTCCTAAACGTCCAATTTTGTCCCCATGTTTGGACCCCCTTTTTCGACGCCACTTTGACAGTTCCTTTTTGAGTCTGCCACCTTTTTTCCTCAACTCCCTTTCCCCCCTCTGGTGCTGACAAGAAATCAATTCCACATGTTGCCTCCTTGGTCGGCTTTGGAAACGCCTGTGACCCTTTTTTCTCTCAGCTCTTGCCACCTATTCCTGAGATAAGAGTTGCTGCGATAGAGTAACTGAGGAAGTGGGATTCCTCTTGAAATATTTTTCGCGTGATTGAGTCTTTCTCGGTCTACCCCCCAGGTGCGTGTTTGTCAGCATTGTTTGAGACAACCCTTCGCCTCCTGAGAGGCCCGCGCACTTTTAGGCTACGCCCCCCGTCCGTGATATAGGTCTTAGTATAAAGTCACCCCTGGTGTTGAGAGTCGAGAGAAAGTCGATGTTCTTCGTCTTCGATTTAGCCATAAGCATTTTAGCCTCCTTAGTCGTTGTTATGCCTATATAGGAAAGTCATCCTTCCTGATATCCCTTCTCGCTCCAGTACGCTGTCTTCCTCCTCCGAGTGTTGACGCGCCAGTATCCGACTGTCGAGATTTTCCCCCACGTGGTTACCCCAATTCTCTCCACCCTCCCCCCTCCCCCCGCGCACCGAGCCCTTGGTGCTGTGCAAGGTCTCCCATCCGACACCCCCCCTTTGTCCCCCTTGTCTTCTGGAGCAGGGTTTTCGATCGTTGTTTTTTCCGCGTCTCTCCTCCTCCTGATGATCTGGTGATTCCCTACGTGCTTAGGTTTACCGGATCTCCTTTAGGTCCGATTGTGCCGCGTCCCACGCTCCCTACTTCCCTCCTATGGAATTTTCCTCCTTCTTTCAGATTCCTTTTTCGGGGGACGTTTTTTCCTTTTTCTGAAGCCTTTTCGGCTGAGAGCTGTTCACTGACTCCCCCCCCTTGCCCGCAGGATTCCCCTCCTGTACCCCTAAGGGAAGTTTTCAGTTCTATAGCTCACGACATTCTTCAGCTGCTGTTTCCCTTATCTACTCTTAACTTCCTCTGAGATAGCCTTCATCAGAAGCATTCGGTCAACAACACTTTATCCTTTGGTTGAGTACCCCCCTTTTCGGCGGAATTTTTTTCCACTCCGCCCCAGACCTTCTCCCGTTCTCATAGGAAAGTCGCCCCCCGGGTAATGAATCTCCGCTCTCACTATCCACCAATCCCTTGGCCGCGGCGCTTTTACTTCTTCCAAAGACCCCCTTTGACGGCCCCGTTAACTCCTCCCTTTAGGGGTGTGTGATAAGAGGTTGTCCCGGGAAGGCCCTAAAGACGGGCTTTCCTCCCTCTTTTAAAGATGGTGCAGCCGACACACAATCCTGTCCCCCCTCCCCCTTTTTTCGACTATCCCAGAGATCGCGTCCAGGCCATCAGTTCGTACCCTAAAGATTCCCTCACTCTGTCGACGCTTTCTACCTTGCGGGCGCTTTGCTCTCCCCCCCCTAATGACCTGTTTCGATTGCCGCCTCAAGACTTTTTTGGCGCCCCTCTCAATCCCCTGCGTCCCCTTTCCCTAGACTGGAATCCTTTTTTTTCCCTTCCAGAGGTTGTTTTTTTCGCTTGATTAACCTTTTTTTTCCCCCAGGGCGCGGCTTTTTCATCTCCCTTGTGAAGCATCCCGTCCCTTGCTCTTAGAGGTGTCATGAAGCGTTTAAGAGCTCTCTCTTTCGACTTTCTCTTTCCCAGGGATGGTCTTTTTGACCGTCGGACTCCGCTTGACCGGGAGTGGTTTTTCTTCCTCCCCCACATTCCCTGAGCGCGCAGAGTCACCGGGCCAGGCCGTATGGGGGTCTCACTCCCCCCAGGAATTCCCCGCCCTACCGTTCCGGCGGTGGTCCTTGGGCTCGTCTCCCACGTCCCTCTTAGAGCGCGATCCCAATCGGCATGAACCCTTTGCAACTCTCGGGCCCCTCTTGTAAATTGTCTTTGTTTTTTAGTGTTGGAGGTCCGCATCCTCCCCCATCCGCTCTTGAGAAGCCTTCTCCTTTGAGGGCTCCAGTTGTGGCCCTTTGAGGTTCTAGCTTTTAATGAGCCGCCCACGTCAGAAATGCCTGCAGACCAGCTCTCGAAAACGATTTTCTCCTTTCTTCGCACCTCCGTCCTTTTCGGTGGCGTTCCTTTCTTCCCCTCCAGTGGTTCTCCGACAAAGCTCTGAATAATTTTTTTCTCCCAATTACCCGCGTCCCCGCCGGCCCAATCTTCCCTATTCCCCCTTACCTGAGACTAAACTGTTATAGGCAACTGTACATTTTAGCTTCTTTTTTTCGTCCATCCCCTCCCAGCTGTCGTCTCTTCGCGGCATCCAGTAGGCTCTTTCTCAGTAGAGAAGTCCCCCACCCCTGACGGCGAGTGATCCCCTCTAACGTGCGGCTTTCCTGTTTTCCTTGCCCCCCACCAGCTTTCCTCGTTTTTTTTTCTGTTTGTCTGCCCCAGAATTGGTGTCATACACTCTGTTTTCTATTATATAGTCAGGTGTAGACTCCCCTCATCCTCCCCAATCTTCCCCCCCTCCTCAGGGTCTTCTAAGTTCCCGTAGTGTTAGGTCTTTCTTTAGATTTGCCTTTTCCTCCTCTTCCTCTCGCTCACGGACCCCAAGCCCCCTCTACCATTGCTCCTCCGTAGTAGGTAACTTCGTCTTTAGAGACGCACGTATCTAACCAGCCCCATTCTTCTTCACGTCAGCTGATACATAAGTTGATGATAGCCGCTTCTCTTTCGACTATCCCTCCTGCTTGGTCACACTCCTTATGAACCCCCCCCCCCTGGGGGGTTCATTATTAGCCCTAGAGGAAGTATTGAAATACATCGATGAATCTTATACTTTTCTTTTTCTACAGTTCATCCTCCTAAAAATCCAACCGCCTCTTTCCGCACGTCCTGGTTTTCTCCCCTCTGAGCCACGTCAGCCCCCCCCTGCAAATCATAAGCCCTTTACTTTGCGACTCTGAATTTTGCCGGAGCCTTCTCCCAATCTTTGACGGGATTCTTCCGGTTACCTTCCCACCCTGTCCATTTTTCCCAGGGCTTACCAACTTCACTTAGGTTTCCCCTAAAGCGCGGCGGCTCTCGGGCCTACGCTTTTGCTCCTTGGTCCCCAGACAGCGTCCCTTTTCCGGGACAGTCCTACAGGCCTTGTTTTCGTCCCAACCTTTCCCTGCCAGCGCTGCACAGGTTGCATATAGTCAAGACATCCACCGCAGGCCACACCTCTTTTTATACGCCCCTCTAAGTCCTTTGATTCACAGTTAGCCCGATTAGTCTGCTCTCCCTTTTTAATCCCGGCGCCCGGAGAGCATAGTCACGGTCGTTTTATCGCAGATGAGTGGTCTCTGTGTAGTCCTTACTGCCATTTTCCCCTTTTCTTCCAGCGCGCCTGCGTTCTCCATTTCCAGAGTGAACTATCCCTCCCTAGAGGACCAGTAGTAAAAACTTCTTTCTCGCGTACCCCATTTTTTCTTCTCCATTCTAGGGTGATACAATCGAGAAGTAGGTCTCGTGTGACTTCCCCTCAAGGAATTGTTTCTTTTCGATTGGTATGCTGTTCAGAACCGTTCTGATCGAAACCTTGGTCCCTTCTCCTCCCTGACGTTTTCGATTTAGTCCCCCCTCCAACTCCCTGACCCCAATCGATATATGGCCGGATCTATCTACTTTTCTTTTTATGATCTATCTCTCAGTCCAGATTCTTTTTTCCTCCCCCCTTTTTTGTCCGTCATAGCTTTCCCCCTTTCCACTACCCAGCGAACGCAAAATGCAAGTTTTCGTCGAATCTGCCTTCCTCTGCCCTCTTTCCCATTTTTCCCCCCTCAGCTCCCCTCGTTACACCACCCCCTAAATCGAGGGGTTTCTTTCCGCGCCGATCAGGAGCATCGGTTTCACCGCCTCCTCAAGTCATTTCAGGGTTACCAAGGGTCACCCTCTTTCGCTTTTTCCTCCCCTTTTTCCCTTTTCCCTTGTTGTGCCCTCTGACAAAGGCTCTTCCCCGCTCAAAACAGTCGGCATCCGTCACATGATCCTCTTTCCCCTTGTGCCCCTCTTTTTCCGTACGGCGCTCAAATGTTAACCTCCCTTCCCTAAGCGGGCGTTTGTAAACGATCCCTGCGTTATCTCCCCTTACCTCCCCTGATCGATAGACTTCCGGGAGAGGATAATCCCCACGGTCGCTTGCCTTACCTCCCCCCCCAGTTTTTCCCCTTCTCTAGGCTTCTGACCCCCCCACTGTAAGGGAGCGTGCCCGACGCGCCCTGACCCTCCTTTCTCCCTGACCAGATCTTACCTCTCTGTGCCGCCCCTTACGAGTCCTTTTTGTTGGCAACATGACGTAATGGGACCGGAGCCTAATCAAGAAATTTTCCCTTCCCCCCTCGGTTCGGGATCATTCTCCGCTACTCCCTCTACACATGGGGGTAAGAATTGTGACCTGTTCCCTTTTGTATTACTCTCCTTTCTCCATCTACCCGACAAGAGGTTCTTTTAGTGGAGGTGAATGCTCGCTGCGGTACCTTCCCCCTCCAGGAGTTCCCACATTTTTTCCCCCCGTTCTCTCTTTGCCGCCCTCTTGATGATTCTACTCTCTAGAGGTCATGATCGTTTGCTAGAAGGTCTTGTTAAACATTTCTCTCCCTCCCGTCTCCTCCCTGCATCTTTAGTCGATCCCTAAGAATCTTATGGTAGCCCCTCTACCCCTCTCTCTGTTCTCGCCTCGAGGCCCTTTTGTCACTCAGATTCTCGTTGACATGCCGGAGTTTCCCTTCTACTTCCTCTCTTTCCGTTCTTTTGCCCTTCTGATAGCTTAGATCACCAACTTTAAAGACCCGTTATCCTCCCCTTTTCCCGGTTATCACGTTTCTATGTCGTCTATTGATGACTACTTTCTCTTTTATTCTTTAGTATACGTTCATACCACTATGACACCTGACTCCCAAAAAGGAGAGCTTTAAAGGCGACCACAATTTAGCCCCACCGTAGAGGGACTAACCCTTTTTTTGATGAGTCGTTTCTATTTCGATCTTTGGACAGCCCTTAGACCCCCCCCCCCCCAGTTACGGATTAGGTCTTTTTTCTCTGAAGCTCCTAGTCTCTTCCCCTTTGATATTTGTTTCCCCCGGAAGTGACGGCCGTCTTCACGTCTCCGATGAAGTACTTCTGCGCTTCTCCCTCTTGTTTTCCCGATCTGTCAGTTCTTGGACCCCGCGCGGGCTTTTTCCCCCTCCTCCTTGCCGGCCTAAGCCATTTACGTTGAGTCACCGTCCCCGGGGAGCTCTTGATCTCGAAGTCGTGTGCTTGGCGGCGAACCCGAGGAGCGAGTGTCGCCTGCCGTCCTCCTCGCGTCTGGCCCTCTTCTCCTTATGGTTGCTCTTTCCCCTCTGTCTATTGCGCCAATCATCGCCATTTTTTTAGGCCACGGCGATTGCCCCGGTCATGCCTCTCCGTTTTCTCTCGCTTGGAAGAGGCTAATTTTTTTAGAACGCCACATCGGCTCAGACAAAGTTCGATTTGCCTTCTCCTTTTTCTGCACCTTCGTGTTTTTCCTGTGCATTCATCCCCCCGCTTTCTGGACTATAGTGGAAGGGACAAAAAGTTCGGCCTTCTAATTTCTATCCGATTTCCATCCCCTCCTGGGCCACTTTCCCAGCCGACCCCCCTCTCCCTCTTCTCCTGAGTCTTTCCCACTCTCGCTTTTATCCGAAGACTCAGGTTTAATTTGGCTTATTGGACTCGCTTCGATGCATTTTGCGCCCCCTCTCATTCTCCCTATCTTTTCCCCCCATCATAACTTTTTTCCTTCTGAGTCGAGGACCGTCTAGGAGCGGCTAATCTCTTAGACCATCCTAGTAGCGTAGACTTAGTTAATGTCAGGCGCCTCCTTTTAGCGCGTCTCCATCTGTTCTTTTCCTTCTTTTTTTTCGCTTGTCATTCCTTTTTTTTTCTTCATGCTGATTGACGTTAGACTCCCTCTATTTATTTTGTCGGAGCATTTCGGGCCCGAGCGGTAGGCCCCTTAGAGACCCCGTTGCTTTCCGTGACCCAGGGCCTTTTCTTCCATCTGGATTCACCTTGTGAGAGGAGTCCCTTTTTCTTTTTTCTTCGTAGCGCGCTTGGGAGAGGACACTTCTGATTTTGACCATATACGAGGGGTCCTATTACCTTTCCTCTTCGTTGCTTCGTTCGAAGCCAGTGAGTGTCAGAGTCCCTGTTTCGCCTTGCAGGTCGTTTTCCTGCCGATACTTCCGCCCGATTTCCCCTCTCCATTATACCCCTCCCCTGAAAACTTAAGTTTTTTTGACGTAATGCTTTCGTGCACTTGGCCGGCGCCCCATTGTTCGTCTTCCCACTCTATGCCGCGACAGTTGCTTTCCTCCCCCCCCCATTCATTTTTCCAAGCATAGCAAGAAACTCTCAGTTTGAGTAATTTCCGGTTCTCGTGCTCGTTCTCCCTCCCCGTCACTTCGACCCTGTAGCCCTAACCACAGAGATCTACTTTCGAGACTAGACGACTGTCGTTCCTTACCCGTCTCGCGCGCCTCCGCCAAAGCTGGAGACACGTTCTTCTTCCCGGGGGCTGATGAAAGGACATGCTAGTGTCCTTTCCCTTGAGGTTTGCGCCTGCAATTTTCCCCCTCGTTGGGATGATTCGACAGGAGTCAGATCTCTAAATTTCCTTTGATATAGTAGCTTTCCCCAATTCTCCGAGAAGTTGTGTAGGTCGTGGCTTCTCACGAGGCCCTACTAGTTCTCCGCAGCAAGACATAAGAAGCCCGCCAATCTCCCCCTCGACCCTCCTAGGTCGACGAGTCTTTTGAGACCTAAGGAACCGCCTGAATCGACTTTGGGGTCAATGGCGCGGCGGAGTTTTCCCCTTCCCCACCTCTTTACAGAGTTCCCAATTTTTTTCAGGAGATATCCGAGGGTACTTTCCCCCTCGTTTGACGGTTCAACCCTCTTCTGCCCCGTCTGAACCCCCGCGTGACCAATCCCCCTTTTTCTTAGAATTAAGAGTGCAACTATTGTAGTTTAGAAGGACTTCCGCTTTACTCACAAGCCCTCCTAGCCGCCTGCCGCCATTCATCGGTTTCAGAGCCCCTGCGCGTTCCCTTAAATCAAGATAGAGGAGGCGCTCTAATGGAGGAGCTCTTTGTCCTCCCCTGGAGTTCCTTCCGTTTGGCTTCGGTTTCTCCCCCAACCTACCGAGCGATTGTGTACTCCGAATGGTTTTTCTTTACGAAATCGCTGAAACTATATTCAAGCATCTTTCTTCCGAACAGTTAGGAATTTGACAGTAGTGTTTTCCCTCCTTGGTGCTATTCTTCTAAGTCCCCCTTTCTTTGCAGTAGTAACCAGACCCCTCCAGGCCACGGCTTGACGCAAGATTATTGCTATCTTACTCTCATCACTAGGTCCCCCGACTCGGCGGCTCTGCGCCTTTGCGATGTCCTAACGTCTTTGTTTCCCCTTGTAGATTGTGCTGCCCCTACAGTGCGCCCTCACCATGACGGTAGCGTTCCCGGCCCGACTCGCTTGCTATTTCGTTTCTATTTGTGTATGCTAGCACATCTTGACCCTCGAAGAGATGTTTAATATGCCCCCCCCGTCTGAAAGTTTTTTGACGACCTCTGTTTCCCTTACCCCCCAATGAACGTTAGAGCTTGAAACACCGAGCATTTTTTTATGCCTGGTCTGGACCGATGCTTCTTTTTTTCCTCTGGTGTTGGTCTCTTGTACTTTACCCGACTTCTCTTTCTTTGATCAGTGCCTGTCACAGCCGCTTTTCAATTCGAGGCTCTCCTTTTTTTTCACCTTGCTCCCTTGCGGCAGCCACTTGAATTTCGCCAGGGATGCAGTTGTCTTCAAAGACCCAGAGGCCAGGAACCTTCCGCCTACTTTTAGTTCTTTCGGCGTTGTTATCTCTCCGTTCCTGGCTCCTTAATGCCGGGGTTTTTCGAGATATAGAGAAGCAAAGACTATCCCCTTTTAAGGGCGTGTCCACACCACGTCCCTCTCTCCATTCCCTTTTCAGGCAATGGCCCCCCCTGTGGAACCAGAAGAGTACATCACCTCCTGTACCCTGACACCCGACCCATTCCCACGTCACCAGTTCGAGTCTTTTTCCGTTTCCACTTCCGATGACTTCCAATATATCTTTTTCGAACCCCCCCCCCCCCCCACTGCTCGCCTCACCCGCCCCCTGCACGGCTTTCTTGGGGCACACCTCCACGGGGGGTACCTTCTTTGTCACACTTCATCCACTAGCGGCTCAAGCATTCTCCTGGGGTTTTTTTGCACCTCCCCCGACTACACATCTTCCCCCCTACCATCCTCCCCCCCTAGCAGCACGATCCCAGTCCCGATGAATCTACCGTTGTTTCCTCTCTCTCTGTACTTCCGCATTTCTTCCCCCTGGTTCAAGCCGCCTCCCTCTGGACTGGTTCCCCCTGCCCCGCATCCGACCTTCAGGCCAGAGGAGGTGGGACAAGGTTTTACGTTTTTCTCCCTTCTTTGTCCTCTTTTTTCTTCTGACAGTTACCCCACGCTGGCATCTCTTCTTTGGTTGAAGCAGAGGCTTCGCTCTCTTAGAAGCTCCCAAACCCTTGGATTGCGCGGGCATTGTCACTACTCTACCGCACTAAACTCCAGCCCCCCTCTTCCTCGGATGAAGAGCATTTAGATTATGTTTTCGCCGCCATTTACCCTGGGACAACGTTATTGCGCCGAAGAGTTCCTTACATTCCCCGAGGGACTGACTCCCGTAACCCTCTTTTTGATTTTTTCCCTGATAACGACAGTATCACCTGCCTAAGCTGTCGCGCTGACACCCGGCGACCCTTTTTTCTGACTTAGATCAACCGGTCAGACCCTTCGGCCCTTTTTTGAGGTTCGAGGAGGGGTGCTTTGGCGTACCTGCTACCCTCTGGTAAGACAGGAGAGAGATTAAAGATTCCTTCTTGCGACCTCTTTCACCGAGGTGCCTGGCCCCACAGACGGCTGTTCTTCTGTACCCCCTCTGAGGACTGCCCCTAGCGGAGAGCGAAGGAGCCCCAGACTTTCTCCGGTAGCGTCCCCCCTTACCCTCTCTCCCATGTCGATTTCTTATCAAAGATCTTTTTCGCAGGTTTGGCTGACGTTCTTTAGTCTTGGCCCACGTCCCTTTGGTTCTCGTTTTCAGGCAGCTTCGTTTCTCTTTTCACTTTCTTTCTCTCCCAGTAGAGTCGCCAGCCCTCCCCCCATGACCCGTCCCCGCCGGCCCCGCTGATCACGTCTGAGTCCGAGTTTTTGCGAATTGGATGATGCGATTTTCCTGTATGAGATATCCCCCCCGGGTATGACCCACGGGCCGTTCGCCGCCTTCCGTACTACACCGATCCTGTTCTGTTACGAGGTCCCCCCGAGATCCGTCAAATGTCGAAATCATGTTTCCATGCATTTTTTGCCTATTTCTTGCGGCTTCTGTTTGCGCGACTGCTGATCGTGGACGAGATCCGAGCCCCTAGGGCGGGGGGAAGTCCCTCACTTGACGGGGAGGACGAGCCTCTTATAATAATTCCTACCTTTTCCGGTCGCCGCTCGGTGCCGATTTTTCCGGGTCTGGCGTCAGGGGTGACATTTTTTTTTCTTTTGCAGATTGGAGAGGCAGAGTTTGTCCCAGCCGACTTGTAAGTCCCGGCGTCGACGTACGACGGCAGGTAACGACACTCGACGCCAGCTCGGGGTTTAGTTTCTGGATCCTTAAGGCGATTTTTCTCTCTTCTAGATCCAGACCCCCCCTTTCTCGCCCCCTCTGGGCTGCATGCTGGTCGATCGTTCGGCGATATGCGGATGGTCAACCACTTCACGGGGAAGGATTTGGCCCCTCCGCTGAAAAGGGGAAGG
>Ga0179593_1483882_pt1 | contig 13343 bp, 17 predicted proteins | sample CZODoug2_1_08_16_FD_185931 | JGI IMG/M metagenome (GOLD analysis project Ga0179593, IMG submission 185931) | Vadose zone soil fungal communities from Angelo Coast Range Reserve, California, USA - CZODoug2_1_08_16fungal (PacBio error correction) | ecosystem: Environmental > Terrestrial > Soil >... | reverse complement strand
CTTGTTCATGTCTGCTATCTCCAGTGCACCTTTCAATCTTTGGAGTAGTGTCTCTGCTCGTTTATTCGCACCCTCCCCCCTGGCCGTGCGCGTCAGCTTTTTTTTCACTTTCCTTTTCCCGCCAAATAACAAGCTAGTTCTTTGCTCTATGTCCGAGCCATTTTTTCCCCTCTTTTTCTTTTGTCTTATTTTGGAAACCCGAAGCGGCCGGTTCTAGAGATTTGAATTTCCTTTTTAAGGCATTGCAGCCATCACTTGGAATGCCTCTTTTCCCCATCTGTGACCTTTTTCTGTCTGGATTCTATGGATTCTCCCCCTCTTATTAAGAGTTTCCCCCCCCTTCCCAGAGCTCGGCTCTTTTCCCACCCAACCTTCAGGTATGCACCTCACACTTCATAACCTCTCCCCCCCTTCCCCCCGATGACCCAACTGCGGAATTTTCTTTTCCCTATTACATTCCCCCGTTCCCCCCTTTGGTTACGCCTACGACCTTTTTCGATCTTTTTCATTTTTCACAAACGTGTGGTCCCCTTTCCTGTGACCTCGTCGTGTACATTAATCGTTTGCATGTTCTCAGGTGCTCCCCCCCTTAACCCCTCTTCTTCTTCCTCTTCAAGCCCCTGCGATCAGCCATCGATTCCGCATTCCCCCCCTACCCGGCAACCAGCTTGGTGAACCTGGGACCGTATTTTTCTCGTAGACCGCTCCCTTTTTCTCACCCTCTTTTCTCCCTTACTTCCCCCCTTCATTCCACATGTGTGTCCTTTTCTCTTCTTTCTTAACGAGTTTGAGCGTGATCCAGCGGCTTTGATAAATTCACGTCTACTCCTTTTCCATGCGCGAGTAAGCGTCCTCCCGGTGTGGAGCCTTTTTTTACTTTTTTCCTTTTCTGTTCACAACCGTCTTTTATTTTTTTTTTTCTCTTTTCCCTTCTCCTTTCCCATCATTTTCTTTTTCATATGGTAATAGATTTTCCCCCCCTTTTCTACTCTGCACACTTTTCTTTTTCTTTCTTTTTCACACCACAAGTCCTTTCGTAGTGGCCGCCTGGAGAAATGCCCCTTCCCCTACCCTCCCCTCTTTCAATGTAAGCTCAGTGATCGACTCCGCACCCCCTTTCCCCTTCTTGATAGTTCTTGCATCACGTACGCGTAGTTAACTTTATCTTTTCACCTTTCCCTTAACGTTTAAAAGACCGCTCGACTAAGTACGCACCATCTCGCCCCCGAGATCTGTTGGACGTCGCCGCGCCCGGGGACAGTAGTCCATGCCACGCCTCCCCCATCGATCCAGCCCCCCCCACCCTCCCCCCACACACGTGTTGCCCGCCCCCGTCCCTCCCCGTTTTCTCGGCTTCCGCTTTTACAGGATTCTCTCCTTTTTCCTTTCATTGAAGTTGCACCCTGCCCTACATTCCCTTATCACTCTGTTACTTCACCCCCTCCTCCCCACCCCCCCCTCCCTTTCCCCCCCTCGCCCCGGGTCCTTGCTCCCCCCCTCCTAGTTTTAACATTCCCACCCACAATCCCCCCTTACTTTCTTATTGCCCTTATGCCAGACCTGCAGACCTGTCCCGGCGTTCCTGTCTCCGCACTTTAGATAATTGGATATGCACAGTCATACCCCCCCTTAAGATGGCTGTCGTCACAGAGCTGTCCTTCGTCCACTCCGCTTATTCGCACCTATCACCCCCCCTCCGGCCCAGTCCCCTTTTTCCCCGCCCTTTTCTTGATCCTCTGGCTGGATCCTCCTCATCTTTTTCACTCTGCTCCAGACAAGAGCTTATTCAAAATTTCCCTCCTATTTCGGGGTCTGTTTCCGATCTAAACTGTACGGTTCTATAGAGATGTTCTCTCACTTTCCACCGAAGAGACCTAAAGGCGCCTCGTTTTGGCGCTGCACCGGTTTCCCTTCCTTTCGTCTCCCCCCGCGACCCTGGTTTTGCGAAGCTTCTTTCAGGGCTCGTGCAGCATACTATCCATCTTATGCCTATAGGACTGGTCCAGATGACACCTGACACCCCACCCGCCACTCTGACTGTCGCTGTTCGATTGGTTCTCGCCTTCCCCTCTTTTCCTCCTCCCCTTTTACGTGCCTTGCCTTTTTCTCTTTTTTCTCTTTTTTCCTTTGTGTTTTTTTCTTTTGCCCTCTCTTTGCACTCGCGTTCTGTCTGTACCCCTTTCCTTCGTTTTTTGTCTTTTTCTCTCAGATATCCCTCTCCCTTCCACCCCCCCCTTTTGCGGGTATTCATCGTATTCAGGTTTTCTTTTTGTTTTCTCCCTGCTGTCCTTTTTTTTTTTATTTTTACCTGGCGTGGCTCCTGGTTTCTGCAGATCCTTTGGCATCACATTCCCCTTTTCCCACCCCAGCCGTTGGTGGCTTGTTTGTGTGGCTCTGGTTGTGTTTCCATACTTTTCTGTTCCCGCTTTTGACTCTCTCTAGCTTGTCCGCCCTTCTGGAGTCACACAGACCTTGCCTACTATGTTCTGGTGTACGTTTTTCCTTTTCGTAATTGAGCCCTTCCATATATTTTTTGCCCCTTCCCGGCTAGTCCCTTCCCCCTTTCCCCGTTTTCATCTTTTCTCTTCTTCTTCTAGACCCATATAAGACTCATACATCCCCTTCTCCCGGTCCATTTCCTTGTTTACACGCACCTTTCCCTGTTGGCGTATGAGTCGGATCTCTTTCTCACTCGTTGACGCTCTTTTCCCCCCGCTCCCCCTTCCTTCCCCCTTCCCTTTTTGTCCACACCCACATCTGAGTCCCAATTCTCATCTTCCATGCTATTATTCCTTTCTTCTGCATAGAAACATGACATTTCCTTTCCCTACCAACACCCCCCTTCACCATCTGGAAGATCGTTCCCCCGTATCTTCCTGAGAACTGTTCAGCAGTCTGTTATAAACCCACCAGTCCGTCATACCGCTTTTCTTTATCTCTTTCCACCTTCTCTCCCCTTGGTAATTTACCCAAAATCAAACTATTCCCCCCAGTACTCACTCCGCCCTTTCATCTTTCTTCCGCCCCCCTCCGGTACCCCCCCTTTTCCCCCCTCCAGCAGGGACTGGTGTTCCGCTCCGTTCAGGTCCCCCATTTATGCTTGGATCTTGCCCCCTCCTGGTTTTATCTTTCCGTACTTCCTAATCGTCTTGCCCAGCCACAGAAGTTTTTTGGGTAAACCCATTATATTACTCCCTACCCTTTCTCCTCACTGTCATTTCTTTTAAAAGTTCCCTTTCACTTTTCTACCCCCCTCCCTTCGTTGTTTACCCCCCCCTATTTCACCCCCATGAGGTTCCTCTTTCTTTTTCCCACTGGATTCCCCCCCACGCAGCCACCTGTTTTTTCCATTGCATCGCGATTTTCATTTACCGTGCGACTTCCCTTCCTCCGTTTTAGTGTTCTTCAGCCATTTAGTTTTGATTCTCCTCACATGACCTAGCTACACAATGTCCATATTCATGCCTGACAACCAGCCCTTTCCCATCGTCCCTTCCTTCTGCTTTCGCCCCTTCCTTTCTCTCTCACTCTTCTTCCACCGCAGCGACCGCATTTAACTTCCTCATATTGAGTACTTCCGGGATTTTACCCCTGTTTACCAGAGTTCTTCCCTTTCGGTGATAATAAAGGATGATTTGCTTTTGCTGCCCCTCCCTGTCCTCTCTTTCATTCCCTTCACTTATGCCAGCTACTCCCTACTATCCCTAAGTCCCCGTCTAGTTTGTCTCTCCACCTGTCCCCTAAAAGTAAGGCTTTTTGTACTGAGAACTTATCTTTGTGCAAAAATCTTCTTTCCTTTCCTCTCCTTCCTTTTCTTTTTCATCCCCCTCCCCTCTAAGTCTTTTTTGTACTGCTTCTGTCTTCGAGCTCTCTCGACCCTCAACCATTAATACAAGTTCATACCCCCTCCATCCCCCCACTTTTCCCGTAGGTGTCTTTCTGTGTTTCCCTTAGTTACCTGTTCCCTCTTTAAGCAACTGTGTCTTCACCCTTTTTTACCTTTGGTAGGAGGGGTGTTAAGGCTATTGGTCGTTTAGCTTACAATTTCTCGGCCTCACTACAGAGATATCATGCTAACGGACCCAACTGGGTTCTTGTTCAATTACGACAGTCTAGCCTTTTTCTTCTACCCTCACAAATTTTTGAGATTTTCACCTGCTTCTTTTTAGCCTTTTTCGCCTTTACAATCTCACCAGAACCTGAATACAAATTTGACGAATTTCTCCTGAACCTGGTGCCATCCCCATTTATCGGCCCTCTCCTGTGAACTCCTCTTAAGCGCCACTCCCCCCATCACTAGTCTCCCTGTTTCATCTCGAGGCTCATTATTCTTAATGTTTTGATCTTGGAGATCTCAGCGCTATAACGAATCCCAGTACGTGTTCCCCAATACATCCCACATTTCTTCCCTCCGCCCGCAGTAAGGAGAGTGGATGGCCCACAGATGCCCCCTGCCTCCCCAATCCCTATGTTTGACGTCATTCTTCCCATGGCCCTTCTGGCTTCCACATCGGAGAACCCTAGAAGATTGCCCCCCACCCCACTACTCCAATTCCTCCCCTTTTTTCCCCATCTCATCCTAAGGGACGGTATTTTTTACTTCTTTGAAATCTTCTTTTTTTGCAGACGGTTTCCTTACGGAGGTTAGCTTTCCCTAATAATTACCCACCCGCACCCTTAGGACTTTGTCGCTTCCCGCCGCTTTCTATTTCCCATCCTTTTCTTTCTTTGGGGTAGGTTCGCCCGGGACCCCTAGCGCTACTTTCGTGCCTTCTGTACCCCCCCCCTTTCCTTAGCCCTGAGAACTCCGTGGCTATAATAAATCCAACTTCCCATGGTTCTGTAGGATCCACTCCCCTTCCTATCCTATCTGACGTTTCTGGAAGCGGCAATTTCTTCTGATTTTTGTCATAATGATATCCTGGAGGAAACCCTCCCCCCCCCCCCTCGCCCCAACCGCCAACACCCACAAACTGGTCTGCACCGGGGCCCAGCGTGTGCTTTCTCTACACACTCGTTTGCCTGTTCCAGTCTTCTTCCGGTGGACCCGGAGCTTTCTTCCTTTTGTTCCTTCAAGGATGGCTTTCTTTACCCAGTATTGTTTTAACCTTTTTTTTTTGAGGGGTATTTTTGCACCCCACCGACGATTTCTTTTTCCTTCCTGTTGGTACGCCGTCCGCGGGCTATTCGCTACTTTTTTTAAAAAACCACTTTCCCCGGCGTTGTGCCACCCTCCCCCTTTCCCCCCTTTTCTATCTTCGTCTTCTATCCAATCGAAAATAGTTTTAAGAAACCCCACCCCCGTTGTGTTTCGCCGGCGAGACTCCGCCCCCTCTCCCCCCCACTCCCTGATTTTCGTCCTCGTATTTGCTGATAGCCACACGGGTTCCCCCCTTCCCCCTTCCCATCCCCCCCCTTATCCCCCCGTCCCCATGGTCCCCGTCATCGTCAAATTTTCAATAACTGAAGATTTCCTGCTTCCGCGCCCAACCCCTTTCCCTTCATTCGATCTTTCACTTCCCCTTTCCCCCAGACCTAGCCTGCCATCTATCTCAAGTTTTACCACCTTGTTTCTTTTTGAGGAGCCCTTCAGGTGGCTGTGTCGGTGGCGTTAACTCCCCCCCCCCCTAGTTTTCTTTCTCGTCCCCTTTTTACCTCGCTTGTCTCTTCTTCAAGTTTTGGTCAGCAGGTCTTTGATCTACACCCTGCAACATTACAGACCCGCTCGCTTTGACTGTGCTTTATTAATTTCCCATGCCCAGAGGCCCCGTATTTTCTCGATTTAACATAGGTTTTCCCTCTTTTTGACCCCTCCTTGGATTCCCCCTCCCCCCCAACATCTCAATTTAGGGACTTGATTTCACAATACTCTCTTTCCAGCGCAAGCGCGAATTTCGGCGCTGGTCTTCCTCCCCCCCCTCTCACCACCTCAGCTGCGTCTTCTTCCAAGGTGTTAGGTAATGCTTTTGCTGTTCCCCTTTCGACCTGACCTGTGTGAATGCTTAGATTTGACTCTTGCTGGCTCTTTCCCTTTCATCCCTTTAAAAGATATGATACTTCTGAACTTAGCCTTCTGCTTGACACATACACTAGATTCCTTTTCTATGTACCGTCATGTCGCCCGCTTCTTTTGTTCTTTTCTCGGTTCTTTGAACTTACCCTGCCCGCCCCCAATTGATCTCCCCCCAGGATGGAATCTTTTCCCCACTCTGGCTTTTACCCGACTTTGTTGCACCACTCCCATTTCTTTTTTTTCCAGCAGGGACGGTTGATGGCGACACTTCCTGTGCTCATATCGATACTTCCTGGGCCTGATAATCTTTCTTTGGAGTTGTTCCGCTTACCCAACCCAGTTGCCCTCCTTTCCCCGCGATACCCTTTCACAGACCCCTTTACCCCACCAAAAAAATACCGAGTGAACCCACCGCCCCACCGCACCTTCCCCCCCACCCCAAGTCAATATACCTACCCTCGGCTTTAAGTTTTATTGTTGACTAGCTCCCCGAACCCACTCAGCAATCGCCGACGTTATTCACCCAAGTCACCTCTCCCATGACCCATGTTGTGCGACTCTGACCTAGCCTTGCTTGTACGTCTCCTGCGTCCTTTCCAACTTTGGGGGGGTTTGTGGAAATTTTTTTAAACCAAAACCCCTTTTTTCCTACACGCACGCTCTCGTTCCCCCGCCCCGTTGAGGACTTTTCCCCCCTTCTCCCCCCGAATTATTCACCCAGCTCTGGCCCCCGACGTGTTCTCCCTTAAAGGAATCGTGCTTTTCACCGCAGGGTTTTTTTTTTTTTAGTTCTTGCTTTTGCTCTTTTTTTTTTTCTTGATTTTCTCTTAGATTTTTTGGCCCTTTTTACTCTTTTTTTTTGTTTTATGTTTCATCCAATAGCTCCCTCCTACACCCCTTTTTATGGCACTATTGCCTGCGTCTTGCGTTCCACGACCTTTAACACAACCTTTTTTTGGTCACAGGCTCGGCCCCATCGTCTTTTCCCCCCTTCTTTTTTTCCTCGTTTTTGTCGCACCCCCCGCCCCGCCCCAACACACCCCAACTAAAATTCCTCGGGCCCACCACAACAACAAAAAAACAAACACCCTGCAGCCACCACAAACACGAACTCCAACCCCCACCCACACCCAACCCCCCCCCCACACCACCACTAACACCACAACCCCACCTTGTGCCGCCACCCCAAAAACACGCATACTTGCGCCGCATGTTGTCGCCCCACGATTTAAAAAACCCCTTCACAGACCCACTTGCTCTTGCTATCTCATCTGCAATTCAAATCGGCACACCAACGACACCCGTTTTCGGAATTTACCTGCAGGATGACCACCCCAAACCCCATCCCCCCCCCTTGCCCCCCCCAAAAACTCACTTTCTGTTCCGGCTTAGTGTTGTCCTCCACGGAATCCTGAGGAATTTTTTTTCCCCCTGCAGGATTTCCTTCCCAATGCGTAACCCCCAAAAAGGCTTAAGAGTTCCCCACCTGTTTTTGTCTTTCCCCATGACCCAATTAGGATCTTTCCCTTTTTCCCTCCCTTCTCGGAACCTGGTTCAGCTTGAATGTTGCTCCAAGAATGACGGTGTTTCTTTAGCCGCTTACCCTGTCCCTTGCCTTTCAGGGCCCCTTTCAATCGCCTTTGCCCCGACTTTTCCGCTAAAACCCCACTCGTGAAGTTTTTCACCCTCCCCCTCCGTCTGGCCCCCCCCCCCGCTAGCCGATCTAGGCCCGCCTTTCCTGCACACCAACCTCTCCAAGCCTTTTTAAGCGTCTGGACTCAAAAGGCACGTTTGTTTTTACGCCACTCTAGTTTGGCACGTCCTCTTAGCATTCCCGCCTTTTTACTTTTGTGATATTTTTTTGATGCCCTTTTCCTCTCTTCCCTGACCGATGAGTAGTTTTCTCTGTCACCCCTTAATCGTTGCCTTAATCTGTCTTCTGTCTTTATTAACCACCCCGCTTTACTCTTTGCTGTCTCTCTCATGACTTCCTGAGCGCACCCATGCGCGCATGTCAACCTATTGTTATTCCTCTTTTCCCTATTCCCGTCCCCCTTATTTATTGCGTCGCGGATCTTTACCCACCCACCACCCCTGCTCGAAATTTTTCCCATTAACGTTAATCCGCCTTTTTGGAACCCTTCTCCCCTCTCCCCTTTCTTTTTCCTCAGGTCCGCATGACAAAATTTCTCGCGAGAGTAATTTCTCCCCAGGTTCCATATGTTTTTTTTTCCTCTTTTCAAATCAACCTCATCTTCAGTTGTTTCGATCTCTTCTTCCCCTGCCGCTTTGACCCTAATACTTGGGTGACATTAAGTACCGCGTCCCCCTCCCCCTCCTATACTAAAATATTGGGTTCCTCTTCAGGAGGACAAACTGCCCTTTCGTTTTCCCTTGTTTTTTCCCCTGCCAAGGACTTGTACTCTTCTTTTGCACTGAGGTCGCGTTGTTCTGCATGCTCTCAACCATGATTCCATTGACCTCCCTTGGGCTTAGGCTTTCCCCCTCATCCTTCATAACCTCATTGCACCTCTTTTTTTTGAGGCTCACTTTCGGTGGGAGCTCAGACTTAAGATGTTTCCCCTTTTTCTTCTCCCTTTCCTCTCCTTAAGAGACGCTCAATGTCCACTAAAGGTCAAGTTTTCTAATTTTATACAAGCGCCTCCTCCCCACACCCCCATCTTTCCTCTTCTCTTTTCCCGTCACCTCTGTAATAACACCCCATCTTCTATTGCTTCGTTTACCTGCCTATTCATGCCTATTTTCACCTGTTGTGAACCTCCTTTCCCTTTGTGCTAAGGGCTTTCTTTGCAATCCTTTTCATCGCTAGTTTGTTACCCGTCTTCTTTGATTCCTTTTCACCTGCTTTGCCAAGTGGTGTTACCGACTCCGTCTGATTGCGAAGGTTCTTTTGATGCCATTTCACATTCGTTTTTTCCCTACTCTCCGCTTTTTGTCAATTCAGGCCGACCTTTTTTGGTGCTTCCTTCATTATCAAGACCCCTGTCTTACTTTGTTTTCAGTGCTGAACCTGCATTTTAACAAGAACCCTTCTTGTCCTCTTTTCCGTTCTTTTTTTCACCCGACGACTTCCTCCAGATGTTACCCTCCCTTGATAGTTGTTTCCTTTTCCCTTTCCCCCACCTTTTTCTTTTTCCCAACTTCAGACTTTTTTCCTTTTTTCTCCTCTCCTTTCTCCAGACAGATTTTCTTGTGCGACACTTCTGAACCCAGGTCAGGGTTCTATTTGCGGTACTCCCACCAATCGCACGGCTTTATTGATCTCCCTGTCCCCCGCCTGCGTTCCCTTACCGCCCCAAAAAAACGCCAGGATTGTTTTTTGGTGTCGAAGCACCCGTTATGCACGGGTGACATTTTGTCTTTTACCCCCGACATCGGTTTACCTTTTTTTTTCCTTTTTTTCCCTCCTCTGCCTTGCAATCCCTTGCCGGCAATCTTTTTCCTTGACTCCTGTCTTTTGAGGGTTGCCTCTGAGTCTTTTGCACCTGAAGAGCCCACCCCACCTTTTAGACGGAGGTGGTTTTGATCAACCCCCCCCCCGGTACCCTCCCATCCCTCCAACTCGACTCACCCGCCCCAGAGCAGGCTTTTGTTTGGACAAAGATACTGCGGTGATTCGACCTACCCCACGTATTCTTTTTTCCTCTTTTTCCTCCTCTTTATCATTACGAGAGTGCTCCTCCGCGAAACATGTCGGAATCTTTCTGATTCTATGGAGATTTTTCTTTCATCACCTCGTTTTAAGGACACTCACGGACCGATTCCACCGTTTTTCTCCCTCCTTTTCCACTATTCTTTTTCCGGTCCACTCCGGTCCACGCTCCTTTTCCCCCCACTAAATATTATTTCGTTGACTCGCGGAAGAATTCCATAAGCATGATGTTTGTTTTTCTAACCAACACCAGTCCCCACATTTGAATCTCACGAGATAATGTCCTTCTACCCCCGTGCTTATTTTTTCCAATGTCTTGTTTCTGCCGCTCTCTACATTTTTTTTGGGGCCTTCCCCCACTTTTTTTCCGCCGTCCTTTTTGCTTTCCCCCTTTCACAAAAAATTTTGTTACTACTGGTTTAATCCATCTCTTAGAGAGTCTTTTCCACAGTTGTATTCTCTTCTCAACGCGCTTCCCTCAATGCCGTCTCTCCAATCTCCCTTTTCTTTCCCCCTTTACCCAGTTCTTTTACTCCACGCTACTTACTTCCAGGTTTTCCAGTTTTTAGTCCCTTCCCCCCCCGAATTTTTTTTAGGCCTCAAACCCCACCAACCGCCGCTTGATTCCCTTTTCCCTTTCTTCGTCCCCCCCTCCAGATCCCAGTTTCACCCCCTTCGCTCCTTTTTTCCTCTTTCTCCATATGACCCCCGATAGTTACAGGAATCTAATTCTCTCCCACTCCTCTTCCCCTTCCTCTACCCCCACCTCATTTTCAACCGATCAACCTTCCACAGACTTTTCACCTTACTCATTTTCTAGACCCAGGGTCTTGTCTTTGGCTTTTTGAGCTGGGCTTCCCTAGAGTTTTTCCTGACGTTCTGTGCGCTGTGTCCTCTTTGCGCCCTGTTGGCCCTGATCTGGATTCCTCAGGTAAAGTATCTCCCTTTTTTGGTATTTCTCCCGTTTGGATAACTTGTTTCCTCCCCCCCCCCTTGCATGTTATAGGGTCCCTTTACACCTCCCATCCCGCTTTTTTCCTTTTGTTACTTCCTTAGCGACACAGCTGCCTAAAGGTTCTTTCCTTTTTTTTTTTCTGAGTTTTTGTGCTCTTTATCCTTTTTCTCCGCTTCTTCCCTTATGGCCGATCGCGCCGCCCCCGCTCGTGGCCCTTTTAGTCCATTTCTCCTCTCTTACCTTCCCCCGTTTTCTGCGCAGTTATATTTCACCACTTTTCTCGCTTCTGGGGCCTGAGTTTTTTTAGGTTTTGGATTCCTCCTTTGAAGTTGATTTTTTTTTTGGGTCTTGCCCCAATTTGACAGAAGCCAGTATTTACGTTTTGCGCGACCTATCCTTGCCTTATTTTTCCCCCGCTGGGTTCGCCTTGTTTCCTTTCTCGCGGCCCAACTGAGCAGGGTGTGTGCCTTTTTTCGTTTTTGTTTCCCCGCCTCTTTCTCGTTCTTTTTTTTCAGTAGGTCGCGTGATTGAACTTTTGCCCCTCCCTCCCTTCCCCCCACCAGGTTGTTTTGTAAGCTTTTCGGTGCACCTTTCCCCTCTTCGTTCTCCCAAAGACCAGCCTTTTCCCCTTCTCCAAACTCCATTCCCCCCCCCCCTGCCAACTTTTATCGCATACGGCCTGTTACCTGACGCATTTCCTTGACCCCAACGTACCTTTTCTTGAAAGTAAACCGTGTCAACTTTAAATAGCTTCCGAACCTGCCCTTCCGATCTCAGTTTGGTATCTAAAGCCCCTTACCACAGTAGTTCTCTCCGCCAGTTTTTTTTTTAACGGAGAGGACCTTTTCCTCAGACCTTCCCCCTCTCCCCCTACCAATAGCCAAAATAAGTCACCCCCCACTGGACGTACTGCCGCACAGCAACGGGATTCTGCTCATGAGTTTACCCCCCCCCTTGTTTCCCTTATCCACCCTGGTCCGTTTTCCGTCCTTCCCCTCCCCTTTTAGTGTCTTTTTTAGTCCATCTATTTTTTCCCCATTTCCTCCCACTGTAAGATATAGCGCGTACGTTCCGGCTCCTTTTCATCCCCCCCCAAGCCAAACCGTTTTTGCCCCTTTCTCTCCTTTGGTCCGACCGCACCGGCCCATTTTTCCCCCACCACCCCTCCATCTTTTTTTTGCTGTGTTCCGTCCCCCCCAGCAGTTCATCCTTTCCGTTGCCCCCTCACTTACTTTCATGACCAACACTACTCTTTCCCTCCCACTTTATTTTTAGATGGACAAATGGAAGCACTTACATCTCGCGTCTCCATATGGTACCCGTATGTTTTATTCCACTAATCCATTTTGAATTGCCCGTCTCCCTTTTCTTGATGCAGCCGTTCTTTTTAACTCTTTCCCCGTTCATCAGCCCCAGGTACGTAGTCACTCGAAGATCGCCGCGTCTTTTTCCATTTCGATAATTCTTTACCTGTTCTCTCTCCCAGTTTCCCCTTGACTCCTTTTCTTTTTTTGGGGGGCATCACACCACTTCCCCTTTTATTCTTCCATGGTGTCCTCACCCCCAAACGTTCCGTCATTTCCCCTGGCCTCTCTCCCGTAGACCCTTCCTATTTGCCACCTGCCCACTTCCACCCTAAGCCAGAGACCTTACCCCTTTCCCCCTCCCCTTCCGTTCTTGTCCTGTTTCAGTCAAAATTGAGTATTGCCGGTCTCCTTTTCCCCCCTCTTACCGTTGTTGCTTGTTCCTTCGACCTAACTCCCCTTACTACATTAACATTTTTCCCCTTTTCTGCCACCACTCCGAACCATGTTCGTCATTTTTGTCGCACCCCTTCTTTTCCCTTACTCGTTTTTCTCCTCGGTTCCTCCTACCCTTTCCCCCCCCCCCCCCCTTGTTCTTTCTTTTCCCCCCTCTCCTGTAGGACATTAGCCATTTTCTCTTTTTTCCGACTTTTTCTCCTCCCCCCCTCCCCCCCGCCCCCCCTGACCCCCCCTGTGTACCTTTGTGCTCCCTGCTGGTTACCACTTTAAGCCCCCCCCTTCTTATCTTCTTCTCATAATTTTTAGCCGCTCTTTCCTGTTCCATTTTCGTCCCACTTTAGTGCCCGCAACCTGATTCCCCATTTTTCTCCCTTCCTTTCATTCTTTCCCTTCGTGATGAGCTGGAGCTCCGGGTTCTCACCCCGTCCCGTCGTCCGTTCCCAATTTCCTCGGCCATACATTGCCTTTTCCTTTTTCCCATTTTCTATACCTTCTTCATTTTCCCCAATCTGCACCTCAAGCCTAAGGTCTTTTGGTCGTTCTTTCGTTAACTTCTTATTTTTCCCCCCTCACCGTCTCTTCTTTGTCGTATGCACTTTGACTACATGCGCCAGCCCGCTGGCCCCCCCCATTTTTTGTTTTTGTGAATTCTTTGCTTTGCTTGATCTCAGTTTCTATTTTCTTCCAGTTTTCCGTGTTTTTCTTTCTGTTTCCATTCCAGTTTTACTTTCCGACATAACCGTTGAATCCCAGTTTTCTCCCTTTTTTTTCCTTTGTCGATACCGATTCATTTCCCGTGTTCTCGATCCTGGTTAAATTTTCCTCTCCAGTTTTTTCCATTTCCTTCCCCTCCTTTATAAATTGACTTTAAGTTTTTTCGCACGTTTCCCCCCCTAATCCCTACTATAGCAGAAGCCCTCTTTTGGCCCCCTCTCAGTC
>Ga0179593_1483595_pt1 | contig 13343 bp, 12 predicted proteins | sample CZODoug2_1_08_16_FD_185931 | JGI IMG/M metagenome (GOLD analysis project Ga0179593, IMG submission 185931) | Vadose zone soil fungal communities from Angelo Coast Range Reserve, California, USA - CZODoug2_1_08_16fungal (PacBio error correction) | ecosystem: Environmental > Terrestrial > Soil >... | reverse complement strand
CCTTCGGTCCGGAGTTTTTCCCCTCCCGGTGACATTTCTAGATCGTCGTATCTTTTATGTCGAGGCCGCCCCTATTTTACCCTCATCAGCCAATCCTTGATAGATTCATTTACCCACGTAATAGTGGCAAGGTTCCTCTGCCTTTCTTTTGTTGTTTCCTTCAGCGATACCGGTTTCTTCTCTTCAGCCGACCTTCTAAGCCCCCCCCTCAGTAATATCTTAGAGCCGATCGTAGGCCCAAAGAAGAGGGTCCCCCTTCCTTCTTCGTTTTTATGGGTTTCCTTCCCCCCCCATCCTTTTTTTTTTTTTTCTTTCACATGACTTCCAACCCCCCCCGTCCTCACTCTCCCACATCCCCCCCAAACCATGACATGGACCACCGTACAAGGCATTCAGACTCCTTCCTCAGGAAAATTGATTTTTCTGAGCGAAGATCCCGCTTCTTTTCGAACCCCCGCCCATTCCGGCCCAAAGTAGCCCCTTCCCCCCCGAAGTACACGAAGTCTTTATTCCTAGTCCAATTTCCAGCAAACAAAATAAGCCGGCTTGAAACGATCCTTCCCTTTCACTCCCATCATCAACCCAACCCCTTTGTTCCGCGGTGGGGTAGCGTCCTTTCAACGGCTTTGCTTTTTTTCCTTTTTTTCCCCTAGACTGTAAGCCTGAAGATGCCCTTTGACCTGACGCTTTTTACATTACTAGGTCGCATGAGCATTATTTCTTTGTGGCGGGTTTTTTCGCTCCCCTTGGGATTTTCACATTTTTTTTTGGACCCGTCTCTTTCCCTGTCCATAATCTTTCATATGATACCTACCTTTCCCCTTTGGACTCGGGCTCCTTAAGGAATGATTTTCCCAATCCCTGTTTCCCCCTGGACTCTGCCGGACCTTATTTGGATTGCGAGGAATCTGCCCTACTCATACTCGCTTTTTGCTCCTCTTGCCGTTTATTTTCCCCTCATCTGTGGAACGCCTCATTAAAAGACATCTCGCCGGATCTTCTCGGCATTTTTGTCCTCTTTGAAAACGTCCATTTTTTGTCGGGGAAACCAGTATTCCTCGGGGCTGGCGTAGTTCTTTGACCGTCGAACACCAATGCGCGCTGAGTTCTCTGCCCTTGCTGAATTAGGGAAATCCCTCTTAGCTCTTTGTTCTCCTACCTTCTAGAGAGTAGGCGCCCCCCCGGTCTTACTTGAGACTTTTGTCCCCTGCCCTACTGGCTTTTTTTTCCTTGGGTCGGTTTCACTTCGTTTTTTTGTTTTTTGGTTTTCCATCGGAGTAATTATCGTTTAGCATAATCACTTGGCACTCGTTGGCTGGACAATGGTGCCTCTGACGCTTCGGCGCTCCCGACCCCCTTCTTTTCCATGTCTAATTGTTTCTAGAACTTGCTTTGATAGTTTCGTCCCCCTTGGTTCTTTTTGGGTACTGGGAAATAAAGCTCACCCGAGGCATTGCACCCTGCGTGAGTCTTCCCACAACCTATTTTTAGTCTAGCCGGTCGCTCCCCTCTTCATACGAATATCTCTAGCCATTTCCCTTACGGCTTTGAGTTTTTTTTCTTGTGAAAGAGACATTCTTTGCCCCTTCCCCACCCACTTTCAATTTTCTACTGCACATTTTTGGTAGTTCTTCCCCTGGGTGACAGCGTTTACACCGTTCCCAAACCCGGCTTTTTTTGATCCCTTTTCTTCCTTCTGTTTTTTGTCCCCCGATTACTTGTCCCCCACAGTTTTAAGTCGGGATGCTGATGGTTTTAGCACTTTACCGCTGAGTATCTTTTATTTCAACCTCTCTGGGTGCCTTTTTTCTTCCCACCGAACCAAGTCCCCCTCCTACTTTTTCAGTGCGTTCCGCTTCGGGTGGGTGTAACTTGCATGCCCCTCGTCGCTAATTGCGGAGTATTCGTCATTTTACGACCAGATCATCTCGGTCGTTTTGCACCCGGGCTTCTGTCTTTGTCCTGCTTTTTATTTTCATCTTTCCATGCACGCGCCACACTCCCGATTTATTGGGTTGTAGAACCTTATATAAAGATCCTTCACTTTCGCACCCGGTTTTCGAATTCCCTAATCTTTACTGGAGTTGGGTTTTTAGGTTTGTTTTCGCGTATTGGCGTGGCCACGGTGTGGGTCACCCTGCGCAATCCAGGTCCCAAATTGCTTCTTTTTCTGGATGGATGTTATGTCTTGAGCTGGTACCCAATTACCTCGAGCATAGGTTCCTTCGATTAGCCGTTTTCCTTCCTTGTTTTCTCTTTCTGTTTATTTTTCCCCCTGCCGGTTTCCTTTCCTCTCTTTTTCGTTTTGTGTTCTTATGCTAGAACGGTGCCCTCCTTACCCCAACTGAGCGACAGCACATTGGCGATATTACCTACATGTATGGTTCCAGTTCTCCTCCCCTTTAATCAACTCATTCCGATTGGTAACAGTTATCTATTTCCTGGTTGGCATTGGACACGCATCAATCCCCCCCCCGAGAACCACAAAAAACAAACTCGGGGTGACGTTATGGAATTCGGCCAACTTGCGGGGCCCCCCAGGGTCAGGTCTTCTTTCTAGATGACTGCTAATTTTCCCCAGTCCCTGAACTTCGGTGTTTAGGCCATGCGCTAGCCCCAACTCTCCCGCCGCCAACTTATCATGAAGACAGGGAAACCATGCCAACAAATGCCGAGATTCTTTCGTCCTTACCCCTTTCCCCTCCCTTCCCCTCTTCGCGACCGATCCCTCCAATCGTTCATCACGTTTTACCAGTTCGTGCGTTTGTTAGGGGAAAACTTTTAGTTCCTTGCGTTCGGTGGCGCCAGCAACTTCCCCCAAAGAGCGTTCTCTAACTGATACTCAGCTTGGTTTTTTACCTCTTCCCCCGCAACCTCCCCTAGCCCTTCCGACTTCAACTTACTTTTTCCAAAACCCCTCCCAGGTCCGCCATGATCCCTCCCCCTTTGACACCGCCCAAGGCGAGACCAATAAGATCCCCATAGCAAATGGCAGATTGTGTTAGAAAAAGAATTGTCTGCTTCCCCGAGCCCCATTTCCCGCCCCCCTGCTCGGTGTCAACTTCCTGGACGAATTCCCTTTTGAAGACTTTCCCCTCTGTCTAATAATAAGCAGGTTGGCCAAGGGAGTAGTGATTTCTTGTCCAGTTGTCACAACCCTTCCCCCCCCCCTTTTTAACGAATGACCAGTGCTTCAACTCCGATTTTCCTCAATTTCTAGACCCCCCAATATCGATGAAAAAATCGAAGAGGCGCACAAGTTCCCTGGTAGACCCCCCGTATCCATTAAAACGAGTCCCAGGAAACTTCAAATTATTCTAACTCTCTAACCGGCAGCAAGCGCCTGTTTTTTGTGACCCCCATACCAAAATCCCCCCCAGAGTGAAGCCCCCCATTTCCCTGTATCGATTGCTACCGTCTCTCAGGTTGTCCTTAGACCGCGGGTCAGGTTAGGAGCATAGCAGGGCAGATTTGGGTGGGTGGAGGTCCATGCCGTACGAGCACCCCCCCTCTGCACTCACCGTCTCCCTTTTTTCCGAGACTACTTAGCCTTCCCTACTTTCAAGGGGCACCATTTCGTAGTTCACGCACAAACAGAACTGCCAGTTCGGGTTCATATCGTTCGTTTTCCTTCTCCTGTTCCCCTGATTCGACTCCCGGATGGAAGCTGATCTAGTCTTCTCTCATCAACCCAACCGCGTCGTCCTTGCGGCGTATTTATGCGCTTGGACGCCGGCATCCCGATTGAAAATCGAGCTTCGGGTCCCCCCGTTCCTCCCCCCCTCTTCTGTGGCCAAATTTTTTTTTCGCTATCTTAATTATTGTGATCTTTTAACTATCTTACTTTGGTCACGACGGAGAATTTTTGCGGACCCCCACAGTGACGCGACCCCCCACCCCGCCCCCCCCACTCCCCCCGTGACGCAATTCTCCTCTGCCCCCTACCCCGTCAGAAGAGTAAGGATTCGCCACTTCAACCTTAGGATCCCCTTGAATTCTCGTTTAGACAAACGGAGCTACCACCGTCTACCAAAGAGTTGTATTTGATGAGTTTAGGCAGGCGGGCTTCCCCCCCCCCGCAAGGTTTTTTTTTTTCCGGCCCTCATCCCATCCTTTAATTAGGCAGCGGCGCGGCCTCTTGCCGTGATTTGGGTTCGAGAAGCTCATTCGCCTGCGTATAATGGTCCTGATTCCCTGGCAGTGCCGTCTCCTGTAGCCTTCCCTAGTGATGATTTGTTCCTGTTTTATAAGTTTATATGTCACCTAACCTACCGATGTGGGCCTTCGTCTAAAAAGCGAAGCCAACGACATTGCTCGCTAAGCCCTTTGAAGCTCTGTTCCCGGATTATTCGAGGTCTGAGTCCTGCGCAGGAATTTTCTCTCCGGTAGCGGCTCGCCCCCCCCTTCTCGTTTGCGCCCTTCCCACGCACTCGTAAGCTCTTTCGATTGCGTTTCAGTCGGCCGTCAGTCGAAACCCCTCATCTACGACGATCCGCGTCAAGAGATTTTGTCCCGGACCGGCTTCAAATCTTCTCCGTTTTTGTTTTGTTTTTTTTCTTCTGTTACTGTTCCCTGACTCACCTTTCGGGAATCGTCTATCCTCTTCTGATGCTGGTTCGACTGGACGGCCAGCCTTGCCCTCCCCCTTAACAACGCCCTGTTAGCGCCCCCTTTAACCACGTTATAGTGGTTGAGATCCTGGCGCCGTGTTTTTTCGCCCCCCCCCTGTCTGATCATTCTCCCCGGTCCCTCGACTGACCTCTCCTACTATTCTAACATAGAGAGATATCAACTGCGATGTCTTCGGTTCAGACTTTTCTGGCGCCCCCATCTGTAGTTTTTATTTTTTCTTTCCCAGATCGGCCCCCCCCACTGTCCTACAATGTGCCCCCTAATGTGCGACCCTTTACAAGGCATCCCTCCCCTTTCATCAGGTCCCATGAGCGAGAAATCCATCTTCCTTCTTCCTCCCCCGAATCGGCCACCTTCTTTTCCGCTGAAGCACTTCTCTTATTTGTGTCCTAAGAAGACCTCCAAAAACCTACCTTTTCTATTTACCCTCTTTCCCTTTCTGACGCCTTCATCAAACCCACACTTTTTTTAGGTGGGCCCGATCCTTCTCATTCGCCGAGCCTGAAAATCTACCCGAGTCTACTTTTGGAATTGGTACCCGCGTCCTTGTCCTCATTTGGAGACGGTACCCTCTCTGCATTGCGTTTGATTTTAGTTTTTAGGTCACTTGATGAGTCCCCCAAAATTTACGCCTTTGTGCCCCAGTATCCTTTCCCTCCCCCCGCTTCTTCGTCTAAATAAATTTTCCACTCGCATCGGGGCTCAAGGAAATGATCTCTTTCTTCCCCCCCTTCCTATGACCGAGTCAGTTCTCATTATCTTCCCCCCTCAAGGTTCACTCTTGATGTGGGACCCTAAATACCGCCGTGTCCGTACTCCCAGTGGAACCTTCATGGACAAAAGAACTAGACCTGATGACCCGTTTACCTCTTTGCAGCTTTTTTTTTTTTGTCGCTTTTCACTTCCCCTTTGCCTGCCAGGGAAATAGGCTAGGTGGGAGTAGTCTCGGTCGGACCAAAAAGGTTGCGTTTTGGTGAGACGTCTTTTGCTATTCGGGTACCCTTGACTTCTATGCGTCTCCCCCACCCGTCTCTCCAGGAGACCCCACTTCTGTTAAGAGCAAATCGCTTCGCCTTTCTTTCCCTTGGATTGTCAAAATTTGGTTGGTCTTTTTGTCCGAGCTTCTGCCCGTCTTCTTTTCCATCATTTTCCCCCTGGGACTCGTTGGTGTCTCGTCCCCTTTGCATGCTACCGAATCGCACCTCTTTTAAATTCCGTGTTTTTATAGAGATCGTCTTTATTTCCACACATGTTGGAAGGGTTGCTCCCCCACTGGGAATCCAAACAACCCCCCCCCAAACTTCAAATTCACTTAATCGGCGGTTACAATATAGGTCGCCGCCATCCTTCATCCGGAATTCCCTCCAAAGTTAACTTTTATGTTTCCTTGGCTCGTGAAGTTCTCCCCCTTTCTGTCCTTTTTCCACCCATCTTTCCAACTTATCCGCTGGGCCTTGGAAGTTCCCCACAATGGAGGTTGCTCAGGGGCTTTTTTTTGATTTTCCCACATATTACGTTGAACGTCTTGATTATAGCTGGTTACTGCCAGATATCTTCAGTATCTTTATATGGCAACGACTTTTGTTTTCTTCGCCCCCGTCCCCCCAGGAACGCCCTTTTCCTAATTACGCCTGCCTCCTCGCCCCTTTCCCAGTGATCTCTGGATCGTTTCAGCTTAGTATAGTCATTTTACGGACGAAAGATCATCTCGGCATTTTTTGGACATCCTGGCTTCTGATCAGCTTCTTTCCTCTATCGGCCCATGCCCCTCCGTCCCCACAGGCCCCGCTTTCTGAAGTTTCGAACCCCCTTTATCCTAACTTTTTTCCCCCCTTTTTCAGAAAATGGCCTTGAATTCCATACATATTTCCTACCTGGAGTTTTGTTTTGGTTTTCGCGGTTGGGTTTCTACTTGCTTTTTCCCTTTTCGACCCCTTCCAGGTTCCCGTCTGCTTTTTCCCATAGGCTTTTCGTTTTTATGTTTTTCCCCAATACCGAGGTTTTTTTTTTTTCGATTCTGTTTCTGCATGTCGCTCCAGTGGTTTTTCCCCTTCTTTTTTTCGCCATCTCTCTCTCCTCCTCCGTTGTCTCGTCTAAAAACGCTCGAGGTGCTCAGTAAACTTTCTTCGACATCAGCAGGGTGTGCTCAATCGAAAGATACATGCGCGGTTGCATCTGCTTACCTCCCTAACAACAGCGTACCTCCACTTAACGAGATCATTTCGCATCAGTGTGCTTGCGCATTGGAAGCAAGTATGCCACGAACCGCGACGACAACCAAACCACCCCCTTTTCTTCCTCTCTGTCATTAGGCCCAAGTTTGGGCCCAGTGGAAGGATCCCGTCAGATGACCGTTACATGGCAGAAGGGCTGCCTGTCCCGGTGAATGTGCAGTCCTCGTTTTGTAAAAGCGCAGCCGCCCTTGCAGAAGGCCCTTTCCAATGCCACCCAATGCCGAATCTCGTCGTTCAACTGACATCTGCTTATAAAATGCGTCCAAACTTTACCCACGGCGTAGGGATCCTGCGGAGTAAGGGTCCCCCCGGCCTCGTTCTTGGTTCAGCAAAGGCACCGATTTTTCCTTTGACAGATCTCTCAGTTGTCCTTTTCTGCGTACCACGACTATACCACCGTCTTCCAAAAACGATGGCAATGGCAGGCCCACCCTTTTTTTTTCCGGTTCCCCCCTTTCAGGCGGACGACCCCCCCCAAATTTCCATAACTTCCTCCGACGATGTTTTTTCCCCAGTTTTTTTTTTCCTAGCCCAGCTTCCAGAAACAAGCGGTGGGCCAGCGGACTAAGATTTCTGAATTCGCGGACCCTGTCTATAAAATAGTTTGTGCTTCACAACGCCGCCTTGCACTTCGTGCTTTGATTTCCCCCCTTTTCAACCCGTCCCACCCCGTTGTGTCAACTGACCCTTTTTAATCTCCCCTCTTCCAATTTACCAATTCTCGACCTCGCAGTCGCTTCCGCCGAACGTCGCGGCACCCTTTTTCCCCCGCCCACGGTTCTCTTATCTCAGCCCAGCCATCAAACAGACCACCCAAGCACACAAGTGTGAAACCGCCCCTTTCCCACATTCTTAGGAGAATCCCGATGCTCCACGTAAGACTCCACGGTTTAGCCAGTTTTAGCCGACCCCCTAGCCGTTCTCGAGGAGGGTCCCGTCTCAGCACATCTGGCTAGCGCCCACTTTTTTGTTGCGGCACCGCGTCCCCATTCCGTGTTCAATTGTTTTGCCTGTAACCGACAAAACCCACGTGCCATTCGTCGTGTTCTTTCCCTCATGTTTTGTTTCCGGATGTTGTCCAATGCTTTCGCACTAACGACATTGTCTACTAGTTGATCGTCATTCCATAGAACCTACAACTCGTCTTTGCCGGGTCCTATGGATGCTGCTTGTTCCTCGGTCATCTGACTGTCAAACTCTGCGCTCCGTTTCCTTCTGCGCGCGCCAAAATTGTAGATATCGCAAGTATCGGGGCCCGTAGGCACTTTGCTGGACCTTTGGTTTCACCCCTTGAGTAAATGTTTGATACTCATCCCCAGTGCCTACGTGCCCAACCCCTCCCCCCCCACGCACGGAGCCAATTGCGCAGTGCCCAGCTTACCTATTCAGGATTAGGCGCTTTTTTCCCCCTTCAAGTCTATTCGCCTTTCCTTCTCGGTGAGAACCGGCGCTACCACAGTCCCAAACCTAAGTTGTATTGATGATTCGATCATGCTCGTGCATCGCGCCATTTTATTTTTTTTCCTTCTTCGTCTTCCCTTCCCTTCTTCCAGATACCGATTTTTTCGTCCAATCTTTAGTTTTCGCGGTCTACTTTTTTTGCGTGATTTCTTGGTTATGAAGCTATCTCGGCAGATCTGTTTTCTTATGGGAGTGCTTTTTATTCTTGTCATTTCCCCCTGTTCCTCCTTGATCCTAGACATGGTTCGGCAAATAGCTGTTGTTGGCCGCTCCATTCCATTTTTTCAAATAAACTACGATTGGCGGTCCCATCCCACTTCGACCGCCCCCCACAATGACATTTTTTTTGCCCTCTATCAATCGACCCGGATTTTCTTTTTCTGCCTTACGCTGATACAACGGTAGCGGCTGCGAATCCGCAGGGCCGCGCCCTCCCACGATTAACACCTGGTTAATTTTCTGCCAATCTTCACATTGAGTTTAAGACTTAGTGGGTTTAGCCGAACCATCTCTTGATGATTCCTCAGTCCCTTTTCTTCTTGTCCGCGGCCGGACCCTGAAAATTTTCTCTTTTTTCCCCTCCTCCCTCCTTTTTTTTTTGATCTTCGCGCCGCACTTACTTCCCTCTCAGATCATCGTCGTATGATTTTTAGCTGACGGCCGTTTTTGTCACTCTCTTGAAAGATGTCGCGCCAATGACTCCCGAGCATTTCCCCCGTGTTACCTTTTCCGGGCGGTCTGCCAGGTTTCGCAGATTACCGGTGATATCATTCTCGTCAGACGCTACTGAATATAACGAAGCTTACCCTCGCTTGCTCGAGCCTTTATTAAGCGGCACCCTCTCTGTTTTCGGTTCGCTGGGCACGGCACAGTGTAGCGTCCCATTCTTCCCACCTCTATACCCACTGTGAAGCACAAAACATCAATTCTCCATGGTCACATGGAACCTTTTCCCTGCAAGGTCACTTCGCACTTCAGTCATCCTTCCCTTTTTCTGCTCTGAAGATTCTCGGTTCGACACCCTACTGCCAAGCGCCCGCGACGTCTCGGCCCTTTCCGAGTCTTTTCCGACGGCTCCGAGAAGGACCCAAAAACTTTTTTTCTCTATCCTAATTCGGATCATCATAAAATCCCAAACTCTTGTTCTGCTTTTGTAGCGCTTTTCCTCCCCTGCTTTTGATCGCTAGCGAAGATCCGAGGTCCCTGAAGCATTTCTGATGACGCCGCTTTTACTACGGTTTGCCACCGTATGCTTTTTTTTTGTTGGAAGTAGGTACCTTGGCGTCCCCCCCCACCCCTTTCCTTTTACAGATCCTCTTCGCCAGGGCACTTTTCTCATACTTGCGTCTATCCATTTGGCCCCTTTCGCCGGGGCGAGAAGGACCCTATCTCGATTTTTCTTGGAAATTGTCCAAGCGATCATTCCTTCCCCGCACTGACGAAGCGTAGTTTTGGATGCGGACTTTCTTTTTACTTGCATCCCTTTCTTCCCGCATTGCTCGAAATCGGGCCCCCGCCCCATCCACTCTCTAAGATTCCGACCCTCTCTTGGAATCCTTTTTTTGTAGGGAACAGTCCACCAATTGGTTTTGTTTCCTTGCCCCCAGGTTCCCTTCTCCGGTTCCTTTTTATAGACCTCGGAAAAAAAAGTGAGTCTGTTTGTGCGCTCGATTTTGGCCTAATTTTCTGGGACTCCTCGTCGCAGGCTTTCCCTAACCCTGCTCGCTCGTCAAGGATCCCCCACTTAGTCTTATGAGCCAAATTGCTTTTTTCTGTCACTGCTTATGTTCTTTTTGTCCCGCTTTTCCGGTAAGGTAGAAATAATTGTCCTTTTACTGGGAATCTTTTGGCTGGAGCCCTAATTTTTTGCCGCGACGCTTCGGCTAGCCCATAATTGATCTTTGTCTAGAAATTGCTGTCCTTTTATATTTAATTCTTTCACCCCTTGGTTGGGACTGTTTGCTCCAACGTGACAATTCTTCACTTCGGGCGTTATTCCCCAATACCTAGAGACCAGTCTCTGCCTTCGTTCCTGGATAAGCTTAGTCACCCCGTTCACCGAGCTGTGGGCCTTTTCTCTTTTGGTCTCGGTGTTGACCCATTTATGGGTTAAAAACCCATACCCTTTCTCTTTTATCTTCCCTTTTGGTTCTTTTCCCTTTTCCGATTTCGGAGCGGTATCCTTGCGTCCTTGTTTTTGTCCCACAGTTACGGTTGAAGGAGGGAGTGATACGCGGGATACGCATATTTCCATTTTTTTTTTTTTTTGTATTGTACTTTTTCCCCTATTGTTTCCCCTTTTCTGCGCCCCCCCCCCCCCCCACCACCCAGACTTCCTTTCGCTTAGCCGCCTTCTCTCCTGCTGCCTTTGGTAAACGTTGTTTTAACATTTTATGGATTCCCGGCACGGCTTTTGACTTCGTCACGAAACCCCTTTCATTTTGGCCTCCAGCTCGAATTTGTGCTGTTTTTTTTATCTAGCGGCCATGCACCTCCCCAGGGATCGACTTTCCGATGAATTTGTGACCCCTTTTAGAAGTCACACCTTTATTCCTTCCCCTCCCCTTTTTCGAATCTTCTTTTTTTTTTTCTTGTTCTTTTTCGGGCATAATGGCAATGAGCACTCGGTTAACCGGTAGCAAACGCTCTGTTGTTCTCATAATGTTTTCTTCTGTCTTCAGCATTTTTCTTTCCCAACCCCTGTACGTATCGTTGTTTCCCGTTTTGAATGTCGCTCCCGTGTTATCCGGTTTTTTTTTCTTATTAATCACCGTTGTGTTTGAGAGAGCTCGAAGATAGAGATTTTTATAGTCCTCCCCTTTTTTTCTTTTCCCATCATTACACCACCGACAATACATTTAATGGTTCTGTGCTCAACTACAGCAAGATGTGGCGAACCTCTCCGTTGCCCCGGGTACAATTTACCTTTTTTTTCGATTGACCCACTCTTATTGCCCGCCCCCCCCGCTCCGCCCACCTAAAGTAGGACCTGGAATTAAGCGCCAAAGTGGCTTCCCGGTTCTTTGTCACTGATAAAAGCGTACTCCCCCCAATCATCCTTGAGCAATTCGGCGTTTTGCTGGTTGTCCCCTTCTTCCGTCTTAAAGCGCCTACCTGCCACCCCCCGCTGGACAATGCCCCAACCCCATGACGAGGATGATTTTGTCAATGACGAATACTTGCACTGTCGATCAACCTTTTAGTTCCTCCCTTCCCCTTCCAGGCAGGGCGTTTCCCGCGGTCCAAACCTGGTCTGAGAAGGCCCGACTTTGCCCTCCCCCGATACCCCTTGGAAACTGAGATAACCAGATACTCCCTTAACTTTCAACCGTACCCGTTGACAAAAAATTGAAAGGTCCTTGATTCCTCCCCCCCCCTTTTTTTCGGTTCTTGCACGTCCCAAATGTTCCTAAATAGTAAATTTCCCTCTTTTTTTTCGCCCAAATTGGACTTCCCCGACAGGCTCACCACCCGCTCGGTGAACGGCCGCTAGTTACTATTCCGGATGACTTAAGGCGCACCGCTTTCCGCTAACGGTGTGGGGAATCACGCCCTCCTTTTGGCAAAGGCGTGAAGCTTTGATTTCCCGTAGCAAACCGTCCACAAGGTCCCTCTTCCCTCACTCCTCTTCCATTTTCTAGACAAAATCCGAGAAAATAGCCAGCTTTTCTCTTTTCGCCTATCGGTCGCGGCACCATCGCTCAGCCGCCCAGGGAAAGTCAATGATGCCACGTCGGCCAGTTCTCCCCTCCCCCGACCCCCCAACAGAGCAGTTTGAACCACCCGTCCAGGAGCCAGGAGCCCCCGCTTTTCTCAGTAATATTTGTGTCTCCTTAGTGGGCGAGACTTTAGAGACCTCCCCCCTTCTCCTTTATGTCTCCTTCGCCCCCTGAGAACCCCCCCTCTCCCCCTCTCGATACTTTTTTTTTCTGGAAGCTCTTTAATACTCCTCCCCTCCCACCCATATCAGGCCAAAAATTTTGGGCCAACGCTGACAAACACCCCCCCCTCTCTTGCTTGGTGGATGAGCGTTGTCAGTTTCGGACACCTCTTTTCTCCTAAACCGGCACCAACTTCTCTCGCGACTTCGGCTAATTACCCCCTCAACAGAACTAAAACGAGTCGCTTTTCTTTTCTCTTTTGATTTTCTCTTGCAAGCGGTTCCCGATTGACAATCTGTCAAAGTTGCGCAAGATCTCCGGGTCAAATTTAAGGTAGCCTAGAAAGGCGCGGCCGTAGTCCGACTGCTGCCCTTTTTCGTGATCCAATTTGGTTTTAATAATCCACACTTGCCTCTCAGTCCCCAAATCAAAAAAAGCAATAGTTGAGACTGGCACGCCATCTTCACCATTGGACCTCCCCCATCCCGGACTGATTGGCGCGGTCCCCATTCACAACCCCCCCTTTTGCTCGGCGAATTTCTCGTTATCACAACTTGCCCCCCCCTCGAACCCCCCGTCAAGTTGTATTTGATGATTTGTAGAAGGATCATTACCCTCGCCAGGACTTTTTAATTCCAGTTGGTACTTCCCCTTTTCTTTTCCCGAGACTTTTCGGAACTCCCTTTTTTGCGGCTTTGGTTCCTCCTTTTCTGAATCCAAACCCCTGTTCGCGCCGATCTGAACTTTGAAAGTGAGGAATTCTGTTAGCAAGTTTCCTCCGGATTTGGTTTTGCCCCTTTTTTCTCTCCCTTTCGCAGTTTGTTTTCCCCTTTCCAATCCGAAACTACAGATGTGGCCTTCTCCACATTACCCCCTTCGCCGACACTTCATCGGACGCAGATCGGCTTCTCTGGAGGGACTTTTATTCCTTTTCTCTCTTTTTTTCCCCTCTTGCTTTTCCGAGACATTTATATCCCCGGTTCGTTTCTGAAACCACGCTCATGGCCGCGCCCTGCCACTACCAGTGGACACGCATCGGCAATTCGACTGGCGTGTCAAGTCGTTCTGTCCTTCCTTGCACTCCTCTTTTTGTCTCTCGCCCTGGGCACTTTTGTGCTGTCGCCACCGCGGGACC
>Ga0179593_1393471_pt1 | contig 13343 bp, 19 predicted proteins | sample CZODoug2_1_08_16_FD_185931 | JGI IMG/M metagenome (GOLD analysis project Ga0179593, IMG submission 185931) | Vadose zone soil fungal communities from Angelo Coast Range Reserve, California, USA - CZODoug2_1_08_16fungal (PacBio error correction) | ecosystem: Environmental > Terrestrial > Soil >... | reverse complement strand
TATTAATTTAAGTGCAGAGAACTGCGTTCGACCCCCTGACCTCCCCAGAAGTCGATGCAGGGATTCGGGTGTTAGATCCCACGGCGTTCCTGGGGCGATGTTTTCTCTAGCTTGACCGTTTTTTTTTGAGATTATAGAAGGATTGATGTTTTCCTATTTGGAAATTTGATACAGATGAGTGTGTATATCCTGATGGGTGGTACATTTTGTGTAGAACCCAATGAGGAAAGTTTAGTTGCGATCAATTTTCTCTCTTTTTTCCTGGATTCATTTTTTTTTTTTCAATTTGAGGTAAATCATAAGTTCACCGCCATTCGCTTAATACTGCCTTCGGATTGTTTATTGTGGTTGGATCAGTCCATCCTTCGTCCGAAGATTTTTTGGATACTTCGCCTCCTGTTTCGGATTCCCTTTTTCCCTCTCCCGATTTGCGTATCGACTGGCGCAGGGGAGTTTCTGTTTTTTTTTGCTCTTTCATTTTTTGCCCTGCCCAAATGTCGCGCCGTGGGCATTGACCGAGGGATTTGTGTTTTTTTTGAATTTTCCCACTGATCGTTGACCTTTTTTTTTTCGTGGGATGGTACCCCCCCCTGTCATTCGTCCCGTCGGTTGTCACCCTGCGAAGTTTATTTGTTTTTGTTTGGTTACTGTCGCCCTCAGCGTCGATCTCCCTCTTTTGTGTTTGCTGTTGTTGTTTCCTGGGTCTTTTTTTTTCTGGGAATTAATTTTTCCCTGCATCTTCTTTTTGATGAGTCGCCAAGTTTGTAAACGGGGAAACGCCTCTTCTGTCTTCCTTGTCAGGTTCCCCCCCGTTTTGGAATTAGAGATAGGGTTTTCTTTTTTTTTTTTGAGGGGTAGTAGGCTGAGCTTCCATTCAAACTAGCGACGGCCCTTGGGACGACCATAGATCACCGTGAAGACGCCAAGTATACCTTAACACTGGCCCAGATTTCCCCCCCATCGGGTGTAAAACCCGAGTTTTTCGGTGTTCCCCTTTGTGGGACGAAGTCCAGAGTGCTTTTCCCTACCCCTAGAATTCTTAAATTTAGAACGTACTTTGACGGTGTCTTATCGCGCAGTTTTTGGTTTTCCAGTTTTTGGACCTCGTGACTTTCGTGGGCCTGACCTTCCCCATCTGATGGCCGCCTTTTTTTTTGGCTTCATGAGATCGCGTTGGGGCTCCTTGTTGGAGTCTTTTTTACTTTTTTTTTGTCCCTCCCTTAGGAATGATCTTCCCCCTTAGTGTCTTGGCTGTGCTGCTTTTTGAGGCTTGGTGCGCTTTGTGCCCAGACGTGGTCGCGGTGCTTTCCCAGTCTTTCTTTTTCCCCTGACATTTTTTCAACGGGCACTTACCCAAAACTTTCCCCCCCCCCCCCCCTCTCGACCTTACGCGTGTTATTTAAATCTTTTTTTTTTTTTTTTTTCTTCCTTGGATTTTAGGTCCCCCTTCCTTGTGCCCTGCTTTTTTTTGTTGAAATCATTTCCCCTTGGTTAGTTGACTAAAGGGGTCTGCCGTTGTTTTTTTTTTTTTTAGAGCTTGACCACCCCCATCGGACGCCCCCCGACCGGGGCTGTTTTGGAGGTTGCTCTTTTGAGTTCTTGGTTCCGCTCGTGATATTCCCTTTTTTCTCCCACCTTTTTTACATTTCGTTTCGTCGGATATCGGGACCGTTGCGAACCTCAACTCTTTTCCCTCGCTACCAGTTTGTTGTTTTCCCTAGACTTTTTCAGATTACGTAGCCCTGCGGCGCCCCCGGGCTCGGCCCTATGGTTCCTGTCCGTTTTTTTTAAAAAGACACCGTCCGACCTCCCCGCTTTTGTCGCTTTGGGCTCTTAACTTTTCTGATTTATTGTGATGTTTCAGTGTGTGGGTTTCCCTTCCTTTCATGAATTGGTGGACTTCTTTTTCTCCTATGGTTTTTTCCCTTTTTTTTTTTTTTTTTGCGGGTTGTTTGCACTGACAGCGGCTGGCTTTCCCCTTAGTCGCTTAAACCCTGTTTGGATAATTCCCGTATGGCGCCGCCTCCGAGAAACCCCACCAGTTTTCCACGGCGACATTTGAGATCCAAGTTGCTCACGTCGATCTGCCTCTCTTGCAGTTTCTTTTGTTTCGTCCCTCCCAACCGCTTCAGCCCATCGGATACGTTGGGGTTTTTCCTGAACCGGACGCGTCTTCTCGTGGTTTTTATTTTTTTTTTTTCGTATGCGGGGCCATTCGTACTCCCTCCCTAGTGCGTTTCGGCGTGTAGTAAACACCTTTCTCTTTTTTTTTTTGGCCAGCCACCCTTTCCCTTGGGCCCCTTCTGTTCGCCAGTGATCTTTCTCTTTTCCTTCCCTTCCTTTTTTGTTGTTGTTCATCCTCTTTTTTGTAGATTACGCCATTTTCCTTTTTTTGAGTCTGGTGCTGGCGTTATCAGCGTGCCCCCCCCTCCCCCCCCCAATCCCGACCTGACCCCGCGTCGCGCCTCATACTGGCCACTCATTTTTGCTTGGAAACCCCGACGTTTTGCACTTTCCGAACGCCAAAGCCCCCCCCCCCCTCCGATGTATTGGCGGGGTCCCGTGCTGCGCCGAACCTCATCCATTTTGCAGGTCCGATAGATTCGCTTGTTTTATTCCTCCCGTTCCCTTATTGTTTTGGTTTATTTCCCTACTGAGCCCCTCCTTTTGTTTTTTTTTAGATCCCCACTTTCTACACGGCGCTGTCATCGTCTGTCGCGTCCAACTATTCCCGCCGGGGCTAGTCGTTACTTCATCGATGCCTTTCACAGCTGAGCCTTTCCACCGACGAGGTTGCCTGCGTCCCCCATCTCCCTTTTGCTGTTTTTGTTTGTGTTGAACACCCCCCTTCACCCCCCAGGATTCTCTTTACAATGCGGTGAGATCATTCTCCACCCCAACCCCCTTCCCTATTCATTTTTTTACAACTTTTCGTGCCACTTCCCTCTTTCTTTTTGATTTTTTTTCACGCCCTGTATTTTCCCCTTGTGCGCAGTCACCCCACGGCTCGTTTTGCCCCCTGCTTTTACAACACGGAGCCTCCACCTACCACCCCTCGGTAGGTGATCGTCGACGTGTTTCCACTTTCCTGCCCCCCTCCTTTGATCACACTCTCCCCTTCGCTCCCCGCTTTGCAATGTAGAAAGTCAGCTTTACCAATTCTGCGTCCGCGCCCCGCACGACCACCAGCGTCAGGGTTTTCATACGTTGTTCGATTTTTTCCCTTGTGAATCTCACCGTTCCATTTTTTTTTGCCCAACTACTGTGTGCCCCCCCCCCGCGATCCACGTATGGGCAACGGTTTCCTCCCCAACGCCCGCCGGGCAAAAACTCACCTTCCGCCTGTATGAGGACACGTCGACTAACACCATCCCCCCCCTTGTCCCGGAAGGCTATCACCCTTTTTTTGCCTTTTTTTTTTTTGAAAAACCCCAGAATGCCCCTTTCTAAGTCTTGTCAGGTAATGCCACGCCGTTTGTCGTCGTCGCTCGGGGAACTTCTTCCTTCACCCGCATCCTCTCCAAAGCGTTGTCTGGCGTGGATTTGACAAGACATTCCCCCCCCATCACGTTAAACAACCACGCCACCTCCGGACGAGGGCCTCCTTTCAGAAAAATTGTGTGGATAGTTGTGCAGGTGTTCCCCACTTTTAGGGGATCCTTGAGGATCGTCGCGTCAACCATGTGATCAAGATTTTCACTTCTATGCCTTAAGCTAGGGGCTTCCCATTTTCTACGCCCCCTTCCCCCTCTACTTTTCCGAGCAATGCCCCCCCTCCCCTTGTTCTCGCTAATTCAGGCGGTCGACGCAGCGTCCCTCGTAACGGGTCACCACAACCCCCCCTTTTTGATTTTTTTCTGTAACCGATAACTCTGTTCGTCTGTGTTTACTGAGTGCACCGGCCCCCACCGGCGGCAGTTGTGAACCCCCAATACTACCCCCTCCTGGTTTCCCCTTCCCCTGTTTATAACGCCTGCCATGCCTTTGGCCGCGACATGAGCGGATTTGATTTTACTCCCCCCCAAGCCTGACGTCCCTTTTGGTTAGACGATCATCTTTAGACTGTCGATTCCCCCCGCATCGTGGGCGGCCTTCTTTCACTTTCTCCTTTCCCACCTTTTTTCGGAGGCATGGCCCCTTTTGCCACCACCCAATCACCTCCGACCCTTTTTCGTCGATTTGACTTGGTCCGTTGCCCACACTGTTTAACCTCCGCTCCTCCCCGTCGAGTGCTACTGGTTCCCACCGGTCCGCCTCTCTGACACAGCTTTACCCCCCATGTGAGTAAACCGAACTTTTCTCGCCCCGTTTTTCCTTAGAACAGACCATTGACTCCCTTTGTTCATAGTCCTCGCCGCATTTCGTTCTCCCCCTCTCCACACGTGCGCCGTCTTTTTTATGATTAACTCGCCTCCCTTTTTGCTGCTTCCCGGATTTTTCCGGCCCGGACTTGTCATCTTTTCTTTCCTTGGTGCTTTGTTGAGAATCTTTATGTTATTTTTCACGTACGGCCCGGATGACTTCCGGGCCCCTGAAGTCTTTTTTAAGGAGTTTTTCTTGTTTCTTTCCCTGTAAGATTCCTCGTGGTTTGATTAGGTTTAGCCTACAGATTAAGGCCCCTACTCTGGAGTAGGTTCTTGCCTAGTGAGTAGAATCCCCTTTTTTTCTGGACTTTCTCTAGCCTTTTCTTTTTCTTACCTTCTGTTCTATGAGATTTTTTACGCCTTCTTTTCAATTTTCCGGTTTGTTTGGTGTCGGGACCATTTTTGTGCTCAATTTAGACGTTCCGCTGCCAGATTCTGCCTCTCGTGAGGTGATTGTCGGCTCCCCCGTTTCAGACTTTGAAGATGTTTTCCACCCCCTGCCGCGCCACTGGCAGGTCGTTTTGATTTCCCCCATTTTTACTTTTGCGCCTTTTGCCTGATTGGTTTTTTTTCTGCTTAGTTCGTTGGGCTATTCGATCACACCTGATCCCCCTTCGCCGTGATTTGACCGTTTTCCGCAGTTTTTGGCCCAGTGATGGTTCACGTTCAGTAGTGGTTGGCCACCTGCGCCGGTGTTTTTCCGTTTACTCCCTGTCGAATAGGTTTTCAGCGGATTTTTTTTCTTGACGAGGTTTTCCTTTTCTCCGCGTCAGGCTTTTTGATTTCTGATACTCGGTTTGGGTCTACACTTAGCGCACTTCCTTGAGGCGTTCCGGTTTTTGCTCGGCGTTTTTTTTTTTCGGTATGTAGCTTTTAGGGGATGAGGACTTTTGCAGTTTCTTGAGCCTTCCCCGCTGACCATCTTTGTTTGAATCTGACCCGTTGGTTAACGCACCTTAAGTTCCCTCCCCCCCCTTGCCGATGTTAATTTTTGTTTATGGGTCCCACAGGGCCCCCCCTGTGGTGGGTTATTGTAAAAATTTAGGATATGACCCCCAGAGTGTCCCTCGTCGCGCTTATTCCCGAGCCCTTTTTTTCTCATAGACTTTTGCGGATTCTTTTTTCTGTATACCGTCCGGCATCTCGACGCTTTTTCTCGTGGCTTCCCCCCTGGACGGCCCAGCTCCTGATTGTTTTTTTGTTCGTGTTGAGCCTTGGATTGGCCTTGGCATCTTCTTTGGGGCCCTTCGAGTTACCTTCTCGTTTTGACGTCGTAGGCACGGGAACTATTTTCAGGTGGGCTTTGAGGCCACATCCAGTTGATGGAATCTGGGATGCAGTTGTGGACCATTTTTTTTTGATCCGGTGGTTTTTTTTTTCCCGTTAGTTCCCCTTGGGGACGTTGATCTCAACCGTTCCCCCGGAGGCAACGTTTAGCGATCCTCAGGGTGGTCCTTGTTTCTATGACCCCTCTTGTGTTTGACTGGTTTTTTATTGTAGTACCTTACTGTTTTCGTCAGTGCGCCTCTTTTGCCATAGAGTTGCATGGATGTATTTTGAGACATTCATCTGGTTGCCCCCAGGTCAGAAGTCTCCTTCTCAACCACCCCCCCCGAATTCTTTTTTTCCCGCCCCTCCCAGCCGTGTGGTTGGGCGTTTTCATTTCGACTCCTTGCGGTCCCCCTTTTTTTTGCGCTGTGAGCTGCCCATGTACACTGCGTGCTCTTCCTGCCGATCCGAACTTGTCCACGACCCTTTTTTGTTCTCCTGAACGATCACCCAATCGCCTTTTTGTTTTTATTTTGAGGCTCGTATTTCCGCTGGTTTTCATGGCTCGCCGGTTTTTTTCTTCCGTTTTTCAGAACACCGTCCCTGACCTTTTAACCCCCCTGTCGTTTGGTGCGTATCCCCACAGCAGTATGGTGTTCTTGATTTTCCCTGCTTTTTGGGCTTTTTTCACATCGTTTTGTTCCGATCATCCCCGGTTCCCGTTTTGTCGTTTTTTTGGTCATCTTTTGGTTTCGCTGCGTCGGATGTTCAGACTCTTTTTTCTTTAGCACCAGTTGTGTAGAGCCTCGGTTATTGACGACTTCCCAATGCAGTTTTGCCACCTTATTTCCACTTTTTAAGGTTTTGACTTTCGGCATAACTCCCACTTTCGGCCTCCCTTTCCCGATGTGATGCGTTAGATACACCAGCCCCTTCTTTTACCACTCCTCAGCATCTGCGATCCGTCGTTTTTTTTTTTTTTTCGCGGAAATCTACTCTGGTTCCTGTGGTTCCGCTAATTTTTTTCCCCCAACTCTTTTGGCAGTGTAAGAGACGCTATTTCTGGTAATAACCTTTTCGTCTTCTTTTTTCTTTTTGCAGAGGACATACCCCCTGGTCCCCCGCCAGTTGAGCCTCTTTTCTCCTCATCCCATCCTAGCTTTTTTTTTTTTTTTCTTTTTTTCCCGAGAGATTTCGCCCCTGCTTCTCATGGGATTTAACCCTTCTTTTCGGGGGCCCATAAAGGCCGTTTTTCCCTTTCCCCCCAGTTCCCTCACATCCCCCCCCCCCCCTTTCTCGTCTTTTAGTCCCCCTCATGACGTTTTTGAAAGTCCGGAACAAGGACGCCACTCCGTTCCAAAATACCCCTCCCCCCCACCCGCCCCCGAGTTCCTTTAGCGGGTTCTTTTTTTTTCCCTCATATGTCTCCCCGCTGGGCCGACGCGTGCTCTTGTATGCCCGGAAATTCTCCCTTTTGTATTTTCCCCTGAGAGTTCGGAGCCCCCGAGTCCCCACTGGTTTCCCACAGGCTTTCTCTGAATCCGCTGTCGCCCCCCCCCACCAGCTTTCCCGCAACACCCTTTCACCTTTAGAGCGTAATGTCCCCCCCCCCCCACAATTTCCAGATGTTACTTCTACCACGTTCAACGAGCTCTTTTTTGATCCCCCCCCTCAATGTTCTTCCCTTTGGTGACACTTTCCCTGACCCTCGGCGAGACCCTACCAACTGGGGACTTACCCTCCCTGGATGTTTCGACACCAATTTTTTCCACGTTTCGTGCCCTTCTCTAGCTCTGAGCCACGACCCCGGTACCTTTGTTGAGTAGAGTTCTCCGCCCCCCCCTTCTGGCCACCCCCGACCCTTTACTTTCCGTTGACTGGCAGCACGCAACTCCCAACGCCCCCCGTTCGGAGCGTCTTCTGTATTGCGGTTGGCATCCCCCCTTTGTCAAACGTCCGCCTCTTCTTTTTTTTTTTAACCCTACTCCAAATCGTCGCTTAAAGCCTCAATTATCAGTTCCCCATCCCCTGTTAACTCGTTACGATCTTTCACGAAAACGAGTCCTTCCCCGCCCGGTGCCCTTTTCTATACCCCCCCCTGCCCTCGGGTGACTACTCCCGTCCCCCTTTTATTCTTCAAAACAACTCCTGCTCCTCCCACCCCTCGCAGAAGGGTAACCACCATCACCCTCCTCCAGTCCGGATCGGAACCCTTCACCCCTCGTGTGCCCCCCCCTGAAGATATCCCTTCCTCCCCCTCCCGCAACTGACACTGCTCTTCCTGGGTGTCCGTCAGAGGTCCCCCACTTTTTCCCCTTTCTCTTCTGAGTCCCCAGATGGAAGTACAGGCCCCCTCCGTCCCCCTAATCGACCCTGATCTTGGAGAGTTTTGATTCTCATTTTTCCATGAAGTCCCCCAACCGTTCCCCAAACGACCCCCCACCCGCGCTGTTGTCCCATTGTTGGCGATTTGTCCAAATTTTCCCCGGTGACGGAGTAGTTTTTTTTTGGACCAAACCCATATTTCCCTATGTTAGCCCGAGTCCTTGGTTTACCCACATGGTTCCTGCTTTTCTCACCTTCCCCTTCAGTTCTAATTTTAACCCCTCCTCCTGATCACCCCCATGGGTGCTTCCCTAAAAGTTTTTACGCAGATTTTTCCCCTCCTTAACCGTCACCATCCCGTTTCCTCGAGCTTTGCCTGGACGATATGTTACCAGGCCCCTTAACCTGGTCGTTTTTGACCCCCTTACTTTTCCTACTACTGGTATACCTTCCCAAAAATCCGCCTGTTTCCCCCCGTTTTCCCCCTTGCGACCTTTGGTCGGTCCCTTTAGATCCACCTGCCCTACAACTGCCTTTCCCCTCTCCCTCCGTCCGCATATTCGCGTCCCTGTTTCTATCCTCTCCCTCCTTTTCGGGCAATTTATCACATTAGCTGGCACCCTTATTGTTGGAGCCGACCACCTTTTAGTACAGCTTATATGGCATGCCCCCCTTTATTTTTTTTCCTTTCAATTGGTAACGAGCCATCCCTTCCTCTAGTCGCTTAACGTCCTCTTTCCTCCCTATCAACCTGCTTCGTCTCACGCTTTCCTGATCTTCTTTTTACAGACCTCCTGACATCCCCTGAAGATCCAGCTTTACCCGCCTCTTCCGATCTGCGACCCTTGACCGCGTCATGTTCTGTAAAATCCCCTCCACTTTCCGCTGGCTTTCCCGTGTCTCCGAATGAATATTTTTCCCAATCCCTCCTCACGTTTCCTTGTTTCTTTTTGTTTCACTTGAGTATTCTTTCTTTTACTTTCAGGCCCATTCCAAGGGCATGCATCCAGCCTTTGGTTTGGCTGATCCTGCTCACCGTCCGTCACGGACCCCCCCGCAGGCATTTGTGTTTGTTTCGCCGTGATCGGTCCCGTGCGTTATACCTCTTCCTCTCCTCTCTCTGGTATTTTCTTGCTTCGGACTCCTGACGCTGTCCCGGAGGTCCTCTGTTTTTACTCTTTCGGTCGACCGAGGGCTTTTGTTTGTTGCTCCGTCCATCCCTTGAATGTTTCGGGCGTTGTGAGGACGCCTCTAAGTCATCCCCCCGCTTACTCGGCTTTTTTCTTCGTTTTATTGTCGTTCTTTCGTTTTCTCATAGGACTACTTTCCGGGAGAGAGGAAACCTTTATTCCTCCGAACCCCCCCGTTTTACTGTACTACTATATCCCCAATTCTTACCCCCGCGGGCCCAGTTAAGGCAATGATGGCTCAGGTTGTATCTGTATTTCTCCCCCCCCCCTACCCCCCTTTTCATTGGGGCCCCCCTCGGATTGGTCCGAGTTTTTCCCGAGGGTTGGTCCCTAGGATCTTGCTTTGTCAACGGGGTCTTTTCCACACTTCCCCGAGTGTTGGTGACAACTGTCGCCATCGATCAAGTGTAGTCGCGCCTTTTTTTCCGTGATTAGGTGCCACCCGGACCCCCTTTTTTTCCCCTTTTTCGTCAGACCTGGTGTCTTCCCGGGGAGCCCTCTGGTAAGGTGACTTTTGACCTTTTCTCTTGGGTACGGACTGTTGGCCCTGATCGAGTCGTCCTGAGACCCCCTGTCATGTATGTTTTCCTGAATCCTTTGTCATGTCCCTCACCGACTCCACTCAGTACCCCACGGTACCCCCGCCGTCCCCCCCTTTCCAAATGCGAAGCCCCGGGTTTCTCTTTCCTCCCTTTTTTGGTGTGAACCTTTCTTCTGTTTCCGGGGGCAACAGTCGTGTTCTGAAATACACCCCCCCCGTCAGTAGTCGGAGGTTCTTTATATAGACTCTGTGAGGTCTTTGTCCCCCCTTTTTTTTTTCTCACGAGTCCCCTAAGTGACACCTCTGCGTTTATTCTGAACTTTAACTCTTCGGTAGTGTCCAGTTTCGTTGCGGTTTTTTTTTTTTGGTTTTCATGACCCCCCCTCTCCCGTGGGGGAACAATTCGTGTATTTCTCTCTTTTTCGGAGGGATATGAGTAAATCCGGTTGTTTTCTTTTCAATTTCTTCGTCCCTGGATCTTTTTTCACCCCGGCGGTTGTGGTGTGGTGATTCCTATGGTGTGTTTGCCTTAGTTCCCGCGCCTATTCCCCCGTTGCGAGACCCCCCTTGAAAAATCCCCCTAGCACGTAGGCCCCTGAGCCTGGTGTGTGTTTTTTTTCTTGCACCTCTATGTGTATCAGGGCTCGTCAGAGCGGCCCGGTCGCCAGGTTCTCTTTTTTTTGCACAAGCATCTGCTGCCGGAGGTATTTTGATAACGGAAGGCATTTTGTAAAGGACGAATCTCCCTTCTTGATGCCCCCCCCGAATGACCTACCCTACCGGGTTCGTCCTGTTGGTGGTTTTTCCTGAGCCTTGGATTTTTTCGGGACCGCTTTTGTTTAGATAACTTCTTTGCAGCGGGAGCGGGACTGTCCCACGAAAGTGATTACTCCTACTTGCCTTTGGTTCTTGATGATTTCTTTCCAGACCCAAGTGGTCGTTTTTTTCAGCCCCAGAAGCGACGTTGTTCGATTTGTTTCCCCCGGTCCTTGGACGAACCTGTCCAATTTTCGCCCGGACCCCCCCTCTCGGCGCACGGGATGTCCAGGCTTTTTTTTTTTCTTTTCTTGCTTCCAGTGGTGGACATCGGTTCCCACCGTTTTTCCGCGCTTTTTTTTTTTTTTTTTTCGCCCTTCTGCAGCCCTCTTTGTTTTGACACCAGTTTGTCTACAGATAATAGTAGTTTTTTACCTCCCCCTGCCTCCGTAGACACAGTTGGGAATTGCGCCTTCCAATTTTTTTCCTTGATCACGTGTCGCTTTGCTATTTTCCCTTTTTTTTTTTTTTGAGCGCAGCTGCAGTGATAGTTGGGGTCCTTTGCGTCAGGGGGGACCTCTCTCCGTTCCTCGCTACTGGTTTTTGGTAGCTAGTGTTTGCGGCGCACGCCGGTGCTGGTGTGGTAGTACCCCTACTTTCCCCCCTGTCTGCCGCTTGCCCCCCTTAGGTAACGTCTTTTTTTTCTGAGTTTCCGTCATCTCTTTTCTTGCCCCCCTGTTTGGTTGTGTTTTTTTTCTATTTTTTCGCCCGATTTTTCTCATGGTTGAACCAGTTTATGGTGCTGCCTCGGCATCACCTTTTTTTTTTTTTTTCCCCATGCCAGCCCCTTTTACTCCCCCGACTTTTTCGCGTCTTTGCTCTCCTTTCTCCTGGTCCCTTCTGGCTCTTAACCACGGTCGACGCTCTCTCCTGAACGCCCCCCTCCCCCATTTTACTTGCTGCGCGGTTTCTTTTCCGTGCTTTTGAACTCATTCCCCCGCTTTTTCGGGGGCCGATACCTCGTTCTGTGATGTCCCCGCCCTTTCGTTTTTTCGCGAGTTGGCCGCCCCCTTTTCCGGAGGCTTCGTCAACGTCCTTTTTTCCTGCCGCTGCGTTATCACGCAACACGTTGGACCTTTCTTCGCGTTTTGATTTACCCTTTTTCCGATTTTTTGTCATCGACCCCGTTCCCCGACGCCTACTGCTTTCTCGCGGCCCGCATGCCCGCCCGGTTTCCGGACTGTGCTGGGTCCCCTCGCCTACACTCGGCTCGTCTGGACCCTGCGGTGTTAGACGATACTACAGGATCGTCACCCCCCAAACCCCTTCGATTTTACCCCCTCACTTTTTCTTTCCCACTTCCGTCCTCCCTGCTCCGGCACGCAGTCATGACCTTTTCTCCCACGCTCATTTTGCCTTTTTTTCACAGACCGCAAGCTTTTCTGCCGTACTCACCCCACCTCCGTCGTTTTATGTTTCGAATAGTGGTGGCATCCCCATTTTTTTCAAAAGACCGTTCCCATTCTTCCACTACATCCTTTGCCCTCCCTTCAACAGCTTTGACTGGGCTTAGAGGACAGTCCGGTTTCCGACGCCCTTTCGTTTCCCCCTCTGCGCCTTTTTTCGTAACCCCACCAGCGTAACCCGCTTCCCCCTCAGGTGCCTGTCTCCCCCCCTGTCGCGGTTTTCAAGGTGCAACCACAACCCCGTCCCCGATCTGTTTCCACAACGGCCGGTTCCCTCCACGCGCCGCAGGCCCCACCATCCCAACCCCGACTGGGATCCCGTTTTAGGCACACGTCGACTAAACGCTAGGTCCTGGCCCCCCTCTTCAAGGTGCAGGTCCCCCCCAACCCCGAAACTTTCAACCTGCCTTCAGGAGTTTTCGGGGCGTGCATTATTCCCAAGGGTCCAGATGTAGTTGAGGCCCGCCTTGATTTTCACCCCCCCCCCCCGCAACCCGCTGTCCCGTACTTGAACCCCCGCGCGCGGTACCCGAGTTGTGGTTGCCCCTACCCTTTTTTTTTTTTCCTTGATTTTCACGCTTCACCACCCACCCCTTCAATTTGGGACCACCTGGTTCTTTTTGGCACTGGCGGTGCTGTCCCCCTAGGTCTTCCCTTTTCTTGACAAACCTCCTTTTTCGTCAACGATTCAGCCTCTTGTGGTTGGGGTCACATTGCCGCTCTCGAACACCTCCCCTTCTATCCCCGAAGCCGAAGCACCTTCTGCCCGATTCGATGTTCGGGACCCAGTTTTTTTACTCTTGCAACTTTATTCTACGGACCCAAACCATCGTCCTCTCCTCGATCCGCTGACCGATTTTTGGTGCCTCCCTTTCACCGGCCAACTAACAGGCGCAGGTCCCCCCCCCCCATACTGACGAAGACGTGTTTCATAGGCCACCAAAACCGCCCCCCACGTCCCCTCCTGCACCCGTCTCTTTTTGGTGTGATACTTCCTCCGCACAAACCCCAGGGTCCCCCCAGTCCTTGGTTTTGTTTCGCCTATCGGTACTTGTTTACCTCGACCGAAATCTTCCTTCTTCGTAAGTCCTCTCTCCCTGCCCGTTTGGTTGGGAGTCCCGAACACAAATCCCGATTCCTTTCCCTTTACATTTGTCTGTCCGGCTTTCTTCCTCCCAATGGTAAAGACCGCTTCGTCATGCGGTGCTCCCCCCCCATTTTCCATCCCATAGTTTGACAGCCTTGTTTTCCCCACACTTTTTTATGACCTTTCACTCCCTCGGATCGTCACTCCCCCCGTCAGCAGACTACTATCCTCCCCATATCCTCCTAAATTCGACTTCTGGTACACTCCCCCCACCCTGCCTCTCCCGGGTGTTTGCAATCTCTACCACACTCCTTTCGAGTCCCCTGGAGGCCTTCTTTCCTTACC
>Ga0179593_1376825_pt1 | contig 13343 bp, 20 predicted proteins | sample CZODoug2_1_08_16_FD_185931 | JGI IMG/M metagenome (GOLD analysis project Ga0179593, IMG submission 185931) | Vadose zone soil fungal communities from Angelo Coast Range Reserve, California, USA - CZODoug2_1_08_16fungal (PacBio error correction) | ecosystem: Environmental > Terrestrial > Soil >... | reverse complement strand
CCTGAACTTTCCTTTCACTCTTCGGTTTTATTTTTTTTTTTTTTTTGTTTTTTGTCTGTTTTGGTTCGCCGGCAAATACCTCCTCGCTTTTGGACCGCCATCAGTTTCCCTTACCCGTGAAAAGCCCCCTTTCTTGAGATCGCGTTGGACCCCCTTCTTTGTGTCACCTTCTGGTCTTTCTCCGTTTCCTTTTCCCGCTTAAAATCCCCCCTTCTTCTTTTTCCCTTTTCCGGCCGGTTCTTTTCCCTTTTAGTAAAAGAGGTTACCTGCCATTCTTTCGTGCCTGTGCGTGCTTCTTTTGCCACTATTACTTCTAGTTCTTTTTCCTGCCTGAGGCAGGAGGCAGTCCCTATAGGCTTTTCAGGCCCTGCGCGGTGCAGCGCAACGAACGGTGCTATGGTCTGTTCCAATGCCCCTCTTTTTTCTCGAGAAGTTGCGCGCCAAACGCGTTTTTCCTCCGTTCAGCTGCAAGTCCCTTTGAGCTTTATCCTAGTAGAGAAGCTGGTCTGTTCCGCGATCCCTTTTCTTTCTTGAATTCCCTTCTTTGTTTCTTGCTGAACTGTATTCGCTTTGTTTCATCCTTGGTGGCCTTTTGAATTTAGGTTCCCTTTCTTTCTGTAACGCCGTTCTCCATCCGCATTTTGGGTGATTTTTTCTTTTGTGAGGTTTCCGCTTTTTTTTTTGTCTTCCTGTGGCCTGCGCTTCGCATTCTTGTCTCCTGATCTTTTCTTTCCTCCTTGAATTGTGCTCAAGGCTCCACGCTTTTTCGTGCATTCCTTCCCCCCCAATCTTACTCTCCGTTGTTTGCTCTTTTTTTTCCATGGCCCCCAAAGTTTTCCCATTTTTCCCAACGCATTCCTTCATGCAAGCCCCTCCCCCTTTTTTCCCCAAATGCAGTAATTTTTGTGACCTTCCATTTCCTTCCCCCCCCCCCTCAACGGACATGTGCAAATATTCGGTTCCCTTTCATCTTGAGATTCCCTTCTCCCGCCAACTCCCCGCCCACCAGACCTCGCAATTTCTCTTTATCCTTGTCTGAGACCACTGATCCCCTCATTCCATACTTCCCCCAGATGAACCTTACAACCTGTTTCATTTTAAGCCACTGCTGCGGGTGCTTCTCCCTTCGTAGTTTCCTTTTGATAGTGTGCTCTCCCCCGCCCTGACAGAAGGCAGTTTCGAAAGTCCAGGTCTCTCCTTTACATTCTCTCCACCCCCTTCACTCCGATCTATTCTCCCCTCCCTCCCCGGTTGACCAAACAGAGCCACTTCGCGTTCGCTCCGCTGAAGAAGGACTCCTCTTTTGATGCTTCTCGCGCACTGGATCCCTGGTCGCTTGCGTACTGGACCAGCCCCCGCATGCGCGCGCCACACTAGGATCCCCTTACGATTTTATGTTTAACCATCTCTGGATGCAGTTCTTTTCCTGTTTTTTTTTGCATACCCAAGCCATCACTGGACACATTTTTTGCCGACCCCACCTCTTTAGAGAACCACCCGCCTTCACGCTTCCCTCGACTTTTTTTTTTTGCTGACTTTGACTCTGCGGCTTTACTGCTCCCCTTTCGTAAGTGACCCTCCCTTGCCGTCTTCTTCCCTGCTGAATCCTGTGAGAGTTTTTAGGCTGTTTTTTTTGGAGTAGTTACAACCTTCTCACAATCTCTTGCTCCTATCCCCGTCCCGGCTTCGGTTCCGTCTTCCCGTTTGTCGATGCGCCTTTAGGCAAACGATCTCCAGCTTTCCCCCCGCAGGTCCATACGTCCCAGACTTTCTCTCGTTGTCATCCCCTTCCCCGTTTGCAGTAGGTGATGCGTCTAACGTGTTTTTTTCCTGTACCCTGCTACTATGTCATATTCTGCAGCGTTGGTTAGTTAGCCTGTCGTCTACCTATTTATCTTGTCATATACATGAAAGGGTTTTTTCACTCCCCCCTCTAGGTTTCCGTCAGGCCCCCCCCCCCCCCCTCTTTGGTACTGACTAACCCTGTATTAATGGTCCCCATTGGTTGCTCCCCCCATAGCGACTTGTTTTTGCGCTTTCATCTCATTTTTTTCCTGGCTCTTTTTAATCCGTTGCGGCGGGGCTGGAGCAGGGTTTCTTTTTTTTTCATTATTTTTCCTCCCGGGAACAGGACAGCTCTATAAAAGATGTCTTACTGTGTGCCTGACCCTTAAAGCCCCCCTTCGTTCCTCGCTTTAGAGCGTTTACGAATCCTCGTTTTGTGGGCTCGCGAAAATTATTTGACTTTTTCTTGCCCCCCAAGTAATACGATTTAGTCTGTCGGTCGGGAGATCGTACATGTTCCTGGTCCCGTTTTTGCTTGTAATCGAGTTCCCCCCCTCTTTGAAGGACAATCCAAATTTTCCCGTGGTACCAAACGGCGGCTCCCAACTTGCAGTTATCTCGCTTCCCCCAAACCCTTCTGCTCCTTTTTGGTCTATGCACTGTCCCAAGACGTGGTGGATTCCCCGGATAGTTGTCCCCTTCTTTTAGGGGAACATTCCACCCCTTAGTGTACCTCCCCTAGTTTTTTCAGGGAGATTTGCAGATCAGCTCCTTCTATTGTCCCCCCCGTCGCCCGACACTACCCTTCCCCCCCCACTATTCTAAGCTCATAGCCCTATTTTTGTATGACCCCAACACGTTCGGAGGCTCATCCCCATATGGGGCTTTCCTTGCCTTGACACGCTACATTTCATTACCTCTTGGTCTTCTGCTCTCTTTTCCCACGGATCCTCCTTACCCTATACGTTTCACGTATACCCCCGAGCTTTATCTCTTCTCTCGCGCGTTTGTCGGTCGGTTTTGTACCCGCCACGACCCCTTGCTTTTCTTCCCCCCGTTCGTTCATCGGAAGTTCCTTCATTTTTCTCTGAACAGGCCTTTTCCGCCCCTTTTTCCTTCCTTGCTAAAGTAATGAGGATGCCCACCCCCGACCCCCCCGCTTCATGGTTTCTTGTTTTGAGTATCCGCGACGTTTTTCTTTTGTTATTCAACCCGTGTACAATTGCTTCGTTTCCCCCCCTTCTAATACTCTTACATTCCCTTCTGTTCCCCAGACAGTGATCCCTCTTGTCTCATCTCAACTACTTTGTTCTTTCCCCCCCTTTAACAGAAATCGCAGGGCGACGCTGCGAGAAGTACGGCCGCCATCGCTAATGCATTTTACCTTCTTCGCTACACTTCTGTCTCTCTGTTTTTTTTTCGTCGCGAGTTCTCCACCTGATGACTGGATTTTTCAAGGAGCACTTAGATCTTCTTTTACCTGTGTTCCCGGATATATGTGGCTTCTGAACCTCCATATTATGCTCGAGCGCCTTTTCCGAGACGCCACTTTCCTTTCGGAGCCTTTCTCCCCAACGTGGTTGCTCTTTACACGCTTCTTTGCGGTCGTGTCCGTTCGGGTTATTTAGCCCCCCGGTTTTTTTTCTTTCGCTTCCATCTTCTTGTTTTTTCTGGTTTTGCCGCTCCTGTGTATAGTTTCTGAAGAGTGTGAGTTTGTAGTATAGTGACCCCCTTTTCTTCCCTTTGTTGTCCCGGCATGTCCTTTTCAGTCTTTCTTCATCTTTTCCCTTTTGTGTTCCTTTCCATTTTTTGTGGGGCTTTAACAGGATTTCCTGTTGCCCCCTACCTCTCCCCCCCTCTTGAGTTGAGAAGCCTGGCTGCTTCTCCCTTCTTTGGATCCTTCGACACTTTTGCCGGATTCACGTCCTCCTCCCATCCGGAAGTGCATGTCTTCCCGAGGCCCGCAGTTTCCAAAACCATTGGCAAGACTCTAAACAGGCGAATCTGTCATCCCCTTTCTCCAGTTCCCACCCCCCTTGGTTTAGGCCTTCCTAGCACGCCCTTCCCCGCGCCTTAAAGTCCCCCATTTTTTCTTTCCCCTTCCGCCATCCGGTTAATCCATTTCCCCTTGATCTACTTTCCTGGAAGTTTCAGGTCCTGAAATGAGGCGGCAGTACTGCCAAGAGTTCGAATCCGAACGATGCCCCTGGTTTCTTTCTCTTCAGGCGGCCTTGATCGAAGAAACCGCCCTTTTCTGGGCGCGCAGTTATCTGTCTCCACTAAAGCTCAGTTGCAAACTCGGTCTCCCGGTCCGGTCCTTCTTTTTCCCTAGTCAGTTTAGAATACGCTCCTTTTCCGGTTAATGCAGTGAATGCAAGAAGTCAGCAATGTCCTTCTTTTTTCTCCGCCCCTAACACTCCATCTTTCTGCAGATTTGTCTCAGTTCTTTGAACGCGAAGCTCCCTCTCCTATCGAGTGCACAGGCCGCTTTGCCCTTTTCCTCCTTTGACACAAATGTATGGTTTCCACTCATTTCCTGTAACGCCCCTCCTCGGCCCAATGGTATTTAACTCTTGGCGTTTTTGTTTTTTTTGCTAGAATGATCTCTCCTTCCTCCCCCCCCCAACCCCCCCCAAAAGAAACTGCCTTTTTTTTTCCCCCGTCGTATCTCTTTCTTCTCCTCGTTTTTTTTGATCCTATCTCCACTTTCCAGCTTTATGTCGGGGTTTGCCTTTTTTGGTTTGGTTTTCATGCCTTCTTCTTCCCTATTTTCTTTCCGGAGACCCTAGTTATTATTCCTTTCTTTCCACTCGGTCGGGGTACGTATACTTAAGGTTTTGAAAATTTGCGGTGTTGCCCTTCGAGAAGGGGTCTCCTCTTTGCCCCGTTTTTCTTTCTCAGGACTCTCTCTTTTCTCCTGCTGTTCCATTTGGACGTTAGGTTTTTAGTTGGACTTTTCCCATATCTATTTAGGTTTACTTGTTCCGAATTTTTTGGTCCTTAAGTCAGTATCTTTCGTCCCTTGAGAGTCCTCCGATCCCGATACTTCTTGGGATTTACCTTCTTCTTTCCTTTGATCAGATTGATTGTAGCTCCTTGTTTCCTCCCTCCGACTCGTTTTTTCCCCCTCGTTCAGCGTGTGTCCTCTTTCTCTTCTGCTTTCAGATACGTTTTTCACTGCTTCCTTGTTGCCTGAATTGCTGACCGCTGGCCCTTTGGTTCTCGTTTTTCTGTTTTTGTCCAAAGGCGCGGTGTCCTGTTCTTGCACGACGTTTTCCCGTCCCTTTGTTTATTTTTAGTTTTTTCCTCTTTTCTCTCTCGGTTTTTTTTTGGCGAATGAGTTTCATGCCAGGCCTCTTGTCTCCATTTTCCCTCTTCCTTTCTGGACATTGGGAGACGTTTTCATCCCCCCCTTTTTTCATTCAGGGGATTCTTAACTTCCTTTTGCTATGAAGTACCCCGTTCCCACGCCTGCTACGTTTCCTAAGTGAAAATGCCCCTTGCAAGGATTCCATTTGCCCATTCAATTCCCGCATTTCTTTGTTGCACCTTCAGGGTACAAACCACTACCTCATGTTTTTCCCCCTCTTTTCCGAAATGACATTAGTATAATACCAGGAGCGGCAACAAAAGCCAGACCCCCTCCGACATTTTCTATTCGGAAAGTGATGTCCAGACGACCCCCTTTTCACTTGTCAGACTTGAAGTTTCCCCCCCCCCCCTTCCTTCGTAAATGTTTGACGTGTTTCTTTTTTTGTTCTGGCTGCCCTAGAGTTCCCTCTCTTTTGACGTGGTTGATCCAACCCTTACTAATCCTCCCATGGCCATCTTTTGAACGACAGATAGAGTTTTTCCTCCCTTTTATCTCAGTAATAGGTCTACTCTTCGAGCTCCCTCCCCTTTCCCCCCCCCGAAATATCTCTTTCCGCGCTGTTTCCTCTCTTATGCAGTTTAGTCCCTGCTTTTTGTTATGAGGAATCCCTTTCTCCTTTCGGGAGGGTCCTGTATAGGGAAGCCCTCTGTTTCTCCTCCAATTGGCTCCCCTTTTTTTTCTTTCTCTTTGGATGTACTTTCTTCCGTTGCACTCCCTTCCTTCCCCATTGTTTCCCTTCCAAACCCCTCCTTCCCTCCCGCTGTGATTCCCCTCCTTGAAAATGCTCTGCGGTGGTTTTTTTTTTTTCTGCATGCTGATCCTCCTCCTCTTCTTCCCCCCGCAAGAACTTTTCCCCCAGCGCCTCGTCTTCTGGATTCCCTCGTTCTCCGTGCATTAGCGGATTTGGTTTTTCTTTCGTTAAACCCGTCCCAACTTTTCCTCCCTCCCTAGCCCTATCTTCGTTTTCTGTCTATTTTGCCAGTTTTTTTTTCTTCTTTCAGCTTAAACCCCTCTCTCCCAAGAGGGAAGAGACCTGATCTTTTCATTAATTTCATTGGCACTCCTTAAGGTTCCGGTTACCTATGTTTGTTCTTTATTCCGTTGGTTAGACTATCGCCCCCCTCTGCATGGAGAAACTCCTTTGATTAGTAGGACTATGTCGACTCACCCGGTCTGGTATGGGGGCGAAGCTTCCTTTCACGTAGTTAGGTTAAGAAGCCGGGTTTTGCCTTTGCGTCCCCTCGTGGAGTTATTTATCTTTCTCCCATTATTTAGCACGTGCCGTTCCCCATATTAGGTTGTTTGTAGCTGATCTGCTTCTGGAGACTTTTTCCCGTCCCCTTGTCGATCCGGTGCGCTTGGACTTCTCCCCCTTTTGGGCTTTCCTTATTGAAAGCCAAGGTCACATGCCCCCTTTTCCTCTCTCCCCAAATAAGCTATGTTCCTCTTTATGCCTTGAAATGTTCACCCTCGGATCTTTCACTTTTCTCGTCTCTCTCCCCTTTGTTTTCTGTCTCTCTAACCGTTCTTCAAGGCCAGGGTTCTTGTTCAAGTCCTTCCTATCTTGCCTAGCTTATTGGTTGTAGATCGTCTTTTTTCATTTACCCCGTGCTTTCACTCCGGAAAAGGCCCCCCTTGTTACCTGCCCCTTTTGCCATGCTGCGGTCCCCCCGGCGGCCCAATGGAGACCCCAGCCTACTCCTCTCCCAAAAACCAATGATAGGTGGGAATGCACTTGCCCCCCCGACATTGGGTCATTGATCTTTCTCTTCCCCGGTGGAAAAGGACCCCTCGATATGACTCCTCTTTAAGTTTCTCGAGAATCTCGCGCTATGTGACCTTCTCCAGACCTACGTACACCCGCTTTTCGCCCCAGATTCCCCCTCTCTCTTGGTGTCCCCAACACAGATCTCCTCTACATAAATTCCTCTCCTGCTTGTGCGTTTGGACGGGTACCACGCGAGAAAAGTGTCTCCTTTTTTTTTGCTTCCCCTCTGTCTATAGGTTCATTCAAGGCTAAGTTCCGCTTGAAAAGCGTTCCCCCTCCTCTCCAGTAACCCCTACGTTTACGGATCCGAGGGCAGACTTAGTTTTTTCTGGGGTTTTTACCCTACCGCAACCCCCGCGCTCCTTTTGCTCCTGGGTGGTGTTCGTGACAATTCCCAGTCCGCAGTCCAGTCGTGGGAGCCGTTCCGCCCCCGGCGCCTTAAGCTCCCTTGCCTTCTTTTCACCCCCAGAAAGGTAGATCATTTTTATGTTAGTCATGACGAGTTCTTCTTTTTTTTTATTCAACCTTTTTCCCCCCCCTTTGATTTCTGGATCAAACCGATCCGGTACATTTCCCTCTCCTTTTCCAACAGCGAAGTGATCTTCATGGGCGCGCAGACCAAAGTCTTTCTGCTTGCCTCCCTCAAAGACCCCTGCATTCTACATTGGGAGTCTCCGCCTCGGTAACATCTTCCATTCTTTTTTAGACCCGGCTTTTCTTATAGACTGTGTCTCTTTCTTTCATGGACTTTTTCTGATCACATGAGAACTTCGCTTATTGCGTTTTCATTTTCCCTGCTCTTGCTTCTCCCCCCCCCAGAAATTCTCTACCTCTCAGGTTAAGTCCCCCCCCTCCCCGCATTTCCTTAGACGTCCGTTTTCCCCCGTGGTAAATGTCCTCTTTTCGCTTTCTTTCCCCAAGTTATTTTTGGTTTTTTTTTTTCCTCCTTAGCAGACCTGCCGTTTTTTGATTTTTGTGGACGTCCCTTTGCCTTCAAGTTTCTTTTTTCCCTTCGTTTCCCGTTTCGTCCCGTCCCCCCTTCTTAAGTGTTTTTTTTAAGGCATCGTTCACCCATCTCTCATTCATCGTTCCGGCTGGCCGTTCTCCTTGCTATGTTCGGTGTCTTTGTGTGGAAGCTCCTCTGTTTCCTAGTTAGTCCCTTTTTTTTGCCCAAGACTTTCTGCGGTATAGTCTATTTATCCAATTCGCCTTCTTTCTGAAAGAGGCAATTTTTCCCGTCATTCCTCTCAAAGAAGGACCCCCTGCTCAGCTTTTTAGCCGACACCAATTTCCCCCCCTACGCTCCTCCAGGAGCCATACGTAAGACCCCTTCCGTCCCTCTCAACCAAGTGGCAGTTCTACTTCTGTCCCTGCCTCCCTCCTACTTTCACACTGCCAACCCAGCGTGCCCCTTTCTCCTTACCGTTCAGCCAATTAAGTTTCTATCAGCTGTTCCTCTCCTCTCGTTGGTAGCTCCAGCGGAGTCCGATAGAGGGTCCCATCGTCGCTGACCGGCTGCCTACCATCGGCTCCTCGAGTACGACCCCCAATTCTGGGCTAGCACTTTCTGAGCCGACACTGCTCGGGTCCTCTCCGAGCCGTTTTCTTTTTTGGGCTTGCCCCGGTCTTGGCATAGCTCTCTTTACTTTTTTCAATGGAACTGCACCAGTTTCCCCCCTCCTTGCAGATTTTTTTTTCCCAAAGAGCTCTCCCCATCTGTCTCTGAGAAAGGCCGGCCATTGACCTTGCAAATCTTCTTCTTCCACCGATTCCTCCCAGAACTCTCAGGTTTCCTCCCCCCCCCCCAGTCAATTGTTAAACCCATAAGGTTTTCTTGTTCGTTTCTTTCGTTTAAATGTTCCTTTCCCCTTTTTTCTTTTTTTCCGAAGACGGGGATATCTTCTTCTCCCTACCCCCCCCCAAGACCACCCCAGAACCCCCGACAAAGATTCCAGACGTTGGCCTTTGTCTCTATATTGGTATCCCTCCCTTGTTGGTTTGAGCGTCTTCTTCTTTCCTGATAGATTTGCTTTCCTGGGTTCTGGTTTTTTTGTCTTTTTTAGGGTCTGGTTTGTTGTGCTGTAGACGCATCATCCCCACTAATTTTTCCTTTTCTCCCTCCTCGTTTTGAGCCCTTTGTTTATGTTTCGGGACGCTAGCCTTGTTTAGTTGGTACCCCCCCTTGGGGTCGACAGGTTGACAGGTTGGTTTTGTCCCTTGTGAATAATCCCTTATGCTTCTCTTTCCTGCCTGTCTAGTTTATCGCTTCCCGTGGCACATTCTTGCTTTTCGTGCGGTTGTACAGTTCCTTCGGTTTCTTCTTGAATGATGCTTTCGATTCCAAGCTCGCTCTAGAAATTCCGCTTAAGACAGATAACCCTGTCTTCTGGCTCCTTTTCCCCTGCGATTTCTCTTTCTCTTGCTCGAACGCGTTTTCCTCCTCCGCGGGAAAGATTTTCCCAACGTCACTCTACGTTGTTACCTCATCTTTCCTTTGGACTTACATCCTCTTCTCCTGAACTCTTATGTTTTTCCCTTCTCCTGAATGTTTAAACGTCTGGCCCTGTGTGAATAACGATGGGTGTGACCTTTTTTAGTGCTCTTTTCCCGGTTCTTGGGGACACTTCCCTTCGAACCTTCTTTTTGTTTGCTTCTTTCTATTTTTGCGACTTTTCTCTGCTTCGGAGGTTGTTTTTTTCGCCGTTCTAAGTCATTTCCTGGTCCTCTTGCTGGTCAGTGAAATGGAAGGTTGCCCCTTTTCCTCCCCGCTTTCCCAGCCGTGAGGCTACATTTTCCCACCTTTCTTCCTGAGCATTTTTGGGATCTGCTAGGAATATTTCCCCCCCGACGTTTAATGTCTTGCTACCTGCCTTCAATTGATCTCCCCCCCCGCCCATTTTCACCCTCTTCCAATCTCTTGGGGTTTCCCCCTACTTCCCCCCGACCAACCCCACTTCCTCCCATGTGGTACCTTATGTCATACCCCTTCCTTTCTTCCCTTATCCTTAAAAGCCCGAATCCCCCCCCTCCTCCAACTTTATTTCTCATGCAACTTGTCTTGCTCACGTGGACAATGAATGTCCCCCCCTTCCGGTCACTCTGCGTCCTTCGAAGTTCCTTCTCCTCAACGTGAGGTGTTTGCCCTCGCCTTCGAGGTTCTCTCTGGTTTTTTCGTGAAGTTGTTAGAAAGTCCCTGATCCTCCTTCCCTCCTGGATCCCACGCCAGGATTCGATTTTTATCTAAATTCCTTCTTCTACTCGGATCCCGCGCCGGCGAATTTTCCTCAGAGACATCGTCTTTCTCATCTTGCATCTGCCCTTGAGAGTTTCCTCTTTCTTTCTCGCCTCAACTTGTCCCGGATGGTTTTTCTTCTCTCGGCCGCAAGACATCCCTTTTCTCTTCCCTTCGGTATCACTTCCTCTGTTTATTCCAAAGTTCTCTGTATGTCTTCCTTCTTCTTTTTTGATCCGTAATGCGAACCCCCTTTTTTTTTCCTAAAAAAACATCATCCCCCCCTTCTTCCCCCGCCCAGACCCTTATCCCTCTCCTAGTTGGTTTTCCTCTGCCTGTCTTGAGAGGATTCGTCTTAACGTTGCCGAAGTGCTCAGCTTCTTCTCTTTTTTCCTTTGAAGAAGGTATCCCCTTCGCGTCTTCGGGGTTTTGCTTTTCTTTCACAAACCACCTCCACCCGCTGATCTGCTAAGTCGCCTCCAGTCAGAGTACGTTTATCCTTTCTCCTTTTTTTGTTTTATCCTTGAGTGGACTTCCTCCCCGCACCTCGCCCATGAACCTTTTTCTCTTGTATTTCTCTTTTCATCCCCGGAATTGCAAGTCACCCTATTTAGCGATATATATTGTTTCCCATCTCTCTGGAATAGCTGACGCGTGTTCCGGATTTAGGAGACTTCCGCATCTAAGATTTTTTAGCAGTTTTCCCCTTTACCTTATGTCGTGGCCCTCCGATGTGTTCTTACCCTTTGGTTTCCCCCCCCTATCCCCCCTTTTCTCCATTATTGGAACAGCGTTCCACCCTCTTTTTTTGTAGCTTATCCTGATTCATTCTTCCTTTTCGACTACCTTGTTTACGCGTCCGGAGGCAGGTCCTTCGCATCTTGGTTTTTTCAGGATTTACCTCCCGGACCCTTACACATGTTTTGATTCCCCTTTCCGCTCTGTCGTATGACCTTACTCTTTGCCCCCGCACCTACGGCCCCTCCGCCTCTCTTTCTTCTTTGGCTTCTTCTCTCAATCGTCGAGGCCTTTTTTGACACATCCCGTCATCCCTCGGTCAGTTTTCTTTTTTCACTCGTAAGGTACCTTGTTACGGTCGGTACCCCGGCCCCTTCCCCAGCTTAGACCCCCCCTCCCCCCCGGCACCGATTTCCCACTTCTTCGGTTCCCCAATGTAGTCCCCTCCTCGATCCGCTACAAACCCCAATCGCATTTTTTTTTAAGCACATTGCCCCCAGAAGTTGGTTCCAACTTCTCCTTTTCAGCCCCCCCCCCCTCGGTCTGCCCCAGCATCGTTCCGACTCTTAGTGGAATCTCTCAAGATATATCTTTGGATTTGAAAGTCTCCTACCAATCCGCACAACGTCTCCCCCCCCGATGCAATAGCCTTTTTATTTGACACCCCCCCTTTCTCTAGTCTACATCCTTATGCACGTTTTATAATCAGTCAGCCCGGGGTGGGTTCTCCCCGTCATGGAGCTTGAAAGCTAGTCTCTTTTTCCTCAAATGATTCATTAACGAATCGTTATTCCCTCCCTACCCCCTATCTTACTGGATGAGGAGAAGTTCGCTCTTTTTGGTTTTTAAACTACCTCAACCCCCGCCCCTCTTTCTCCTGCTTCCGTCGGTTCATCCCCGCGGAACCCCTTTAGATTCCTGTTTCCTCTTCCCTTGGGAATAATTGATGAAGATCCCTTCCCCGGTACCACCCTACCCGCTTCAATTTTCATTTTGGTAACCGTCATTTCCGGTGTTTTGTTCGCCCCCCCCTTTTTTTCCCCTTGAGTTCTGGACCCAAACATTGACCCCCTTTACTCAACTCTTTTCTTGATCTCCTCTTTTCTCGCCTGACAGTTTATTCGATTTGGCACGTATATTAACATTTCCTCCCCAAGGTAGAAATTTCGGCCTTTCCTTCCCCATTGACATCGGCTCCATTTGATTTTAATTTCCCTCCCTCTTGATCTCTAGTTAGACAGGAGCTTCATCCGCCTCACTCGGATTTCTCTTCCCATGTCTTCGATATTGTCGTCTCAGTGCTGTCCTTATATTCTGTTCTTTTTCAAAAACCCAGATCCCCCCCTCTGATCCCTCGAATAGGTTCTTTTCCCCACCCGCCCACGCATTTGCGTTGGCGACGTCCACCTTCTCAGTTCCCCCCTTGTCATCTTTTTCCCCCTTTCGTTTCTCTTTTTTCTGTCGCTATGAAGTTTTTTCTTTTCTGGTCGGTGTCTCTGTGGAGTCTACGAGTGGCATGGTCTTAAATGGGACACCATTGGTCGGTCAGGTTTTCCTGTCACTGTTCCGTGATTGGCCCTCCTTTTCTTCAACACTGGGCTGGCTTGACCCCTTTTAGGTTTTTTGACCTTTCGAAAGCCTTTTTTCATGTCCTTCTCACCCAAATTCTCTTCTCATAATTGGTCCTTGTCCTGATTGGTCCCTCTTTCCCCTTCGAACGGAAAGTCCGGCCTCCTTTCAGGGCCGGCCTTTGCAAAAGATGATTCCTCTCCGTCTCCCCCCCCTTTGAAGATGGCTCCTGTGCGCACTTCTTCAAGTGACGTTCCCGACCCCACACGTTGCGGTAGACGTCGTGTCATCGACCCGTCCCTTCTTTTCCCCCCTTTCAAAAACCAGCGTTTGACACTTTTTAGCTACCGTTTCCTCACGAAGGGAACACTGTGTGCCTCTTCAGGACCTCTCTCCCGTCGTTCTCCTTCTAAGATAGCTTTCACTCGCTTTGTGCCCCGCTCCTCTTCTTCTCCTCCCAGTTAGGGCCAGCTTGCCCTGAGATACAGAACTCCGCCGGGCACCTCGACCAAGATTCTTTTTCCCTGTCTCTTTGATTTCCCCGCGCTGAGATGCGTGGACCCCCCTTCGGAAGCATTTGACCTTACCTGTAACAGACGTTGACATCTTTTTTCCCGCCCGACCTCCCTGATGGTCCCTCACTGTATCCGAGATCGAAGCCCCGGAGGTTACTTCCTCCGCCTTTTGGTCCAGAAGGATCTTTTTTTTCTTTGACCCCAGGTTCTTTTTTTTTGCTGTTACCCTCTTAGAGCGTCCTGTCCTCGTTCTTCCCCCTTTTACTTGGTCCCCCCTTCTTTTATTCGTTCCCTGAAGGAAGCCGGTTTTTACGCCCCCCCCCCCTTCCACAACACAGACTACAGTTCCAAGTTCAGTTCGGT
>Ga0179593_1332743_pt1 | contig 13343 bp, 13 predicted proteins | sample CZODoug2_1_08_16_FD_185931 | JGI IMG/M metagenome (GOLD analysis project Ga0179593, IMG submission 185931) | Vadose zone soil fungal communities from Angelo Coast Range Reserve, California, USA - CZODoug2_1_08_16fungal (PacBio error correction) | ecosystem: Environmental > Terrestrial > Soil >... | reverse complement strand
TAAAATTCTCTGAACTTTCCCGCGTCTTGAGGCCCCCCCCCTGCTACTTAACCGTCTTTTACCCCGGGTTTTTTGGAGTCTTCTTCGACGGTATTCCGTTTTGATCCCCTCTTCGCAGGGAGATAATTCAGTAGTCCCAATCGTCGGTCCCTGCAAAAACAGTTTCCCCCTCAAAACTTCTTTTCGAAGGACCCGCTAGCCCTTCGATTCGACCAAGCGGTCAGCATATAAAGCTTTTCTTTTCAAGTTGATCAACGGCGGATCTTTCTTTTACCCCGCTAGAAGTACTTCCTCTTCGCCCTCCGTTCCTCCCAATTCAAGAGTAACATAATGTTGGATTTCAGTGTTTTAGAAACCCAACTGTATCTGTTTCCCTCTTCGGGGTACCGAGGATAGTTGCATCTCTCTCTTTTTATAATAAGAAGTGTTGTTTCTTCCAAGAAGGAATCCTTTCCAAAATCCCCCTCGTGGTGGATTTCCACCCTTTCCTGGTTGGTTATAGCACCTATAGTCGTTGCTTTCTTGACGGTGGTCGGTTACACACGGCATGTCGTCAGTTTTCAGCTGAGAAAGTGGTTGATGCAAAACTATACGCCGAGTTTACTCTGCCTTCCTACTCCTTCCCCCCAAGCGTTTTTGATCTTCCTTCCCCCGCTTGTTATATCCCTTTTCCCTCACAATTTGTGAATCGGCGTCCCTATAGACTTTCAGAATCTGCGAACATTACCTACTGATCTAGAGAATCTTTTCTCCTGATTCCCCTCCCTAAAGAATCCCCCGCCTCCACCACCCCCAGCTCCTTCAGCTCCGCCTGGTGTTCATTTCTCCGATTTTGATCTGAAGGCTTTTTACCAATACGCCTCTCGTCCCTGATCCTTTTTTTCCCCCCCTCCTTTTGAGGTCTCGGACTGGGCCGTGATATATTCTCGCATATTTCCCCCCCAATTCACTCGACAAGCACCGGCTCGTTCCCCATTGAACGTTTGAACGCCGTGTCGTTACCTTCTGTCCTTGAAAATACTCCCCGCATCCTTCCCGCTGGTCGTGGCAGTCGTGGTAGTCCACCGCCTTTCTAAACTAATTCCATTCACCATTCTATTTTCTTTTCTTTTACCCAACAGCTGTCCGTTGTATCGTTCTGGTTTGTTGTATTTCTTCCCCCCCCTCTCGTATGGTAAATGACAGTTCAAGGCCGTGTGGGGCAGAGTACGGAGCGTATTGTGTCATCCCTTCGGATTTTACTCCATTTATTCATTCCGCTGCCCACAACTTGACCGCGATCGAACTCCAATTGAGAAGTACTTTTCCCCCCTTGACGTGCGGCCTAACGGTTTTTTTAGGCCCTTTAGTGATTTGAAGTGTCACCATGCCGAATTTTTTGGTCATCGGACTTGGTAGATGCAGTCGCCTGATGATTATTCCCGGGACTAAAATATTTTCTATAGGCTAAATGGGTTTTAACTTCCTTTGAATCTTGGTTACCTTCTCTGTGCCAGTCTTGCCGCCCGTTCCCTTACATCTGGCACTTTTTCCACGGGTACCCCTGGTACGACTTCCCCTTCAAATTCGACGGCATCGCCGTGCTTTTCCTTTCCCATACCTACTCCCATAATGTTTCAAGCGTTACTTCTGATCTACTCCCTCCTGATAATGTGTAGAGATAGTCGCGCGGCCAATCCCGCATCTTCAAGGTTATTACTTTGGTATTCTCACAAATTCCTTCCGCCGTAATAGCTGGTCTTGTTCTCTGCCCCGTAGGAGCATCGGGGCTAGTTAAACTGAGCGGTAGAGAGTCCTCTTTTGATCTTAGCGTCCGGATATTTCAATCTCTTTTCCTCTTGACTGCCCGCAGAGAAAGATTCCATCATGCTCTTTTGCGTATTGTTGTTTTGTTGGGTAGCCCGATTCGTCAGCACTTTTCTTATCAAGTCCGTCCTCAGATGTCTGGTGTGATTTTTAAAACCAGGTTCTCTGACCCAACCGTAGTCCCTACTTTGATTAGATAATCCTCTTTCACCTCTTTCCCACGGGTCTGATTCTCGGTATTATTTTGCTGCATTCGCCCCAAAGAGTATTTTTAATTTCCCCCTCACTATGCCCAAGGACAGACGCGGTCATTAGGACAACTTGGCTGCCCCATAACTTCCCCGCGCCGTGTCCCATTCGATGATAGACTCCCTCTTTTGAGGCTTTCAGTTTATCATGGTGCTTCCCCCTCCAACCCCGCATGGTTCTTACGAAGTCTGTACTCCCTTATTGCTTCGAGGCTTCTAACTAGGTTTCAGTTGACCCCACACACACATTACATCTTCTTGCGTAGAGGCCTCTTTTATAGAGTCTATCGGAAGATCTCCCCCAATTTCCTTCATTTGAATCGTACCCTCTTTTCTCTCACGCATCTTCCACCCTTACCCCGCTAATTGCCCATCAATGTCCCAATTGCTCTTCCCCTGGTGAAGCCGTTTTTTTGATTTTCCAACGAGCGTCGCCATCATTACCATTCTTCTCAATATCGCGATCATAATAACTTCTTACCGATGGCTTTTAATGCCGCAGCATATACCATTCACTTCTTCCGGGTATTCTCCTACTGAATCTTACCCCAGGGGCTTCAAGACCTTTTTACCCCCCACCTTGGACTGCATTCCATTTCCTATGACTTTCTGTCTAACTTTTTTTCCCGTCGTCTTTCCATTCGAATCATCCCCAGATCCGTACTTGGTATTACATCCTGTAACCCCCACTTTGACCACCCAAGCCGGCCTTACAAGCTGCACCTTCTCGGATCTTTTACCGAAAATGTTTAGACGTAACCGAGTTTTCATGTTTTCGAGTCTCCAGCGGGCTGTTGTTAGCAATTTAAACAAAATGTAATCCCTTAACTTTTTCCTCCAAGGATTACCCCCCCCTCCGACATATCTTTTATTCAACGTGGAAATCCCCTGCCAAGATCTTTATCAATATCCCACCATACGACTGCACCCTTTCCCCTGAATCCACCCCTCCATCCTCAGGTATATTGCGAACGTTGCCGGTTTTTTTTTTTCATTACTTCGTCCCGAGGGATATTTTCTTCCCCGCCGTGAAAGAGGTAATTAACGTCGTGATTAACCGGGAGGACCGAGGAATTACGTTTCCTGTGTTAGAGACTTTGGGATATTTCTCTTAGATTCTTCCGTTCCCGCCGGACAAACCGGCGGCTGTTGGAGGCGTCTTTCTTTTCCGGTTAAGTTCCAGGGCGGAAATCTTTCATGACCCCTTGAGAACCTTTTCACACCGAGTTAGGCGCTGATTGCTAGTGTTTTTTCTTCCGAGTTAGAGGTATTCGCACCTCTTTAGATGTTTTTCTTTCCAGGAAGTTTCTATTCAGGAGTCCCTTCAAAAACAGATTTCCCTCAAAACGTTTCGGTCGAAGTTCCTGAATTTCCCCTCAGAGGTCTCCCTCTCCTCCCATCAACACGTGTCTGATAATCTGACCTTATTTTGAGCGTTTTTTATACCGTTAAACCCCCCTTCGGTGACCTCTAACACCTGACATTTCGAATCGCTATGTTTTTCAAAGACAAACCAGTGGCGTTTCCGATTTTGAAATAACCAACAACGTTATATGCGACTCCGTTCTAAACGGAATTCTTTCCTTAATTTTACCTCCTTTGTTGTATTGATCAATAATTTTCCGACCAGAATATCTCCTCCGTGGTGCTTTTAACCATAGCAGCTCTTCTCCAACTAACCTTTCGTCTTTGATTTATCTGTTAGGTCACTTCTTTCCGCACTTTCCTTTTTTCCAACTTTCGATTAAGATTTTTACCAGTTTCACAAATCTCGCCTCGTATGGCCTGCATTAGTAATCCCCAATTTACAGCTTATTTGAATGAGGTTCATAGATCTTCCTTTCCATGTGGTCTACACGTCCTGTTTGCCATATTGTTTGCCTTACGCTCATGTGACACGTCCTGCATGGATCCACATTCACGATTTTTTCCGTAATAATTCTCAGAATAAACCACCCCATTAGCCTCTAAGAAGCAACCCAGTTTTTCATTCGCAGTTGCCCCGACTGGGTGGAGACCTTTTCGATGTTTAAAAATATACCTCTCTCTGCCGCGCCCACCGCATCCGTGGTAGTATAGCCTTGTACTTCTTCTCTTCACTATAACACCTGTCTCGATCCCACGCCCTGTCCCGCTAGACGATTGCTGTTTGAATTCTTCGGTGCAAGATCCCTTTCCCCCTTTACCGAATTTCGCATCTATAGTGAATTTTTTTCTGGGGTATATTTACCACCTAGCCGACAAGCCCCTGCATTACAGTGGCGGGGCCTTTGTTTCCCAAAAGTTCAGTAGTTCAGTTTCTTTTTTGTTGTCTTTTCTTCTTTCATCGCGCTTTTTTGTCCCATTCCGCCATTTACCAATTTTCTTTTTTCCCTCTGAATGATATGAGGTTCCTTCCGAACAGTTAACCGGTCTGGCTTTATTCCCCTCCTGGGACGCTTCCTCAGTCACTTGTGCAACCCCGTTCACCGGCCGAAACACCTTTTTAAGTTTCAGAGATACTGACGTGCCGTCCCCCTATTTTTCTTTCCCTTTGACCCTTCCGTGACCTCACTATCCTCCTTTAGTTTTTTTTTCACCGTTTTTACTCTTCAATCGTCCTGCGCTGAGTTTTCGAGTCAGTTTGACCCCTCCCCAAACGCCCTTTCTCTACAATGTTTTTACATAACCGTTGGTTTTGAAGACTTCTGTTCGTCTTTTTACCCCTTCCTGCTGCTTCTTGCTGAACTTTTTTTTCTTTTTCTAAAAGATTACTTGACCAAGGTCAGGCCCTCTCTTTTGAGGGCCTGATCCTCCTCCAAGTCCTTTTCCCCTTTCGTGTTGAGCGAGCATCTCCGAGAATGTCTTTTCGGGCGCCTCTGTTCCGTTTTATCTCCATTCTTTTTCATGAGTCGATTTTCCTTTTCTGGACCCCCAGTATTGCTTCCATCGCTTTGTAGTGCTAACCTCTTTTCAGGGCAGGATTGTTTCTTACGGGAAGGTACTTTCCGCCCACCCTCTTTTTTTCTACAGATCGCGCCTCTCACAGATTTCCATCCTTCTTGATTCGGCGTAAATACTTTTTGTTCTTTTCCCCTCCGATGTGTGCCCCATGGCCTTTCCCTCACAGTTTTCCGTTCCGATTTTGTTTTTTTTCAACTGGGTACCCCCACAGGTCATTGTCCTGCAACTCCCGCCTTAGTGAAGATATGTCGGACCCACCTTGTCCAGTGTAGATGTTTATTCTTTTTGGCCACCTTAAAGCGTTATTAGTCGCGCCCGATCCTTTTACCCCTCCCCCTTTTTTTTTTGATAGATCTTTTCTTAATCAGCCTTTTCAGAAAACCTCGACAACACATAGAGTCCCCCCCCCCTAGGTCTCCTTAAGATTTACATCCCTCAATCCCTTTTCCTGGGGGAATGCGTGGTTCTCTTCGGACCCCATTTAAAACAACCCCCCTGTTGTTTTTAATCTTCCCTCCTGGACCTTCCGCTTAGGCCTTTTACGGCCCTACAAGCATACTACCCCACCTGCCCCCCCCACTATTTAGACGCCTCGCCCGAGTCCGATCAAGAGAGTCCTTCCCTCCTTCCGCTGGAATAAACTGACCAACGCGTCTCGTACCTTCAGTGGACTTCCGCTACTCCCCCGATGCCAACCCTCTATTACAGGATCAAATCACTGTTCCCATCAATTCATGGCCCCCTTTCAGCCCTTTCTCTTCTTTTCCCAATAGCGTGCAGCCTCCAAGCCTTCACTTCCCAGATGTAATCTCCCACTCAAACCTCTTTTGTGTAGCGTTCCCTCCCCTCCCGGCGTCTTGTTGACCTAGCATGTGAACTGGCTCGTCCCTTAGAACAGAAGTGCTCTCCCGGAGAGGATGTCTTCCCCCCCCCATCTTAAAATGTTCACAATATCCCACGTTTTAGTTCCTGCCCATTGATCTAGTCCTGGGACGTTAGCCCCCAATTCTTTTTCGGTCCCGTATATGGAAGTATACAGATTCACCAACCCACTTTCATCTTCCTTCCCCCCATACTCTCCGGAACCCCCTTCTCTCAACTCAGGACCGTCCCCCGTCCAAACTGTGAAACCGTCCACTTTCATAGAAAGTTCCCCTTTTTTTGATAGCTGCAAGAAGGTTCCCACCTCCGTGTTCGCCCTTTCTTCCCCCCTTCAGAAGATTCAATGTCACCCGGCGAATCGGAGTGGTCCCCATACCGAGAGGATCTTTCACCCACACAGACAGCTGACCATCCCCGAAGCTGTTCTCTTTTCCCTACGAACATGATGGATTTACAAGTTGCTGATTTTCTTTCACCCCCCGTAATTCTCCCCCCCTCCAGCCTGCTGCTGTTCTCGATCATGTACTTCTTGGTGACCTACAGATTGAGGTAGGGTCCAGAAGATTCGATCCCGAGGGAAGGCCTCGTTCGGGATTCATCTAATTGTTTAGCTCAGATTTCCTGATCCGACCCCCCCATTCCATTTTCGTTGGATTACCTCTTCTGAAGCCTTGATTCTTGGATGATTGTTTCCCCACCCTGCATTTCACTCCCTTCTTCGTATTTCCTGACGAACCAACGTAAGGTTCCATTTCGCTGTTTTTTGTTTCCTTCCCTTCTTCCTATGCCTATTCTTGCATTTTGATTTTCCCCCTACCGGCAGTTAAGTTCCACATTCGCGTCCGGCAACCCCGATCCCAACCCTTCCTTTTCGATCGAGGAAGCGAGTAACGCCCCCCCAATCCCGATCGCAAATTGAATGCAGAACCTTTATCACCCAGCTATTTTCTGGCTGAAGTATGGGTTGAGATCCTCAAACTGTCGGTTAACCCCCCTTTAGACCAGTTTCCCATTCCCCCGATGCCCTCCCGTCCTTCCCCTCACACCTTCCTAAAGGTTCGATTTTGATTTCCCCCCCACCCAGTGGCCTTTTTTGGAAGAAACCCCAAAGGTTATCTCTTTAGGTGAAGTCATTTTTTTCCATTTTTGCGATCTCTCTTCTTTTCCCCCCTCTTTTTTTTTTTTTCTATCTCCCTCATTACTCCACTAGAAGGGAATTCCGTCATAAGTTTTTTCCCCAACTTAGATTGACAAGTAGTCTCTTCTTGCCGGTCAGGGAAGGCGCGTCGTCCTGTTTTTTCCAACTTTCCTCAGGTCCCCCATCTTTTGCGCCCCCCCCTCCGGATTTCGGAATCCTGCCATTAATCCCCAGCCTTTGGAGAGGTTGTCCTTTTTCTTCAGCGAACATGTCCACCGAGAGTTCTGGAAAAAACCGAACTTATTTTGACTTTTACGCGACTGTGAGATTTTTGGACGATGTAAGCTTATCTTTGACCCTCTCCTCGCTGTTCCCCGTTCACCGACCCACCCGTCCCTCCGGAGACTCAAACCCCCCACCGCTACTTCATCTCACCAGAGACGTTCTCCGACGAAGGTATCTGTTTGAGAAACTATCAAGTCCCGTCTTCTCCGCGTCCCCCCCCTTATCGCACTGTGGGAGGTCCTGGCGATTTTTTATTCTTTTAATCTTTTTATAAAGTTTTCTTTTTCGTCCCCAGACTAGTAGTCGACTGTCTCCTGCATCCGCCTTTGCCCTGTCTATCCCCCTTTTATTACGTTCACCCCTTTCTTTTTGAAGATAATATAAATTTCATCCTGTTTGGTTCTGCAAAGGGGTATATCACCTCCTCCTCCATATTCACACCACTCCCTTATCCTCTTCATACCTTTCGGTTTACGACACAGGTTTCCGTAGTAGTCTTTCGGTTGATTTGCTACTTTCGGTTCTTGCTCCTTCCCCGTCCCTTGGTTTGGCCCTATAGATTGTATCTCGGTTAACTACGGTCAAGGTGAGGCCTTCCTAGATGAACGGGACCGCGTAGTCCTCTTTGCAAAATGCCCTCACCTCCCCCCTTTAGGTAAACAACAGTTGTCCTTTTTTTCTGTGATCTCTAAAGTCCTTTTTTCTAGCTTTTATTTTGGACATAATTGGTTAATCAGTCTGCTTCCATATGGTACAGATGATTGCTCTTATCGAAGGTGACTGACACAGGCAACCACTATGAGAGGCTTCAATGAGTGATCCCTACCTTGGGCCCTTCAGGTCCGATGTTTGACCCCCTTGTCTTCCTTCCCCTTTACATCACTTCAACGAGACTCCCCTCAAATGCACCTGCCGTGCCTTCCCGTTCCCACGCGATACTCCTGCGTGCAGATATATATTGGGGTCTTCTGATGGTTTTCGTAGATTCGGCTCCCATCCTCTCCCCTGCTCCCCCGGGTCGGCGGTTTTCACTTTGTCAACCGCGATAGTGGTTGTCTGCGTGAGCACTACCTTTTTTTTCAAATTGAAGTATGACTACTTTTCTTATCTTCCCTCGGCCGTCGGATTTCGACTCGATGGGACGACCGAGGACATCCTTGCCATTTTCTACTCTTTACCTATAATGTTGTTTGGGGTTTATACTTTCGCCGCCCTTAGTTCATCCCAGTCTCTGACCCCCCAGCTTTTTGGTTTTGTTGAACGGGTTAAGTCCAATAGTTGATGTCCTGAATCTCTGATATGTCTTCTTCCATCTTAGGAGCCCTAAACCTTTTTTTCCTTTAACGGTCGGTTCTCTCTTTTTAATCCTAATGGTTTGTGATGAGAGTATTCTGTCCACCTTCCTTTCGCCGGGCTATCCTTGATCCCCACCCTACACTCGCCAGTTCCTTTATACGTTTTTGGTTTGCAGTTCCCACAACTTCTGGTGCTTATCCACCACCAAGTTTTTTTCTTATAGCGGACTGGCAGGCTGCCGTATAGACACACAACACCCCCCCCTTAGGTACGGCTTCTTCCGATGGCACTTGTCGCTATATTTCGCCCCCAGCTAGTTCCCCCGTTGGAAGATAGAACCTGTTCTTCCAGCCTGATGCTTTTCAAGAAAATCTCACGGCAAACCACATTTTCCCCAATCCACTGCCCGCTGCGACGTGGAACGCTGGGCAGTTTTTTGTTTTTCGCCCGAGCCTCGCCCCCGTATAGGAATCCTTTTACCTTCGAACGTCGCGTGAATGACGGAGTTGCCGATCCCTTTTTTTGAAGCCTTTTTTCCCCTTATTCCTTTTCCACAGACGTTGACCTAAACCCATTTCAAGACTTCTTCACAACTTCCTAGAAACAGGCTGTCTTCAGCCGCATGTCGACCTCTAAAGATTTTGGCAACTGGCGTATGTCACCTTAAATCGAAGAGCCCTCCTGAATACAATCCTGTTGAACCCACCACTTCCGTCTGAAAACCACTAGCGGCATTCTCCTTTTTGCCGAGGACCCGTAACTTATCCGCGTTTTACTGGACTCAGTGGTTCGCCTGGAACCGTCTGGCATTTGCTTTTCGCTTAAGTGGGACCCTTTCAGACGGAATGACCACGTTCTTTCGACATTTCCAGCAAGCGATACCCGATATTTCCCCCCCGGCTAGAGACAACACACCGCGCTGTTGACATATCAACCCCCGCCTGCTGACCTTTCTATCTTCCTTTTCCGCCCGCCCGCATTAATATTTCTGAGTTCTTAGATTATACCCCTACTTCTACCCCCTGGCATTATCTGATTATTCGAGAAAGCGGCCCCCTGTTCCCGCGCTCTTCTTTCCCGCTGAACCAGAAGTCTCTTTTCTCTTCCTGAGCGGTGATTATAGTCCATTTTTGGATATTCGCCCTATTCTCTCCCTTTACTTTCCCCTCTGGCTGGAGGCCGCGGCTCAGCGGGCGTTGTTTTTTCCGCGTGGCCCAACTACTCTAGGCCCATCCGCCTGCTGGATAACAAAGACCCCAACCGAAAGGCGTGTTGGTTGTAGGCGGTTTACGTTCGTTCGTGGACCTACTCAGTGCTCTTTCTCTTCCTGCCAGACTCGTAACCCAGGCGCCGCAAAACAGTAAACGTGTCCCGTTGTCGAATCGTCCCCCCTTCGTCCCCCCCATTTCCCATTCGTAGCACCCTCCGACCCTTCCCCCCTCCCTATGCCTAATTATGAAGAGCGCGGGAGGTGGGTTGGCATCAAATGGCAAAAACTGCCGCCCGTTGGAAATGCCCTCCTCATTTCCTACAATAAAGAAATTTAATATGTTGCCATCACACCTTTTTTCGTTGCCAAGAAAAAATTGAGTTAGGACGGGGTCCAGGAGGATTGTGGACGACTTATTTACATCCCCACCCTCGTTGTTTCTTTTTTCGTTAGATCGCCACTCCAGGCGCAATTTTCCATGTAACCTGCCTACTCCCCTCCTTGGCTTTAAAACTCGAGGTGAAAAATCCTTTTCGCCTTTCTTGACGTTTTCTTGACGGCGGGTCGTCTTCGTTTCCAGTTTTGGTCAACGAGTTTGATTTACCCCCCCCTCCTCCCCCATTCAATGTTTAAAACTGTTTTTTCTTATGCTGCGGCGATTGCATTTGATACAGCGTTCTTCAATTGCGAGTTTGTGACACTTCGACCCACGAACTGTTTATCCTCTTTCTTGTTTTGGACCCTTGTTAGAAACTGATTTTCTCATAATCGCGCCTAGGGACAGAAGGGTAAACCTACCTAATCGTCCTCCTTGAACCACAAAAACGACCCCAGCTTCCATAGTGTTTTTCTCTTTCCCTCCGCGGTGAATTCTGATTACGAACCGCAATACAGCGTAAGACCTCCTTCCTCCAACGCCGAGATTTGGGGTCGGCCCCCGGTCCTTTGGAGTCTGTATCTCCATCTTCCCCCCATTGCGCAACCAGACGTCAGTATATTTGTAGATGAAGTCTAGAAATTTTTTCATTTTCTCTATCCCTTGTTCACGACACTTCTCCCTCCCAGAACTCCCCACCAGCCGGCGGCTTAGGGGTAGAACCATAGTCCCGCGCCCCTCACTCCACCCTTGTTCCCATCCCATCCCCCTATTTGGGCGGTATTTCATCCCCGATTAATGAGCCGTGAGTCAGTATTGTTGTTGATTTGCAAGATCTTGATGTTTCCAGACAGATCCCTCTTTGTTTGGACGAATATGAGTCTCTTTTGTTATTCGCCGTTAGGTTGTCTCTTTGAATGTCGAACCGTTAAAGGGTGGGCGGCATTTCTTAAGCAGCTTCCCCAACCGGACCCTCGATCGAACTTCGGCAACCCTTGCTCATGGTCAGTTCCCCCCCCTAGGTTTGACCCCCCCCGTTTTTTGTCTGATCCTCGGGATTAACGTGAAACGGTGTTCGTATTCCAGGTTCTGCCGCTCGGTGATTTTCTTTTCTTCAAGAAGCCCTCCTAAGTTTTTTATCAGGATCCTCTCCCCTATTTTTTTTGCGCGATGATTTAGAGACAGAAACGGTGACCACCCTATCTACGGCTCCCCTGTCCCGGTCTTTTCCCCCCCCTTTTGGGTCATACTGCATGCGTTCCCGATTTGTTGTTTTATACCGTAGGACCGCCGTTCCTTCCATTCGTTTCGTTTTTTCTCCTGTTCTACGAAAGCCTGACTGTAAAGCGATTCTTCCCAAATTTGGCAGGGCCCCTCACAGGACTCCTTACTGTCCCGGCGTACTTATCGAGATCTGCCGATATTTATTTGGCCCCTCCTTTCGCTTTTCTTGGTCCCCCCTCCCAGATCCGGTGTAGACAGGTCGTTTTCTTTGAACAAGTGATCGCAGTAATCCTTCTCTTTGGAATCGTCTGTTCCGAGCACAGGACTGAGCGGTTCTCCCCTTCTTCTCTTTCTCGTTCCTTCCCTTAAGGGATTAGATCGATTGGTTCGTGAAGTCTCTGACGCGTACTTCCATCCTGCGATTTTTTCCATGTTTTTTCCTTTGGGTCTAAACATTGTATAATCAAGTCGCCTCAATGCACGTCCTCTTGTTTACTCTTTCCACCAAGCTGCTTTTTTGTTTTCCCTTTTCCCCGGCAGTCATCTGGTAATGCAACTTCCGAACGTTGATAGAGGGATCTGATGTACGACCTCGTAAAACGGGTGAGTTGAGGTTATTTATGTGTTCCAGTTCCTGCCCGCGTTGCGTTTTTGTTGTCTCTCTCGTTTTCTTTCCCCCTTTTCTTTTTTTCTCTATATCTGGACCCCTCCCTTTCTTCCCTTTCCCCTAAAATAACATCTCCAATAGACTTTTACGAGGTATCATACGATTATCAGCAGCTCCACTATGCGGCGGGTCGTCCCCTCTTCCGTCTTCCCCAGCCACACCAGTCTTGTTGCTCCCCTTCCACGAAACTTCAGTTTTCGTCTCTTCTTCCCCTTTCGTCGTCCCCCCCCCCCCCCTCCCCCCCACTATTACTCGAATAGCAGGTTGAAATTCTGGGCTCCCTCTCTTCGCCGCGAGGAATCACTTCCTGGACGAAAAGGAAAAGTCTCCTCCTTCCAGTTTAACTCGCCCCTTTATCCGACCCCCCATAATACTTCCTTCCCCTCCCTTGTTTTCCCCCCCCCCCCCCACTGACCGCTTTTCCCCCCTTGGGTCCTCATGGGCGAGGGATTGACCCCTAATCCCGCGCGAACAATCAGAACATTCTTTCTTCAACTATCTCTTTCCGAAAGCTTTCCGTAAGATTCTTTCGTTTGGGCCTTGCATTCCATTTTTCTTCCCTGACTCTCGCCTGTTTAAGGCCCTTGCGTCTTTTAGGACACCTTGACGGCAAGCACTATGTCAAAAGGACGGCGGTCCCCCCCATGGACAAACCAATCGCAAAACAATCCCCCCCTAGGTCTGTCAGTTTCATGTTAGTTATAAAGCAGTTTTTGGCACCGGCGAAAACGATAAATAGGTCCTGCTATTTTGACATCCTTTGACCAACGTTTATTCTTAAGCATGCGGCATCCACGGAAGCCGGCCCTTCCCATCGTGCCCGGTCCCCCTAAACCTGTTGTGCCTAACCTCGTTCACGCCGCTTGATAGATTGGCAGTTTCATCAGAATGAATTGGACACCCGTCCCTTTAGTCCATTTTCTCTTCACCCTTTCCTATCTCATTTCTGTCCCACCCCCCGGCCTTGGAGTATTGTAGAACATCACTCTCTTTTAGCCTCTCCCCCCCACCAGGCTAAAAGAATCCGATTATCAAGCAAGATCATGGACTTCTTTTTTTGATTAAAGCCAGCTCGGCGATGTTCTCCACCCTCATTCCATCTCCTTGATCTTTTCCTTTTTCGCGAAATCGGGAAAGTTCTTCCCGTAAAGCCGCGGAGAAGGGCAAGCGATCTTAATAGAGGAATGAGTTCTTAACCTTCTTTCCTCTGATAAGGATCTCCCTTTCCCAGACATGTAGGCTGATTCTCCTTTGGCTTTTCTTCTTTG
>Ga0179593_1519543_pt1 | contig 13344 bp, 14 predicted proteins | sample CZODoug2_1_08_16_FD_185931 | JGI IMG/M metagenome (GOLD analysis project Ga0179593, IMG submission 185931) | Vadose zone soil fungal communities from Angelo Coast Range Reserve, California, USA - CZODoug2_1_08_16fungal (PacBio error correction) | ecosystem: Environmental > Terrestrial > Soil >... | reverse complement strand
GGACCTTCGCCCCCGGCCGCGCTCCGACAGACTTTGTATCGACCGGCTGAGCTCAGTTCCCCGATCTCATCCTGCGTTACTGCTTTGTGTTATAACGACCGCCTACACTCCTAGACACTCCGTCATTCTTTCCACCCTAGCCTGCGGTTTGTGACCTGCTTGCTTTTTTCTTTCCCAGTCCCTTCCACGTTTCGCTCGGCTCTTTTTGTGCGCATCTCCACAAGTCCTCATTGCCACCGGCTCCCTTGCGTCACTTTTCCCTCAGTTTTACCCCCTCACAAAGTTCCTTTCCCTCCACGATCCCCCCCTCCAGAGATCTTTTTACATTTTTCGTGTTTTCCTAGGTCTTTTTTTGCGGACTAAAGTTCCAGGTCCTTCATTTTTCCCCCCCGTCCCTCTCTTCTGAGGTCATCACCCGGTGCACCCGAAGAAACCTCCGGTGATTGAGCTGATCCGCGCCGGCCTTCAAGGTCGACCACTGAGACCGAGTTTTCCCATTCGGTCCGGGTACCGGCCAGCCTTCTTTTTCGCACGCCCCCCCTTGATTTTATAGTTTACATTTTTCCCCTCCTTCCCTTTGACTTTGGCGCCCCAAAAACCGTCCCGCGAATCCGTTCCCGATCCCTGTCCTATATTTCCTCCATCCCCATGCTGTTTGTAGATCTAGCAGCACTTTTTTTTTCATGTTTTTGCCCCTCATTGAAGGGATCTTGCTTTTTTTTGTTCGGCCACATGTCGACTTTTCTGACCCCCTTTCTCATTCTAGTAAATGAAGGCTTAGCCTAGGTGCTTTGAGCCCCTAGCTCTTCGAGGAATGGTCTTCCTGTTTTTTCCCCCAGCCCCTTCCTGACCCTGATCATGCCAAGGTTTTTTTCTTTGTCACAAGTCTTTGAAGCGTTTAAACTCACCGGCTTTTCTTTTCGACCTCTTTTTCCGTCACTCTAAGACAGGCTTCGTCCCCACCTGTTTGATCGTCCAACTATCTCTCTGGAGACCGGGTTTTCAATATCTTCCTGCCGTTCTCCCGTTTTTTTTTTTTTGGGCCCTAAGAAAATTGTGACTTTCCCATTCTCACATGTGTTTCCATGAATTTTACGGTCGCTTCTTGCAGGAGGTGCGGTTTCCTCCCCGTCTTTACCCTTTAAAGATCACCCTTCACGTTCACGCATAGCCGAGCCCCCGAAGGAAGTTACATGCTTTCTATGTGCAGGGCGAATTCATTCTTTTTAGTGTTTTTCTCCCACACACATATTTTTTTTTGCTTCCTGATGTTCCCCTCTTCCCTTTTAATGCACGATTCTTTCTAAACTAGACGTCCTCCAACCCCTCACGTCTTCTGGAACCGGACGGCACACTTACCCCCAAATGCCGAGCGGGTTCTTCCTTGATTGTTTTTTAATTTTTTCTTCCCCCCTCCACTTTCCCTAGATGGGTCTCCAAATCGGGTGCCCCCCCTTTCGCTTTTGCGTTTTCCAATAATACCATCCGCTCCGACCCCCGCGTCTTTGATTTTTTGACCTTCTACCCCCCTCCCCTTTTCCGATCTTGATCGGTGTTTGCCTGTGACCTGTTTCAGGTTTTTTTTTTTTTCTTGTTTTTCCGATGCGCCTTGCCATTTTCGTTTTCTTTGGACTGTGACGATTTTTCCCTTTCCGCTTAGCTGTTCCAAAATCTCCTCTCCCCTCCCCCCTTTTTTCAGACCTTGAAACGTCCCTCTTCTTTTTTCGAGGTTTTTCTTCCCCAAAAGTCCCTTCTTTTCCCCCCTCCCCCAGAGAGTCCATCCCCGCTACTGTTTCCCTATTTTTTGGCCCTCTCCTTCGTTCCCCCTTCTGACGAGTTTCCCCCTCTGACCCTTTGTGGTCCCCCCCCTTCCCCCCATCCCTTCCCCTTGCAATTCGGTCCTCCGATTCTCCGAATCCCAAGGTCACCGACGTGCAGATCTCGCATCTTTTTCTCCTCAACTTCCTATGGAAACCCCGGCCCTCCCCTTTTTTTCCGTTTTCTGGAATCCTTTCCTTCCTTGAGTCCAGAAAGGTCTTTTGCACTCGGTCTTTCACGAGCCGTGTCCGTTCTTATGCCTCCCAACGCAACCATGCACCCGGGTCCTGATTAAATTCGAGGGGATCTTGCCCCCCCCAAGAGAGAAACGCGCTCCTATTCCTCTTTTCACTTCTCCCCCTCACGACTCCTGGAATCTCCTCTCTTTTCCCCGTGCATCTCGTTAATAACTACTTCCCTTTGTCTTCATGTTCCTCGTTCTTTCTCTTTTTCCGTGGGTCATGCAGGTCTCTTCCCTCGCAAGAATAAGTCTCTTCAGTGTTGGTTTTGAGAGACCCCCCGGAACGTGATCTTTCCTCTTTCATATTTTCTCCTTTCCCAGAAGAGCTTCCTCAGCGAATGGAGGATGTTCCTACTGGTCCTTTCCAAATTGGTACCTGTGTCTTCTCTGCCACCTTATGTGCCCTTTTTTCTTTTAAACCCCCCATAGGCTTGATGGAAGTTGGAATGTACTGTCTTGTGGTCCCTGTTTTTCTTTCTCCCACGACGCGCTGGTTTTTCTCTGATTCAGTCGTTTTTCTCTTTCCCTCTTGATCTAGCCGCACACAGTCGCTTTTTTTTATGCCGCGTCTTGTTAAGGCATCATGCTTTTCCCCTTTTTTTTTCGCTGACAGACCGTCTTTTTCCCCAGTGCGGCGTTTTTTTCGTCTCCGGACATTGTGGATAGACTGTGGTCAGTTTTCGCCTTTCTTCTTTTCTTTTCGCTTTTACCTAGTCGGTGGAAGTCCTTCCTTGCCTTTTTTTTTTTCGAAGCCCTGCCGAATCTTTTCGGCTTCTCCTCTCTTCAGGCTGATCTAGTCAGTCCTGGAGTTAAGCCTCCCCCTCGGCTTTTCATCTTCCATGCTGAAGGGATGATGATCCCGACCCATATTTTTCCTCCACCTCGCAAGCCAGATGGTGCCCCACGGCGAGACGTTGTTTTTTCTGTGAGCCTTTTCCTTCTCCATTCTTCCATTTTGAAGTTCTCGTTCCTTTCGATCCGCAGGAAGACGTCGTTTTCGTTTCTTTTTGCCCGGCTTCTTTCCCCTTCACCTTCCCCCCTCAGACCTTTCCTTTCCTCCCCCAACCTTTGGTTGGGCTCTGACTTTTCTTTTGAGTCCCCCTTAGGCCATGAAAGATAGAGGAGTTCGCTTGTTGTTGGAATGCGTTTTTAGTTTTTTTGTTGAGCTTGACGTTACACGACCTCATGGATCGAGTTTTTGGCTCCTCGATTCCTTGCAATCTGATTCACACCCGGAGACCTCGCATTTCCACATTTGGGTTTCCCCGCCGAAGCTTTGCGAATTGATGTGACCAGAGATTGTCGTTAGAATCTTTTTTCTAGCCCCCTTGACCTTCCCCCAGAATATCCTATCCACCATTTTTTTTTAGCTCTGACTCTCGAGCAGTCTCTTGGGGGATCTGTACCCTGGTCGGACGTTAGATAAGGGAGTTCTCCCTTTCTTTAGATCCCTTAATCCTCCCCCCCTTTTCTAAAGTCTTCGACTCTCACTCCTCCCTAGACGCTTCATGACCTGAAAGAGAGATAAGACATCCATTGTGCCTGGCAAACCCTTTTTGGTTTGGTCGGAGCTCCCCCCCATAACCTGCCTTTCTGAGCGGAAGAACTTTTTATCAGGCTTGGCTCCTGTGCCCCCCTTCTAAGCCCTTTCTTTATTGAGAGGTCCAAGGGTGGAAGAACTGCCTATCATGACTCCTTCTTTTTATTTCTTCAGACCTCCTTTTTTTTGCATGATCTCATTCCAGTAGTAGCCCATTAGTCTTTTCTCCTGACCCAGAGTTCCCTCCCCAGTTTCCGCCATTGTTTGTCTTCCTCAGTCCTGCATTAGGTCCCCCCCAGATAGTTTATTTTCAGTTTGTTGCATTTTAAGAGGTGATGTTTCGTCTTCGTACCGGCCCCTCCTTTTAATGCAGTTGAACTTGGCCCGCCCCCCCTGATCCTCCCTCCTCCCCTTTTTGTTCTATCTAGATTATCCTGATTGAGGAGTTCCGTGGTGCCTTAAATTTCCTCCCAGGAAGGCCGACGATTGTCTGGTCTTTTATTTCACATCCCGACTTCTCTGCCTGAAAATAGGAATTGACGGGTTTCCCTCCTACCCTCCCCCCTGGAGAATTTTTTTAACACTTTTTCCCCTGCTGTTGCTTTTCCTTCCTACTGTCTCAGGTCCTTCAGGCGGCAAAGATGAGCCGGCTTTTTGACGAATGTACCCCTCCAAATATTCTCCTTGTGGCGACCCGTTCCAGATCTAGGACCTGGGTTTCTTGAGTTCTCCCCTTTCTCCATTTCCCTTGTGTTGTTGATAATGGGCCCTTCCTCTGACCCAATTTCGGCAGGTGCCTCCTTGTCTCGAATTTGTTTTTCATGGATGCCTAGATTTTTTTTTCAGGTGACTTCTCTGCGGCGTGAAGGCATGGAAATAAAGAGTTCCCCTCCTAGCAATCCCCTTTCGCTCCTTCCCAGCCCTGAGGAATTAGTTGTTCCATTTCTTTAGGCGGAGTGCTGTCCCTTCAAGGCCTTTCTCGCTTCTGAGGATCGGAGCCGGATGCCCTCCCCTGTTTGGCCCCCTCTTCTTCACCTGAGTAAAGGGCCGCTCTCTTTTTTTATACCCTCCCCCCCTTTTCTTTTCTTCTCTGAGAGCTCTATCAGAAAAATTGGCGCTTTGTTGGGATTAGTTTTTGCCCGGCCGCTTTTCAGGTATTTTTCAGGAAAAATACTTCCTTTCCTTTTTCTACCTGTAGTGAGCCCCTCCGAAACCCCTCTTTTTCCCTCCCCGAGAAGATTTCCCCCCGGTCCAAACACAACGAAACTGAGCCCTGCCATTGCCGAACTACGTCCTTTTTGAATTCAGTTAGTTCATTTCCGTCCTTCTTTTCTCCTTTAGAACCGACCGACCTTTCCCTAGGTCCTCCGTCCCTCCGCGCGAAGTGTTTATAGGGCTGAAGACGCTTTTTTTTTCCAGGGCGAAGTTATTCCTTGCACCAAGAGAAGACCCCCCTCCTCTTTCCTCTTTTCCTTAGTGCTTTCCTTTTCGCTTTTTTTTTTCTTACCGAGATTCTGCATGTAATCGTCATGAAGTCTAGTCTTCCTCAGGTTTCCGCTCTCTCATGAGTTGTTCTCTAGTATCTTTCTTTCTGTTCCGAAGACAGAAAGGCAAGCTTTTCCAGCCGGATTCCGAGTACTATCCCCCTGAGCTTGCGCCCCTCGGCGAGGCTACGCAACCAGATTTTCCCCCGGTTTTCATGTTTTTGTCACTGATCCCGTCACATTTCTTCTGATCAGAAAATCGGCGACCGGCCAATTCTGGATGAAGGCGTCGATTCCCTCTGCCTTTCGTCCCTTTTAGAAATGTTTCCTCCTTTTTCCATTTCCATATATAGTCGGCTGTGAGGTCTTCTTAGGCGCTTCCCCAAGATCACCAGGAGCCGTCTGACCCCCCCCGTTTTTTGAAGCAGATGATAGAGGCCTGGGCCTGCATTTCTCGGACTATCACACAAAAAAGAATGTTTTTCGGCCGCTGTTTCTTGGCGCTTCTCCCGTGCACGTCCTCACCCTGTTCCCTGCGAAAATACTCCTTTTCTTTCTCCCTTTCCCTGGACCCTTCCCCTGAAATTCACCCTGCGGAGTGTCTCCATCCTTGGAGCAATGTGATGACCAAGCCCCGGTCCTTTATTTCCCACTTGCTTGAAATTCGTGTTATTAGAGACTTCCATCATCCCCTCTTTGAATCGAAGATTTTTGACGCCTTCCCATTTTCCGTAGTCACCCTACTCTGCTATTTGAAGTGGAACTCCCCCAGAGAATTCGCCGTTTTCCTTCAGCCTTGCCTAATATAGGAGGATTAGTCCCGGACCCCTTTTTCCTAGTATTTTACCCCCAGCTACGATCCGCACTGGAAGAGCTATTCTTTTTACCCTTTTTTTTTTTATCTAAGCAATCCTGTTCGGCCCTTGTTCCAAGACCACTCCTTTTCTGCACAGTCTTCGGACCGTACTCTCAAATCCCCCCTGCCTTCATAAGGTCTCGGGAATTTGGGTGCGGGTTTTTTTCTCCGTTTTTTTTACGAAACCACGATAGATGAGCGACCTTACTCCTGTTCCTCTTTCCTTTTTTTTCTACACTTCCCATCTCCTTCATCCCCCTTTCACAGAGTTTTAAGTACTTGACTTTTCCCCCCCTTTTCCTTGATCTTCACAGCCGTGCTCAGACCCAAATTTTGAATTGAATTCCCCCGGCCTTTTTCTCCGCCTTTGTATGTAGACCTTGGGACTCTTAGGTAGTAAGACCAATCCCTTAGACCTTTCTGAGTAAGGTCCCCCCCTGTCGAGCCAGGTAGAGTACAACCCCTTACTTATCCTTCTTAGATTTTTTTTGATTCGCCCTCCCCCCATGACCTCTCTCTTCCTTACAATCATGGATTTTCCTTCAGTCATTGTTCTTCCCCGCCCCTTCTATATCTTCTTCCTAATTGAAGTTGTTGTGGTTGTTTTTCTAGATAACTGCTACTTTTTTGGGCCCTCAACGGCATAGGTGCATTAACGGTATTAGATAGAGGTATCCTCGTCTTTTCTTTTTTCTCTCACCCCCCTCCCTCCCCCTCCTCCTTCAAGTTTCCTGGGTTGGAGTTTGACGCAATTACCTTGCGCGCGAAGACCGACCTGTTCCTTTCACCTTTCTAATCGACCGGAATTACCCAAGAGTACCCTCGAGCGGCGCGATTTTCGTCCATAGCCTTTCAGAGGTCCTTTTCGATTTTCTTCCTTTTCTGTTTTTTCCTTTTCATAAGGGACAAACTTCCTCCCCAGTCCCTCCCCCCTTTTTTAGTGATCCTTGACTCGTGTCCGGATTTTTAAGTTTCCAAGAAGGTCGCGGAAGACGCGGTGGGATTCATCGCGTCGCCCCCCCTCTCGTTTATTTTCAGCAACCCAATTCCCCCTCCGTTTTTAATCTTTTTTTAATGTGGTCCTGACGGTCCTATGCCTTTTTTTCTTCCTCCTGGACGTATATTGTCTTTTTGTCTGCGCGCCTTTTCTGTAACTGGTCCCTGTCTTTTTGCATTTTTACTTCGCGCCTTTCAGTAGGTACTCCTTTTGGGCTTCGACCTTCCCTTTTGACGCCCCCTATGAATCAGGAGTGCATCCTTTTAGCTTCTCGTTTCTTCCCCTGCCCACGAGCCGAGTCGCTCTTGGGAGCTTCTCGTTTTCAGGTCTTCTTTCCTTTCTCCCCTATATCGTCCAGGATCGTTTAGGTTTCTGTCCTAGCCCCCCCTCAGCATTGGAACCACGGATGGTTTGACTTCGAGGCCGTTTGGCGTTTGCCTTGCGCCCTTTTTTTTTTTTGAGCCCTCTTTTCTTTGCCCCCCCGTACCCTTTCCAGGAGGTCCTCTCGGCCGGAATCCTGGTCTTGCTTTTCATAGTTATTTTTTCCCCGAGATCGTCTATTGACGCTTCACCGACGATTCCGCCCCGCCCCCCCTTTGTTTTTTATAGGACTTTTTTTTCTTTCCTGTCCTCGCCCTGCACCCCTTTCCATTCAGATCCTGAGTAGAAAAATGTTGGGACTTGCTGTCAGCTTTCGTTTTTCCACAGCGCCCGAATGGTAGCGTCCACAGCAATTATATTTTCCCTCACTTCCCTCCTGTTCCTTTTCCATTTTTTTAGAAAGGACCTCTGAACATTGTTCTGGCTGAGTTTCTCTTCGAAGTTGCCGGCCGATATTGACATTTCCATCGCGAGGTTGTCTAGGTTTAGTCGAGCCTGTATTTTGATCTGTTCCTTTACCACATCCCCCTCTAGTCCCCCTTTTGGATCCTCCGCCGGCCCCTTTTCTTTTGTCTGGTTGTTTTTTTTTTTTTTTGTTCTTTTTGATCCCAAAGAAGCGTAATAGCGGTCGGCTTTTCTTTTCTGGCCCAGTTTGTTTCCCCCAAAGTCTCCATTCCTACCTTTTCCCCAGTATTTAGATCGAGAACTAAAGCTGACTAGGCATTATTTCGCGCGTAAGCCCGGGAATTGGTGAAGGGCCCCCCCGCGCCAGATGCTGTGGCTGCTGTCCCCTCCACTTAGTTGATTCGGAGAGCCCTGATTTTTCTTTGTTCTGGCCCTGCCACGCTTTATGCTGTTTCCTTTGAGCGGCGGGTTTTCTTTCCGTATCTTAACCTCCCGAATAGAATACTGTGTTCCTGCCGACTTTTTTAACTTCGTCGACCTGTTAGTTTTATTTGAATGGCCCACCTCCTGGGAGCCTTTCCCCTTTTTTGTTGCCATCCTTGGCGCGGATCAGCCCCCACCTTTTGCAAGCTCTCAGAGGTTTCATGAAGTAGACCGCGGCCGTTTCGACTTGCATTCTTCCGAACCCTCCACTACCCCTACACATCCCCTTTCCTTAGTCGGTACTTTCCTGATGAGATCCTTGGGGTTTTTCCCTTCCCTCCTTTGAAGTCCATTGAATGGCGAGATTTTTCCGTCCCTTCCTTGTTTCCACGACTTCCTCGGTTCTCCTCCCTTGAAGGATGTTCCAGCATCCCCTCCCCTACCCCCCGTTTTTTGTCACCAACAGGAAGTTCGCTGCCGATCCCCCCTTTACGGTTATCATAAGTTTGCGGAAGGATCCCCGTTCCCTTTGTGACTCTTTTCTTTGAAGGACGCACAGGATACTCCAGTTTTTTTTTTTTACCATGAAGTTTCAGAAAAGCGCTGTAGGAATCTGCTTCCCTTTTCTGCGGAAGTACATCTCTTTCTCTTTAATAATAATATTGTTTCCTATAGATTTTCGCTTTCCACCCCCCTTTCTTTGGGTATAGCCCTATCTATTTGCCCTGTTTATTTTTCTCCTCCCTGTTGATTTTTTCATTCTTAAAGACCTTTCACCTTCTAATCTCTCGAGATCGGCCAGCCCGTCCCCCCGTTTTGAACCTTTTCCCTCCCCCTTCCTTTTCGCCACCTCCAAGGCCGAGCTTTGGCGAGGTTAGTAGTGAGCACCCCTCCCCCGGCCCAAGGAAATAGTCCTCTGTTTTCAAGTTTCTTCCCCCACCGCTCCTTGAGCGTCCTCAATAGATGATCCGCGTCAATCTTCCCCGACCCCCCCCTGTCGTTGGCTTTCCCTTTTTCGGGTTTCCTTTGCTCCAGTTCCGGCAGCCCCTCGCTCCCTGCATTTCTTGGATTCCCTCCTCCCTCTTCAAAAACCCCCCCGATTACTCTATTTCCCTTGATTAAGCGCCCCGGCTTCGGCCCAACAATGTCGACCCCTGCGCCCGCGTTTGCCTGCCTCCCGGATACCCTTTCCTTTCTTCCCCCCTCTGCACCCCCCCCTTATTTTTTTAGTCGTTTCCCCAAGACGTCGTCATTTCTCCCCCCCCCCCCTTCCGATCGAGCATCCCTGGTAGCATCGCGGTTTTAAGAGCGGCTCCGCCCCCTTTTTTGCGGATCGTGGCGGACCTTTGGCCCAGAAATGGTTGCTTTTCTCCTTTTCACGCGACTTCCATCTGGCCTTTTTGTTTATGCCTTCTAGGGCGGCTCTAGGTCCCTGAAGGCTTTTCTTCGAGGGCTTTTCGTTTTTACGACTGGAGCGTTTAGTCCTGGGATGAATTTGTTAGCCCACCTCCGACCCCCCGGCAGCGTTCCATTATCCATGTCCCCCCGGTTCCCCCAAATTTCGCTTCGCGCAGAGAGATCCTTTAAGCCACTGTTGCAATTTTTCCCATCCCGTTGCTTGACCCCTCTTTTCCCCACTTTTTCGAGAACACTGATCGCAGATCGGGTCCCCCCCCCCCCGACTACCCCCTTCCCTATAGGGACTTCCCAGGCGTCGCCGTTACCGCGCGGAACTAAAACCACTTCCGTCATCTTTCGACGGGTCTTTCCGCCTTTCCCCTGTTCGTATATCGCCACTCTTTCCTTCCCTTTTTGTAGAAAAGTAGAGGCGTGGACCTCCCCACTCACCACCCACGACTTCCCTTTACTCCCCCCCCTTCGTAAGCCGTTAGAATGTTTTCTCATTCCCTCTTTTGCAGGTGTAAATCGACTTTCCATTCCCCCCCCCCAACCCCCCCCGTTGTGACCCGGAGCTTTCCGCTATTGGCAGCTTTTTTCCTCCGATATATCATAAAATGATTTTCCGACCCCTCTTAGGTTTAGTACCTTAATGGTTACCGACCCCCCTGAACCCCCCTGAAGAGACGGGCGCATCCCCTTGTGCGCAAGGTATGTCCCATTAGGACCTTCTTCCTTCTTTTCCCCCTTGCTGGCCCTTTTGCTATTAGATCTTGTTACAATCCTCCTTTTCCTGAAGATTTAGGCGGCTCAGCTACCTTTTTTTTCCTACGCCCCAGCTCTACGCTCTGCTTCGTTTGCCCCTTGGTCCCTTTTCCCCCCGCTTGGAACCGGGGATGAATATTTCCGGCTCTCCCCCTCCCCATTTTGAAAGTTTCGTCCTCTCCTGTCCGTGCTACCGGTCCGCTTAAGCCTTGATGCTGACCCAAGGTCTCCTCATCATTCCCCTGTCCTTTTTTTTCCCAGACGCAAACCTACCGTCGTCTGGCCCCTCTGACCCATGATAATACAAAGAGATGGAATCAGCGACTTGGGCATTTGCCTTTCCTTTGAGCCAGAGACCTTTTCTCCACCCCTTTGAGATCCCTCTTTCAGTCCACCAGTTTTTTTACCCCCCTTTTCCCCCCGGACCCGTAACCCCGACGCGTTTCCGAATGGGCGGAAATTGTCCGGATCCCCCCCCGCCGCTGCAGACTCCTCCCCTGCCATTTTGAATTGCCCCCCCTTCTCATTCCCCCCCTAACAAGTTTTCTCCTATAGAGTCTTGTCGCGCGTTTTGACTTCCGAGGTTCTCCGCCCCTAGAGTCCAGCGTGCTTGCAAGATAGGTAGGTACCTCCTTTTTTCGCGCCAGGTCTGGTTTCTCCCAACCCTGATAACGGTTGATAACTTTTTAGGAGAGGGCTAGGTCCCCTTTTCCCAGGAGACTCTTTCCCCCCCCGCTTGACATACCCATTTGCCGGACCTACTTTTTCCTCTGCAGTCCCTAAAAAGACTTAGAGGATATCTCCTTTTCCTCCTCTTCTTTTTTTTATATCCGTCTCCTTTTGTGTCCCACGACCTTTTCCTCCCCCATAGTTCCTTTCTGATATTTCTTTCTCCTTTTATTCTTGCGCGCTCCTCCCCCAGACTCCCCTGCTTCTTTAAGTCACTGGATCCTTCGAAGGACGGAAAGGATTTATCCTTTTTCCTGATACCGCAGGCTCCTCCCGACGACGAGCATTTCGGCTCTTTCTTTTGGCCTTCTTCTTTCCATTTTTTATGGTTTTTTAGTGGCTTTTTTCTGAACGGCGCTTTCCCCCTTGTAAGTTTTTTCCTAGGAAAACCCTTTTCCCTTCTTCAAGTTGGACTTTGCGTGTCCGTTGTGTGAACGTAGTGCGAACCCTCCTTAGCCTCCTTTCTTTTCTCTCCTGCTTTTTTAGACCGGGCGTCGTTTTAACCTCCCTTCCACCCCCCCCTTCCAGTGCCTCTGTTATGTCTACTTCGTTGGCAGTTCTCTCCCAGTCTCTCTGTGCAGAACGTTATCTTCCGGTTTTTGACTCCTTCTTTTTCGGTGTCTTTCCATGAAGCGGATCTTCTGGTTCCTCCTTCTCTTCTTTGAAAACAATTGCCCTGCCTCGCGAAGCCGCCGCCGCCCCCCCTTGCGTGCCTCCGTTTGTTCTAGTTGCCTTTCCCACGTCCCATTTCTCTTCGTCTTCTCAGATCCCTGCCCTTCTTTCGCGCACGCCCGCCTTCGTCCCATTTTCTCCTATTGTCCAAGATCTAGAATCTAGCTTGTACCTGGTGACCTCCCATAGAAGGAAGTGCTTGCTTAGCCTTTTTTTTTTATGACCCTGCTTTTTCCCCCTTTGCTTTTTCCACAGGACGGTAGATCAAGGCAGTACGTTTTTTGATTCGTTCCACTCCTTTGAAAGTATGCTATTACCCTTCCTCTGCCTCCAACCCATGATTGTGTTTTGGATCGGCCTTTCTGTCTTTTTCGCCCGCACGTTTTTTGCTCCCCAGTTTCTCTCAGCGGCTTCTTCCACATTGCCCTTGGTCCTTCTTTCCCAAACAGCGCCTTTGAAAGGGTAGCGTCCTGTTTTTGATCCCAAATTCCTTCGGGAAAACGCCCATGTCGCAGGAGCGTTCTTGGCCGCGCAGCATCTGAAGTCCAGGGCGGCTCTTCCGTTCCCTTTTTTTTTCCCTCGCCCGATCATTTTTTTCTCTTCCCTCTGTGTCCCCAATCCCTGACCTCCTCGAACAATTGCTTCGGTGTTGATTCGCCGGGAAGAGAGCCTTGTTCCCTTTTTTTCCCGTCTCCTCATTGATTTTTTAGGTGCGAACCCTGAAGACCCCCCCATTCTCTCAGCGTCGCTACGAAAGCTAGTCGACTGCTTCAGGTGGGACGAGACAGCCCGCGTTAGTTTTCACGGCGACATTTCTCGCTCCTTTTGCTGATTCTTTTCCGGAACCTCCCCAATTTCGGTGTTGAATTCTTTTCTTCTTGCGCCCCCTGTTTGCAGCGCCCTTATTCAGACGCGGGTTCGACCTTTTCGTCTGTTTGGGCTTCTGCAATGAATTTATTCCCCTTTTTTCGCTCCCCCCTTTGTGTTTTCCAGAATACCCCACCCCCCCCCCCAACACACACCCCCCCTCGTCGACATTGCCGTAGATCTGCGACATTGAAACCCCCTTCCCTGGCGCAGTTTCCTTTTGTTTCCTCCCAGGAGAGGTTTCTCCTTGCCCCCCCCTCATGAGGTTTTTTTTGTACGAGGTATGAAGACTCGTCCTCTTTCTTTCCCCTTGCCTTTCTTATTGGTTTTTTCCCCCCCCCCCCCCCCCCCCCCAGCTCTAAACTTACTCCGCAATTGTGATCCTCTTCGAGTGATAATTGAGGCCATGCCTCTGCGTGCGTTAGCCTCCTTCTTGCACTTTCTTTCAGTCCCCCCTTGGAATTTCCCTTACCTTTAGTTCGCTCCATCGCGCCTCTCGGAGACTTTTCCTCTCTCCGTTCTGTGTTTTTAACCCTAACGTATTATGACTTCAGGTCAGGGTCTTTGATGCCGCAGGTCTTTTTATTGGATCCCCAGACCCCTCGTCTGCCCCGCTGGAATGCATTTTGCCGGAACTTTCTTTCCGCCCTTTCTCTTTTTCCATCATCCCGTTGGGGTTGAGATCTTTTCCCCTTTTTATTTCCGGTTCGGCATTCGCCAGCTTCATCGGCCCGGCTGGATTGAGAGGTTTTTCCGAATTCGTTTCCT
>Ga0179593_1609259_pt1 | contig 13345 bp, 22 predicted proteins | sample CZODoug2_1_08_16_FD_185931 | JGI IMG/M metagenome (GOLD analysis project Ga0179593, IMG submission 185931) | Vadose zone soil fungal communities from Angelo Coast Range Reserve, California, USA - CZODoug2_1_08_16fungal (PacBio error correction) | ecosystem: Environmental > Terrestrial > Soil >... | reverse complement strand
CTTCTCCTTTACCTTCTTTCATTCGGCGCGTTGATAATGAAGTCAAATAACTTCTCACTTTCCCCCTTTTCCCCGGCGTTCTCTTCCCCTCATGAGAGGAAGGTGCTGGGCTCGGCAATTTTTTTCTTCTTCTTCCCCCCTCTCCCGCACGCCAGACAGACCACATAGACAGCCAAGGACTCCTCCCCTTTTTCCTTTTCACGACCCCGGTTTTTCCCCCTCCTCCCGCCCGCGCACGCTTCTATTCAAGAAATGAGCTGTCCCCTTCTTCTTTCCCTCTCTCTTTTGCATGCCGAACCGAGCCAGGTAATACTTCTTCCTTTTTTTTTCCCTCGGCCCTTCCCCCCCCCCCCCCCCTTCGGCAAGATGGAGCGAGGTGATTCACCTTTCCCCTTTTATTTTTGCAAAAGACGAAGAAAGGGAGAAAGATTTCGCCGACTTTTTTTCCTCTTCCTTTTTTTAATCCGTACTCCTTCTCTTCTCCGAATAGTAGCGGAAGGAGATCGCTGTCTTGCGTGTTCCCCTTGTCTTTTTTCTTTCTAATCCTTCTCCTTTGTCCCATCGAGAGGCCCACCTCCCCCTTTCCTTTCTTCTTATCTCCTGACGAGATAGGAATAAAGATAGATTATCCCTCCCCTTTTCTTTACGAGGTCGACCTTGCTCCCATATAATAGGAAGAGTCCTGCTCTATTAGGTGAAAAGGTTTCCCCCCTCCCCCCCTTCTTTCCCACCGCGGAAGTATAAGCACTTTCCTTTTTTTTTGCCGGCTATTATCTTTCTCTCCCCCGATGCAGGTGGAAGGTTGGAAGAAGGACCGCATGCCTGCTTTCTTTTTCTCTTCCCCCTTCCCAGTTGCAAATAAAGGAAAACATGACCCCTTGTCACCTGACACGGACATCGTCGTCCCCTTCCCCTTTTTTCTGTGGTTTCTTTTCTCGGCTTCCCCCTCCCCCGAGCCACTGAAAATTATGAATTCCGTTCCTATTTCCACCCCTTTCCCCGCATGAAGATGTCTCATAATCACGTTTGGGACCATTTTCCACCTCGTTCCCCCGTATCTATTGCTAGGGGTGTTAATCTTTCCTCCTCCTTTTTGGCAGCGGACACGTTTTCCCCCCCTCCCCCCGGTTTACCGCGCTGCTGAGTTTTCCTTTTTTGTTTTGTTCCTTTCTATACGCTGCGGCGACGAAGGTTCTCCCTATCCCCTCTTTTTTTCTGATGCTTTTTTCCCCCCCCCCCCAATGACATGAAGAAAGGGAGTGTATAAGGGAGTTGTTCCTCTTCTTCTCTTTCCCTCCTACGCTAATGTAATATAAGGATCCTCGGCTCTTTCCCTCTTTTCTGTTCTTTCCCTTTCTCGGTAAAAGAGGTGAGGGTGAGTTTATTGTCATATTTCCTTTTTTTCCTTTTTCCTTCCCCCTGCTACCACGGAGAGGGTAGGAGTACCTTTTTCTTTTTCCCCCCTTTTTTGATTGCTCATTTCCGGGAAGCGAATGAGACGGGGACCTGTTCCCTCTGGGCCGGCCGGGGATCAGGTCCTTTTTTTAGGATCGGGACTTTTTTTCCCCTCCTTGATTGAGGAGGGCCGACGCTCTCCCCTCCTCGGGATTTAAGGAAAGGAAGAAGGGCTTTTCCTTCCCTCCCCCTCTCTTAAAGTGATTTTCCCTTCTTTTTTGAAGGGAGGAAGAAGGGATTCCGGGCGGGAGGGGCTTTTTTTATTTTTACCGCAGGATTCTTCCCTTCTTCTTTTCCCCTCCCCCTTTTCCCTACCTTACCTTCCTTCTTTTTTTGCAGAGGCAACACATCTGGCGTTCTCATTCTCTTTTTCCTCCTCATCTTGTCCGAGGGCGTCGTCTCCCTTCCCCCCTTCCCAGGCCTAACCCCCCTTCTGGCAATATAAAGGACAAATTATGATCCCGTTCCCCCTCCCTCTTTCCCTTTCTTTTCCCTACCCCATGCTCGTGTCCATACCCCCGGGGGGGGGTCCTCCTCTTTTTTCTCCACTCTGGTTAAAGGAAGTTAATCTCACACATTTGTCTTCCTAGTCCTCCTTTTGCCCCCTCTTATTTTTTCTTCCTTCTAATTCTGTAAATGTGGGGATGTCCCTTCTTTTCTTTCCTTTCTTTTCCCCCGCCCGGAATTATCAATCTTCTTCTCTTCCCCTTCCCCGAACGACAAACTGTCTGCCGGCCGGCAACCCCCCTTTCTTTCTCCCCTTACGCTTTGATGATGGTCTAACTGTATGCCCCCTCCTTTTTTGCTGTTTTTTTTCCCTTATGAAGGAGGCGAAGACGACGGCACCGTGTCTGCTCTTTTTTTCCCCCCTTTTTCCACCCTCGTCCGGTTCCCAGAAAAAGGGGCCATCTTTTCTCCCTCTTCCTCCCTTTTTTTCCCCCCTTCGGCCCTCGTTTCCTCTCTCATCAACACGTAGAGGGAGTCACACCATTTCCCCTCTTTTCTCCCTTTGCCTGTCCTCAGGAGACACCGCTTCGGTGGTCAGACATTTCCTTTTTCTTTCTTCTTTTTTTCTTTTTTCTGAGGGATCTTTTTCTTTTCCCTGAAGAAAGGTAATTACAGCAGAGCGCACCGGTCCTTGTCCCTCCCTCTCCTTTTTCCCTTCCCCCTCTTACCTGCCCGACCCGAGAAGGAAGTAAAGCGCTCCCTCTCCCCCCCTCGTTGTGTTTTAGATTTTTCTTTTTCTTTTTCTCCTTCTCGAGTCGGGCAGGGTTAGCTGTAAAGGGTCATTCTTTGCTCCCACCTTCTTTCCCCTTCCTTCCTTGCGGCCAGGTCAAGGTCAGGAGCGAGTCCTACCTCCCTTCTCCCTTTTCCTTTCTCCCCTGGAACTCCAGGTTTTTTTTCCCACGAAGAGTGGTATAGTGGAGGACCGTCTCGTTCAGGCGATTTCCCCCTTCCTCTTTTTTCCCCTCCCGAGGGACATGGTGCTTCTCTTCTTTCCTTCCCTTTTTTCTTAGCCCTCTTTTTTTTCCTTCCTTGAGAGCGCGACGATGGACCCTTCGGGCCGCTTACTCTTTTTTTCTCCCTAGAGCCGCAAAGGTGCATCGTCTGTCTTCTTTTTCCCTAGTAACGTATTGAGGTTTTTCTTTCCTTCTTCCCCATCAATAAGAGGCCGCTCGGTGTCGAGCGCGGTGAGGAAGTTTCTTCCTTTTTTTTCTTCCCTTCTTTTCTTTCTTTACGGCGGGGAGTCGTCGCGAAGATTTCCCTCCCCCCCCCTCCTTTCCTTCTATCGACTTTTCGCTCTCTGTGAGTATGGACAGGAGGAAGGAAACCCATGGCTTCTCTTTCCCTTCCCCTTCTTTTTTTCCCCCCCTAGTGCTAGAAAGAAATTGTAACCCCCCCCCCCCCCCACCACCCCCCCAAAAAAAGGGGGATGGGACACTAGAAGTGCTTCCTCTCTTCTTTCTTTTATTTTCCTTTCGGTATATGGATAGTTGGGATTATTACTCTGATTCCCGCCTTTTCCCCCTCCTTTCCTCGCCGGGGAGATATAAAGAGTGTAAGACTGCTTCTCTCCTTTTTCGAAAACAGTCTCCCTTCTTCAAGTAGGGAAAAGGAGGAGACTAGTACTGACCGGCTTCCCCCTTCTTCCCTTCCCCTCTTTTAATCCGGAGGAAGAAAGGAGGAATCCTTCTTCCTCCCCCCCCCGAGGGCGTCTTTTCACTTCTTCCCCCGTTGGAAGGAATAAAGAGGCGTGCCCGGCCTAATTCCCCCTCCCCTCCCTGCGGAAGATAGCCCTTCCTCCCTTTCCTTGGTCCTTTTCCTCCCCTGGGTGGCACGCTAGGACCGGAAGAGGCCGCTGTCCTTCCTTTTTTCCTTACCGGCAGGAATCTTCTTCCCCCTCCCCCTTCTCCTTCTCGCAGCCCATTTTTTCTTTCCTGTAAACAGGAGGCCCGTGCCTCTTCTTTCTTCCATAAACGTCAGAAAAGAGATGGTAAGCGCCTTTTCTCCCTTTTTTGGAGCATCCCCTTTTTTCTTCGTCAGTAATTGATGGCGGCGATGAACCAGCCCCCCTCCCCCCCTTCTCCCCTTCCCGGGGCGTAATGGCTTGATGGACCGGAATAATCAGTCTCCTCTTTTCTTTCCCTTTCGCGAAGAATCGGATCCTTTTTCTCCTTTTGGTCGTAAACACGCGAACATCCTGCCGTTCTCTTCTCCTTCTCTGACCTTTCAATTTTTCCGGCCAAAGGATGAAGACGTAATGTCTTTTCCCCAATGGGCAAAGAAACTGTTGCCGTCTCCTCCCTTTTTTTTGTACGTGGCTCTTTTCTATCCGTCAGGAATAAGTGCATTTCCCCCCTCCCAGCCGCGCCAAGGGGCCGAACACGATTTTTGTCATGGTGGACCGCCGGTCATTTTTTCTTTTTGCATTTATTTGGAAAAGTGACTTTCTTCATGTTCCTTCTCCAACGAAAGAAGGCAGGCGTGTTTTTTTCCCCCTTCAGACATTGATCGAGGCCCTCTCCTTCCCCCCCTTTTTCCCGGAGCTTACCTTTTTCTGCTCCTGAGGAAGAGGAGAAAAGGGGCCCACCTCTTCTCCCCCTTCCTTCGATGATATGGGAGAGAGGCTCCCTTTTTCTTTCTTCCTTTTGCTCCCTCTCAGATTGAGGAAGATGATCTGCGGCTTTCTACGTCCCTTTCCTTTTTTTTCCCGCCGCTGGAAAAATCGTTTTCCCCTCTTTTCTTCCAGAGGTCCCTTCCCTCCCCTTTACGAGGAGAACCGACAGGACCAGGCCTCCTTCCCTCCCCCCCCCCCCCCCAGTTCGACGCTCTCTTTCACTGTTTTTTTACAAACAGGCATGAAGGATCTTGCTCCCTTCCTTCCTTTTCCTCTCCTCTCCGAAAGGGTGTGAAACTCTCTTCCCTCTTTTTTCATGCCTTCCTCTTTTTCTTGACCTGAGGGAAGACGGGTGTACCTCCGCATTCTTCTCTCGCGTATCTGGCCGAACCGCGCGCTGTCTCCTCTTTTCTTCCTTTTTTCAGCATTTTTTTCTTGTGGAAAAGGGAGAGAAGCTGTCGGCCCTTTCTTTTTTCTTTTTGGCTAGGTGGCGGGCGAGCGGCGGGCGCTTTCCCCCTCCCTTCCTTTTTTTTTTTCGACGTTTTTCCCTTTCCTCCGCGAAAATAACGGCCGCTTCAGTCTTATTCTTTTTGAGGGCCTATGCGAAAGGGATTCTCAACTCAGCTTCTTTCCCGGCAATGCAGAAGAGATCACCCTTTTTCTTTTTTTTTTGTTGAGAGAGATATAGAATGAGCCCATTTTCTTTCTTTTTTCCCCAGTTGGGTTTTCTCTGGAGAGGTGATCCATTGACGTCATCCTCCCATATCTCTCTTGGATCAGGAGTTAGAATGAGAGGGCCGGTGATTGGTCTCCTCCAGTCGGCGATGGGGAAGAGAAGAAAGGCCCTCCCCTCCCCCCCCTTTCCTCCTTTGTTGAAGCACGCGCCTCCTTTTTCTTCCCCTTGTAAAGAAGAGACCCTCTTCCCCGATATATTCGTTCAATTCTTCCTCGCGAGAAAATGAGGAGACGCGCGCTGGCTTCCTTTTCCCGCCCCCGCCACCGAGACAGGTACTACTGCATTCTTCCCTTACGTACCCCCTCCCTGAGGTCCTCGGCAACGTCCTTTTCCCTTCGCGCGGTGCAAACACGGTCGGGAGATCTCTCCTTTGCTCTCCCCCTCCGAAGAATGGAGCACGATACTGCCGAATTTTTTCTCTTCCCCCCCCCTTTTTTTGAACCTCCCCGGCGTAGAAAGACTCGTCGCTTCCTCTTCCCCTTCTTTTTGCCGTCGATAAGGGTAGAGAAACTTCTTCCTTTTTTGATGGAACTCTTCCCCCTCCTTGGGAAAAGAGGAGCGGACCCCCCTCTCCCTTCCTTTCCCCCCCCCTCCCGAGTAGAGGAATGAAGATTTTCTTCCCCCCCTTTTGAGAAGTCCCCTCCCTCTCCGACGAGCGACTTCGTAGCCCATATCCCTCTCCTGACTCCATAGAAACCGCTCCTCTTTTTTATGCGCCCGCCGGCAGCAAGGCGCAGTTGCCCCCTTTCCTTCCGATTATTTTTCCAGAAGAGGGCCTCCGATCAGGTCCTCCTCTTTTTCTCCCCTCCCCTTCCTGATGGATTTGTATCCCTTTTTCCCCTTCCCCCCCCCTCCCCCCCATAAATGACCCTTCCTTCGTAAAATGACACGGACATCGGCGTCCCTTCCCCCTTTCCCCTTTCAGCGGCTGCTGTCTCCCCCCTCCCCCCCTCCTCCTGAACTTCTTTTCCCTGCTAGAAGCCATAGCCCTTCCTCTTTCCTTTTTCCTTTCCTTTTTTGACAATTGGACAAAGAACCGTCCCTTCTCTTCTCCCTTTTTTTTTTCTTAAATTTTTTAGCGGAAACTCTTCCCCTTCCCCTCCCCAGTTTAAAGCGACTGATGATGTTTTTCCAGCTTTTCCTACCCCTATTTTTTCCTCCCCCTCTGCGGACGAGACAGTAGCCCGATCACTCTTTCTTTCCCCCCCCCCTCCCCTCTCCCGGGAAGTGTCTCCGTGGGTTGGTGTTATTCCTTTTTTGCTGAGTAATTCCCCCGACATTAAATACTGGACGCTCTTCCCTTCTTTCCTTCTCGCGACGAAGGGCACAGCAGGGGCCCTTTCGCTCTAATTTTTTTTCAGTTTTGATGTAATATTCCGGCTCCTCGGTCAATTTCTCTTCCCCTTCTGGTGTACGGCGCTATAGAGGGGGTTTCTTCCTGTCTTGCTCCTTTTTTTTTTTTCCCTGGCAGGCTCTCTCTCTTCCTTATTCGGGAAGAGGGAAGACGGGCTTCCTTTTCTCCGGCCGGATCAGGGAAGATCTTGCCTTCCCGCGGATTCTTTTTTTTCCGACGCAGGGGATTACGGCCGGCGCCGCGGGATTCTTCCTTCCTTCCCTGCCGGGATTCGAGAACGGGACTGCTCCTTTATTTCTTTTTTTTTTTTTTTTTATTATAGGCTTTTTCTCTCCTTTCCCTGGATAACGCACGGATTAGCGAATAGGCTCCCGCCGGCTTCCTCTCCCCTTTTTTCCTCTTTTTTTGGGGGGGGGTTGCCCCACCCCCTTTTTTTTCGGAAACCAGCTGTAGATATCCGAGCCTCCTCCTTTTTCCCTTCCCCTGAGAATAATCCCAATATTCCCTTCCCCCCCTTTGAGTTCCCCTCTTTCCCGGATTTACGTCCGGGCGGCGGGGCAAGCCCTTTTTTGGTACGAAGTTCTTTCGTAGCACTCTGGTCCCCTTCCTTTACCTTCCCCCTTTCTAGAAGCCGTTTTCCTTTCCCCCCTACGCAAGAGGATCTTATTCTCCCCCTTTGTGCTCCCTATTGGGTGTATATCTTGCGGCCCTTTCCCCCCGCCCGGATTGCACCCTTTTCCTACGGAAAAACATCAGAACGACACCGGTCTGCCGGCCTTCACTCTCCCTTTATTCTGGTTACCTGTATGACCCCCTCAGGAGTGAATCTGGCTTTCTCTCTTTTTTTTTCTGAAGACCTCTTTTTCCTATATGAGGGTAGCCACTGAACTCTGCGACACATTTCTTTCCCCCATCAGGTTCAATAGGGCGCGATATAAAGGACTCTCCTCCCTTCCTTTTTTCCGGTACCTTTGGTAGCGGGCGTTAAACCCTTCCCTCTTTTTTTTCCGTTCCTCCTGTCCTGAACGAGAAGGCAATTAAGGAAGGACACCCCCGCTTCGTTTTCCTCCCTTTTTCTTTTGCGGATGGGCAGTTTTTTACGCGCTCATGAAAGGTGAAATGGCCGCACGGTATTCCCGCCTTTTCCCCTTTTTTTAGCAAGAAGGAAAATGTAAAGCGGGACCCTGCCCGACTATCCTTCCTTTCTTTACTAAATATCTCTTAATTTTTTGTGGTTTGGAGCGAATTCTTCTTTTTTTTTTTCCTCTCTTTTTTCTCGCTGTAAAGAGGTAAGGAGAGGAGAAAACACCCCCCCCCCCCCCCCCCCCCCCCCCCACCACACCCCCCCCCCCCCCCCCCCCCCCCCCCCCCCCCCCCCACCCCCCCCCCCCCCCCCCCCAACACCCACACACCCCCCCCCCCCCCCCCCCCCCCCCACCCCCCCCCCCCCCCCCCCCCACCCCCCCCCCCCCCCCCCACCCACCCCCCCCCCCCCCCCCCCCCCCCCCCCCCCCCCCCTCCCCCCCCCCCCCCCCCCCCCCCCCCCTCTTTCCTTTCCTTTTCTTTCAGGAAGTGGAGGAAGGTAAAGGTCATTGATGCTTTCCTTTCGCATACCCCTCCTTCATGTCAGGCTGGCTGGGACACCGAAGCGGTGGCTCCTGGAGGACCGCTGTTTTCCCTTTCTCTTTCCTCTTTTTTGTACTGTTGACGACCGAGACCTGGTGCTTTTTCCCCCCCTCTTCTTTTCCTGTTCTTCCCTTCCCCGGCGAGTCCTGGAGGAGAGCAGGCCGATGGCCATTTCTGGGCCCCTTTTTGGGTTCCTTCCTTTTCGCCAGATTTGTCTTTTCTCCGCCACGGTGCCGTAGGTCTTCGAATCCGCATCTTCCTCTTTTTTTTCTTCTTTTTCCCCCCTCCCCGGTAGACCAAATCCGCCTTCTCCTTTGCGATCCTTTTTTCTTTTCAGTTGCCGGCCGGCAGGACCGGTGGTTTTTTCTTTTTTTCCAGGTTTGATGGAATTCCGGGAGGTGATGCTCTTCGCTACTACTCCCCCCCCCGGGACGCACTTCCTTCATGAGAGGAAGATCCTCTGGGCGTATGGACCCTGTTCCTCCTTTCTTGGCTCAAATGTGTGAGACCTTTTAACAGCTTCCAGAACTTCGTAACACACGGGGGGCTCTTTCCTTTTTTTCTCCTCCCGGACGTTAATAAGGGAATTTCTTTTTCCCCTTTTTCATTTGGACCTTCGTTGATTTATTAATCATGGGCCACTTCCGCCTGTCTCCTTTCCCTTCCCCCGTTCTCCGAGAGATCTACAAGGTGTTTCCGCCTTCTTCCTCTTTTCCTTTGGGTGTGATCCCCCCGGCCGAATCGGTAGGAACAGTCGGAATCCGTGCTGTTCTCCTCCCCTTCTGTATAACGACCGGAATCCCGGGCTTCCCCTTCCGGACATCCCTTCCTGCACGGAAAGGGAATCCGGCGGACGCCTTTTTCCTTCAGGAATAAAGGAGGAAGGTCCTGAATCCACTCTTTTTTCCCCCTTATGTCTCCTTCTTCAAGGAAGAAATAAAGGAGGACGAGAGGGACCGGACTCTCCTTTTTTTCCTCCAGGAGGCAGATTCGTCCCCCCCTTAATATTGCTGTCCCGGGCGCAGTTTTTTTTTCCCCCCGTCGGACATCCGGAAGAAACACGAGAGAGCTCCTCAAGCTATTCGGTAAACAGTCGGACAGTGCCTTTCTCCCCCCCCGTTCCGCAAAGAGATGGTCCGCGCCCCCTTCTCCCCAGGCCTTCTCTCCCCTCGACGAGGAGAAGGATATGAACATCTTATGCGGAGGCTGAAACAGCCCCTCTCCAGGCAGCCCTGAGACACTTCCAGGGCGTCATGGCTTTTCTTTTTCTTTCCTCAGGCGATATTGGATCTTTTCCCTGGGAATCGTAGATCGCCGCCGGCTCTTTCCCCTCTTCCACATCAGCAGGGCGAGGGCTTTCAAACCTTTCTTTTCCTTTCTTGAAGCTAGCTAACGTCCTTTGGAAAGCACGTAATGAAACCGCAAAGATACGGTTTCCCCCCTTTTTTTCTCTCCCCTTCCCTTCTCTCGAGGGTATGGCGGCAGAGCCGTCAGGCATCATGTTCCTTTCTTGAGGCTTTCCCTCCGAGCAAAGGGGCGAACAACGACTCTTTTTTTCTTTCCTCCCCCCCCCCTATGTAATTGTTTGAAGTTATTTGGCAAAACTTTTCCTTCCTTTCCTGTGACGGGTTCTCCCTTTCGGGAAGTCTGACAACGGCCACCGCCTTCTTTCTTTCCCCCCCAGGCCGAGGCGGAGAAATTACCGGGTGCACTGCTCTTTCTCTTCTGGACTGGAACATCGGCGAGTATATGCTCGCGTTTTTTTTTGTCCCCTCCTTCTTCCGCGTCGGAGAGGATCGTCCTGCCATCTCTCTGCAGACGTCTTCTGCGGGGGAGACGCAAAGGCTGGAGGTGGTCCGCGCGATTGCCCCATTTTTTTTTTTTTTTCCTTCTTTTCCTCTCCATGATCGAGGCGAAAAGCAACGGACCAGGCCGCTCTTCCTTCTGAGTCTTTCTTTGATTTTTTACTGCCACGCTGTTCCGCGAAAACCGGCGGCAGGATCGTGCTCCTTTTTTTTTTCTCCCCTACAGGGTGGCACGCGATACAGCTGGCGGCATTTGGCCTTGCCTTTTTTCTCCCCCTTTTTTAAGGCTCTTCTCAGGAAGGACATGGCGAGGTTAGGATGCACCGAGCGCGATCTGGTCTTTTTTTCTTCTCCCTTTTTTCATGTCCTTACAGAAGAGAAGAGGCGAGGCGCTGCTTCCCTTTAGAGCGTTTTTTTTCTCTGAGAGTGGAGGAAAGAGAGGCGTGGCTGGCTATTTTCTTCTTTTTCCCCCTCTCTTTCCCTATCCACGGACGTGATGAGAGACAAATAACCGGCGCGCATCCCCTTCTCTGGCCTCGTTTTCCCTTTCTCTGCGACCGGGATGTGACGTATGGGATAAACGCGCCGAATACCTTTTTCCCCTCAGAAGATTAATGGTCTAAGGCGAGATATATATCTGTTCCTCCTCCTCCGTGTTTTCTTCTATTCTTTTTTTCTCCCCGGGTGATATATTTCGCCTAGTGCAGGTATCTTCCCCTTTCCCCTCCCGGTTAGAATGGCCCTCCTCTCAGGCCCGGTTTTCATGAGAGGAAGTTTCTTTTTTTTTTCCTTCTCCCCTTCGGAAGAGAGGGAGGAAAGCTCCTCCACCTCATTCCCAAATTAGACAGCCACTCCCTCTCGTGCAGAAAACCGCGAGCGTTCCTCCTCGGCGTCATTTTCCCTCGCCCGCGCACAGCTTGCTTAGAAGGAAATGAGCGCTCCTCTTTTTTTCTTCCCGATTAGCGATAGGTGCAGCCGAACGTCCTTTTTTTTCCCCTTTTCTGATTTCCGGTTTCCTCCGGGTCCTCGGCCACGTCATGACAATGCTCGGCCAGTGGAGCGGCTGTTTTTTTTTTTTCTTGGCAACGCCGAAGAAATGGAGCAAGATTTCTGCGGCCTTGTTTTTTCCCCCCCCGAGGCCGAGTACGACAGCAGAGCGTCGGAAAGACTCTAGCTTTGTCTCCCTTTTTTCTTTTAGCCGCGATAAGGTTCGCGAACCTTTTTCTAGGGTATTTTCCTCCCACGACTGGGGGCCAGCGAGGCTTTCTTTTTTTTTCTTTTTCCTTTTTCCCGAAGCAGTAGAGCCGCCTTCTCCTTGCCATCAAGCTAGATGAGCAGGCCGATCCTTTCCCTCTTCCTCCAATATATAGGAAGTTACGCGGCTTCCTCCCTGGAAATCCGACTTTTTTTTGACCGAAGATTTTCTTCTTTTTTCCCCAAGTGGAAACCGGAGTTCTCCCTCCTCTTCGGTTGCTCCCGGGGAATAGATCAGGTCTTCTTTTTTTTTCCTTTTTCTTTCTCCCGGGAGTACACAGGCACATATCCTTCCCAGTTGCCCTCCTCCCCCCAATGACATCCTCCGTAACTGAAAAGGAAATCGGGCGTCACCTGCCCCCTTTTTTTTTTTTCTTTCTCCGAGAAACCGAGACATGCACATTATGCCTGGTTTCCCTCCTCCCCTTCCCGGAGAACCCTTTTTTTTCCGTTCTTGTCGACCATTTGCAACGCAACGGAACCGTATCTATTGCTTTCTTTTTTTCCGCGGACGAACTATCTGCCCCGGTCAAAGCGGCCCCCTCCCCCTTTTTCGCCAGCCTGTTTTACCAGGTCCGGAGGGACGATATACGAGGCGGCTTTTTCTTCTCTTTTCGATGACGGGACAGCAAAGAAATGACGCCCGGGAAGTGTCTTCCGGCTTTTTCTTCTATGAGATTGGGTGGGTAAGAGACATTCTCCTGACGCTAAGGTAATATCCGGCTCCTCCTTTCTCTTGCGAAGTCACTTTTATTAAAACCGGCGCGTCCCCTTTTTTTCTTTTCTGTAAGATCCGGATACTCGGCAATGGGCCGACTGTCTCCCTGGATAACCTTTGCTTTTCTGCGACTATCGCGGGGGTTGGGTTCGGCTTTTCTTTTTTCCTTTCTTTTTCCCTGTTCGGAATGAGAAGGGACAGCTTTCCTTATTCGGGAGTTCCTCCGCCGGGATTCAGGGGCAGGGACAGAGGCGGATTTCTCCGGCAGCAGGCGGAGTGACGGCCGGGCCGCCTCCCTTTTTCTTTTCCGGCGTTCTTGATTCCGGACCAGGCAGACGGGGTTGTCATTTCCTTTCCTTTTCCTTCGCAGCCGGGGATACAGGAAGGTCGGCCGCCGGTTCTTTCCTTTTCTTGGCTCAGGTTCCGGGCCGGGATACAGCCGGATTCGCGACTAGTCTTCCCTTTTCTTTTTTCTTGCCGGGTGCCGCGGGCACACACGGCCGGCTCTCCCCCCTCATTCGGAACCGTGATTTTTTTCCCTCAGCGTGTCGACGGGGCTTTTCTTTTTTCTTACCGGAGTAATATCCAACAATAGGCCATATACGGCCCCTTTTTTCTTCCCTCTTTGATTACGTACGGGCGGCGGTCCTTTTTTTTTTGGGGTAGAATTCTTTCGCCCCCCCCTTGCGTTACCCTTAACTCTTCCCCTCTCAGCCATGGGTTTCCGTCTCCGGTCATAAGCCATCCTTTTTTTCTATCTTCGCGACGAGAATCACGCCCGGAATGCCATCAACCTGTCCCTTTCCTTCCCCCCCTCAAGAAACCACTTGCGGCCCAACTCCTCACCGCGCGCGACAACGAGCGGCTTTTTCCTTTTTTTTTTTCTTTTTCTGGCAGGGCTGAAATGCAGGAGGCGAAGACCTGTATTCCCCCGTGGCTTTTTCCCCTCACTCTGGCGAAACATGGAAAAGCGTCCCGCGGAACAAGAAATTTTCCCCTTTTTTCTTTTTTTTTCCTTTTCCCTTCCGGCCCTCCGCGCAGCAGGTCGCCTCGCAGATCATCCACCCCTTTCCTGCGTTCCCCCCCCTCCGACGGTTACCGCGTCCTGAACGAGACGGTCCTCCAGGCTCCCTTTTCTCTCTGGGGCGATCCGACAGGAGATGCTCCTGCGGGAGACGCGCTCCTGCCTTTTCCCTTTCCTCAACCTTTCCCTTGTCAGTCACCGAATGGTGGGAGCACGCAGGACCCTGTACAGCGCTACCCTTTCTTTTTTTTCCCC
>Ga0179593_1334178_pt1 | contig 13345 bp, 15 predicted proteins | sample CZODoug2_1_08_16_FD_185931 | JGI IMG/M metagenome (GOLD analysis project Ga0179593, IMG submission 185931) | Vadose zone soil fungal communities from Angelo Coast Range Reserve, California, USA - CZODoug2_1_08_16fungal (PacBio error correction) | ecosystem: Environmental > Terrestrial > Soil >... | reverse complement strand
CTTTTTCTTCCACGGCCCAGGATTGCCCCCACGTTTCCAGCACTTCACCAATGTCCCCGTACCCCTCTTTTTTTCCCTCCCCAGTGTTCCACACCGGCACTTTGTCGGCCCCCCTCCCCGGATATTACCCCTTGTTGCCGTTTTGTCAGCCCAGCTCGTTGTTTTTTTTGAACCAATGTACATCATCTTCCTTTCCCTAACAGGTTTTTCATGAACACATTCAGTTTCGTGAGCCCCTTTTCCTTGGTTTAATTCTGCATCTTATTAAGGTATTGGGAGTGATATTAACCAGTCGGTTCAAACGGGATCCTTCATCAATTGCGTCAAACAGGCTCACCTTATTAATTGGCAATGGCCCCTTCCCTCCACACTGTGGTTGGGCCTGGCGCGTCCCATCGCCCTTTTTTTCAAACCCTCATTAAGCGACCGCATTTATCTTGGGCAGGAAGTGCGCTTTTAGTTTTTTCATTTCCTTAATGAGCCCAAGGTCTCAACTCCTCATCACTGAATTGAAACCGCACTCCTCTCTTTCCCCCCCCCTTCGTTTGACCAACCCCTTTTGGCACGTTTCACCCCCACAACGGCACAGCTCTTAGACTTTTTGTACAAACCAACCTCGCCTTCCTGATTCTATCCCTCGGTTGCGAACCCCCCAACCCTGCGGGATCTGAAGTCTCTTCCTGACCGCCCCCCCCCCGTATCTGGTCGACCACCCTTCTCCGTCAGCCAATTAATGATTTTTTTTCTCAGGATTGCGTCGTAACACACACCAGCTTTCGTCCGTGATTGAACCCCACGGCGCCAGCGTCATAGAATCCTATTTACCCGCTTTTTTTTACCCCCCGTAGAGTTGTTTAACCCATTGGGTGTGATTCAAAGGCAAACCAGGGTTTCAGTTTTAATTTCGGGTGTTCCCTCTCCCCCTGAGAACGCTGATTCCAGTTTCGAAGATTTCAGCCATCCGGGTTTTTCCTTTTTGCTTTTTTTTTATAGGACACAGGAATTCCTTTTTTTAGTGACTCCTTCCCCTCCTTTAAAGATTTCTCCCTGTCCCCACCCCCCTTTTTTGTTAAACCGTCCCCCCTCCTTTCCCCCGTTGATCTTGTGTTCTCCGACCAGTCAGGTTTAAAAAGCGAAGGAGACGAACCCTCGTTCCATTCTCAACTTTTTCCTGGCTTTCTTCCAAGAGTTTTTTTGCTTTTGTATTTTTGGGGTGGACTCCTCACACACTTGCCTTTTGTTCTAGGATTTAGGTGCCTAACAAACCATGTAAGAGTTCCCCCCTTGGAAGACTCTTCGAGTACCGTCGTATTAGGGTAACCCGATAGGGAGTTTTTTACTTTTTTAGCCAGATGGACTAGAGGGAACCAGATAGCTTTAGACCCATTCCATTCCGGGGGTTAAGGCGGACTTAGTAACTATTTTTTTTTCGTTGTAGTTTACCTTTTCTTCTTGTAGAATGACTCCCGTCCCGCCTTTTTTAAAGTGCCTAACCCCTTTCTGCTCTTTCTACCACTCTCGCATTGGGCTCCCCCTTTTCACCAAGATCTTCGGCACCCCCGGTTTCCTGCATACGTGGGCGTCTTAATTTCTCCCCCCCCCCCCCTACTGAGGAAGTCTTTTTTCTTTCTTCCGATTGTTTTACTGGCTAATGACGAGTGCACTTTGAAAATAAATGTGCGCTTGTTCCTCCCCCACCCCTGCATGGGTACGTCCCAGGACTCGCCTATGCCAAAACATTCCGTCAGTATGAGATTTTGGATGTTTTCCTTTTTTCCCCTTTCCAGTTCTTTTCCCCCCCCCGGAGGCCGATGCTTAACCTCTCTGATGTTGTTCCGAATCCACGATGCAACTCCATCCCAACCCCCTGGTTCATGGTAACCCGGCCCGATCTTCTTGATGGTTTTCTAAGTGACTTTCACCCGTAAATTCCCCACGACTTTCCTTACCAAAAACACATGTGCTCCCCATTACCGGTCCTCCCCCTGGTTATGGTTTAGTTTTATTGGCTGGCGGGGTTTCTTTGGTCAACTTGACCAGTTTAACGATCCCACGCAACCCTGCCCGTTTCCAACTTATGTTTTTTTATTTGTTGTACATATTTGTCTCCCCCTCTTTCCCCTTGGCGATTTTTTGCTTTATCAGAGCTCTCCTGGTTTCCTCACAAAGATTCCATAATCTTTCAACTTATCCGGAGTGTTGGTCACTCTTCTGGTTTTAGTCGTAAGATCTATTCCGTTTTTGCCTTTCTCGTCACTAACGCCACATTTTGACCACGCTTGAACGTAGGGTACTTCCCCTGCTCCTGTTTTTCTTTATTGGCTATAATTTTTTAAATTGTATTCACCCCTTCATTTTTACCTGTGTTTTTTGGCTTACAAAGTGGGGGATGGCATTCTTATTACTGCGTTTTCCTAATTTTTTTTTTTTTTTTTTTTCGAAGCTGGATAGTTTTGCGACTAGTTGCACATTTGAGTTCCCGTTTTTGGCAAGTTTAGTACTATTTCTTTATCCCTTTTTTTTTTCACAATTGCTTTTACTTTGCGGAGGTCCATACCCCCGCTCTTTTGACTTCTAAATTTTTTTTTCCCCCCCCCCCCTGGTTTTCACCCTTTATTTTTTCATCGATGTCTCTCTTCCTTGTCTCCATGACGTTCCCTTATGTTTGTAAATTCTTTTCTTGATGGAAACGTCCGTTCTTTTTCTGATGGGACTCTACACCCCTTGTGACCCACCTAGTTTTTCTTTCCCAGACTCCGCGGTCGTTTCTTGGTGTTGATTGAGTGAGGAATTTACGGTGAATTTTGCCCTTGTGCGTGGAGTGTCCACACTACATCCTTGCCCCGTGACTCGCCATCCTTCGCCGCTGCAGGTCTCTTTTTTCCACACTGATGAATCCTTAGGTGTTTCGTAAACTTTGCCTTTTGCTTTAACCTTCGATGTTTTTTTGAAGGTTGCCCCACCTGTTGACCTTATTTTTTCGTCCCAGCCTATGCTGTGACTTGGCCCGGCACCGTGTATAGTCGTCTTTCGATTGTCCCTTCCCCCCTTCACGGATTCTTTCCTACCCTCTTTGCCTTTTCCAATTGGTGGTCCGATCACGTTCACTCGTCTATCAAGCACCCCTACTTTTTCTTATTCCTCACTTCATTCCACCACCAGTTATCTTCTGTTTCACCCCTTTTTTTTTTTTTCCTATGATCGCGCGCATTGCAGATGAGTTTTGCATATCGCTCCCCCACCATGCGAGTATAACTGCCAGGAGCGTCCCCCCAGGTTTAGCCTTCGATTTTCCTTCAGATTTGTTTGTGTCGAATTATGTGAGGGCCTTTGCAGTTTTTTTTTGCGCCACTAGATCTGTTGGTTTTTTTCTTTTTTTTTCTTTAATTTTACAATCTCCCCAGATTTTTTCCTGATCCCCTCAACTTGCAGTTAATTGTAACCTTTTTTAAACATGTCGTGTTGAATTGGTTATCCAGGTTTTCCCTAGTTTTCTCCCGACCCCAGCCTTTTGATAGGCTGACCCTCGTTCCCTCCCCGGATTGCAGACTCTTTCCGTTAATTACCCTTTTTTGTCGTGTTTTGCGTATAGACAACTCTGTCTCCCTATGGTGGCCCCCACACACAGTCCCACCACCCCAAACCCCCCCCCACCACCCCAGAATGACTCGTATGGAACTTGCAGGCCCCTTTCTGTTCCCCTCCATTCCTTTTTTTTTTTCGTTTGAACATCCCAGGAAATGTTCCTTATGATTTATTTTTGTCAATCGTTTGGTGCTTTCCCCCTTCCCCCCCTTTTTCTGTAAAGACAAGGGTGTTTTTCCTAAGTTTCCCGGTGGCGTAGTGTCGTCCCCCCAATTGGGTCGTTGGGTTGTTCGAGGCCCTTCCCTTTTTTGGGTTTCTGATTTTTATTCTCGCTCCCCCATCGGTTAACTGTTTTTGGAGTAACATCCCCCTTCAGGCTCCAAACCCTTTTCGGTTCTTTGGATGACCCATCCACCCGGGCTGTTGATTTGAAATTTGTGGGAGGCTTTCTTACTCCCCCCCCCCTGCCAACGATGCTGTTTTCTTCCCCAAGTTTTTTTTTTGCGGGTTTTTTTTTTGTCATTTATGCAATTCTCTCCTCCGGATATGGGTTGGTTTTTTTGTTTTCCGTTTTTTCTTCTTTTTTTTTGCGTGAGCTCGGTTTCGGTACATTGGATGTCCATCCTTTTTTCGACTCTTTTTCCCAGTTTGAACAGCCGGCGTGATCTCCGCTGTTTGCTTCGTTTTGGGACGTGGCACGTGGTCTTACCAAGCGGCTCGCCACTTTTCCACAGGATCGAATGTAATGCTCCCCTCCACTAAACTGGAATTCGTCTGTGTGAAAACCTTTTATTCCCGATGTCCTCTTCGCCCTTTCTGCCCATACGAATTTCGTATCTGCCTCCCTTGCTTTTGTTTCCTAACCCCCCTCAGTGATCCCCCCCTGCCGTTTTTTCGATCTTTTTCCTATGCTTAGCCTTGATGATATATTCCCCCCGTGGCCGACTTCCGCTGCCATTGGTCCCTCCCTTTCAGGCGATCCTCCTTTCCTTTCATTGTTTGTTTTTTCTCAGTTTCAGCACTTCATCTCCCCCCCCCCCCCGATTGTTTTCCGGCTTCCTAGGACTGTTGGTTTTAACATCCCGGAGCTCCTCTCGCAATCTTTCCCTTGATTCTTTTTTCCTTTTGACTTCTTCTTGGTTCGTCACCTCCCGGTAATAGATCCTTCGTATCTGTCCTCCCCTCCTTCTAGCTTCAAGATTTTTTCTTTTTCCGAGTATCGGCGCTCCACCTTTTTGATTCCATTGTTTCTTTTTTATTGAGAGTGCAGTGGACGTTCGGACGGGGTTTGTTTTTTTTACGAGTGTCTCCTTTTTTTGTTTGCCCCGGTTTTTTTTCACCCTGCCATCTCCATCCCTGGTTCCCCCTTTCATTGCACATCTTCCTCCCATCGTGAACCACCCTGGTTTTTCTCGCCAATCCGTTTGCTCGCCTCACCCTTCCTTGACGTCTTTTTCAAAACTTCCCCCCAACCCTCCTGGCTTTGCGTTTACCTTCCATGAAGTTTACCCTTTCTCCACTGCCCCACTTTGTTGGCAGCTGCCATCTTGGTGAATTCGTGGTGCTCTGCAGTTTTGCGCGCCCCCTTCATCCCCCTTTGCCCTTTCATGCCGCCTGTTTCGTGACAAGATTTTGAGATCGGTTTTTCTGCGGTGACGTCCTTGTTTTCTTTGCCTTTGACCTCTTGTGGCTATCGGCCTTGCCCCGTCGTCTTCTTTCGCGATTTTCCCCCCCTTCGCTGTTTACACCTTTGTACGGTAGTTTCTTTTTCCCTGCCCCCTTCCGTGTCCAGAGGTTTCCCATTTTTTCGCAGCCACCGCATTCACCAGTTGTGCCTCTTTATCCCTTTTTTGAATTCCGGTGGTATTTCCGCATTTTTTGATCATGGCCTGTTTGTTTTACAGGCCTGAACCTTTTTGACCATGCCATTTATTAGCATGCCTTTGTTACAATTTTTTCAGGGCTCGCTTTCTCGACAACGCACCCCTTCCTCAGTTTCCTCGGATAACTGCTTTTCTTAACCTCCCTTCCGTTTTCGTTAGCTTTCGGTCTCTTCCCCCCCGTTTCCCCCCTTGACCATTCCTTTTCCTCCACACTCTTCTCGACTTATAGAACAGTCAGAAATTGCGGCAGCATTATTCTCGATTCCAGCAACGTTTTTTTTTTCCAAGATAGCAAAATTCTTTTTCCTTTGGGTGTCTTGGTTTGATTTTGTTTTTTGCAAGTTTGTCTGTTGTTGCGCTTCCCTCGTAGACCAGACGTATTTGAGGGCGGAGTAGGCCCCGTCGCCCCAAATGTCAACCTGCATTTTAAAAACTTAGCAACGGTTTTGACCCTCCTTGTGTTTCGGAATATTATTGAACACAGTAGTTTTTTCTCCTCCTGACTTTCGGCTGTTTTTAAAGGTTTTATTTGCCCCTAGGATATCGTCTTTGTAATGGTGTTTCTTGCCAAGAAACCAACTCCCAGGCCTTCCGGGTTACGGCTACCGGCTCTTTCTCATTCTCTGGTTTAGAGACCCTTGACGAACCTCCTTTCCAAGTCCAATGCTCCTTTTTCCCAACCGGAATTTTTTTCCGAACCCCCCTCCCGTATTCAGGCCATGTATATTTTTTTGTGATCCATTTTATTGTCCGTAGGTGGTAGGTTTCTGGTTTTTTCTCTTGAGTCAGAGTGTTTTCCCCCGCCAGTGTGGGTCAATTCAGCATCTAACCCAAAGTACCGAACCCTCTTTTTATCCGACCCTTTTCCCAAGTTTTTTTTTGTTGTTTGACATAAGTCCCCCCACCCTTTTGGACGTTTTCCGCCCCCCCCGAAGTTCTTTTTTTTTTGCCCCCCCATGTCTTATTACTAATGCGCCTTTGGTAATTTGTTTTTTTTTTCCCATTTTTCGGTTATGACCCCGCGTTACTTCCATTGAGCACCGCACTCTTTGCCTTGGATTTTTGAGTCTCTTCCCCCCGTTTTTGCGGCAAACCAAAAGTTCCTTGCTCCTTTCCTTCCCCGAAAACCTCGGGTAGTTGTCCCCGCACACGTTCAACCCCGGTTCCACTACAGTTAAATATCCTGGCTAGTGAATGGCTTTGTTTCCTGTCACAATTTTCACCGGTCCTTGTCAACTATTTACCACGCCCCTCAGGAGGAAATATTCCTTTCCGATGTTCTTTTACTGGTTTTCTGTTTTTTCCAGATCCCAACACAGGTCAGCGCTCCCTCCCCCCCAAAGAGCATCCCCTCCCCTGATCCCTCCCTTGTGCGAAACCCTTGACCTTGGCTTCTCTCCCCCCCCTCAACGATCTCTTGTCATGCCCCCACCTTCGCCCTCTCCCCCCACATTCGTGGCCAGATTGCGTGTCTTTTTTCCCATAGGTTTGGACCTTTTTTCGCGCTATCCTCCCTAGTTTTAGTACTTGTCCTTGGAGAGCGTTTTTGTGACACCGTACAACTTTCGTTTTTGTTCTCGCGAGCCCCTTCGCCTGGATGTTCTCCCCTCACAGGCCGCTCTCTTTGTGTCTTGGTTTTTTCAGTATGTCTCCGTTTCGCAAACCAGTTTCTACCTCGGGGTGCTTTTTTTCTTTCATCTCTTGACCTGGCTCCATGGGACCCCCTTTTTGTTCGGTCGGCTGGTCTTTTTTAATCGTCAGAATGGGCCGTACCCCTTGCGGCGCTGCCCACCGTCTTTCCCCTCTCTCTTCCCTTGGTTTGTCTGATTTTTTCCTGTAGCTAGGTCGCAGCTTTTTTTTTGTTCGTAAAAGGCGTGGCCTTAGTGTCGTTTCCCGCGCATCCGGGGGCGTTTTGATTTCTCTTGGGGCTCTGCCCTGCTGGTCCCCTCGTGTAAGATTTTTTCCTCGAGTGTCGGCCCTTCCTTTATTCTATTTTATTTTACCTCCCTTTCAGCCCAGGTGGGGTTTGTTTTTCCTCCCGAGTAGAGAGGTGATTCCAAGTATGGCCGATTTTCCCTGTTTTCAATTCCTTTCCCGTTCAGATATCCAAGATATTCATTTACGTACCTGGTTTTTTTTTTCGCGTCCCCTCCCCCCCCCTATGGCTTTCGCCCACACCAGTAGGCGTCTGTCGTCTCATTTAGTCCCTTCCCCAGGACTTCCCTGAAATCCTTTTGGTCTTGCGCCGCGCTGGGTTTCTTTTTTCCGTATATTTTTTTCTTTTTTCCTTCGGCTTCCCCCCCCACTTTCTCCGATCTGCGGGTTTATCTGTCCAAGGAGCTTACCTTGGCCGCTGGCCGCTCTTTGACCTTGTTCCCCCCCCATACTCGAAGATCATGAAAAACCCCAGTGCTCCTCACATTTCGGATTCTGATTCATCGGCGCACGTGTTTTTTTTAGCAGAATCCCCCAACCTGTCCAAAATTTTTCCTGTCCCCCCCAAAACAACGCTCGCCCCCTTCAACTGCTCTCCCCGATGTATCGCTGGTTTCTGAAGGTTCTTTTTTGACATGACTTTTCTTCCCCTTCAACTGGCGAATAATTGTTAGAGTGACAGCGGTTGTTCGGACTCTGCTGATTTCTTGGCAGGTGAGCGAGTTCCAGCTATACTCTTTTTTTTTTCTACACCCCCGATACATAATCTTTGGACTTGGCGCGTTGGTTCGGATTTTTGAATCGGATTCCACTTTTCTGTGGTTGTTTAGCCCCTCTTTTGCCCGAGGCCTTTTTTTTTCTTTTTTCATATCCCGGCTTCTTTTTTCCCCCTCGGAGTCTGGATTAAATTTGTCCCATTCCTCCCCGATTCATTTTCCTCCCGAGACTTCCTTTCTCCTCCCGGAATTTTTTGTTTGACTGTTGTTCCTCCTTGTTTTTGCCAAGGGATCTTTAATCCGGCCCCTCTGAAGTTTGAGTCCAGGTCTGGAAAGTTTTCTCGTTCTTTTGTGCCGCCCTTTTTTCCCTCCTGACGTTTTTGACCCTCTCTCCCCCCATCCCTTCTTGGTGCTTCAATCAAGTCCTCCTTTTTGGATACGTATGCATGACCTTTTTTGCTTACTTCGTGGGGAGCCCAGGGGCTGGTCCCATGTTTTTTTTTTTTCCGTCAACTGGCAAGTTTTTTCTCTTTCTTGGTTGAAGACACCGTTTTTTGACCCTTGGCTTCTCAAGTCCGTCGGTCTTTTGTGATGAGATTTGCCTGACTTTCTCCCGGTGTTTGTGATTGAGTGGCTGCGTTTTTTGACACCGACCCCCCCGTCAGGTCCAGAATCTTTCCTGCCAGGACCGCCGAATGTTCTGATTCAACTCTTGAATACGGTTTTTGTTCGGAACAACCCCTTGCCTCCTTTTTTGCGTTTTACCCAGTTTTTTCCCCTTCTCTGGTCCGGGTGCCCCACTTCCTTGATTTTGCCCTCTTCACATCCTGAGTGACCCTTTCCGGCACCTTCCTTCGAGCTTTTTTTTCATCCCCCCCCCCCCCCCCCCTCCACCCTCCAGAGAGCCTAGTCAGCCTTTGTCCCCCCTGGGACTTCCTTTTCCTTATTCATCCATACTGTCCTTTATATCCTGTCCCCTTTAATTAACACCCTTTGTTTACGGCATATGGGCGTTTCTTCCCCGATTTTGGCCTGGTGAGACTGCTCTAACTTCTTTTTGTCTAAATCTTTTGTTGAAAGAGCCAACAATGGTCGTCCCCCGAGATTTTTATCTCTCTGTGATGTGTTTTCCTCAGGATTTTTTTCTCTTGTGTTGGATTTTGGCCCAAGCTTTTTTTCCATTTCCCTCGCTTTATTTGAGACTTTCGGACCTCCCTCCCGGTTCCCCTTTAAGAATCAAGGTTAGGGTCCCCCCTTTTTTGTTTCTTTTTTTTTTTTTTTTTCCTTTTTCATCGAACGAACCCGACCTCCCTCCCTTGCGTGTTAGGAGTTTCCGCAATTTCTTGCAGCGGCTCGTTTTCCGTTTTGTTTTTTTTTTTTTTTTTTGGTTTGTCCCTGATGCCCCCCCCGAGAAGGCCGGAAACTTTTTTTTGAAACACCAACCTTTCCTTTCCTTGTCCCTCAACTTGAAGGCCGTGTTTTTTTCCTGTGCTTTCCCCCCTTTCCTACTAGACGACATACACGACCCGACCCCACTCCTGCGCACATGGTCATTTATGCACTCTCTGATTTTTTGTTTTCATCGTGTATTTCCCTCAAGTATCTGAACTTTTACGTTTGTTTCCCCTTCCCGCTACTCCCCCCCCCCCGTTGTTTTTTCGCGCGGCCCATGGGCTGTGTTTTTTTTCCCGGATCCCCCTTTTGGCGACGACCTTCTCCCTTTTCTAAAACCTATTTCTTTTTGCCGTTCCGGCAGCAGAGTTTTCAAAATCGTTTTATTCCCCGGGCCGTGCATAAAGGTTCGGGCCGTTGTTTTTTTTTTCATTGCCAAATTTTTTCTCAGATGATTTTTAGGACAACCTTCCTACGTGCTTTCCAAAGATATTTGTGCCTTGTGAGGCTCTCCGTCACTTCATGGAGAACGAAGGTCATTTCCTTGTTGGTGAAGTTTCTTTTTCTTGGAAGGCGGTGAGGACTGGCTTAGTCATTGTCGTATATTTATGGAGAGCATTTTATTTTGATTTAGAACCTTAATGAACCAGCGAGTGGAAGTGTTGTGTCTCTGGTTCTTCCGCTTTTTTCGGGACCAAAGTGCACGGGCGACCCCCCCATCTGGGCTCAGATCGTCCACCCCCTTTATTTTCGATGCAAAACTCCGCCCCACTTTATCCCTGGTGTACTCCTCCTTTCTTTACGTTTTTAAACGCTATCTCTTTTGTCGACTATACGACGTTCATGCCCTTTGAGGTGGTCCTCCTGGAGCTCCCCTGTCCCGCTGTATCCTTCCCTCTTTTGAGCCTTTCGGAGCTCGATTACCCCCCTGCGAGTCCTCCCCTCCCCTTCTCTAACCTACGTCCCTCCGATTAAGATATATATTGTCATTCCCTTGTTTTTTTTTTTGTCAGAGAGAGATGGACTTTACTGAGTTCCCCCCTTGTTGCTCCGTTCATCGCTTGGTTAATCTTTGTCCTTTCCGGAGTCCTTGGGGGAATCCGGATTATTTTTCGGCTTTTTTCGGTCCCCTCCAAATTGCATAGCTTTGCTCGTAGACTTCTTCCCCCCTACCTCGCAGTTTTAAGCTGATGATGAGATCCCCGCGGAGGTTAGGGTTGTATTTCCTCTTTGTCCCTGGCGAGCGGGGGTGCTTGCCCCCTCTCCCCCCCGTTCCCGGTCTCCTTTTCCCCTTGCCCAACAGCAGACCAAGCCGAGGCCTCTGCTTTTTTTGTTAGGTATAAAATAGTGTTTCACGGCTCTTAAATCAGTTTTTTTTGCCCCACCAGAGCTCGCCGTTACCATCCCCGCCTCGAACCCAACCAACCCACCCTTTCCCCCCACCTCCCGACTGGTAGCTTTGCGAAGATGTGAAATTTTCTCATTGAACATACCTATTTGGGTCAATTCTCTCGGGGATATTGGGACGAGGCGCTGTCCTCCCCCCCCTTTTTTACTTCCCCTTTTTTTCCTTGACCGACTGAGCCCCGTCTTTCTGCTCGGCTGCTACTTGCCCGGCCGAATGTCCGTGAGTTTTGGAGAAAGCGGTCCCTTTTCTTTCCCAAGCGTTGTTCTGTTTGCTCCTCCGCCCCCTCCCCACATTGCGTGTGCTCGACAACCTGGGGCGTATAGACGCACACCCCTTCTTTTCCATCTGACTTTCGGCGTTTTCCACGGGTAGTCCCACACGACAGAGTCCTGTCAAGGGCATGGTCCGAGTCCCCCTGGCCCCCTTTCCTCCCCCTCCCCCCCCACTTGGCCTGTCTTTCTTTACCGCAGGTTTTCTTTTTGTGTCCTTTTTTTCCGAGGCTCGGATGTGATCCGGGACCCACGAACATGCCTTCATTTTACACTGTCGGTTTCCAAAACTGCTTTAGTACCTTCTTTCACCCCATCCGACGGCAGTTTCTCAGTTTTTCGTAGATGAAAACCCCTGACCCCCCCCCCCATCCAGTCCCCCCATTGTTTTTCCCCATCCTTCGTCCTAGGCGACTAGTCTTCCACCCAAGTTGACGCAGCCAGTTGGTCGCTCTGCCCTGACACCTTGTCCATCCCTGCTCGCCACCCATATCGCCCCTACCTTTCCTTGTCCGCCCCCACTTGTTGCCCGTCGGTCCCTTCTTTCGTTTTTTTTTTTTTTTTTTTTTTTCCCCGCGAGGCTCGTCACCCCCGTTCCACACAGGTTTTTTTTTCGCCGCCCCTGAAATGCGTCCAAATTTAGAACGGGTGTTCACTTCCTGGCCGTCTCCCTTTCCCCCTTGTATTTTTGATAGTCCTCCTTCATTTCACTGTGGCTGGCCCTTTGGTGCTTTGGCTTGTGAGACCCTACTTTCCCTTGAATGACGTCGGTCCGGCCCTGTAAGGATCCTTTTTCCCGAGTACCCTGTCTTCTTTCGTTAACTTACCGCTCGTCCCTTTCGCAAACGTAAATTTTCCCTTTCCCCTAATTAAGAAACTTTTCCACCCCCCCTTACCTATGAGTTCGAGAATGATTTGCTTCGGTGCGTCTCAGGTTTGTCCTCCTCTCCCCGCGGCCAACTTCCCCCGGAAAGTCAGTAATCTCCCCAACCCCAAAATGTCCCACCGAATCGGTCTCTACTCCCATTGTACAACCGGTGTTGTAGGCCATTTTTTTCTCATCTAACCCCCTTTTCCCCTTTTCCTCCAAGCAGTTTTTCCTTTTAACACCATGGCAGAGTCTGTCAGGGTCATTTAAATTCCTGAGCCCCGCGTACATGGTAATTGTGTTTTTGACATCAGATATTTTCTTGGTTCTCTCTTGCAACTTCGGGTATGCGGCCCAACCGGTTTTATGGCGCCCCTCATTTGTTCTTCCGCAACAGTTCGAGTCTTACTCTTCCCCCATAGACCCCTTTTCCCCCCCCAAAACCCCTGCTTTCCCCCCCGTGCACGACCGCCCCGCCATCCTGGAGGCTCAAGGTTTGTATTTGGAATTACGCCCCCCGGCTCCTCGCCTCTGTTGACCCACCTTTGACCCTCCGTCCCTCCCCCTCTCTAGGGCAAACTGGCTGTGCCTCCTAAAACACACCCCACCCGGCAGCTCTTTCACGCGCCGAAACAACGTTCCCCTTTTCCCTCCTTATATTCGGTGCGCAACCCGATTGATATCTCTCGTTTTTTTCTCCAAAGCCACTGCTCTGCTAGTCCTTTTGAACCCCCCTCGTCCTCGACCCCCCAAAATTTTAGGCCCCCCCCCCCCCTCTTTTGCCAGTTGTTTTTTTTTTTTCTTTTTTTCCCAATTCGGGGTTTGAGGGAACCTTTTTTTTCCCAGTGGTCTCTAAATAGTCTCTCCCTGTTCCTTGGCATGAGGTGCTTGTGGTGTTCCCCCTTCCAATGTTTCTTGTTTTATGCTGAGAACTTCTCCTCTGTCCATCAGGAGGCCGCTTAGCCCTCCGTTTTTTTTCCCTGTCTCACCGGGTTTCGGACCAAAAGATCGAGCCTCCCCTGCCCCTCTTCCAGCTCCTTTCCCCCCCCCCTGTAAAAGGTAAACCTGTCATTTTTTTACCGCTGTTTAATCAGAACCAGGCTTACCACAATGGCAGTTTAGCAGAACGTTGCCTCCCTTTCTTTTTATACGTTCATTCCTCTCTAGGATGATACGTTCTTCAAGATGTTTTTGGGCTACCACCCCGAGTCGGGGCTGTGCAGAGCCATGGCCGATTCGGAGTTGGGTCTCCTTCTTTTCCAGCTCTTTCGCTTTGGCCCTCGGTAGGC
>Ga0179593_1296265_pt1 | contig 13345 bp, 9 predicted proteins | sample CZODoug2_1_08_16_FD_185931 | JGI IMG/M metagenome (GOLD analysis project Ga0179593, IMG submission 185931) | Vadose zone soil fungal communities from Angelo Coast Range Reserve, California, USA - CZODoug2_1_08_16fungal (PacBio error correction) | ecosystem: Environmental > Terrestrial > Soil >... | reverse complement strand
AACAGCTTCCCGGTTTTTTCTTGCGTTATTACCCCCCGTTTTCCCTTCCCCCACCACTAATGAGCGTTATGTAGCCTACCCGTTTGTGACCTTTAAGGCGTCTGTCCAGTTTGGGGTACCCTCTTCAGTTTGCAACCGGGCGCACCGGCGCCATAACCCCCAAGGTCGAACGTCTTCCTTCCCCCCCCCTTCTGGACGCTGTTTCTGGTTATTCCAAATCCTTTGCGTGATCTTTAACCAAGAAGTTTTTACGTCTCAGTGTTGTTTCATTTCTGCCCTGGTGTCTGTATATTGCTCTACAAACGTCCCATACGAAGAACATCGCTCATGGTCCCCTCTTTTTCTCTCACTGTCCGAGCCACTGTCCTCCCTTGCGCCTATTAATAGGTGTTTTCCGTCTATCCGACCGCGGCTTTTGTTTTTTTTTTTTCCCGTGTTGTGTTTTTCCTGACCAAGGACAGTGGTGCGCGTTTCGACGCTACCCCCCCTACGACCCTTTCCTCGCAAACGCTTTTTCCCGACCCCTCGCTACCATTCCCGGACAGCTCCCCCGCCACCAGACCAGGTAGAACCTGTCCCCTTTTCAGTCACGGAGCTCCTGATTTTTAGGCCGTAGAAGTTGTCTTCTTGGGTTTTTTTTTCCTTGGTAAGGCCTCTCACTCGTCTTTTTACTCCCCAGAGCCCTTTCGGGAAGACTTGAGCATATCTGTTATCCAGTACCAAGCTAGCGGACCTTGGCCTACTTATGTTTCTTACCCCCCTGAACCGGCTCCTTATAAGAACCGCCCTTTCCCGTTTGTTTGTCTCTCTGGGACCTCCCGGCCAATCAGACTTCCGTTCTTTTCTTTTTGCAAGAACTAGTTTTTGACACCTTCCGCTTTACTCCCCGGCGTTTCTTTTTTTTGCAAGGGTTTGCCCCGAATCGGACGCTTTCGTCCGCCTTGCAACATTACCGTTCCCCTTTTTCTTCCCCCCTCCTCCGCCCGACGTATTCGTTGACCGGGTTTATCCCTCGTGGCCCCCTCGGCAAGTCATTCAACGGCGGCCCTTTACGTTTTTACCCCGTTCCGTTACGTTTGACCACTCGCGTTCGAACTTGATCTTGCATGGTAAGTACGCAGGCACGACTCCTCTCGTTGGACTTGTCCGGTCAAACCCCGCTCGCGGCGGCGGACCCCCCCGCTCAGGGTTTTTTTTTTTATAACAACTTATTGACCGTTATGCCCCCTTTTTTCCGACCTTTGCTTGATCTAATCACCCTCCAGATGCCAACCTAACAGCATTCTTTTTCCCGCTTGTAACACACGGATTTTCCAGGCCTCCCCAATGCGACCGGCGAGCCGGCCTTCAAAGTGAAACCTTCCCATATAAATGTTAATTCACTGCCCTTCCCCTCCTCACTTGATCAGCCCCTATTTCCCTTCGGACGACAATTTGCGGTTTTTCTTTCCCATCCCCCAAGTTTTTTCGGAAGTAAGTATTTGTTTAAAAGATAAGTGGACATCGCCTTTTTCCGGAAGCCATTTCTTTTACGGTCTTCTCTGATGTAATAGAGATGGCTTTGGAAGTTTGACCCCCACACCCCCTCCTCCCTTATGTCTGCCCGCCATTTTCCTCTTTGTGTGCCTTGCCCCGAGGTCCGTTTTTCGTCTACTGATGACTTGGGAAGCATTCCCCTTCTTTTCCTCGCTGCTTCCCCAGCGCCGTAGTGCAGTCGCGGCGTTTCTTTGATACCGTTTTCCAAGTTTGCCAGTCCCCCTTTTCTTTACCCGGAATCCCCGGCCCTCATTTTTTCTTGAAGCGTTTCACCGTGCTGTGCACCCGACCACCCCCCCTGACAGGCCCCTCCCTGAATGCCTGTCTTAACCTCCTTCATTCCGGACCTTCTCGTGGTGCGAAGCGCGGTCCGTTTTCCTCAGATGAGGCATTTCCCAATTCTGAAATTAGCTGATCCGTCCCCAGCTCCCTTCCTCCTGCTCTCTGTTCCCACTTCTCCCCGGATTCCCTTAAGTTCCCTTGTCCAGGAGGCTTTTGATACCATTTGCTTCTCTCTTTGAGTTCTTAGATTTGTCCCCCGCCCCCGCCACCTTGCCCTCTCCCACTTGATCCCAACCCCACATGCTGCACTTCTGGACTAGAGTGCGTTACGTCGTCTGGTTGCTTCCGAGTGAGTATTCTTTGCAATAGCGTAGTCGACGACCGCTGAATTTTCCTCCTCCCCTTCCGGCAGCGGATGTCCCTTGCTGCTCGACCGTTTCTGAGGTCTACCCACCCCAGTTCTGTGCGACATGGTGACCCCCGTCCGAGAATGGGACGATCCCGCTGTTGTTCGAACATTCCCCTTTTTCCACTTGCTTGGGGTCGGTTCACCGTCAGAATTCCAGCGGGTCACTGCTCCTCATCCCTGCTCAGCCGTTCTCCCAAGCCAGGCAAAACCAGGTGGAGGGCAAGATTTTGGACCGCGACCCGTGAATATGCCATCGCTCTCTTTCCCTCTTTTGTTTTTTCTGATCTTTTTGGGTGGGGGTTGGGGGGGTTTGGGGGGGTCTTTTTTTTCATTTGGTGTCCCGACCTCTTTTTTTCCTTTTGGATTGTCGGTTTTTTATCGGTATCCGTTTTGTTTTTTTTTTTGAATTTTTGGATACCTAAGTGTCCACAAGCTAGTGTTTTCCCCTTCCACCCGCTTCTTCGTCTGGTTGGCTCGAACGTTACAAATTTCGCCGGGAAAGGTGGCCGAATAGGCTCGTCAGATCTCCCCCTTGTATGACGCTGCCCTGACTTTTTCCTTTGAGACGTGCCGGTCGAAGCCCTTCATTCTTTTCTCGATGTCTTAGCGCTTCATTTTTTTTTCCACGAAACGTCTTTTTTTTAGTCACCCCCTGTGAGGGAATTTTTTTTGCACCGGGTCGTCTCCTTGTGATTTCAGGGTGCCCCCCCCCTATATGGGCCAGTAAATCCGTCAACCTCTTGAAGGGAGTCTAAGCGCGGCAATGGACTTTAACTTTCCGCGCGGTCCCTCCCTTTGAGCCGGCTTGCTGCCGTCTCGGGTCATCGATCCATTAGCAGTGGGACTTCTCGTAATCAGTGTCCACTTTCTATTGCCCGAGCCGGGTCTTACTGCTTTCTCCTTCATTCTCTGCCGTCGCTTTTGTGGTGGGGCCCCCAGACATATCTTGAGGTTTCTTTCGCGACGCTTTATCCTTGTATTACTTCTACCCCCCCCCCCGGTTTCTTGTGCCACCTTTGGTCGTTTCAGTTAAGAAGACTTCCCTTTTGTCAACCTGTCCCCGTCTTTCTCCATCGCGCAACGGCTTTTTTCGTTATCTGGTTAAGACCGGAACTGTGGGCGATGCAAACCCTCCCCCTCTTTCATCTGTGGTCTGGGCGCGTCCCTCTCGGGCTTTTGGCGCTAGCTTTCCTTCGCCACTTTTAGTTTTGTTTTGGGTTTTTCTTTCTTTTTGGCATCGTCCGATATACCTCCTTTCCAGCAGTCGTGACAGAACCGCTCTTACACGGGTCTCGTTTCACCCGACCCACTGAATCGCCCTTTTTTTCGTCCCTCCCCGGCCCCGTGTGTTTTCCTGACAATAGTGGCTGCTGAAGTGTCCGTGGAGTTGTCCTTGGCATTCTCCTTTTGTGCACGGTCATCTCCGCGTTTGCGCCTTTGCGTAATGCGATCCTGGTCCCGTGCGGTATATCCTCTGGTTGGTCTGTTCAGCTTCGGTTGTCAATCTCGTTCTTACCTGAAATTCAAGCGTTGGATTTCCTTCTCGCTTTTTCCCCGCGGATGACTCTCATTTCTTTTTTGTTTTTTGGTAAGCCACCTTCTTGCCAGGGAAGGGGATTCTCTTGACCATTTTAAACCAAAACGTTTTATTTCCTCCCCGTTGTCTTGCTTACCCTGACTAGTAACTGTCCGCCCTTTGCTTTGCCCCCTGCGTTTCCCCGTTTACCACGTATAGCTTCCCCGTCGTCTTCTTTCTTGCCATCCACCGTGAACTCCAGGTTTTCCTTCACCCTGTGGCCACTGCGTGCTCGTTCGGTTGCTGGCTCATGCACACAGAGAGAATGTCGTCCCTATTTCTGTTTACCCCCCCCCCCCCCCCCCCCCCCCCCCCCCCCCCCCCCCCCCCCCCCTCTGCCTTTGAGATCGGCCTGTCTGCGGTTTGCCTGGTTTCAAACGATCTCCCACGACGGTTTTTTTTTTTGCTCCGGTTACGGTTCAGGCGCTTCAGACCCGGTGCCTTCAGTCAACTAGGACTGTACCACCCGAGTACGGATGCCGAGTCTTTTGTTTCCCACTTTCCTTCACGCCGGTCCTTTCGCTTCCCGCCGAGTGGATTGCGCCAAAACTGATTCCACCCAGTTTCCTTTTCTTAAGAGATGATATCATTCTCACCCTGGTCATTCGACCTACTTTTTGACTTTTTGACAGTCAATCCATGAGGTCGATTTTACATCCGGTGTAGAGGTTCCCGGGTATTTAGATAGACATTTGTGCGTTTGTTTGGGCCCCCCCCACCCCCCCCCCCCACACAGGTTTTGATTTTTTATAATACCGACCCCGCCGCGGTTCGGACCTTTCTCAGTGAACCTCTGTACTTCCGCCCCTTCTTGGACTTGGGTTTTTTTCGACCCAGTTGATGATGTAGCGGATTCGTGGAGGAAATCTCTAGTACATCTACCACCAAGGCTCGCAGTTCGACCCCGTCCTCCCGCACCGTGATTGGTGACTGAACGACCCGGGATTGTTTGACAATACCCCTATCTCCTCCTTTGGGTTCCAGTAGGCCGTTATCCTGGTGCCTTCCCCCTGCCGGTTATACCATGGTCGGCCATTTTTGGGTCGTTCGCCGCAACTTTTTTCTTCGTCCGTCCCCCGCTTCCCCCAAACGGGTCCCTGATTATCCGCGAGGTCGTTGGCCCTGGTCATAGCCACACGGTGTCTTCCATAATTGTTCATCAGTCTTTTCTTAACGGCGCCTTTGTCACCCGATATGTCGATAGATCCCATTTGGATGATCATTGGTTTAAGCGAGCAAAATGTCTGAGATTATATCGTACCCCTCCTCTCCTATTGCTCCCCCTTGATCCGTTTCCCCCCCCCCCTCTGCTGCTTCCGCTCTCGATTTGTGGTGGTGAGGGCCCCCTGAACATCGTGCTTCCGTTTTTTTTACCGTAATACGTCCCCGATTGTCTCTATATAGCGCTCTAATTTTTGTGTCGATGATCCCCCCGGTCTCTTTAGTATCGTCGCGCAGACATGTTCCCGGGTCCGCCAGACCCCTCTTGGTCCCGAGTTCGGCCCCTTCCTCAGCGACCTGATGCTCCCCCTTTTAGCTGTCGCGTATATAAGGGTTCGCTTTTTTGTGGCTGCGTATTCTCCTCGGGGCGATTCTCTCTTCACTCCCCCCCGTAATTGAAATTTTCCGTTTCGGCATATGGATTCAGTCTGTTGATGGTCCGACTACAGGTTAGGGTCCTGCCCCCAGGTCCACCCTACTTTCTCTCGCTCCCCTGTCGCCTCCCCGTTGTTTACCTCTTCTTTTTCCTCGCATCGACCATTTGCGGTACAGAACTGTTTTTTTTTAGCTCCAACTTTTTCTTAATTGTTCCCCCCCCAGCGCATCGAAACGGCCCTACTGTTCCCCCTGCTTGCTCTCTTTTCTTTGATGACCCCATCCCTTTTCGTCAACCCATTTTTCTTTTAAGTGGATTTGCCCCTTGGTTTGTGGTCTTTTCCACGTGCCCTTTGACATCCGTCCTCTTTTCTCATCATGGCCCGAATCTCAAGTCCGAGCCTGTCCTCCCTCTTTTCTGCACTTCCCCGAGTGTCGCGATAGTCAAAGGGCTTTGCTTGTTTTAGTTGAGGATTTCCGTTGAAGCGGCCACCTGCCTTTTGGCCCCCTTTTCTATCGTTCGATCAGACACTTTCCGACACCGCGTTTTTTTACAAAGCTCGGAAGTCTCTCCAGTGCCCACAGTCCCGTCAGACCCTCTTTCTCGGCCCCCGTGGTGTCGTAATGGGTTCAATCGCAGGCGCTTGTGCGTCCGACTCCGGATTTCCTGGTGTTGGTTCATTTTTTCAGTTGGTCTACGATAGATGCGTTTGACCGCACCAATCCCGGGACGCGCCTTTCACGCCCTGCGCTGACATTACCCTCTCTGCAGAACCTGTTTTAATTTACGATTTTAATGAACATTCACCGGCCTTCGTCTTTTCCACGAACGCAACGGCATTTTTGTATAATAGTGTGAAGCGTGGCCTCCTCCCGCACGGTGCGATTTCATGTTTTTTTTTTTTCAAATGTTGTTGCACTCCTCGCTACCTACGGGTCCTAGGGGGGACTTTCTGGACACCCTTCTTCTCTCCTGCTTTTTTTTTATTTCTTGCAACCGTGCCTTTTTTCCCTTCCCGTCACTATTCCTGCCGGCCTTTCCCCGGTAAGGCGTCCAGGGTGAGGCATCATAGGGCCCTCCTGCCTCCTTCCCGGCTTTCAAACACCCTGGTTACCCGCGTTTGACGCCTTGACAACCTTTTTTATCCGAGTTGATGGCCTGGGCATCCCCTGCACTCCAAGACGTGTTTTGTTGTCGTCACCCCTTTCAGGACCTTCCCCTCTGTTTTCCCCCGGTCTCCCCCGCTCCGTGATGTTATCGCACCGGTTGATTTTTCAGACGTCGATTGGACAAAGTTCCCGCTTTCTTTTTATTATCCCACCGAAGCTGACAGACCCCCCCCTTTCCCCTCCGGCAAACAGGCTCTCAGGACGAACCGACGAGGCCTACGGAGGTTTTCCACCAGAGGCGGCCCCCCCATCTTCCTCCCTTTCACCCCCTTCAGGATTCCGCCCGATGACCTTCTTGGACAGAACACACTGGGCCGCCGAACCCGGGCGGAAGTCATCGTCTGGTAAAAGATCCCTTTCCATCGTTTGCCGTTCCCTCCATCGGAAACCGGGGTCTTAGAGATTCGCCTTTCAAGGTGATGTCGAATGTCCTCTTACGACCACATTTCGGCGTGCAGCCATAGTCCCTCTGTGGCTTTGCCTCGCCCAATTCTTTTTTCCGTCTTCTTTTCATTTTAGGACGAGGAGACAGAGCTCTGGCGGCCCCCCCCATATCGTTCTTCCTTTTGCTCTTTTCCACGTCATGCTGTCCGTGGTACGAACCCCCTTTTTTCACACAGGTCCACCCCCCCCCCCCCCCCCCCCCCCATGGGGTATCCGGATCTCCCGATGAAAGGAAAGGTCGCGAATCGGCTCCGATTTCCGGCCCCCTGGGCTTTGGTCCACGAACCCCCCACCTTTTCCTTTTCTTTTTGACTGCCGACGACCTCCTTCTTCAGGCAAGCTCTAATAAGGAGGCGCGAAGCTTTTTTGCTAAAGTCTTTGATTTTCCGATCAGTTAGGCTTGCCTTATCCTCGATGTATTTTGATTGACGGCATGCTCATGATAGGCCCGGAGGCCAAGTGTCGTGTCTCAGAGTGTGATCGCCTCACTATTTTTGACGATTTTTCCGACTTGCTGCAGAGACGGGTTCTGTACCTTCCCCCAACAACGGGCTCCACTTTTGTCCCAAATGCAGCACCCGTTGCTCGCATTTTCCTCCGTTTTGCCTTCTGAGTGCGTCTTTCTCTGCACGTCGGCCTGCGATTCCCCCCGCATTCAGGCTAGGTCCCCGGCCGGAACCTTGATACCTTTAGGCATCTCGAAGAGCTGAGCTTTTATTACAGCAAACAACCCTTCTTGCCCGTTCCTCCATTGACCCTCTTTTTTCCTTGTCCCACCCCGACGCTCTCCTTTTTTTGTATGAACACTGGACACTGAGGTAGGACCCACCTCCTGAATCCAGAAGGCCCATTACGTCCTTCTCCTTCCCGCTCCCAGCCCAGGCACTGACCCCCGGGAGGTAAGAGGTGCGAACTTAACCTAGCAGCAATATCCCCCCCCTCCTCCTATGGGTTTTTTCGAGATGGCTAGCTGGTCATTTGTCTTTTACCGTTCCGCCCCCTCTTGTCCCTCCGTTTTCTCCTGGCGTTTTTTTTCGATTGGTATCCGTGTTGTTCCAAGTGGCTTCTTCTTGTTGCCCTCCCCACATCTTTTTTAGTTTGCAGGACAAACAGCTAGTCTCGTCGGTTTTGTCTCTTGAACGAGTCAACTGTAGCCGCCTTCGGGGCTTTTGCTTTTTCACGTCTCAGCTTGATCCACGCAGTGTGAGCATCCCGCTTCTGCCGTTTGCCCTGCTTTTTGTGCGTGTTTCCGCCGCGGAGTGAATTACGCTTCTTGACCTCCGCACTCCGTCCCCTAACTTCGCGTCATCCCCTTTTCTTTTTTGGATTTTGGCACGGTATTCGTGCTTTTTGGTTTACCCCGTCTCTGGCAGCCCTGCTGGAAAATCGAAATTTTTTTGGTGATCAACTTCCATGCGGGTCAGGGCACTTTCCCCGCCGCCTTCACTCCCCCTTTTTAGGAGTCTCGAGAGAAGACTTGGTCACCGCTCCATCTTCGCGGCCCCCTGAACCTTTATTTACCCTTCACTTGTCCTTTTATAATTTTTAATAGGGTTTTCACCGTCAAAGCGCTCTTCGTCACTAGAGCTTACCGTTTGGCATGCTGTTTTCCGGCATTCGCGCCCTTTTTTTTTGTTTTAAACAGCCATTTGTTCTCGGGAGCCTTATCTTTTCGGACCAACCCCGTGTCATGGCGCCCTTTTTCCCTTCTTATTCCCGGTTTTTTTTTTCCCAAGTTGGTTTTTTATTAAGCTTTTACGGCCAGCGTCCCACTGCCCCCTACGGCGCCTATGTTTTGACCATCGGCTATGTTTATCACCTGTCTTTTGCATTACGTCCTGTTTTTTTGATTTTCCCCACCACAATCGCCACCTATTTTGCTGTCTGAAGACTAGTCGTTGTGGTTCTTCGCTGCCCCTATCCGGCCATCATCTACTGAAAGTTGATCTCTTCCAGGATCCCCGTGCCGACCGATGTCCCCTGCACCTCGAGCCACGTTTTTTCCCCCCTAAAAAATCCCTTGTGTCGACCTCGTCACCCCCGTGTTGTATTCCTTCCAAATTATGGTGGCTGATCACTGTGAGGACAGAGCCTGCCATTTCGTGTTTGGCCTGGACCGCTTCCTCCCTCCTCCTTTGTCGGCCTTTCGATCATGTTGCGGTATATCCTTGTTTTGGCCTTTGTTCTAGGGGTGATCCTGCTCCCTTTCTCTTCATCCCTTTTTTCTCCCAAATCCTTGGGGTTATGTGCTACTCCAGGGCTTTTTACGTGACCCCGCTCGTTCCGTGTTTTTTACCCCAGTCCCGCGCGTGAGGTTGCGTCTCTGCCCCCCTTGCAGCCCTCCACACCGTCCCTCTTTGTCCGAGATCAAGACCGAGTAATTCTTCTTTTCCGCTTGCCTTGCTTCGATTTCCCGATTCCCCTCCCTTTTGCCGACTCTTTGCTTTTGCATTCGCCCGTTGGACTGGGGACATGTCTGAATTTTGAACAGGGCTGACCTGCTGCCTTCTGGGGGTGGAAGTTTTTCGGCCAAAGAGGCACTGATCACGATCCCGTGTCGTTTGTCCACACAGTTTTTAGACCATGACCAGGAACAAGAGATTCTGCGGTGATGCTTCCAAGGATTCTAGACAAAACTCCCTTTTGTGGTGATCTGTTTCCGGGCCGATTATAATGTCTTGTGCCTTCGTATGCACCTGTTACAAAGTTACGGAGCACTCTCGGCTGTCCCTTCTCCCAGCCTTTTGTTTGTCCCACGCCGAGTGCATCGGTGACCAATGTACCCCCGAAGATTTCCGCTTCTCTGCTCTTGTCCTGCGGATTTTTTTTCAAATGCCGGAGACCATACGTGGGTCTGCTTTTTCTGGTCCCCTCGACTGTACATCCTGCGCCGTCTCTCCTGAAATTTTTTTTAGTTTTTTTCACGGGTCTTCGTCGCTTGGACCGGGCCCGGGGTTTTCATTAGTCCATGAATCCTCACGCCCCCCCCCCCGCCGCGCTTCCGGATTCTCATGACGAACACTCGTACTTGACACATCGCGGAATTGGTCGAGTTTTCCCGGAAACTATAGCTGTTTTTGTCGCGGAGATATCGATTCATCCCCCCCCCCCCCTTCCCCCGAGCTCCTCACGTTTAAACATTGCGATTGGTAAGAAAGCGTATTTGTCAAAGTGCCACCAACAACCCCCCCCCACCTATCCCTCTCCAGCATTTTGGGGGGTAATGTATTCTTTTCCTAGCTTGGTTGACCGGCTCTTTGTGCGTGATTTGCTAGTTTCCTTTTCGTAAAAATGGGCGCTCCTCGTCGGAACCGAAAAACCGGTTTCTCGACATTCATAGAGATTTCGTAGTTTTTAACCCTGTTCCTACAACAGGGCGGCCATCACCTTCGGTAGGAAGCTTTTTTTTCCCCAACATGAACTTCCCGAATTGTCCATTTCCTTGATCTTCGATCGAATCTCCAGCCATGTGATTTTTTTATACGTAGCAACCGTTTTTCCGAGAATATGCTCCCGCTACCTTTTTTTTCAAATCTCGATCGTTGCTGCTGCCGGCCGTCCCGCCGCGCGTGCTGGTTTCGGAACCTCCAACATGCTTGCCCCACGGTAGGAAGTAAATCTAGCGTTGTGGTACTATATTTAATACTACTCAGTTTTTTTGCTATCGATCCCACCCTCTGGGTCCTAGCTTACGTTCATAATAGCGAGAGAAGCCAGTAGGGTGTCACTTCACCACCCCTTCTCTTCTTTGCGGAGTTTCTTTCCCCCCCTTTTTTCTACCCTATGGGTATAGATGTTAGTTCCTTGTCTCCTGACATCGTTTTGATGCCTATTCTTCCCTGTCGTTTTTTTTTCGATATTCCGGACTGCCCAGGTGTCCTTTAAGCATATCTTTTTCCTATCTTCTCTCCCCGCCCGTTTTTCTTTTCTTTTGAACCGATGTTGACGATCGTTTTCGTACCAATTATTATGATAGGTAATAAAGTTGACCTTCCGGTTGGCCTCTGCCCGACCAGTTTGACGTTTTACGCCCAAACCTGCGTTTTTGACTAAAAGGGCTTACCGGCGCCTGCCCCCCCCCCCCGCCTGTTCTTCCCCCCAGCTTGTCCCCTCCCACGGTTACTTTTCCCACAAATGTTCGAGGCTGGGTTTACCCCCGATCCATGATGACATCGGTCCAACCGCCAGTTTTTACGTTTCTCCATGTGGTTGTGCTCTGCTTTTTTGTGATGTGTTTTGTAGTTCCACTCTATCAGGGCCTGCCCCCCGACCGCTCCCTCGCATCATGGCAGCTTTCCTTGCAGGCTACTTTTCTCCAGCCTTAACGAGTCGCCTGAAGAGCCAACTCGCTTATCGGGCTCGTTTTGTAGGATTCCTTTGAATCCGTGCCCCTTCGGGTTGTCATTTCATCGAAAATCTCGACTCCTCACAAATTTTTTTTGTTCTCGCGGCATTTCCCCCCGTCCATTCCCCCTTTCTCCACGTAGTTCTTGTTGCACAAGGCTTTTTGGGCGGATCGCTAGGATTAAGCGGACTCTAGTTGAGTTTGAGGTGCCGTTCAGTTTGGTCACGTCCTTTTCTCACTACTTTTGTTTTTACGCCAATAAGCCTTGGTTTAAGACTTGACTCTCCCTTACCTTTAATCGCTTTTGGTTCCGTTCATTGAGGTTGGATGACCCACTCGAACCGTTTACAGTCTCAATTTTTTGAAAGTTTGACCCAAGATGACCCCCGGCGGGGTGTCATCGTGGGAAACGCCGCAGTCATCCGCGGTGCGACTTCCCTTTCTTAAAAGGGGTGTTTTTCCCGTGACTTACGACAAAGGCTTTCCGTGTGCAGCCGCTTGTTCCCACCCCTACTAGGGCGCCTGAGGGTCTTATCATCCTTAAAAGTTTATGGTTCTTTTGACGCCCGACTCACTTGTTCGATACAGTGCGATTGATCCTATTCTTGTAAACAACATCGGTCCTAAGGAGCATCAGGTATGACCGTTGAAGCTCGGACCCTTTTCTTCTCCAGTTTTCTCTGCATGGTCAGCTCCCCACTGAAGCATTTTTTTTTTTTTTCCATAGTCCGGGGTTTTACCAAAACATGCCTTCCTTCAGGCGATTTAACGTCGATATATGTACAATAACCGTGATCCACGTAGTCGTTTTTTCTTCCATGATTCAAGAAGCGCCGCCTCCAGGCTAACCAGGCAGATTAAAGAACGCTTTTCCCCGCCAGTTCCCACAGTCTCTCCGGACGAACACCCTTCTTTTGCTAAGCGGAGAATGCCAAAAGCTATGCAATCTCGCTCACGTGTGCCTCTCCCTATCACTGCCCGTTTCTTACCAACCCACGGGGGCATGTGCTGTAGCCACTGGGAGAGTAAGTGTTCTGGGACACAGCCTTGTCCCTCTCGCGGTGCCAGCAAGCTGCGTTTCCTTTTGATATCCCCCGCCGCTTGTTCTTCTCTGATCTTGCAGCGTACGACCCCCCGCCCTGCGTAGGCTTGCCCCTCAACTCCGGTGACAGCGGCTGGGCCTGCATGGCAGGTACCTGTTCGTCCAAGCGGATGGTAATTCGCCTCCTGCGGAAGGCAACCCTCTGAGCTTTTCGGGCCGTTTCGCCCGTTTGTCCCCCTGTGAACACAACCCAATTTTCCCAGTCCCCGGTCCTGGACATTTGGTTCATGGATCACGGTCGCGCGATCCGGCCTCCCTGATATGCCACCTTTGTCCTGGGCCAACGAAACACCGACTCCATGCCGCGCCGCGCAACTTTTTGCCAAAAGTGGCCCCCCTGACCGCTCGCGCCCCCGGGTTCTTTTTCATATCATTGCACGGATCAAGATTTATATAGGCAAGCTCTCGGCCCCAGGATTGGGTCCCGGTGCCCCGTGTTCCCTCATGCCCCCGAGCATGAGGATATGAATATTACTTTTGTTTTTTTTTTCAGCTCTGTGAAGAGATAAATACCACAGCACGCTTCCCCACGTTGAAACCAATGCCCCTTTTTTTCCTCTCGTCGGTTTACTCAAATTGCGCGGTTTTCGGGAAGAGTGTCTTCATCATCCTTCGTAAGAAGCATTTTCCGACTGGCGATGGCTTTATTCCCTTTAGGATTCGGCCTCTCTCTTGACGACCCAAACCCCTTACCGTGCCGGCTGACATTTGTAAAATGTTCGCGCCCCCCTCCGCTGTTGGTCCTTCCCCACACTACTGGTTTGAAATTATGTTTACGGCCTAAGTGTGAATCATTCACAGCCCTTTCCCCACCCCGATCGCTCCCTTTGCCTGCCAGGAGACCCCTTTCTGTCCATTTATACTACCCTGACTGACCCCATCCAT
>Ga0179593_1758252_pt1 | contig 13346 bp, 22 predicted proteins | sample CZODoug2_1_08_16_FD_185931 | JGI IMG/M metagenome (GOLD analysis project Ga0179593, IMG submission 185931) | Vadose zone soil fungal communities from Angelo Coast Range Reserve, California, USA - CZODoug2_1_08_16fungal (PacBio error correction) | ecosystem: Environmental > Terrestrial > Soil >... | reverse complement strand
GTCAGCTTAAAGAGGATTTGGTTCCCCCGTTCTGACCTTTCCTTCGCTTGGTCACATTCCCCTTTTGCCCACCCACCCTGTTGAGAGTCTTCTTTGGTTTGCGGTTGAGGCTTTCCCCTTCTTTCCCTTGCCATCGCCAAGTAAGGGCGGGCCCCGGAATTCGTTTTTTTTGTCCTTGGGCTTTCCTTCCCCTTTTTCCCCCCATTACTGGCGGCGGAAACGTTTTTTCTACTGCCGTACAAGGCCGATTGTTCTTCTCCCTTTCTTTTCCCGGTTGGTGCTGTTGATTTAGTGGTCGTTTTTTACGGCAGTGATTCCACCCCCCCTTGTAAACACCCCCGGCATTTTTTTTTTTAATTTCTTTTTTTTGTTTTTTTGCAACTGACCCTATTTCCTCTTCTTTTTCGCCAAGGCTTTTCCTCAAACTTGATGGTGGTTGTTCGTTTCCCCCCCTTTTTCCTTCTGTTGGGAGACGTGTCCGCCCGGGTGAAAACGGCTTCCTGTTTGGATCATTTTTTTTTTGCGTGAAATGATCGTTAGCACCGATGGGTCCTACTATCATTTTCCCTTTTTTTTTTCATCGGTGACCCCCTTCTGTGCCCCCCAGTGATGAATAATTCTCGTTGAAACCCGTAACCACCACCCACTTGTGTCTCATCTTGTCTTGTTTCCGTGGACGCCCCGGAAAAAGTCGGGGGGGCCCCCACATCAAACTCCATTTTTTTTTTAGAAGGGGGGACCCCTTTTTTTCTTTTTCAGATTGACGCTGTTTTGAATTTTCTTTTCCTTCTCAGCCTTACCCGACCTGTCCTCCCTACGATTTTTTAGTTTAGGTCCCCCTCCCCTTTTCTCTCCGGCAAACTGGAGGCGCAAATTGCTTCCGGTTCCACACGTTCAAAAAAGCCCTTCCTTCTGTCTCAGCGCCATCACTTCTTTTTTGGTACTATTGGAACACGTCTGGTTCCTTTTTTCCAAAAGCCTGTCGGCCAACCCACTCCGACAGGTTTTTGACTGGTCACCGTTTCCCGGCAACCCGCCGCTGCACCTCACTGCCGGTCCTCCCACCCAAACAAGCCGTTTTGTCCAATTAAAAGTCGCTTTTCTGACGCCTTCGCCATCTAACCACCTTTCTCACCCCTACCCACGTTTTGCTTCTTGTCCTCAATGTTGAGTGGGCCCCAAATTAAAGGATGGTTGTCCTCCCCCCAGTTCATCGTCGTCTTACCTTTGCACCCCGAAAACAACTGATTTGCAGGCCCCCCCCAGCCCCCTCTGTTCAAGTCCCTCTTGACAAATCGTCAGCCGTCAGTCCAGCTCTTTAGTCGACTTCCGTTCCCTTTCCTACTCAGCTCCCCCACTCTGAGGTGCGAATGCTTCCTTTGGTGCCGGACCTCCTCGTATTTTAGCCCAAACGACCCTCCGCAGCTGATTTGACAGCAACATCCTAATCCGTTGGTTCGGGACCACATTTTTCTCCCATTATATCAACTGTGGCATGGCAGCCTTTTTACCGTGACCCTAGGTCTGGTTTTGCCGCATTGGCAAGTTATCAACTTTACATTGAGTGGTCATTTTTTTGTCGTGTCCGTTCCAAGTATCGAGTCTTTTTCCCCCTCCGACGTTGCACACTTTGGCTTGAATCCCCCCCCTTCGTTTTTTCTTCCCCCGAAGGGAATCCAGAATTACACCCTTGTTTCAGGAGTTTTCGCTTTAGAAATTCTGGTCGTCGTTGTGTCTTTTGTTCTGATTCCCAAGATTGCAGGCCCCCCCCCGGGACCATCAGGTTTTCGTCGTTGGCTCCTCCTCCAAAAAACCGAAGGAGACGTTTTTGACGACGGCCAACGGTCAACAGCTCACCCTGTCGTTTGCCCCATCTTTCCTGAAGCTGGTCCCTATTTTTAAGGCTTACCGCATACGACCTTGAACCGTCCCTCTTTCGGACCCCCCTCCCTCGGGCTCGAAGAAACTCGGCCTGCCCTTCCTCGGGCCTTATGACGTCCCCCCCCCTATCCCCAGGTTTTTACCACTTTTCGTTCTTCTTTTTTTTGTTTCCGACGGTACGCTCCCCCCCCCTCTCTGCTTTTTTGACGTCCCCCCGCGGCCAAGAACTGGTCTTCTTCCCTGTCTTGACTCCGGCCACGTCGCCGAGTTGCCACGCTTGCCCATTTTCGCGCCTTTGCGTGAAAGCCTTTTTCTGCCGCAACAAACTGGTTCCGGACCATTCCTCGGAGGCCCCACGGCAAGTTCACTCCCTTCATTGGTTCACGTTGTTATTTTTATGGGCGATCCCTGCCCTTCGTGTGCGGGACATTTTTCCTGCCGTCAAGATCTTTTGCAGCACCTCCCCCCCCAAGCAAAATGTCGTCTATGAACTCCTCCTCCCCCTGGACCCCCACAGATCGACAATCTTAGGTCAAACAAAGCTACTGTCGTATCCTCCCTTCTATCCTTTCCTTCCTCCCCCCGTTGTGTTGGTTTTTGTTTTTTTTTTTTCTATTCATACGGGTGTTTCTTCCTTCGATCCTTTTTTGGCCGATCTGTCTTTTTGTAGTTTTTACTGATGGAGATTTTCCCCGTCCCATAAGGGCTCTTCTTTGTATGCGGCTGAACGCAGATTACGCCTGCTGACCCCAATGTTCGAGGAGGGGAACCTTCGGACTGAACGTCGTCCCCCACCCGGCAAATGTTGGTCGTTTGCGTCCTAAGTTGAAGTCCTTTCGCCCTTGCCTCGAAGTCCTTGGTTCTTCAGCTGGTTTTTTCCCAGTTTAAATTTTGCTAGGCTCTCTTCGCCGTTCCTGCTCGCTTTTGCAAGGTTTTCCTCTTCCTTTCCCTTCTTCGGCCGGCTTTCTTAAAGGACGGAAAGATGGCTTTTTTTTTCGGGTTAGGGTCTGGGGATTGTGTGGTACGATCGTCTTTTTTTTTCCTTCTTCGCCCCCCCCTTTATGTCCTTCGTGGTTTCAGATTGATGTTCGTCAGTTGACTGGGCCCTCGCCCTTGCTACTTTCCCGTCTCGAGCTCTGATCTTTGCCGAATTCCACGTTGTTCACGGTCATGCGGTAAAAAGCCCCTTCCCCTTTTTCCCCCCCCTTCCCCTTTTCGTGGTAGTAGCTTGGCACAACTAATTTAGCTTGTTTTTGCGTTTCGGTCGGCCGTTTCACCGGTTTTTTTGGCTGCAGTGAGCAAAATCGTCCCTTTTTTTTTTTTCCTTTTCCCTCGTTTGTGCAACGGCTTTTCCAAAAGACCCTGCCTGTCTTTTTTTTTGATTTGCCCCAACATGAATATCCCTGTCCCGGACTGTTGGGACGGATACCGTTGAAATTTACTGTCTCTGTTCACCCTTGGGTCTTGGGACTGATTCCTGCTTCACACACGTTCCCAAAAAGCTTCGGTTTTTTCAAAGGGTCCATCTATCGTTGGGACAGGATCAACAAACCCCTTTTTCCCCGACTGCTGTTGATTATCCGGTCCAATGCACTTGAGCCCCAATGTCCCCTATTTTTCCTTTTTTTCCCCCTTCTGATTCTTGCCTCTAAAGATGAATTTTTTTTTTCCCCTTCTATGGGTACCGGACCCACGTTGGCGTCTCTGATTGCGGCCCGCCGGCGCTTCCTTTTTGCGTTGCTCTAAGGGGTTCCGGGTCGTTCTTCATCGGCCTCCCGTTTTTTTTTGCTGGTTTTCCTTCCCCTGAAGTGGTTGCTGGCCAGCCGCTTTTCCCCCCTCGGCTTTGTCCCTGGAGCTGCACTACTTTTTTGCCTTTTGGTAAAACCCCCCCACTGTTCCACTTGTCTGCCTTCAGGTTCGTTGCCGTTTGGGTCCGAAGGTCCTCCTCTTTTCCCCCCTTGATGTCCCGCTGGAGGGCAACTTGGCCTTTTGCTTTGCATGTTGGATCTCCCTTCCCCTTTCGCGACCCCTTGTTTGTCAGACTTTCTTACGGAGTAGTCCCCCGATTTTTCTACAGCGGGTTGAAATCCCGGTGCCTGGAGGTTTGTTCCCAATGAACCGTGGATTACCGGCTTGGAGATTTGTTTTTTCTCGTTTTTTCCCCCCCTTGCCCCCGTCCCCAACCGGGGCGGCGAGGTCATCCCCTGTTTGGGAGTGGGCGGTGTCTTGGTTTCAGTCAACCAACTCGGCCCTCGTCGTGCAGCACTTTCTCTTACATGATGGGCGTGGTTCTTTTTTCTCCTGTCGGGTCCCTTTTTTGAAAATTTAGCCAACCCCCCGCCCCTTTTTTCCCCCTCCGGGACCGATTTTTTTTTTTTTTCTTCTGAGCGATCCTTCCCTGCGTCGGCCCTTTGCTTTGGGGCGTTTTGCCCACGGCGTTTGTTTAGTCTTAATTTAAGTTTTCAACACTTCAGCTTGCTTCCACGGTCTTTCCGTTTTTTTTTTCCCCCCCCATTTACCCTTTAAAAAACCAACCCAACACCCCCCCCCCCCCCCTTTTTGTGTTTTTTTTTATTTTTGCCCGGTTTTCTGGGTGGGTCTTTTTGACCCAATGCACCCCAAATTTTGGGTTCCTTTTTAGATGCTCATTCTTCTTTGGTGTCTAACAGTGGTTCCCCCCTCCCCTTTTTTTTTTTTTACTGGTGTTTTGCGTCCTACTCTGACACATTTCGGTGGGTTATCCTTCCCCTTTCACGGTGCCGACTTTGATCACGGGTTTTTTTGTTTTTTTTTTTTTTCTTGTCCAACTGAAGTCTCCGCAACCCCTGTTTCCCCGTAGGGAACCTACTTCCCCTTCGCCAGAGCTGGTTCCAACTCCATTCCCCCACCTCGGGTCACATCCCAGCATTTTTTTTCCTTTTTCCACCCGCGTTGCCATGATTAATTCCTTTTTGTGACGGAAATGTTTTGGAGGTGGCCACCTTTTCCCCCCCCCGCCCGCCGGTTCACTAAATCACCCCCCCCCCCCCCTCCCCCCCCCCCCCCTCCCCTTAGATAAAGTCGCATCGGCCGCTTTGTTGCCCTTCGTTTCAAAACCGCGTTTGCTTTTCTTCACCCTTGTCAAACTTTTTTGTTCTACCAATCCCCAAAAATTAGGCACACAAAAACTTTTTCCTTTTCCCTGTTCTGTTTGCCCGGATGCAGGTGAGGCCCCAACTTTTTCCTTCGCGAATCGCCTACGACCTGTTTCGTTTGGCCATGCAAATACCCAGATGACCCGGTCGTTTTTTTTTTTTTTCCCACTTGTATGACCGTTCTACATTTTTTTTTCGTCGCTTTTCGACAGTAGCCTTTGGTTGTCCTATTTTGTTTTGGCGGATTGGTCGGGGGCGTTTTTTTTCTTTTTTTTAGATTTTTCTTGCCGATCCTCGGGTATTTTTTGTTCCGATCCCGGGGTAGTACCTTGCTATTTTTTTCTCCTGTCCGTGCTTTATTTTTTTTACACCGACTCATCATTTGGTTATGGCGCCTCCCATAGTACTTGCACAAGGTTCCAATATCTCTTTAATCCTATCCTTTTTTTTGTTTGTTGTATTTTATTTGCGGCTCTTCTTTTTCGCCCTGGACGCCAATGTTGGTTTTTGTTACGGCCCTGATAAAGAAAGTTTGGTCGCGCACGATAGGCCCCCCCTCTTCCCTTTGCACCACCCCTTCGCTTCAGCCGAGGGGACCGAGTTTTTCAGACGTCTACGCTCGCCCGATTCCTCCCCTCCCCAGCTTTTTTGCCTCTCCTTTTCTCGATACGAGCGGCCCCCGTTTGCTCTCTTCCTTTTCCGGGCGGTTGCTTTAACGTTGTTGGTCTCTCATATGTGCATTCAACGTCCCCCCCCCCAACACCCTTCCCTTTGAGACTCTTTTTGCCTGTGGTGCGTTTCCTTTTCGTGATCGCACCTCGGTTGCTCCTTCCTCTCCACTTCATGGTCCGGGCTTTCCCGGAGTATTGGTGTTCTGGCCATTTACAATTATTTTTTTTTTTTGCGACCCACCCCCCCAAGTCACGAAAAAGCCCTTTTGATAGAACTTTATCTCTTTTTTTTTCTTTTTTTCTTATCATGAGGTTTGGGCCGGCAGGCTGCCTCCGCACCAAACCTGTCAGTTTTTTGTGCTTATGTTCTCTTCTTTTTTTTTCCTTGCTCGCTGACTTCTTTTTCCCCCTTTCCATTTTTTGCCAAAAGGCTCTTCGAAACTGCTTGAATGTTGGTGTTAGTCCCTACTGTCCTTTCCGGATGGGTGACGTTCCCTTTCCCAAAGTTTTTGGTTCTCCTTGTTTTTTCCCTCCGTTTCTCATTCGCGCGTTGGCCAGATCGTTTTTTCCCCTTCTTTTCCCTTAGCCGACGCCTTTCCTCGACCAACTTTACCCTTCGACCCCTCCGCACTAATCGTTTTCCCCCCAACGACCACCAACCTGGATTTCATCGTTTCCGTTTTTTTCCCCGCCCAATGCAAAGGACCAAATCCCCATTTTTTTTGAATTTTTTTTTTCCCCTTTGTGCCGTAGTGGTGATTGTAATTTCTTTCCTATCGCCCCCGCCCCCTTTTTCCGCCTCTCTGGTGTGCTCGGCGACTCGCCCTTCCAATGTTGAAAGGGACTTTTTTTTTTTTCCCCCCTTTCCTATAACCATTTCACCCCCCTCCTCTGGCTTGCCTCGCGCCCTGCCGGCTATGCAAAGTTTGTACTCCCCCTTTTTTCCCCCCAGCGGCGGATGTTACTTCCAAAAGCTTTTCGCCACCCGTCTGACTACTCCGGTTTTTTTTTTTTTTCCCCTGCCTCCCCCCAATTCCCCACCTCAGCCGGTCCAACAACTGCCTTTCTTCCCATGGGTGCCCTTTCTGCCCTTTTTCATAACTTCGACCTCCGTCCTTCCCCTTTCCCAAAGCATTAAATTCCCCTTTTTGAGTTGTCCTGTACTCCACCCCTCCCGCTGTGGCAATTGCTCCCCCGTTTCTGCTCGGAAACTCCCCACGGTGACCCCCTTTTCTTTCCTGAGTCCCCCTCTTTTGCACCCCCAAGTAGTTCTTCTCTGAAATCGTTTCCCTCTCTTTCACTGCGGCCCCTTTGGGGACTTCATTTTTCCTTTTTTGATGCAACTCACCCTCACCCCCTTCCTACGTCATTTTTTCGCTTTCAAAACGACGACCGAATATCTCTTTTTTTTTTTTTCACTGCAACGTTACCGATGACAGCCCCCCCCCTTTCTTTTTACCTGCGTTTCTTATGGTTCTCCCCTTTTTCTTCATCCACGGTGCCTGTGCAAGAATCTTGACGTTCCCCCAACAGGAGTGTGGTATTTATGAATTTTTTTTTTTTTTCCCCCCCTTCACAGCACCCGCCGTCGGGTCCGGGTTGGTTTTTTTTCCCCCCCCCAAAGCCGCATTTTTTCCCTGTTCATACCGGACGCTTTTGTCCCCCCCCCCCCTTTTTTTTTTTTTCTCATTTTCCCGATTGTACCCTTCCCCTTTTCCTTCGTAAAATTGCAACAACACCGGAAATCCCACTCGCTTTTTTCGTTCGGTTACGCTCCTCCCATTTTTTGCTTTTTTTCCTTTTTCTTGTGATACCCCAATTTTTTTTTTTTTTTCTTTTCCCTTCCCCGTTTAACTCCCTTCGGCTTTGTCCTGCAGCAAAAAAGAAGGACGCTGGACCTTTCTTTTTCCGCCTTTCCCACCCTTTGCTCCAAGTTTTTTCCAGCCTCCGTCCTCTCTTTTTTTTTCCCTGGATTATTTTCTCCGTCCCAAGGATTTCCCACTTGTGCTGACGACTTCCATTTTTTTTTGCGGTTCACAGCGACCGATTTCAGCCCCCCCTTTCCCACCCCTCACCATCTTTTCTTTTTCTCTTTCCTTTCTTTTTCTACCTCATCAGTTTCCTTTTCCTTACCGTTCTGTTCCCTTCCCTGTGGTTATGTAAGCAGGGCCCCCCACTTAGAAGGACCCCCCTCTTCCCCCCCACGTTTTAAGCGGCTTTTTATTTGTGTGCCTCCAGGAGTGTTCCCTTTTTCACCTTGGTGCAATTTTTTTTTTTTTTTTTCCCCCCCCCCCCCCAAGTTACTCTGAGCCCCCCCCAATTGCGAAGACGTCACTTCACAGGTACCCTCCCCTGATTGTCCCCAGTTGTATCCGCATGATTCCGACGTCGCCTTCCTTGTTTTTTTTTTCTATGGTTTTTTCCCTCTGACTTTCCCTCCCCCCACGTCCAGCACTCCCCAGTTTTCCTCCCTATTTGGTCCAGTCCCCTTCTTTAAGCGTTCATTCAACCATCTCTCACCCCCATTCGAGATCTTTTCTTTTTTTTTTTTTCTTGTCGACTCCCCCCCCCCTTTTTTTTTGTTGTTGAGAGATCGCATTTCCGACTGGTTGTTGCGATTGTTGAGCTGTTCCTTTTGTTATGAGGTCACAAGTTCCCATCCTGTTCGTTTCTTGTTGATTTTTGGGCCCCCTTTTTCTATTTTTTTCTTGCCTGCCCTCCTTGGTCCCCCCCCCATGTCTGCAGCAACCTCCCTTGCGGAATTTTTCGGTCAACTTGCTTTGGCATCAGGCGTCCCGGGTTTTGGTCCTTCTTTTTCTTGTTTTCTTAAAGTGTTGACGGCCGCCTTGGCCTCCTTTATGTCCGGTTTCCCCCTAGACCCTTTCTCTTTTGTTTGGTTTGCTTCACTCTGTTCTACTTTTAAGGCGGCCTCGGCTTTTTTTTCTGGTTTCCTTCTTTCCGTCCTCATTTCTCAAGGCTGCATCTGCGTTGGCCGTGGTTAGTCCTCCCCTCTGGTCTTTCCCTTTTCTTTGCCGGATTTAGTAGCAAAGGTTCGATCCAGCCGTTAGTTCCCTATGTTGGTTTTTTATGTCGGCATTCTGTCGTTCCTTGCCTTGCTCTTTGAGCCGGTAGGTTTCGGTATTCCCTTTTTCCTTTTTCGGTCGCTGGGCGGGTAAGTCCCCTTTTTTTCCCCCCCCTTCTTTTGATTTGGTACGCCACGACTTTCCCCTTTGGTTGTTTGTTCTTTTTTTGCTCTTTTCCTGTTTTGAGGGAGGCAACCTCCCTTCTTTTTTTGGGCCGTTTTTTTGCTGTATTGCTTGGACTCTTGCCAAAATCTAACGTCCCGAGCCCTGGGCCGGACTTTCCCCCTTTCCTCCCCACGTTTCCGGTCCCCCCTTAATGTTGGGGTCCCCTTCTTTGAGATGCCCTTTTCCGCTCCGATGTTTTGCATTACAATCGGTGTTGGCTTGCGGCCCTTTCCCCCCAAACCTGTTCCCGGTCTTGAGGAAATTTACTGATCTTATGGGAAGGCCGCTAAACAACTTTTTTTTTTTGTCCGGGCCTTCCTTTTTGCTTTTATACCTTTTTGCCCAATTACGAGAACACTCATTTTCCCTCAGATGGAATGCCCCCTTTATAGAATTTTTTTCTCTGAGGCAAGCACTTCCCCCCCCGGATTGCTTATGGTCGCTCGGTTCGCGTCGTGGTTATCGATCTATTTTTTTTTTACTTTTTTTTTAGCATCAGGCTTACACGGCTGAATTTTGTTTTTGTGAGAATTCCTTAAGTCGCTTGTCAGGAACCCTTTTTTTTTCCCTCAGTAACAGGCAGATTTTGGTCCCCCCCTTTGACTTTGAACCCCCATGGCCCTTGAAATCAGTTTTTTGCGCGGTTTCCCCCCCGGGTTTCTTCTTTTTTTTTGAGCAGTTACTCTTTCAACAATGGTGTTGGGCAATCGTCTGTAGAGTGGGATATGTTACCCACCATCCACAACATTTTCGTATCTTGTTGAGGCCTTTTTTTACGAGGGGTAGCGGTACGGAGTCGAGTATCTTTTTAGAATAGCTCCGTTTTTAAGAGGTGAACCAATTTGAACCTTGTTTTTTTATTTACCATTTTTCTCTTTTGCCCCGCGGAGGTTTGCCGCTTTTTCCAGTTTTGAACCCGTTTCTTCGATCCCCAGAGTGTGGTTTGCCTGGGAAGCGGCTGTCCCCCACCCCCCACCGCTGCCCTCCGTGGTGGAGACTACTTTGATGTTATCTTGTTTTTTTAGGACAGGCGCGTAGTTCTTCAACGTGTTTGCTAGACAACCCCCCTTTACCGCCCCGCCCCGGCCTTGGTTTCCTTTTTCTTTTTTTCCTTTTTTCCGCCGAGCTATGCTTCAGTTTTTTTTTACAGGTCTTTCGGAGATAATACAGACTTCAGACCCCTTTTTTCAGCGACTGCCGGATTTTCCCCCTGACCCCCCCCCAACTTGGTTTTTGTCACTTTGGCTTTGCGGTTTTTCCTTTTTGGCCCCTAGCCTGGACATTTCCCCAGGTGTGGGTGCGTTTTAGTTTTTTTTGATAAATTTTTCACCTGTTTGTACGATTTGCCGGCTGGGAGGACGGTTGGCTTCGGTCGGGCCCCCCTTTAGGTTCGACGACTTAAAACGCACAGATTATTTTTTCATTGCATTGAAGTTGTTCGTGTCAAGGTGCCTGTTCCCCGAATACTTTTTTCCCTTCTGGGGGCAACACTTCACACTCCCTCACGTTCCCGACTCTTTTCGAGAAAATGACCCAACTCGGTTCCCAGGATTTGGAATTGCGTTACCATTTTCCCCTGGGCTTCCAACCTTCCCTTTCCCCTGCCGGCCCCTTTTCCCTGTTTTTTTTTTGAGTTTTTCCAGCCTTTGCACCTTTCCTCCGTGTCTCCCCCACCCTCACCCGCCGAAGATCTTCGCTTTTCAAAATCTTTTTTTTTCGTTCTTTCCAAGGTTTTAATTTTTCTCCTTACCCCCTTCCTGGGACGATCGCCCACCCTTCCATCGGGGCCAAAACCCTGCCCCCGTGTTCCTTTGCGGCATCGTGCAAATGGCAGATCCCTAACTTTTTCCCCCCAGCCCCCAAGGCCAATGACTTCTTTTCCCCTTTTTTGTTTTGCTGGACACCAATTCCTTACATTCCCCGAAAGGGCCCCCTTGTACCTCCGTTCCTCTTGCTCACACCCGGGCTCCCCCTTAACAGTATTCTTTCTAGAGCAACCTTGAATTCTGGCGCTGTGCTTTCGGGCATTTTGTTGACGATGCCTTCCTAGACGCCCCAAAGCAGCACTCTTCTCGGTCCCCCCTCTCTTTTTAGAGCCTGTTTGGTTTTTGAATCCTTCCGGCGTTCTGCTATCGTTTTCTCTACCTTTCTTAGTTATTCCCTTTGCCTTCCCCTCCTCCTTTGTCCTCCCCCCTTCCCCCCCGCCCTGCAGTGTCAGCTTCAAGGCTCCCATATCTTTGGTCCATCCTTTGTGAGAATAGTTAGTTGCTGCCGGTTACTTCTGCGTCCTTTGTGCGAATGTTTACTCCCTGCCATAACCTTCATCCTTTTCCCCCCTCTCCGATTTAGCAAGTCGGTTTTTTTCCCATCTTTTCTACCCAGTGCGCCCTTTGAAGGACGAGTCGTCTTTTTTTTCGTCGCTTTCACGTGGCCTCCTTGCCGAAAATCGGGTCCCAGTTCCTTCCTTGATTACTTCGTCTCTCCCCCTGCTTTGCCCCTTCCGCTCAAGTCGGAAGGCTGAGCCCTTGGGTCATCGTTTTTATTGTGTTCCCCTTTGCCTGGCACCCCCAAAAAAACTTTTTAACCGATGGGATGGACCTATGGCTGTTTCTTGGATTCTTCCCACCTTTAAAAGCATCGCCCTCCTTTGGTGGCCCCCCCTTAATTTTCATTTGTCTTCTTGAGCTTCGGCCTTCCCGGCGCGAAACGCTTTCCCTTCAGCCCTGAACCATCCCCCTCTTTTTTTCTCGTTTCTCTCTTCTTGGGTTTGCTGTTGTTTGACCTTCCGGGGCCCTTGTGCCTGCTGAACACCTCCCGTTACCACCCAATTTCCCCGGTGCCGGTGCAGGTTCCTTTTTTCTTTTTGCGGGTTCTTTGCGCCTCTCTTTCCGTTTTCCCGTGTAATTCGTCGCCAATTGCTCTGTCGCCCTAGGAATTGGTGGTTACTTTTCCCTTCGTTTTTTTCCCGTTAGACCCTTGAACATGCCTGAACCCAAACCGGCAATTCCCTTCTTTTTTCTTGGCCGCTCTCTTTTTTTTTTTTTTTTTTTTCTTGGCACACATCTCATCAACCGGCTCCCTCCGTGCCCAAAATCCGGTGACCACTGCCTCCCACGAACTTCATTTGTTGAAACCCCCCCCCCCACCCCCCCTTTTTTCTTTTTTTCTCGCTGTCCCTTGCCCCCCCCATTCCCCAAACGGGTCCCAAAAAGGACCCCCCCACCTTGTTTTTTTTCGCTGTTTTTCAAACCCTGTTTCCGCAGCGATGATTCCTGCTTTTTTTTTTTTTTGTATTATAGCACCCCCTTTTTCTCCCCCTCGACTTCTCCTGTCCCCCCCGGGACATAGATAGTATCATGGAGGCGGCCGGAGGTTTTTACTTTTTTAGTTTCAACCAGCTTTTGCGTCTCGGCGCCGCACGGCTCTCCCTTAACTCTTTTTTGCGCAACCGTGCTAGTCCCCCACGTCAACCTCCTGATCGCCCCCGCCCCGTCTGTCAAACTGGACGGCATTGTACTCTTGCCACCAATAAGCTTACACCTCAAAAAACAAGCCGTTTTTCAACCTCCCCCAGTATCCTTCCTGCCGGCTTGTTTCTAAATTCGACTTTCGCTTGGCTTCCCTCAGTCTGTTTTTTTGTTCTTTGCCGATTTTCCTCCACAATACTTTATTTTGCTTTCCCCAGCCTCATCTTTTTTTTTTTTTATTTTCCTCCGCTCGGGACGCACCCCCAACTTTTCTTGGGCATTTCCCACACGCCGGTCCCCCAAATGTAGTCCCTAGCCCTCCTTTTACCCATTCAGCTTTCAAGGTTTTTTCCTTTTCCCTACTTCTGCAGTTTTTTTTTTTCTTTTTGCCCCTCCAATCAAAGCCAAGTTCCTCTTTTTAGTGCTGTATGCCTTTCTTACCAAAAACCGACCGGGACCTAGCTCACGCCAACGACTGACCCTATGATTTCCCGCCTTTCCTCCCGCTCTTCTCCCGCTTTCCCTTCTTCATCTCCCTCTATCACGGTGGCATTTTCGCCCTTTGAAAACATTTCGTTCTACAGTTGCAGATGCAGGCATTTCTTGATAAGCAAACCCGCAGTTGGTCCCCCTTTTTTTTTTTGACAGTTCCCCCCCATCGGATTGTCCTTTTTCAATTCCCCCGACTCATCGCATTTCCCCGATTCCCCCACCCTGCTGCGTTTCCCTTTTCTGTGATCTCCCGAAACCCCCACCTTTGCTGTTTCCTGTTCGTCGTATTTCATGAGGAACATTTCGAACGGCTCCGTTCGTTGGGCTGGTGTGTTTGTTCTTTCTTTTTCCCCGCTGACGGCTGCCTTTTTCAACGTAATCCTTTCTTCGAGTTTCCTCATCCCAACCCCCGAAGATTCGGCCGGACCCCCGTGTCCAAGTACAACAAGCTTT
>Ga0179593_1619347_pt1 | contig 13346 bp, 16 predicted proteins | sample CZODoug2_1_08_16_FD_185931 | JGI IMG/M metagenome (GOLD analysis project Ga0179593, IMG submission 185931) | Vadose zone soil fungal communities from Angelo Coast Range Reserve, California, USA - CZODoug2_1_08_16fungal (PacBio error correction) | ecosystem: Environmental > Terrestrial > Soil >... | reverse complement strand
AATTCCCAAACTTGAACACAACACTTCCAAGTCTGACCTCGTCCTTTACATACAAGTGCATAATGCCAACCCCCTTATTTGTTATGCCAGTGCTTTTATTTTGAACTGTTTGACTCTCGGGAATCCATGTCCTCCGCGAGTACTTATATCATGAAGCTGTTGTTAAAAACAGGAAGCAGGGAGTGTTAAAGTATCTCCCTTTTCCTTTTTTAATTTAGTAATACACCCAGCTAACACCTGACATGAAGCGCCCCCGAACCCCCTTCCACTGTAGGTTGGAAGTACATATTCACTTCCAGTAATGAGTTTTCTCCATTATATCCAGAAAGTGGCGACCGAAGTTTTACCCCCTGCACCATGGAAATTTTCTGTATGCCGGGCATCCAAAACTTTTTCTTTCCCTAATACCTTCCCGTTTCCAGGATTACTGCAAAAATTGTTTCTCAACGCCTCACCCCCTTCACTTCCCCCCAAAAACGTCAGCTCCCCAAAGATGAATGAACATATTCAAGAATTCTTCATCGACCCCCCCCACCCCCCTTGCCTTGAGCAATTGGTATACCCTCTTATTTACCTCCTCCGTTGGGTTGCAGACCCTTTTTTCTCCGGAAACTGCGTTTCTGAAGAAATATCCGCCTTCAGTTAATGCTGTCCCTCTTTGTGAGACCTGCTTTTCTTTTTATAATAACCCCCGTTGCATTTTCCTGATGACTGGTATTCCTCCTTCTTTCCAGGATTTCCCCAAGTTCTTCCCTTGCAGTGCTTCGGCGTGCCTGACTTTGCTCCTCGAAACAATTTTCTCCTGCTACCAACCTTGTAATTATGTGGACAACTACCTCTACTCATCTTTCCCTTGAGAACTCCCATACTGCTATTGCTGACGCTGGATTTTTCGTTTGATTCTTTCGATTTCCACCCGCTTGCGCCTTTCTCATTCTATACATTTTACCCACTTCCCTTGTTGTTTTTCCAGATGTTGTGAATAACCAGCGGAAATCTCTTACATCATGGGGTCCCTGATTTGGCCCCCCCCCCCTTTGCCCCAGAACCCCGGATTATTGTTGCCTTTCACAAAATGTAGTGTAGTCTTTCTCTTTACGGCTCCCTCATTCTGGTTAGGATTTTCCCCCTCCTCTCATCTCAAACATATGTTCCTTTCCCAAAGTAAGGTCCCCTTCGTATTTGTCTAACCGTTACTCTTACACATACTAATGGATAAACCCTGTTGCCACCCAAACGGAACTCCTTCTAACACGTGTTACCCGGATGCCGTAAATTGGGTCCCTTGTAACCCAGATCTTTACCCCGTCACCCCACTTCAGTGTTCTCCCAACCAACAAAATCTCCGTTTAACTTGGAAATTTCAGAACTTTGTGAGTCTTGTGTGAATGCTCCCTTCCCGGAGATCGTTATGTGTGCCATTCCTGCAACAATTGGACTTATACTCCCCTTTCCCCCCTTTTTTCAATTGCCTCCCTTCCGGTTTGGGTGACAAATCATGGAACCCGGTTCTTGCTTCCCTCCACCTCCCCTTTTTTAATGTCAAAAAGGGTCGGCCAGTGTTTTAGGCCATGCTCCCTAACTATCTTGGTCTCCTTAAGTTTTCTGCCCCTTTTTCCCCTTCCGTACGGCCAATTCTACCCTTTCCGTTGACGGTTCCCATGGATGAGATGTCCCTTCTGAAATATTACTTCAACCAACCCCTTTCTGTTTTCGCTCCCCACCACTCCAACCTTGAGGGAATTTTGTCGGCACCGGTGAGTCCCTGCGGAACTGCTCCTAACTTCTTTATTTTTCAATGCAATTATGAACGCCCCCCCCTCATTATACTTTACCGTAACTGCCTCCTGGATGTCTGCTTCTACCCTCACTAACCCTTTTATGCTGGTCGCGAACGCACACATTCCCTGCTTTAATGGCAACTTGAACGGTTTTGAGTATGGGTGTGTCACCTTCCCCCCCCACTTATTGTTCTCCTTCTTTGTTCATTCCCTAGCAACCAATATTATGGCATACGTAATTACGCCCCTGCTTCCTTTCCTCACACTATACGACCAACCCCTTTCTGCGTCGCTCCTAACCAAAACCTCTCCCTTAACTTTTTTCCCCCTATATCTGTTCTCCTTTTGAGACGATATTGTAATCCAGGAGATTTTGGTTTCGGCCCTTTTTTTATTCCTTCCAGTTGGTTAAGTAAATTTTTCCGTAGAAAGCAATGCCTTCGTCCTTCCCCTTCAAAAGCTGCCCTCTCCTTGTCAGTAATGCCCCATTCCCCATGAAGGAGACGGAGACTAAGTTCCGTTTTTTTCCCTCTCTTTTTCAAGTACAGTCCGGAGCGTTGGTGAGGGTGGGTAGCGATCTTTGGTTTTTTTTTTTTTTTTTTTCCTTTGAGTCCTCTTCTCCCCTGCTGCCATGTTCTTCGTTACGGATAACAGTATCTGCATCGTAAGTCCTAGCTTTTCTGATGAATGCCTGATCAATGTATGGAGCAGTTCCTTCACGGACTCACCGTGGCCCTTCTAAAGCAGGATATTTTGATTGAGTCAGCGACCGCCCTACAAGTTTGTTAGTGTAGTCTCCCCATTTATAACCCTTTTTCCTTTTGCAGTTTAATGCCTGCAGTAAGATACTTGTCATGCATACCACCTGATGATACCATCTCTATTCTTCTTCCTGAACAAACGGCCTTTTTTGCCCACCATTGTTGGCCCAATTACCCGGACTTGGTCCCGCAAAGCCGTTGGTCCTATAGTCCGTATAGCACATTTCACCCTTTTTTTTTTTTTTTCCTACCCGGGACAGTATATACTGCGTAAGATTTTGCCGTAATGGCTAAGTTTTTTTTTTTTTTTGGGCGCCCCACCAAGAAAGTGTATGTCTCCCCATTTGACTGTTTGCCCGAAACATGCTTGCCATACGGAGTTGTGTGAGTGACTGTCAACAAACTAAGAACTGGTGTTCCCCCCCCTATCCTTATGCTTTTATCCCATTTTTTCCCCCTCCAAAACTCCCTGTAATGAGTTCCGTGTGTTCCTTTTTGAACCTTTCTTCCCTCTGAGGCTTGTTGTTCCTTTATCCCAAGCAGTACTACCCTGCACTTCCATCCTTTTTTCCCCCAAATCAGTAACCTTTGATTCCGAGTATTCAAACTTGAACCGAACCCTTATTCCCCCGTCAGGCATCTTCCCCGCATCGTGCACGTACCAGTATTTGAGTCTTTCCCTCTACTGTGAGGTTCGACTGGTTGCCACTCTTTACATGAATAAGTTATAAGGTTTCCTTTCTCCCCCTAAGTCCTGAAGTTCAATAACAACCGGAAGCCTTTTAGGGGCACTCCTAAATTGCGCAGTTGAGTATGAATCAATTTTACCCCCTTCCCCTCCTCTCCAGTTTATTCACCAATTTCCAATGGTAGTAGCAAGGAACAATAAGCCTTCCCTTTCTTTTACTAATATTTTTTGTTACCAGCATCGCAATGTTTCCCCTTCCCCTCCCTCTGTCCCTGCATTGTCGCCCCAAACTGGTTCATAATATATTAAACTAAGGTACCCCCCTTCCAGGACTTTCCCCCCTTTTCCTTATACCCTCCACCCATCTGACCCGGGTCCAGTTACCAAACCCCCCCCCAGAACCTATAATTCCATCTGCTGATTAACAATTCAGGAGATTCCCCGCTTCCCCCCCAACAATCAGGCCTGTTTTTTCTCCCTTTTTACTCTCTTCTCTTTTCTCTCGTGTTGTTGAGAGATCTATACCCCTCCCTTCCACTGTTATTTGTTTGGGATAGTCTAATGATCTGAATTCAATCAGCCAATGGGTTTTTTTTATTTCCCCCTTTTCTGTATACTTTTTTCCCACACCCATGGTTGTAATGTGTCTCACTCTTCCCTTCTTATGGTCCCTGTTTGTTATGCCGGCAGTTTCTTCTTTACTTGCATGACTGACATCTTCTGTCCCCCCTTTTTTATTGAGGTACCCCCATTTTTTCACTATCCTATACTGACTCTCTGGATGTGGATACCTCGAACCCTCTTTTTCTTTCGTCTCTTGGCGTTTGATTCTGGGCCTATCAACATGCTCTCGCTCATTTAATACAATGCCCTGTAGTTGGTTGAGTTTTGTGGAATTTCCAGTTTTTTTCCCCCCTTATTACTATATCCGCGTGGCAAGTCCAGCACGTTATTATTTGCCTTAACAATATGTAAGGTTCTTGCTTGCTGTAATTCTTCCGCTGTCGATCTTTGTCTTTTCAAGTGGGTCTCTCGGAGCAGCAAAACAGACTGTTAGCGTAGGACACCCGTATTTTTTTTTTAATTTTTTCCTTTTCCTTTCTTTTTTCAAAGCGCTCCCCACCAATTATCTATGTAGTCCGCACTCCTTTCCCCCCCCACCAGTTTCCAACTGAACCACTTACAAAAGGGTTCCCCATGAACACTTTACCCTTTCTCAAGTTCTAGACCAAGAAGCCTAAGGAACCCATTGAGCTGTTGTTACGTAAACCAACACATCTCCGATTTAATGGTTTTCCACCTTTTCCCCTTTGAGTAATGGTCTTGTCCCCCACCCTTAACTGGTACTCCTTTTTGGATTCCCCCAGAATCCTTCTCCCTTGACGTACCAGTTTTCAGTTTGACCCCTCTGGCTTTACGGGCCTACCTGAACCAAGGTTATGGAGGCGCCCTCCCCCAACATATCTCCCTTTTCCAAGGCTGCACCGGTGAGTCCGGTTTGGGCCACTGATCCTACACTTATATCGCCTTCCCGGTGGACTTCCTGCAGTAATTCTTTTTCCCTTGACATGTTACCCCGTAACGGGACCCCATGGTCCGATCCTTTCCCCGTACCTATTGTCTTTTATCTTTTCATGCCCCCCCCCTTTGACGTAACTTTTTTTCGCAACACTCTGCTTAATGGCCCTTTTCCCTTGGGATTAACCTTCTCCCAATTAATTCTCCCCCCTCGGTGGTAATGCCATACTGCACGTCTCTTACTGCAGGAAATTCTCCCTTCTGAGTCTCCCCCTTTGATGGTAACGGCACCCCTTCCTATTATGCTTGTCTCCCCCCCCCCCCTCTGATTTAATGGAAATCCTTCCAACCTTGGATGTCCGGGTGGAGGAACAGGCCTTTATATCTTTTTCTCCCCTTTTGTAATGCAAATTTCCCTCCCCTTTCTGTTTCAATATTAATGTCAATCACGGTGGCCCGCACTGGATCATTTTCCCCCCCTTCTACTTAAACCTCTGTTTTTTTACCTCACCTCACAACAATAGAATGGACAACCAATTCCCTCCGATTTTATTGCCATTAAAGCAGAGATGTTTTGGGTGTAGGAGGTCTCAGGTCCCCTACTGAGAAAGTTGGTCCCTTAATAGTTGCCCGTAGAAGCCTGCCCGGCATCCAGGGTCTTTTTCGGAACCACCAGTAATTGCTTGCAGTACTTCTGACAACGCAGGAGACCCCTCTTTCATTTTTCTGGCTTTACCACCAGTTTTCAATTTGACAACCATTGTGCCATTAAATGGAGATTTTTTAGTGTGTGATTATTCCTTCCCTTTCACAGAACAGTTGGTTTTATAGTTGCCGTAGAAGCCATGTGCCTCCAATGCGTTACCTTCCCCCTTCCTTCTGCAGTAAGCTTGCTAGTCGTAATGCATTAAACCTGCCTTCGTCCCCTTCCTTTTTTTTTCGCTCCACCCCTTGACTCACCGTGGGCCGAAACCTGGGGCCAGGCGATTTGACGTGATCCTTACTTATCAACCTTTGGTCAGCTAGTTGCCGTAGACTCATTTTTCCCCTTAGTCTTTACGGCATCCTTGCCTGCCCCGTAAGATATTTCAGAATGGCATTCACCCCTGAAGGTAGACAGATCCAGTTGTTTTCTGGTGGTTAATCCACCAATACCGTTGCTGAACCTTGCACCCCTTCTTTTAGACTGGATCTGTTGGTTTTTTTTTTATTTGGTTAGCCGCAAGACCCTTTTCTTAAATAGTTGAGTTGACCCCTGCCCTCCATGGGCGTCGTGGTCCTTCTAATTGCCCTTTTCCATACACTGCCCCGATGCGTTCCCATTTATCCCACCTGAGCTCCCAGATATAAGTTGGGAACGTCCTTCAACCTCCCCCCGTGACGCAACCATTGTTTTTGTCAAGACGGATTATGTGGTTTTGCCGGTAACCCCTACTGACACTTTTAATTACGTCCCTCTCTGGGTCGGTACAATTACGGCATCTCCTGTCTCCCCCCCGAATGTGAGTTTCCCCCTTTTATTGTTTTGAACAGGAGTTATCCCCCTGGCTTTCCTGTGGAGCTCTTCCCCTCCGGCGGAAGAACACACCAATTCCATACGGCCCCCCCAGACCCATTCCCCCTTGCGAGATGCACTGTCACCCACTAACCGTCCCCAATATACAAAGTATCCCTGGCATCTTCATCAACTGCTTCCCCGTCAACTTTTTAAATATTGTCTAGGCATCATTTTCTATGCATGTGACCCACTCTGACTCCCTTTACTCCCCTTCTGCCCGGTCCCCTCTGTCTATCCCCCCCGGTTCCACACCCCCCCTTTTTCCTGAATGTAGGTTTTTCCAGTTAGCTGACTGCCCCTTTCCAGTCCTTTTAAGTCCCCTAACCAAAGACATCAACCTCCAATCTCCAGCGCCTCACCCCAATTTCAATTTTTTCTCAGTCCTCCTTTACTCGTCACTATAGAGTATTTACATCCTCTTTTTTTTGGTTCAATCGTCTACCTGTTCAATCCATTCATGACCTGACTTTCCCTTTGCCTTTGATCAAAAACAATTTTTTTCCCGTACTTAATAGTATTAATATACCTGGGTTCCATGGACTTCCCCCACATTGTTTCTTTTTAAAAACCATTAGCACAATCTGACACCGGCAGTAAACCCCCCCACCGAGTCCATCCCTTCTTCAACATATTCAGGATATTCCCAATAGCCACCACAAAATTTTTTCCTGGTTACCAATTTTTATTTATCTTTCCTCTCCGTGTTGTTGTTCAATCCTACCCCCAACATGGTTCCTCCCTCCAATTGCGATGTTTCTCTTGCTCCCTTGCCCAGTTAAAATTCAGCATTTAATGTCTTGCGTTCGGTTTTTGTTCCTTTGCTAAGAGTGACCTTACCCAAATTTTTTTTTCCCGCCATTCCTTATGGAACCACTGGTAGTATTCCCCCCATGAGGAAAAATGGTTGTCCTGCACGTTTTCCCTTTCCTTCCTCTTAGTTATTATTCCCCCTGCGTTGCGTAGCGAACCTACTAAATGTCGATACTACCCTCTTCCCTCCTGTTAATTGATCCCCTCATTGGAATTTGCTATTGCGTATGAGAGTGTTTGCGTTTGCGTAGGTTCCTTCTTCTCACCTTTAGACGTACTTTTCCCCATACCCATTTGTAGTTGTGATGGAAATTGTTGAACCCCCCCCTTTTCCCTCCTTCATACTATTGGCGTCCGCGTGGGCCAACACATTCTTCCCAGTTACCCGGATCTGTGCCCCAAAATATGTAAGATTACTTTTTAGTTACCGTTTTAGTGCCCCTACTTCTGTCCTTACTTCCCGTTCTCAAAACAATTTTACGGGCTGCGTAAGTTTTTCCCTTTCGGAGAGCTCACCCATTACTTCATGAGTACGACCTGTTCAAAACCCGTCCCCCTTCCCCCCCTTCCACACAGCCCGCCGTCCCATTTCCTTGCATTTCTTCCTTACCCCCCAACAGTTCTCTTTTTTACTCCCCCCCCTCCCTTTGGTGACTTCCCCCGGCACTGTTATTGGTGTCGGACTTCCTTTCACCACCCCTACCCTGTTCTCCTTTCAGGGGTCCCGCCATTACGTCCCCCTTAGAATATTTACTGTAATTAAGATTTCCTTTCTTCTTTATGGCTCTACGTTGCAAACTATGACCAAGGTTTATTTTCCCCTAACCCTCCCAACATCTCCTGCCTTCCCTTGGTTTAACAATGGTCTTACACGGTGATTTTTAGTCCGCTTCACATAATGTGTTTCATTTTAATGCCATTCTGCAATAATCTACTGCATCCCCCTTAAGGGCCCCCCCCTTTCTCCTTCCGGAAACTATTACTGACCAATTCTTGCGGTATTGTCTACCCCCCCATCAAAAAAACTTTTCCTAATGTCAAACCATTTTTAGGCCCCTTTCTTTAAGGGTTTCTTACCCATAAATCTCTTTCCTAATTCAGGGTTGTGAATTTTTATCCCTAAAGCAACTCATTTTTCATCATGTTCCCGTAACGGACGCCCAGTCAATCATCTTCACCCTTCCTGTCACCTTTAGGTCTCCCCCCCCCCCATCTCCTGCTTTAATGGCAAATTTTCTGAAAGTGTAGGACTGCCCCCCCTCTCTGGTCTCAGGTGGTAACTGTCTTTCCGCCCTTCTTACTGCAGGCATACGTACCTCCCTAAAACATTTCCTTGCATTTCCTTCTTCTAGGCAAATCCACCAACTTTTCTGCGGTCGGCTTCCATCCCCCCCTGACCCCTTTAATTAACAATATCTCTCTTTCCCCCCCTCTTTTGTGTGAGCTCCTATTTTCTTAAAGCCAGGAGATGTGTGCTGTTTAGTTTGTGCGACCGCACTAACCCCTTTGCGGTTGAAGCCCTTCCCCTTTTCCCTTGGAGCTAATTTGCATAGATGCTTGTAATGCTCCCCGGCCGGCGGACCCCCCTTCGTTCCTTTTTTTTCTCTACACCTCCGCGAACCATTGTTGCCATTAAAGAAGATTTTGTGGGGTGATTCTCTTTCCCGCCCTAACCGTTGGCATCCCCGCCTAAAGCCATGCTGCATCTTGCTTCCTTCCTTTTCCCCCCTCCCCTTGAAGAGATTCCCCTTTTCCTTCCAGTACACCTTTCAGGAGCCCCTTGTTTTTTTTTTCTTTTCCCCCTTCCCCCCGTTTCTTGTCCAGTAAAGGCAGCTTGTTTGATCTTTTTCGGTTTGGTAGCGACCTCCCCAACCCGTCCCCTTAAATCTGGGTAGACTGTGTGCATCCATGGGCGTCCTGTACGTTCCAGTATACTTTTCATCAGTAAGTTGAAGCCTTGCACACATATTTTAGCCCATGAGATAAGTGTTTTCTTAGCCCCATAACCCCTTCCCCTCACCGTTGCCGACTTTTGGCCCCCCCTTGCCTGAGAGTTTTTTTCTGGTTTTGTGACCCTCACCTTGTCCAGGAATAGTTCCGTCCCATGAGAATGGGCTTCCCTTTTAAGGAACATATTCATCCTGCAGTAAGATGCTATAATGTGCCAGTACCTTGAATAACCTCGGGCGACGTGATTTTTTTTTTTCCCTCCAACACCTGACCCACCCCTTGCAGTGGAACTTTTGCTTCCTATTTTTCCGGCTGATGTTCAGTACACCGCACATCCTGGTTGGTCATTTAGTACCCTATTGTTTCAAGACACTTGCCATCTTTATGTCATGTGTCTGAACTGTACCCCTGATTTTCCGTTCTTGTTTAACCTTACCTCCCCATTGAGTATGTGTAAGGAGAGCTCCGATGTAGTACCCCCCCCTTCCGCCAACCATCCTTTTGTCCTAAGCCCTACTGTTTAGACTGCCAGAATTCCAACTTGAAACAACCAATATAAAGTCTTCCCCCTGGGCCAGAAAACGCGCCTGATACCGATTTCCACCCCCTCTTTTGAATGTCTAACTGTTTGACAATCTGTCATAATAGTTCCTTTCTTTTTTTGTTTCCATCACAGAAGCTTTTTAATTCCACCTGCTGGTTGTTTCTGCTTGTCACCTAGCAAGATTCACCAAATCCCCCAGAATCAAAGCCCCAAAGCTCATCATATTCAAATCCCCCTTCTCTCGGATACCCTCCATCTACCAGTAATTCGAGTAGGTCCCCCACAGGGCTTTCCCTCCCCTACAAGTGTCGATCATCTCCGTCCTGGAAAGGGCTCCCAAAACCAGTTTTTCCTTCAGGACCTCCCATTTTTCCGTAAGTACTGAATTGTGGGTTTCTACACCCCCTCCTCTGACCGTTAAGTACCCACACCAACCGAAGCATTATTCAATGAATCTTCCCAGTCTTCTTCTAGAAAAAAACATTACATTGCATGGAGGCACCTGTGACCCCTTCCTTCCCCCCATACGTGTGTTTGTTTTCCTCGAGATAAACATTGCTCATCCATTTTTGAAAATGCCCTTCTTTTTCCTTTGACGCTATGGACCTGTTAGTTTCGGTTTTTGTGCCGGGCCCCGGTTAATGGTTTCCTACATACCCCCAAATTTCCCCCCCCTTTTCCTTTTCTTTGCAATACTACCTCATTTCCTTGACCATGGTTTTATGCCTTTTTACAGAGTTGAATCCTTATAAACCAATAGCGGTGTTAACATTGCCTTCCCCCTTCTTATCCCAATACTATGAATTCCCCTTTAATTGTCTGCCATGCGCTACCGACCAGCACTTGCCTTGTCTGAATTCTTTTTTCTTTATGTGGTATTTTGATTCCTTCCCATGTCGGCCGGTCCCCCCACCCCCTAAATGATAATGTGTTTTCCGAAAGCACTTTCTTTTACTTCTCCCCTGGTTTTCCGATCCTTACTTATCATGGCGTTGTGTGTCCCACACCGTCTCCTTCAAACGGATGCCGGAACAATACTGTAAGTGTTCCCGCTTTTTCCCTTAATATTCCGCTTCCTTGGCTTTTAATATGCGTTGTCCCATACTTTCCTCCCCCCGTTCCCTTCCGGACCAAAGTAAGGTGACGATTTTTTACTGCCGGCGTGCTCTCTTCCCCCCCCCTTACTTTCACAACCACCGAGAACTACTTACAGTCCCCCCCTTAAAAGTAAGGATTTTTCGTCCCACTTCGACCCAGATTTTATATCCAGGTCCCCCAAGTTAGTGCGGTGGTTAGTCACAACTTTTCCCCCCTTCCTTTATGACGCCAATGAAGTTCGGACTGTATGTCCGTGTTTGTGAGGCCGTCAATATCCCCCCCCCTTTTGATAAGTAAGTACGGACTGCCATGATCCCGCCAATCGTACTTTTTCTTTCCATTACTTTACCCCACTTTTACTATGTCTGCAGCTTTAGTTTTTCCAACTTTGACTGAACCGCTTGCGGGGCCCCCCAATAACAAAATCTCTTCTTTCATGGCACAACTGTTTAAGTTTGATTCCGTGTCTTCCATTCTTCCCCCCTTTTCACTATCTCTGGTCTCCTTCAGTCCCTCTTAATGCCATTCCCCATAACCTAAACTTGACGCAATGATGCCGAACATGACTATAGGCAATAACCAACTCTTTCTCTTGTCCCCCCCCCAAAAACCCCCCCCCCTAATGGTTTTTGTTGCAACAATTTTCTGCCCTTCTCCTGGAGAAACCTGTCTCCCCTACCTCTCTGGTCTTCATTCAGGTGTTATCAATACTTAAGGCCCTCTCCCCTTAATTGACGAAAATGTCATGGCCTTGCTTCTACGCAACTACACCCCCTTTGTCTTGCCTGCCCTACCAACTATCTTTAATGGCCTCGGCACGGTGAGTCGGTGAGTGTCATCTACATACACTCATCTTGGTTTCCTTCAGGTGGTCTTCCCCTCAATGAAAAATAAGACTTCCCCCCCATATTTCAGTACCGGACGCCCATGAGTAAGATTACGGCAACTATCCTTTTCCCCCCCCTTTTGCTTTAGCTCCCTCACAACTCAACCACAATATAACTGCTTTTAGGAAAAATCTTTTTTCTCCTCCGTTTTGTTTTTTCTCTCCCTTGCCCTTAAAGCAGGAGTGGTGGTGAGGCTTGAGTCGCCCTCAAGCCCCCTTTTCCAATAGTTATGCCATCCAGGGAGTCTACAGTCCACTTCGGGCGTCCTTCTGCTTCCCCTTATCAAAACATTTCAGGATCTCATGAGCCCAGTTCCTAAAGTCCTTACCCCCCGAACCCAATTTTCCCCCCTTTCTTCGCTGGTGGTTGTTTCAGTAGTCCCCCGCAAGAAACCGTGGTAATAGTTTTCCTTCCTACTGCCCTTTTTTCCCCCATGGTTACGTCAGGGCTCTGCAGTAGATTGCTTCCCCGTACTTTACCCTGACTTCTACCATTTTCCCCCGTGTCTTTCCCCTCCTCCCACAAGGAACTTGCCGCCCCATTTTGCCCATCAAAGCAGGAGATTGAGTATGTTTTTATTTTTAAGTAGCACTAACCTGTGTTTTTAATCGTTCGTTAGAAGCCATTCGGTATCCCTTTTTGCTTCCCCTTTTCTCCTTCCCCAGTAGATTAATGCCGGCATTTACCACCTTCGCGCTCTCATTCTGAGCAGTCCCCCCCCCGCCTTCACAGACCAGTGTTTCCCTTCCTTCGATTTTGAGGATTGGTTGAGTGTATCTGTTGTTCAGTCTAGTTTCCGTAGGACCCCCATTTTCCATACATGGTGCCGTTCCCGGTAACAGTATCCTTCCAGTCTATTGCTTTGCTCATTTCCCCTTCAAGGACCAGGTAAGTGAGACAGTTCCTACACCCGGTACCCGTCCCCATTTTGCATTAAAGCAGGCTTGTTGCCGTTCCTGACCCCCCTCCAAGTACCGTGTGGACCTTTATAGTACCCACTTTAGTCGAAGCCCTTTCCTGCCCCCCTTATAATTGACTGATTCCGTGGTTGCACTTGTTGACAAGTCGACTGCTTCGTCTTCCTCCTCAGAAGGGCTTTCTAAACACTCGCACCCATTACTGTTCCGACTCCCAGCACACAATTTTTTTTGGCTTCAGTAGTATAACTTTTACACCCCAATATTCAACCTTTGTACACTTTTATAGACCCACCACTCGCACGGTCGCCCCACCCCCCTTCCATTTGTTACGCCACACCCTCCCCTTTCCTTCCTGTTCCTCGGACTATGCAATACTTAGAGTTAAGCGTCCTCCTCCTCTTCCCAACATATACTATTTTGGTTTCACTTAGATGACCGGAGCAGGCCGTTAAGTAATAACACTACCACCCCCCACCACAACCTCCACTAACGTAAGAACCCTTTTGGCAAATTTTCCACGTCAGAGAGAACCTCAATAACTTTTGCACACAGTAATGTATTATCCACCATATGCCAGGTGGCTCTCTCTGCAAGTTTCCCCTCATAAGCGCCTCTGCCCGTATGGTCCTCAGAGCCCCACCCCCCCAGGGTTGTTTAATAGTAGAATACTACCGGTGGCCTCTTGAAGGTACGTCCCCTTTTTTTTTCTCCCCCCCTTCTCATCTTGAACAGGGCAGTCACAAAAAAAACGAACGCCCTCTACATTTGCTGCGAACCTATTCAGTTTAGGGAAGAACACCCAACTTTCCCCGTTGCATGGTGTAGCCCTTT
>Ga0179593_1538312_pt1 | contig 13346 bp, 19 predicted proteins | sample CZODoug2_1_08_16_FD_185931 | JGI IMG/M metagenome (GOLD analysis project Ga0179593, IMG submission 185931) | Vadose zone soil fungal communities from Angelo Coast Range Reserve, California, USA - CZODoug2_1_08_16fungal (PacBio error correction) | ecosystem: Environmental > Terrestrial > Soil >... | reverse complement strand
CCTCAATTCGAAGAGAATCCTTCGGCCGCAATCGCACCCCCAACCCATTTTAATCCCTTTCTCTCCCGACATCAATGGCTGTTTGTCCTTGACGTTCTCCCTGTCTTCCTAATTCAAAGACCTTTCATGGCCCATCGTCTGGAACAAATGGATCTCTGACCCCTTTTTTTATCCTTCCTCTGGAATCTCTATAGTTTTTTTTGCCTGTGCAACTTGTCAACCAACACTTAACACTCTTCGCTCTCACTTCCGACAACATCAACATCTCGCGCTCTCCACCTCCTTCTCATTTCAGGTTAACCCCAGTTGCTTCTTTCTTCTTGCGGCAAACTGTCCACTCCCCTCACCTTCATCGCTGTTCCCCGTTCACAGTTCACAATTTTTTTGTGTTTTGCACCTTAATTTTTTCCTTCGACACCGACTGAACTCCTCTATTTCCCTTTTCTTCTGATCGCAAGCCGGTGCCCGACGTTATACGTCACCTGGAGTGACTGTTCCCCGCCTCCGGACAGGTGTCATTCCCTTTTTCGATTTTTGCACCCCCCCATCCTCCAGTTCGCTTCTTCATGCTGCCTTCCCTTCCCCCCCCCCCAGGTCATTCTTTCCGCAAACCCAACCCGCATTTTTTTTTCTCCTCTTTCTTGTTACTTAAAATGCTGAATATCTTCGGGTTTGGGTTGCACTTCGATCACCTTGCCACCGCCACCTTTTGCCCTGGCGCGTTTCGTGACCTATACGCCGGCCCGTTCGTTCCACTGTTCTGATCATCGCACGGGAATAAATGATTTTTTTGCTTACAGGGCCTGCAACATTTCCCGCTTTCATTCCCCGCCGTTCGGCGCCCCCGACCTGCGACCCGGTCGGTTTTTCCAACCCCCCTTCTTCTCCCCCCTTTCCTGCCTTGACCCTTGTATATCAAAAATTGCCTCCGAAATTCATCAACGCTTTTTCTCCCTCCCTCCTCGCTTTCCAGATTGGGTGCCTAAGTCCACACCCCCGCTCCTTGTTTTCCCCGAACACAAGTCGGCCCAAAGATCTTTCCAGCGTTTCCCCCGCTCCTGTTAAAGAATATGTAGCGTGAAAAGTTTCCAGAGTTCTCCCTCCCTTTCGCGCGCGTTGTTCTACGCGCTTGTGCCTCATCGAAATTCTAAACCCCACCTCATTCGTCGACCACCACCCAATCTCTTTTAAACGTCCCGCCCTTTTTTTTTCCACACCTTCCCGCCGGCGTGACCGCCCCCGCAGAAGTATCGTTCTTTCGCCCCACACCCAACACCATCGCATCTACCCCCTCTTCTTCCCTTTTTTCCAGCACCTTTCCCAGTGTTTTATGGGTCTGCCGAATCCTCGGTACTTCTCCCCCCTTCGCGTCTATCTTTTTCCGCTGCTTTCTGTAACGCGGTTTAAACCTTGTTTTGGCTGTTTCTCCCTCCATTCACAAAAACACGATAATTCCTCCGACGTCCTCAAACCTGAGCGCCTTCCCCCCCAAAACCGCCTCAATCTTCTCTGTTCTCCGAATATCCGATTGTGGCAATCGTTCCCTTTCTTCTATACGCTTCGCTGGCTCTCGAGCATTTAGTTTCGTGGGCAATCCCCCCCCAAGTCTACTTTTTTCACCATTCGCTTTCCTTTTTCAGCCCGACTTTTCTCCTTTGAAGCAATGGTCTTAGTCCCTCCCTAGATTACGTGGGCCTCCATTTCGCTGGCTTCTCCCCCTTTCTGGCATCGCAGCGCTCTCCTACATTTTTCACGTTTGTTTTTGTTTTCTATATATCTGTTGAGCCAACTCCGCAGGTTTTCTCCCCTCTCCACCCTTTTTGATTTGTCCCGCGTAATTTCTGATCTCGCGCGACCATTTTCTCGCTGCTGGCTGCCATGGGCCGCGCGCATTTCTACAGGTACCGGGATTCCGTGGTTTTTTTCACACGCAGAAAGCGGGCGCGAGCTTCCTCTGCTCGAAAACTTCCGATGCCCCCTTCGATTAGTCGTTCCTATTTCGCGGAACCTTGCTTCGGATTTTGTTAGGGCTTGCTCTGTTTTTTCGTCCTGTTTGGATGTTTGAACTTCTCCTCGTAAAACACTGTGCCCACTGCGGAAAGAAAGCAAGCCTTCCAGCTTCCTTCTAGAGCGCGATTGCGATCTTCCCTAGGAACTTCTGACCGCAGGGACCCCCCTTTTTTCTTAAAGATCCTCTTCCTAGTCGTGAAAGGGTAGGATGAATAGCATGTGTTTTCTGCCAGGTTTCTTGAATTTGAAGTCGTTCAGATTTAGTGGGCCTCCTTTTGAATTCCTTTTTCTTTTAAATCGGACCTTGCGTTTGAGCATCCATTCTGTCTTTGGGTGACTAAGTAAATGGCCACCAATGCTCCCCCCCTTCCGTGGAAGTGTGCTCTCCCTCCAAGAGCTTTAGTGTCCTCCATTCGTTGTTGCAGAGATCGCGCTGGCGGATATTTGACCCTGAAGCGGACAGTTGCGACACACTCAACGGTGGTTTTGTTCGCAGAGACGTTGCCTCTTGTTTTTGGCAAATGGCACTTTTCCCCCATCTGTACTGAGATTTTGTGTCGTGCGGTCGTGCCGTTTTTTTTTTCGTAGTTTATTTTATTTCTACCATGTACAATCATTGTCTGTTGTTTTTTCTACGGAATCGTTTATTTTGGCAAAGATTCCCTCCCGTTTTCCCATAGCCTTTGGTCTTTTTTTCGAACGGATTTCAATTGGACATTTGCCGCCGTTCCTCCTACATTTCAGCTTATGAGGATTTCTCCCTCCCATTTTACCGGAGCGGGAGTATGGTTTTCCGGGACCTTTCGTCCAGAAACCTCTTAGGTTGCTTGCCACCCCCTTTTCTTCCTTGAAATATTCAGATTTACCTTAGTGTCCCTCCGTCCCTCACCACTTTTCTTAGCGATACCTGACGAGGGTTGTGTCGGAGCCCACTATTGCCTCCGCTTGTCGGCGAAATATTGGTCCGAGGAGACCTTAGACCCAGGGGAAGGTCCCACTTTCCGAGGCTGTTTTGTTTCCTGAATTGTCGTGGTTTCCTCTTATATTATTTTGCTTTTGTTTGATTTTTTTTCCTTTCTCATCTTCCCTCCGTCGAACGACGCCTCTTGATTGCTGAAGTGCAACACCTTTAATAGCAGAAGATGTTGTTCTTTCTGTAACACAGTGCTTCTGGGGTTTTTGAGTCTGGATAGGATTCTTTTTCCCCCTCAAATCAATGTGTTTTTGGAGTGCTCCACCTGAACATTTCTCCCCTCATCCTGAAGAGAGCTCAGTTGAAATTGTTTTGGACTCCCCGCTGAGGGGAAGTCCCCTGATTGTCAGCACTTGCCCTGCGTTTGCCACCTTTCCCCTTAGTCACCCAATCTCGATTACCCTTTTTTCTGCTGTGATTTTGACCCATTCGAGACTTGTCGTTGCTGCTTTCCTTCCTCCCCTTGCTCGACCAATTCCCCCCTCTTATTTTCCCCAACTTCTCCCATGCAGACGAGGTTGGTGATTTAGTGGCAGCCCTCTTTCTTTCGCATTGGCTCGATGGTTCTCTCATCCCTCTCTCTCTTTCCTCCTCCTCTGTTTTCTTCCCTTGCCTTTCGTCACAAGCCCTCAAATTAGCGCCACTTTTTCCCCCTCCTCCACTGATTTCTGGGTCACACCCAAGTCACGAAGAACCCCCCTTTTCTCTAGCTTTATCTCTGATCTACCATACATCCCCATGTTCTCCGTGTAGTGAAGGCCAAATGTTACTGAAGTTTTTCCGGCGAATTCAGACCTGTACCGATAGTCTTAACAGGCATCCTCCTTCCAGTGGAATCTATTGGTTTTCCTCCCCCTTTTTTTCAATGTGGCAAAGATCTCCCTTTCCCCAAACAATAGTAAACTTCGATTCAACTAAGCGTTCACTCAATTTTCCACTGTTTGCGCTTTTTTCCCCTCCTCTTGATCGTCCCGTACTTTAGCTCGTTTTCTTTTCTTGGGCAAGACAACTTTAAAGATAAATTCAAAACCTCCTATTACCTGTTCGCATATTTTTTTTTGTTCCAGAACCCGATTTTTCAGCCCTCCCTTCTGATCCAGCCTAATGATCGCGTGAATTCTTCTCCTTCCCCTCCTGTCAACGAACCCGCATTCACGCCCCTTCCCCTCTTCACTGATAGTGAATCAACTCCACTTTTATTTAAAGGGATAACATTTGAGTCGCTTATTCATCCACATCGGCGTTCCGCTCTTCCCTCCCTAAACCGTGTTCTCCCCTTGCAACCCCCCCCCTCCCTCGGACCCTTCGATCACTGTGAGTCTTCTCCCCCCTTTCTTTTTCAAACTGCCGGAATACCTAAATTCGTCAGGTTTTTCATTTTAGCCCCCCAGCGCCAGTGACGGTGCGAAGGCGTTACCATTTCCCTTCCCCTCTCCCCCCCCGCATTTTGTCCCACTGTTTCTGATCCCCTCCCTATCGATGAAGACATAAGTTTATTCGGCTTTCGGCGTCCCATTTCCAGTCATAAATTTCACGCCCCACGCATTTGTACACGCGTTTCTTTTCCGTTTTCCCCCAAATCCACGCTTCCGTACCACCAACGCCAGAATCTTCTTCCGTGGTTATCAAAGATTCCATGCGGCAGCCCGAAATACCCTCCGGTTCCTAAGAGATGCATATCATATTTTTTCCTCCCCCTTGTGGAATTCCCCCTTCCGACTTTGTTATCCTTCGACAGACCCCCCCCGTCGTGCTTCCTTCGTGAAAGAAGTCAGCGCTTCACACGAATCTCCTCCCTTGCCTTCCCCCCCCTTTCTCCCTGAGTACTAGCATGCCAGCGTTGTATAACGGCCCCACTCTCCTTTTTCCCTTTTCCTTACCGTTAAGGGTCTCGGTCCACCCCAAACCCCTTCATTGATGCGAAACCCCCAAAAATGTCCGAACTTCCGTCCATTTAACAATTGAGACGCCGGATTTCTGCTCTGCCCCGTTCCGACCCATTCTCCCTTCTCCTTAGCGTAAAACAACATCCCTGCTATGATCAACAATTTCACTCGCCCAACGTCCCTTTAAGAAAGACATCCAAGGAGTCGCGCATTTCCTACTGTTATACCCCTTCCCCCCTGAGCGTTATCATTAAGTGTTATCTTCCTAGCGTCTTATTTTTTTCCCTTCTTGGATGGATAGATTTCAAGCATAAAACTCCGGACGCGCATTCCACCTTACCCTTCCCAATTTCGAGCCCATCCCCCAATCCCAGCAAGTTCCTCTTTTCTTCTTTTCCTCTCCCCCCCTATCCGCAGACCTGTCCCAGTATTTTTTTTTTCTCTTCTTGATCGAGGCCCTCTTACTCGTACGTTTCCGCGCGCCGCGGACCATCACCCCTTCCTCCCTCTCCGTTTTATCCTTTTCCCCCGTCCAGCCCCTAACCCGAAGAAGAAGAAGCCCCCGCGAGTCCAGCGCTTTACTTTCCCCCCCAACTTCTTTACTTTCGCTGGGTTTGGTGGTTGTTCTTCTCCTGCTGCTCCCGCTTTTCCCCCTCTCTCCGATTTTCATCTACTTTTTAAGAGTATCTTCCCGCTTCCTCTTTTTTCCTCCAGATAGAATAAATCCTTTGGGGACGGTAAAGCGCCTGAGTCTCGCTTCCCCTTCTGCTTCGAGGTGCTTTCCGACTGTTAATTATTTTACAACGGCTACCCTACTCTCCCTTTTCTTTTTTCCCCTCCGGCTTGCTGAAACTGTTCTGATCCGGCGGGCGTCCTCTCTTTCGAGGATCGAACCCTTAAACGATGGGCCAACTTCCCTCCTTCCTCTTTTTTCTTCGCCCGAATCCCTTTCGTATTTGTAGTGTTCCCTTCCCTTTCTTTCCGTTCCGGCGGGAGAAATGTTTAGTTTCTTCTGTTTGGTTCTTTTTTAACAGAGAGCCAGGCCAGCCCATGTGACCACTCTCTGAAAGAAAGCTAGTCCCTTCACTATAGCGAAGTTATTATTTTGTTACCTCTCTTCCATGAGAGCCCCCTCCCCCTCTTTTCTCCGTCGTCAGTGCGTCTCTCCCCGTTTTTCTTCATGAAGCGATTCTGGTCTTTTTCAGGCTTGGTCGTCTTTCCTTCGTCCTTTGTCGCAGGGTCCGTCGGCCCCGTTGTGAATCCGCTTTCGATTAAATATGGTACCCCTGGTGTTGTTTTTTTCCTTCTTCTTGGTGGGGTGAATACCTTCCCTTTCACGTGATCTTTTACTCTTGAGAAAAGATTTGTTTTTAACGACGCGCGGCGGCCGTGTCTTTCATAGATCCTTTTTTACCTTTTCTTCTATTTGTTTCCCTATCTCCTCCCCCCTCCTTTTGTTATATGGGACCACGAAAGTTGTGGTCTTTGGACGGCACTTCTACTTGTCCTGAAGAAGCTTTTTACCCTGGCAAATTGGGGGCACTTCTCCCCCCAATCTGGCGGGTATTTGCGTTTCCACTTTCGGAGTTGCCTTTTTTTGTTCCTGTCCCTTGGGTAGAACAAAGGGTTTCTCCGGTACTTCTGGCGTTTTTTCTGAGGTTTATTGGAAAAGACTCTCCCCTCCTTCCATCGCAGGTGGGGGGGCGTCGACGGATGGAAGTCAAAAATTTGCCCCCTTTTCCGCGCCTGAAACTTTCTCCTCTCTCTGATTCAAAAACTTTTACTGTACTCGGGCCTGGCGATTCGGTCAATTAATTTCAGACCAATTTCCTTTCGGCTGGCTATGACCCACCGGTCCCCCTACCTTCCTATCAGTTCCAATTTTTGAGTTGTCCTCCCCCTCACAAAATGATGAGCGATCCGAATTGTTTTTCTTCGCCGATGACATGTTTTCTTGCGGCAGCCGTTTCCGTTCCCACTGCTATTTCCCCTCTTCTCACCAGCGTACCAGGAATTCGCTTTTCCGTCGGCGTGATTCCGTTCACCCTGAATCTCGTTACCTTTTCCGCCTCAATCGGTCCTTCAAGGGTTGCCTTTCCCGATTCCCCTCCTCTTCCCTATAGCGGAGGGCAGTTATTTCGACGCTTCTTGCGTGATTACACGAACATAGCCGACTATTGGTGAGCGGATTTGGACGAATGGAGTGGACTCTTTTTTTTCCCGTTCCCTTCCCCTTTACAGGGACTTTATCCACTGTCCATGAGAAATCAGTTTGAAGATCCGTCCAGCCCCCGTTGAAATTGTCCCTTCCCCTCTTTTAATTCCCTTTAGTTTACTTTTTTTCCACAGTGCCCCCCCCTTCTACCCCCCCCTTTTTGGGTTGTCTTCCCGGTTTCTCCGGAGATTATAGTTTTGCTCGGGCGTGATCCCTTTTTCCAAGAAAGATTGAGCATGTCTGCAGGTCAGTTTATTCCCTTTCATGCCCATGTACTTTTCAATACATTCTCTTTCTCTACATATCCTTGTCTTCCCCATTTAGGTTTGTTTGTGAGTTCTTAGTGGCTTACTGAACTGCTTCTTTATTCTCTTCTCGCTTCGAATTGCCCCCGAAGATCTCTTTCTTTTTCCCTGTTGAGATCTTTCCGTCCCCCCCTCGCATCCCCCTTCTCTCCACCTTTTTGAATTCCCCTTCCTTTCGAGCCTGCCACGAAGAACCAACTCGCTGCATTTTTCCAGATATGTCGCAATCCTTTCCTTTTATTCACGCCCCTGCACTTTTTTTTTCCCTGCCCCCCTCCATCACCTCCGTCCGCTACCCTCCATCCCTTTTTTCACAAATGGACGCGCGCCCCAAAACAAAAGCCTGGATTCTCTTGGGTTCCTGTTCCAACAGAGCTGTCTTTAAAACACACTGACCCCCCTTCTTTCCGAATTTTCCCACTAATTTCCCTCTGAAACCCCTTTTCCCCTTCTGCGCGCTCTTCAACTCCTGTTTGACTTCCTTTAGGTGTCCATCTCCACGTTGAGCCCTAAGTGACATCGTCAGAAACCCCCCCCCCTTTCCTCCTAGGAACTTTTTCCTTACATTTCACCTTCTTTGTCTTGCTGCGGGACACAATCGTCATTCAGCGTCGATACCCGCATATTCGCTCGCCGTCCCCCTTTCCTACTGTACCCCCAATCCCGATAATAGGCCCCCCAAGGTCGAGCAATTTCGCGTCTTTTCGTCCCCACGCCGACAGTAGGGCCATACTTTTCCCTCTTCTGATCCTAAAAGACTTTCGCTCCACAGTGTGCCCCCGAAAACCAGTTAGAACTAACGGACCCTTTTCCTTCCTTTTTTTTCGTGCTTTCGTTCATGTTGGAAAAATGCGTATACCTCGTGGGAACTGGTCCGGTGCTTATCAATCCCCATAAGTTCCGGTTTTTTTCTCCCTTCCCTCCATTTCCTTGACCCGGCTGAAGTAGGTCCCCTCTTCTTAAACTGTTTATGATTAATCCGCTCGCAGAACATAGTTCTTCGGCTGCCACTTGGCGTATCCATTCAGCGGACGCCCCCTTCCTTTCGATTCCACGCTGTCGGTCTGACCAACTCCCCCTCTTCCTTAGCAAAAGCCAGATGATGGTCCCAGTGTTCTCCCGATACAATGCCCGCGCCCTCCAATACACCTACGTTTTTGGCTTGCAAATTTTCCCCCCCTTCCTCTCCTTATTGGCGCCGCTGCCCCAGGGGAATTCCACCATTGCGCTCCTTTGCGACAAGAACCCCCTTTTTTTTTTTTCTTTCAATCTTTCGCGCCTCCTAGATTCTGTTCCACTTCTCCGCCAGCGCCGGAACTGGGTAGTCATTCAAAGCCCCTTCTTTTTTGTAACACACTTCCCATTTATGTACCTCCTTGCCAGGGACCGCATTTTAACCCCCCCTTCACTTCTGATGCGCCACCCCCACCAAATTGTCCTGCCCTTCTCTTCCGGAAATTTACGTGCTTTTCTATGGACCTTTTCCGACCATCCCTCGTCCCCTCCATACGCCGCGAAAACCATCCATCGCTTCATTCATCACCCTTCCTCTGAAGCACTGCCGACTTTACATGAACTACTTTCCCTCGTTAGATTTAATCTGACAACACACTTCCCCCCCCCCTCCCCGCTTTCGATCCTTTCCGCATTCCCCGATTTTCAGCGCTATTTTTCACAGGTTTTCGGCTGGATATGAGCCCTCCCCAAAAGAAGTGCCCCTTCCCGCCCGGAGCCCTCAGGTAGTAGCTAAAATCCTCCCTCCCCCATTTTGCTCCATGTTCCGACCATATTCCGCTGATCTACGTTTCTCGTTCTTTTTCTATTCACTCTCATCTCGGACCGTTGGATCCTGCCCTCCTCTAGAAGCGTGATATCCCTTTTACCCCCCTCTTGGAGTCCTGGGCCATGGCTCCTCCCTTAACTCCTTTGAAGAAGACATTTTCGACCCGCTACCAGCCTCTACCGTGTTGACCTCAAACGGATTTCGGGCTTCTCGGCGGCTCCGCTTTTCCTTCCTCCTCTCTTTCTTACCTAATACCCCAGTTTTTGTTTTTCTTTCTTTTCTATGAGCGGACCCTCCTTTTTTCTTCTAAGCAGAAAATTATCCGTGCGGTGAGCTGGAGATCTGGACATGGTCGTTGCTTCGAATTCTGGCTTCCAGTGCGTCCGCGAATTCTTTGTAACGCCCTCTTTCTCCTTGGCTTAATCTGCCATTTTCTCTTTCTCTCGGGCCTGTCTCTGGATCAAAACGTAACCCCGATGGAACGTCTATTCAGCGAAATTTTGAGAACATAAGACCCCCGTACCCTTCTTTTCCCTTTTTTTTTCGGGCTTGACTGCAGCGGTTTTTTGTGAATTCGAGTCTTTTTTTTTTCTTTTCCGCGACCAGCCGAACACTTTTCGCGCTGAAAGGATTTGAACATGCTGAAAGTGAGCGGAAAGGGCGATCTTCGGATACCCTTGAACTCTCCGACTTTTTTCTTTCCCTCTTCTTCTTATCTTGAAGGGGATGAATCCCCTCCCCTTTTTTTTGTTTTCGAGGCAGGCTTGCTTCCCTCCTTGAAGGTTCTGGGCGGCCGACGTCTCGACGGAAGGCTAATTGAAGGCCGGACTTGCGAGATTCCCTCTTCCCCTTTTTTGGTGGTCTGTTTGGTCTGACGCTTAAATGGAACATTTACGTGAGCCCCTCTTTTCCTTTTCCCCCTTCCCGCGGCTTAGTGGCGGAATGACGGGAGCATGGTCCGGTCTGTCGTCCCTTTCCCCCCTGAAGCTTATTCGGGACCTCCCCTCCACGTGTGTTTTGTTTTCCTTCCATGTTTTTGAATTCCCTGGCCCATTGGGGCAAGGCAACTGGAAGCGCTGTTTTTCTCTTTTTCTCTGCCGGTTTTCTTCTGGCCTTATTTTTAGCAAACTGGACCTTCCGTTTTTTTTTGTACCGTCTTGCCCGATACGACCGCGATTCCTCTGGTGGCGGGGTCAAGGAAATTTATCTGGAAACATTTCCCCTCATTTTTTCTTCCTAAATTATGCTCCCTGAACTCTTGTTCTTTTAGGGCCCGGCGTCTTCCTTTATTTCGCTTCGCAGACACAGTACTGCGGCTGCGATTGGTCCCTCGTCCCCATATGCACACATCGCGTCCGGAAGATATCCTCCCCCAAATGTTGACCCCCCAACCTTCGGAAGCGATTTAATCAGCTTTTGTTTTCTAGACACGTTTTAGGGAGGAGCGTGCCGTGCTTCCACCTGCCGACTGGTTTGAGGCTAATCAAGAACTTTTGATTTCCTACGGCGGCCGTTGTGTCACCGGTCTGATCCTTACCCCTGGCTTGGAATCTCCCCCACGTTTACGGCTTCGAGGCACAGCCTCTGATATGAGGCAGAGTAGCTGTACTTAGCTTTTTTCTTCCCCGAAAATAGCCCCCTTCCCCCTGTCGTGTCTTGTCCGGTCAGTGCGAATGGATGCGGATGTGGAGCGGACCCTTTCTATGCCCTCTTAACACAAGCCCCCCGAGCTCAACGTGGAGATTAAATTTCTTTTCCCCTGAAGGCTTTTCTCTTTTTTCGAAAACTCTTTGAACGTTTCTTGACACCCGCGAAGTATTTTGGTTGGAAGCCAGCTGCCCCCCTGACCCCCCTAAAACAATCTCTATCCCTTATTTGTTGATGCCCCTACCTACTCTTTTATCTGGATTTGGTGATGTAGTGCGCACTGGCCGCTTTCAATCACTACATTTCTGCGAGATCTAAAAGGCCAGCTCTTTTATTCTTCTTGTCTTGCCTACCGCTCATTCTTTTGAGCGAATGTTCATGTCACTCTTCTTTTTTTTAATAATAAGAAGTTGGTGTTGCTTTTCTTCTCCCCACCCCCAGCTCTTTGAGATCCCGAATCCTCACTAACACCCCTAATCCCCAACCTTAGCGACATGTCTCATACCTCCAAAGGGGTCCCGAATTTTTTTTTTGTTCGGCAGGAATTTTTCCCTCCCCGGCCTCCTACCCTAATGCCGCCTCCCCCCCCCTCTGTTCCCCTTTCATGCCTTCCCCCCCCAAAAAGTTCGGCCTGGAATCTTGGTTTCTCCCTTTTCACTGTGGCAAATTATTGCCTTTACACCTTAGTTAACCCCTTTAGCGTGGCGACTTCCCAGAGTTAACCATCCCCCCCACATCAACTGGTCCGCTACTTCCTATTTCCAATTTCTTGTGTACCTCCACGTTTTGTGATCTCTGTCTATTTCCGCGGGAAGCGCATCGTCCCTTTTCCATTAACTACTCCATCAAATGGCCCATCGTCACATCCCCGTACTTATTTCTTTTTGTTTTCCAACTCGCAATCGTCCCTCTCCCGCCCCCGATATCGCATCTAGCCTCGTGTTAACCTTCACCCCCTCCGAGTATCCCGATAATATGCCCCCCCCCTTTAATTCCGCGTGTTGCCAAGCCCTCCCCCGCCTTCCCCTGGTCGCTATTTTCCTTTGCCCCATCGGCGTCAGCTTTCGCCGTTGCCACTTTCTTCCCCTCCCAAACAGTGTCCTCTGGCTCTCCCACCCTTATTCGGATCTTGTTGAGGGTTTCCTTTTTGAAAAAAACTTTTCCATCCTCCGGGGGAAACTGGTCATTTTCCTTCTCGCATCCCCCCTTCCCTCCTTTTCAGTACGGTTTTCTGCTAACTTGCCACCCCCTCCTCCTTCCTTCCCGGTTCCCTTTTCGCGCCTGGAAGACCTTAAAGTTTTTTCCCTTTTTTCACACCCAGATAACATTTCTCCCCTTCCAGCCACTGTCCCCCCTTGCTTCGGATCGTTTTCCCCAAAACCCCTTGCTCCGTCTCAGTTTGGTTCACCTTGGTTCCTCTTCCCCCTTAAGTAGCCAAGGAATCATCACCTTTGCCGCGTTGTTTCTACGCAAATTACACGATTTTCCGTGCCCCCTTTTTCCCCGGTGAAATTGGCCTTTAAACGAGGTCTTCTTCCTTGCGTCCCCCTCCCCCCTGTTAGTGATTAAAGCTTTTTAAGGGTTTTCTCCCCCGTTGTCTGTTTCCCCGTCGCACGGATGTCCCCCTCATTCCCGTCCCCTTTCCTCTGTTTTTTCCTGCTATACCCCAAGACGAGCTTGTGCTCAACCCAGTCCAGGTACGGGTTTTCCCCCCCCCACTCATTCGGATGCTCAACCCCCACCCCCCATGTGCTTAAATCGCTCCTCCTTTTTTCAAACGTGAGCTCCCGTCCCCCCCCTTTGACGTCTGAGCCCCCCTGCCCCCCCTTTCTCTCGCGCCCCTCCCACGAGAACACCATTCTTTCATTTCCTCACCCTTTCACTCGCCCCGCTTGAAATTGTTGTACTGCTGGGGCCCACGATGTTACCCTGACAAACTATCTCCACCTAGAGTCAGCAGTTCGGCTTTTTTCATTGGGAATTTTGGCCGTTCCCAAGACCATCCCTCCTTCTCTAACTTAATTAACCCACCTGCATGACCCCCCAGCTCATTTTTGCAGAATAATTCTTCCGACGAAACTTTTCTTGGAAATCGTTTTTCTATACCCTGCTAGATCCGATCGAGAATTTTAAGCTCGCCGGAAATCCCCCTTCCCTTTTATCCGTTTCAAATAATTCGGGAGTTCCGCATCTTCCCCTTCGCCTCCTCCTACGCCCTTTCTTATAATAAAGAGCCTTTAATCCCCTTCTTTCATTTCTGGCTTCTCCGGGGCGTCCCTCTCCTGATCTCTTTTTCTATCTTCCTTTTTCTTGTCTTTCTGAGATCTCGAGGCCACGCTTCCCCTCGGCGTATAAAAGTGGGTCCCCTTCCCTTTTCGTTACTGCCTTTCGGACTGCTCGAATCGTTTTCTTTTCCTTTTTTCGAATTATTTGCCCCGAGCGTGGATTTCCCGTCCCCTTCTTACCCCCTCGCTAGAGCCAGCGGGGAGCGAGAGGCTCGAAACGTCCCTTTTTTCACTCGAACCTT
>Ga0179593_1363848_pt1 | contig 13346 bp, 12 predicted proteins | sample CZODoug2_1_08_16_FD_185931 | JGI IMG/M metagenome (GOLD analysis project Ga0179593, IMG submission 185931) | Vadose zone soil fungal communities from Angelo Coast Range Reserve, California, USA - CZODoug2_1_08_16fungal (PacBio error correction) | ecosystem: Environmental > Terrestrial > Soil >... | reverse complement strand
CACCTACTCCCTCTTTCCTCAATCCTTGTAACATCGAACATTTCCCTTAACCGTTCCTCTCATTGAGGTGTCTAATTTCCAAAGCTCCGTGAGGATCACGAAACCCCCTTCGCGTTGTCGGCCGGATCTTTTTTTTTTTTTTTTTGCCCAACTCTTTCCAACACCCTTCTTTTCTTTCTCCCTAGTTCGTCAGAATTCCCATCCCTCCACCCCCGCCGCTGTCCTCCACTTAACCCACTGTTGCACTGGTCCTCTAGTTCCATGCAAGGTGGGCACAATCCTTTTTTCACGGTATCCTCTCTCCTTCGTTTCTGCCTCTCCATGGTAAAGACATTCGTGCCTTCTTTTTCTTCGATTCCCGCCCGTTATATCAGCCAGTTTGGATTTCTGGCGTCCAGACTGACCCGTCTATCGTGTGGATCCCGCTTCCCCTCGACGGTCGTCACCTTTATTCTTATTCGGTTCATCTCTTGGCTCTTTCGATGCAAAATCTTGGCGCCTCTGCCAATCCCCTGCAAGCAGCTGTCTTAACCTTCAAGACTCCTCCGCGACGATTCTTCCCCCTTGTGTTTGCTTTCCCCTTAACCTAGTTTTTTTTTCCGTTTCCTTCTTCCCTTCCTACGACGTTTGAATCGCTTGCAGTCCCATGGCCGCGTCCAAAGTGGATTTCCTCTTGCTTCAATTTTCCTTCCTCTGAGATCCTCCCCCCCCACAGACCGTTAGTTCTTTTTCGCCCCCCTTAAGGCCTCCGGATCTCGGATGTGCCTGTCCCCGCTCCACTTCGATTTCCTCGAGATCCTCGTTCATATCGTGACTTCGCTTCCCCCCCATTTGCCCCTGGCGCTGGAGCGACCGGGTTCCCCCCGCATTAGTCCGTGGCCTGGTAAAAATCCCCTTAAATTCAAGAGGGTGATAACAAGTTCCACTGCCGCGCATCTTTCCCCTTTAAGCGCTTCGATTTGAATACTCCCGCAGAGAACTCCCTGTAACGGCTTCCGCATCATTGCGCTGACTCCAGATTTCGTTCTCGCTGTTTGCCTTTAATGTCGGTGTTTTAACCACAGCCCTCCTCTTCCTCTGGCTCCCCTCTCGGTGATAGCTACCACTTCTCTAGAGGGTTAGCCTCCCCCCCCAATTTTGAAGTGCTCGTGGATTGAGATTCCCCCACTTTACGGCTTTGCCCCCTTTCCAATCCCCTCATGTGGGTAACATGATCCGGGTTAGGCTGCTAAGATCATGTCATTTCATGTCGCGCTGCATTCCCTCTCAGCATTTTTCTTAAGCTCGATTCCTTCCCTCTGTCCGAGATTCATTTTTTCTCCTTTCTTGTCCCAACTCTTTTGGTTCCCCTGAATCGACGTCGCCGAACATGGCAGCTTTTCTTCATTTATTTCCAACCTAAGCTAGTTGGGGAAGGTCCTCCCTCTGACCATAGTTAATTCTCTTTTTTTTTCGATCCCCCTAGAGGAAAGGCCTCAGTTATCCGTATGTCTTTTCTTGCGAATGATCCTCTTCCAGGGTCTTGTCTGTGGTTTTAATACCGTTGTCCCGTTCCTTTTCCTTAGGCACACCTTCTCGGTTCTGTGGTCAGTGATAATCCTTCCCATAATACTCGTCTACCCTTTTTTTCTTCACCAAACTTCTAAGAGCACCCCTCGGATTCTATCATTACCTTCATTAGGTTTCTCTTCATGCCTGGCATGAATCTTTGTGACCCCTTTCGATCGAAGATGCAGTTCTTTTTTTATAGTAGCAGGACTCTTTTCATCCACCCTACGGTTCATACGTTGACGTTGCGGCCAGCTCATAGACGATTTTCCGAATTCCGGCTCCGTGATATGGTCCCAGTATTTTTTTCTTCTCACCATTTTCTCTCCTTGGACCTGAGCTGCACGAGACTGTTTTTTGCACTCGCTTTTTTTCCTGAGGACTTCGAGCTGCTCCTGTCCCCCCTTGGAGGGTGTTACTAGAATAGGGTCCTTTAAAAACGGCATGGCCCCCCCCTTTTTTTTCCCTTCCGGGGCCTTCCCTGTTGACCCCTATCCGTAGCCCCTCCCCTAGTTTTTCTTAGCTTGCTACACCTCGCTTCTTGACGGACATCGGGCCCCTCAAGGGGCGGTCCGAAAACACAGCTTGGACGGGGCCTACTTGTCTTCTCCCCCTTCTGGTTATTAGTCTCCTTCTGGTAGAGATTTGGCGGGTCTCTCCTGTGGTCTTCTGGCCTGCCGGGCGGTTGCTGCGTCGCGCTGGGCATGGACTTTTGTTGCAACAGCGCTACCCTCACGACTCCTGGTCGTCCCGTCCCCCACGGCAGAGTTCTTTTCCCTAGGTAACCCTTTCTCTGCCATCCTTCGCGCTACGACGCGGGTCATCGCGGCGCGGTGATTTTCCCCCGCGATCCGAAAACATAGGCTTCTCTTTCGAATAGATGGGCATCCTTTTTTTCGAGACTGGCGGCTCCTACCTCCTTCATACTTATGATCTGCGGCGTCATCTTGTAGTGGCCTGAGAGGTTATCCGCCTGAGACCCCGACGCTGTTCGCTGTTTTTTTACGTCAACCTCTATGTTGCGGCGTCCTTGCACTTTGAAATCGTCGGAGCGGTTCTTTCCTGCTCACGAGAGGGTCTTCCTCCTGGTTAATAAGCCTAAGTCTTGGAGATTCGCTATCCGTGCGCCGGTCCACGGCCGCCGTTCTGATGCTAACGGGGCCCCGTCAGACGGCTGATCGGGTCGTCGCGTCGCGGCTTTCCCCTTTCCTTAAAGAGCCCTGCGCATCATTCCCTCCGCCCCTCTGCTGACGCCGCAGATCCCTTCAGCCGATTGAGCAAGCGTTTGTAGAATTCCCCGATTGCCCAGGTCTTTTTTCGCCCCTCCTCCGGCAGATTTTTTCCTTCTCGCGGTTGTTGTCAAACGTTTTGCCGCCGCCTCGCCCCTCTCGGTTTCGCTTGAATCGCCCGATTTCCTTTTATGACGGTTGATTCCGATTACCTTATCCCGCCCAGCGTTCCCTCTTCATTGGTGGTCCGGTCCAAAGGAACATTGCACCCCCTCAAGGCCGTCCGTTTCCCCTCCGCCCGGTAGGTTGCTTCTGCCCCACCCCTGCCGAGCGCTCAGGTCGTGCGCTCCCCTTTTGAAGATTTCCCTACGAAGGTTCGGCCCGGTGCCTTAGCTTGAGATCCCCCGCACCGTCCTATTGTACGTCAACCTCTCTTTTTTTTTTCTGCCCCGACGCGCCTTTCATTTTTTTAGGTATGCCCGCTCCCCCCTCTGGGTCCGACCCCTTTCCAGCCCTACTGTACCGGCGAAGAGGCTAGAAACTCCAATGTCGATTTTTCTCGACAGAGCAGTCTCGACCCGCTCGTGCCTCCCTCTCTTTCGTTGCTTCTTTTCCCTCAGTAAATTGTTTCTCTTTCAATGGTTTCGCCTTTTTCCCTGCCAACCGCACTTATAAGTTGCGAATCATTTTGTTACAAACGTCGCTGGTCTGCGGCCTGGTTTCCTCCCGACTTCCAAAAGATCTGACCGTGCTTCGGTGCTGCCCCCCCTATTTCTGCCCCTTTACGGACCCGAGCCTGCCACCTTCCTCTCATAACGCACTATAGGGCAGAGGTAATTTTCCACCGCGATATATGATGTGTCTTCCTTTATTCGCCTGGGGTGATTCTTCTCCGCCTTTTACCCTTCTCTGGCGGCGATTTAGGCGATATCCGTTTTTTGCTTAAAACATCCTCTCACGAGTGCGTATCTTTCAAACATGCAACGTCAACACTTCTCACTCGTGTTATCCCCCTCCCGCTAGCCACATTCCATGTTCATAATTTCGTCCTTCCACTTATGCTGCCATCCTGAGTTTGGCCCTGTTCCCTTGTTTTATTTGATTCCGACTCCCATTTGATCCGGCCGTCTTCTCCACTTCCCCCATTCGTCCCTCTCTGCTGAGTCTTGTTGCTCATCCTTCTGTCTGTCCCCCTGCTGGTCTGTTCTTCGACGCCCTGCGTCACACGATTGGTTATATGCTCCACCTTCATTCGAGAAGTTCCTTCGTGCCGTCCACATCGGAATGATCTGTTAATGACATGGTTCATGTCATGTCCGTTATGTGTCTTTCAACCCCCTTCTTCCGTGCAAATTAGTTCTTGTTGTCAGGACCCCCCCCCTCCTTCCTTCCCTTGCTTCCTTCCCACACGCGCACTCATTTTTCTTTCTTCCCCCCCCGATAGTAATTCCGTATAGCTCACCGCCTCTAGCCTGATATTTTGAATAGGATCGAGTCCGTTTTCCCCCCTCCTTCCCCGTTCTTCCTCATCTCTCATCTCTTTTTCTCCCCAAGATTAGGAAGGAGTCCCCATGAGTCTTTCCCTATGCCCCCAATTTAGCGGCTTACCCATGGATTTTTTAACTTTCGCGCGATTCCCTTCCCAATCGTTTTTCGTTCAACACTTGTATGTAACGTTTACACCGGGTCCCTTGTCCAACCTAGGTATGTCTGGCTCCTTCCTTTTCTTCGGGTTTCCTATATATGAATTGTCGATAGAGCTGTCTCGTGTTGACCATATTCTTTTTCTCACGATTGAGTATGAGGTTCTCCCCCCTCTCTAGTTCTTTTTACCTGCCTAGCAGACAGGAAGACCTTTTACTCCCAGCCCTCTCTCCATCTCACGATTTGTTGTTTACTTGTCGGCGGATCATGGATGGGCCCCCATTCTCTTCTTTTTTCCCTTCGTTAGCTTTTCATGGACCCTGGCTCTTTTTAAGGGAAGCTACGCGTACCCTCTTTCCCCCTCTCTTCGACGTTGGCGTATGATTCTTTTTCTAGTTATAAAACTATGCTTTGTTTGTAAAAATTTTTTTTTCCAGAGGTCCCCAAGATTTACTGTGTTTCTCTTGAAAAGATCTTGCTCTTCTCCTTTTTTCCGCAAGAGCCCACGTTGGGTCACTCTTGATGCTTCTTCCCTTCTCTCGCCTTCGATACCTCTGGTTGACGAAGCAGTTCTAAATGATGCTATACTCTTGCCGTTTTTCCCTCAAAAGAACACTTCACTTTTTCTTTATTACCCAATCACCGGCGAGCGCTTACAGGTAGGAAGTGGAGGGGCGAATTGCTGGCCTCCGTTTTAAACCAGGGCCACTTAGTTGGTTGGTTTCTTTTTCTTTTGTGAGTGTTCATTTTTTTCTCCCTTTTGGCTATTTCCTCACCTATTTCGCTCTATAGGCGCGGTGTATAACGATTTCCGCATTGCCGCAGAACCCTACCCCCTTCGACCTGTTTCTCTTCCCCTAGGTAATTTTTTTTTCTCGCTTCTTTCTATATCATAGGAACTTTTTGAGGACTTGAGCGTTTTGTTTCCCTTTTCGACAAGAGTCTTCATCTCATAACTTTTGTTTTTTTTTGCTTTGAGATAATCAGATTTATCACTCGTGCCGCAGTCATCCCCCCCCTAATATGCGTAATCGCAAAAGTTTCTTCCTCCCTCGGAGCTCCAGCTCTCCCCAAACCTATTTTTCCCGCGACCGTTTATTGGGGGGACGGAATTCTTTTCGGAAGTCCAACTCTCTTGCTACCCCCCTTCGCCTTATCGCTGAGGCCTTTTTTTTCTTCCTAATCATCCGCCCTCTTCCCCCCTAGTTCCACAAGTCCCCAACCCCTCCCCCTTTGCCTTTCTTCCTGAGTTCAGACAAGGGCGGGCCCAGCCCTCCTGGCTATCTATCCTGCTCCATTCCTCCTTTCCTCAGTCTTTCTTTTTCTTAAGATGGCCCCCCCTCCTGTTTGTCTTTGATCATCTTCTTCTTTAACCGACAATGATATAGATTCAGTTTGGGGGCCACGCCGCCTTCAAGAGTTAGGTCCAAACTGCTAGTCTGTAGCCGGGGCCTTTCTCTCCGTTTTTCTGAGTCCACCCCTTCTCTTTGTCTTTACAAAAGGTTCAAGAAGAGGGAATATCCTGAAGCACTTCCCCCCTACTGTTCTTCCTTCTTTCTTCCATCAAGGTTGTAGAGTCTGCTTAAATTACCAGAGTGCTTCGCCACTAGACTCCCTCCGTTTATGATCCTTCCGGACTCGAACGACCCTCCTTTGGAGATGGATAGCGTGCCCTTTATAATTCAGTGCTATCCCCTCCAACCAACTCTCGTTTTTTTCTCCCCGTGAGCCTCCGCTTTTAATGATATTCTCTGCTAATTCGCTGCTAGCTATCGCCTTCCTTTCCCGCGCGCGCCACAGGCGATTGGCCAGACCTTTCTTCCCTTTGTCTTGGTTTTGACCCGCCGTTGCCATCCCACCCCCTTTTTGAAACGATCACCAGTTGAACCTTCCCAGTTTCTTTCCTTTATACCCCAGGTAATATTAGGCTTACATCCCCCTCCTCAGTACCTCCTTTTTTCATTCCCCTTAATTCGCCTTTTGAGAGATTTTTTTTCTTCTTGTAATTTCGTTTGCCCCCTAAGAATCGTCTATTGGCTCCCCTCCTCCTTTTGATGTCTTGCTATACCGGACGTATTCGTCAAGCCGAAATTACGTTGTCCCCGTATCCTTTTCCATTCCCTGTCTTCTTTGTCTCCTTACTCAAAAGGGCATCTCGTTAACCCTGCGCCGGTTCATGACCTTTCACCATGTTCAGCGGAAGCATCTCTTTTCTAGCTTCTCATGCGCGACTTCCTCTTCGTAAGGTTCGCTATGACCACTGGCCTGAATCTTCTCGACGAAAAGCCACTCTAGTTCCTCCCCCCTAATTTTTCCCCCCGACGTTTTGGGACTCTTTTTCCTTTTCTCTCGTTCTGAACCTTTCGTTCTGTGAAAAATCGACAGTTTCCAGGGACATGACGTCTGTTCCTTTGCTCCCTGAGAAAGAGTGAATGTGCTGGACTGTCGGCACCTCTTTTCCATTGAGTTTGTTTTCTTCCCCCCTCTGTCTCCTCGTTTTTTCAATATGGCTTGGTAACTGCCCAGTAATCCTATCATTTCCTCCCCCAGAATTTCCCCCCGTCAGAATACCCCCCTCCTTTTGTTGGTTTTTTTCGAGCCTTGTCTATACTGAAGAAGCGTCGCGCCGGTTCTACTTTTGTCGTCATGCCTAGTGTTTCCTAATCCCAGGGTTCCTTTCTCTTTCGGAAGATTGCATATATTTTACGCTCTGTCTTTCCGTCTACCAGGACGCAAGCCCGAGCGTTTTCCTACCCTCTCACTTTATAATTTCCAGTTTTGTCCTGCGAGCATTTGTAAAGTTCTCGCGTTTCAGCACCTTTCGCATTTGGAAAGTTTTTCCCTTAGGCTTCGAGATGATTTCTTCCGGCCGCAGTTTTGCTCTTTCTAGGATCGTCCCCCAAAACGTGATATGTTCACTTTGTGAGTAAAATACGGCCCCCCCTTTACAGTCGACACTTTTTGCCTCGCCTCTTCCATCCCATTAGACTTGACGGAAATAGGCACCTCCCGGGTCTTTTCAAGGACGTATACGTCTTTTCCCTCCTTCGTCGTCTTTCTTCATTTTGTTCCACCCAACCACCCTTTTTTTTTTTTTTTTTCATCCCCGAATATTTCTTTTTCCCTTAGAAATTTTGCTGGCTGCTCTTCTTTCTCCTCTTTTTTGCGCGCGTCCTTCCGTTTCTCGCTGCGTCAGAGTGTTCGGATGGACATGTAGTACCCGGGCTCCCAAAACTTTCCCCCCCTCTATCTGCACCTCCTACGATGAACGCTTTTTTCCACCGTCGCCTCAAACTTTATCGTCCCCCTTCCCTTTAAGAGACCTAAAAGTTCGCCAGAGCGGTAAGCGTGAGACCCTTCGGCCACGCTAGCCCCTCGGCCTTTAGTGGTTCATTCGGACTGTTTCCTCCGTTGTACGATACGCTGCCTCAGACCAGGTCGCTGTTTCTCCTGTGCCTTTTTTCTGATTCATAATAATCTGTCTATGACTGCCGGCCCTTCTCCCCGAAAGAGAGTATCACCCGCTAAGGTCTCAGTAAAACGATTTCTCTGTGGCTGCGTACTCCTTTCCCGAGAGAGAGTAATTTTTCATCATTCCCCGGTTCTTTCCTTTCTTCACTCTCCTTTCCTTTTTTGTTTATATATTAAAGATATTGTAAACCGGGGCCGGTCCCTCCTCGGATTGATCACTGGTAAGACAGTACGCACCGCTATCGGTTTTCAAGGCGCGCTTCTCGCTAGGGTCTGATCTCATGACTCAGACCTCCCTCCCAACTTAATGATTTACTCCTCTCTTCCCCCCCTGACCCCCTTTCGTTCCGCCAGATTCGGTTCATCGTTCTCCCCCGGCCACCTCATTCGGCGCCTCCCTCTTTCCCCGATTTCGATATCCGGTTGCAGTACGCGAGTAGCCTTTTTTCAGCTCAGCTTGCGCTTTTATCAGATGACTATCCGTCAGGTTGCCCCTGTTGGCGTTGCCATAGTGGCTCTGACGCGTTTATTCCGGCACGTCCTTCATTGACCGCCCCCCCCCATTCCCTTAATGCCCAGCTTCCCTACCGAGCCTCCCCCTTAGGGCCTCTCCCGCAACCAGGACTCCAAGCGAGCGCCTTTGCGAGACTTAATTCGGACTCCTGACCTGACTCCGGGGCTCTCTCTCTCTGTGGTTTGTGTAACCGCCCGGTTGTTTTCCCTTCCAATGTATCTTTTTGCGATGCGACGCTCGATTCTTTTCCCCCGGGGTAAGGTTTTTTATTCCCGATTGGGCCGACCCCTTGGACCTCTTCCGTTAATAGGCGAGCAAACCCATCCAGTGCGCTGTCCCTCCTCCATTCAGTCAGCTCGTTTTTTCTCGCGACCCCCCACGCTAGCCCTCCCCTACCTGGCGCTTTTTCTTCGTCCGGCTTCCCTTTCCAGAGAAAAAGGATCCACCCCGGCCTGGTTCGCAACGCTCCTTCTGGCTAACTCCCTTCCAAAAGAGCCCTTCCCTTCGGTTTTCTGACCAATCGACCTGTACTCGACGTAGCCTTCCCTTCATCTACTCTTCGCCCTACCGGCGGGCATTGCTCCCCCCGTATTTCCCCTGCTCACGCTCTCTTCTGGAGAGAGAGTTTGCGATCTCTGTTCCCCCTTCTCTTCCTGGTAACCGATATGGGAGATTCCTTTTTATATCCTGCGTTTTCGGTCTATATTTCCCCCTTGAAGTTCACCCCCTGGACTCGTTTTCTACATTCCCAGTCAATTGCCCCTATTTTGATTACGCCTTTTTAGCGCACCCCCCCCTCTTTCTTTTTGCGAGTCTCCACCAAGAGATCGGCAACCTGCCCGGCCTTGCCGATTTGTCTGTTTCCCGCAAAGCCCCCTTCCCTCTCTCGTAAGATGCTCGTCCCTGCACTAGTCCCTCCGAATATGAGGATTTTGACCTTTGAGATACGTCGGTTCTTCCCGATTGAAGCGTTTAGTCCCTTTCTCCGTCGATTCCCTCTCCCCACTATTGGGCCCCCGACATTCTGCGATGCACTCCGCTGCTGCTTACCTCTGATTTTTTCAATGATAGAGTGATTCCCAGCGGAAATGGTTCCTTTTCTTTTTCTATTCGATACGTGTCAACCCGGACCTTATGTGAGGGTCTTCTGAGGACCCCCCCGCTGATTTTTTTTTACTCCTTTTCGCAATCGTGCAAGGTGCTTCTGCCCCCCCGTCAGTACTGCCCCGTGGTCCTCCCCCGTTCGAGTATTTACCCCTCTTCCTCTCATTTTCTTCTTCTTTTTGGAAACCGCATTCCGGTCTTTTTGAACATCGCGGCACTCTCTTTGATCGCCAGCTCGTTTTATGAAGGACCCTTTACTTTTCCTCTGGCGGTTCGATGCAATCCGACGCGTTACCTGGTTCAATAATTTTTGCGCGATTCCCAGGACTGTGAACTTTTTGGTGTATCCTTTTTAAAAAGGAGTTGACACATTCTTTTTTTATAACTGGTCCTTGTGGCCACCGTCGGTCTTTCCCTAGATGTTTTTTTGCTTGTCCGATCTTCCCTCCGCTCTTCATATGGAGTGTCCGGCCATTAGCAAGTGGCCCCCTTACGGATGCTATACGACAAGATATGGTTTTTTTCCTTTGCTTCCTCCTTGATCCTTTATTCACTCGCACAGGAGTTTCGGTCGGCGGATGATGCCCCTTCGCTTCACAAGTCGTTTTTCTGTACCTTGAAATTGGATTTACTTTCCTTATCGCTACACCCCCTCGTCTCGAGGAGGAGGACTGTCAAGGATACTTGCTTTCCTTTATGTCCTATTTCTCCCCAGCCGTCTTTTCTCACTTGAGCCCTGCGTGCCTTTGCTCCTGATCCGTGGACCTCATCGTTTCGCGGAGTGTACCGATTGATCTTTCTCATTCATACGAGCCGTGGTCGGCTCCCTCCTCCGAATCCCATCCCCCTTTTGCCTTCATTCCCCCTGCCCTTTTTCGCTTCTTTGTATGTAGACGCAATCATTTTCGTTCTGAACCCAGGAGAAACCACCCTTTCTGGACCGCGGGAGAACGAGTTCCTTTTTGTTCCGTTTTTTTTGCCTCTTTTTGTTGTTTTTTCTCCCGAGTGCCCGCATCGATGAAGTGAGGTTCCTTCGATTGTGAGAGCTGGCCGCCTCTATCGGCCCTACCCAATGCGCTGGTCGGATCCCATCGGTCCAGCTTGTCTTTCTCTTACTCTGCCCGAGGACCTCTCTTACGTTCTTCGATTTCTTGCTTTGCTTTCGGTACGAGTTTTCGACCGTTTCTCTCGTCTTTTCGTTGGTTTTCGAACCTCTTTGCTTCGACCTCGGCCGCAGCCCCCCCTTAACCCTACCTCGCGTCCTCGCTGACTTTATCCAGCGCGCCCCCACCGCTTTCCGTTTGATCTTTTTTTCCTCTTTTTCCTTGGCGGATTCTTGCTGGCAAGGGGAGCTCCAATACTATGTCACTCGATGCGGCCCTCCTTTGATCCTATCCGCCCCGCCCGCCCACCAGCCCTTTTTCACAAAAGCCCTTTCCTTTGCTGGTTTTTTTTTTTCCCCAGTTTTTGGGCCCCCTTCCTTCCTGTACGGATATCTTATGGTGTAGGCTGCCTCGCAGTCCAGCAGTCCCCTTTTTGGGATGGGCTTGCTCTCATTGTGGCTTTCCTCCTCCGTCTTCCTCCCGTTTAAGTCGAGCGATCAAGCTGTTGGTTACGACGCCGAGTCGGGCCCCAGCCTTCGGCAATGCGGGCTAAGAGTGTTTTTTTCTGACAACCCCGTATTTTTTTCTGCCCAATCCCTGAAAGCGCGGACTAGACGACGCCCCCTACATTCCTCCGGTCCTTCTCCTCTTCCTTTAGGATTTTTTTGTCTTCGCTTTCTTTTTTCCCCCAGTTTAGCCGAGACGCTATTTTGAATTTTTGAAGTCTCCGTCGACCGACCGAGACCCCTTCCTGTCGATGTATTTTGAACTGTTCCTTCCAGTTGTTGCTTCCCACCGAACTTTATTTCGCTTGCACAGGAAGTTTTTTTTCTCTCTTTTCCTCTTGATCTTTTCCCCCCCCTCCTTTGATTTCCTTTCTGAGTCCTGCTCGGATCTTCCCTTCCTATCGGACCTCCTCTCTTTTCCCATTGCCCCAGGCGATGGCGAACTTCGGGTTTTATGGTCCTTTGGACAAGCCGTTGCCATCAGTTGCCCACCATGCACCCGTTTGACCCTTTTCCGTATGCCGCGACCGTAGGGGGGTTTGCCTCCGCGCGCGACGATGTTTTCGTCTTTTTCCCCCCTTTCCTTTTTATTTGCGGATTACCAGAGGCTTGTCTCGCTGATGCAGACCGGGTCTTAGCCGACTCGGATCCTTCTTCTCCCCCTCCTCGGCGAGCTTCTTGGCGACACCCTTTTTCCGATTTCTTTCCAGAAGTCCCCTTGAATGTTTTCCTCTCCTAATAAATCAGTTTTCTTGCTCCAGTGCCCCCTCACATAAGGTTGTTCCTCATTGTGCACTGAGTTCATTTATGCCATGAACAATGTCGTTCTAGATTCCTCGCTTGTCCTCGCCGCTGACGCGCAGTTTTTCCTTTTCATGTAGTTCCCCATCTTGAGTCCAACATGAGACGTAGACGACAGAACAAAGTCTTCAACATTCCCTCTTTTCTTCCCCACTGCCTAGCCGTTTTGTGTGCAGGATTCTCTCCCCTTCCTCGATAAACTCCTTTTCTTTCCTATAAATGACCTCAGGGGATAGATTAAATCTTTGATTTTTCCCGCAATGAGGCCGATTCCGGGTTCTTTCGTTATCCCCCCTTTCACGTCCTCTTTCCCATTTGAGGGCATGTTGAGGAAAACCGATAGCGCCTTCGTGACTGATTTGTACTACCTTTCCTCCCAGTCCTCCCTTGAGCCTCAGTAAGAGAGAATTCCCCTTGTGCCCGATAAGATCACCAGCTAGTCCTTTTCGCCAGGACCCTCTCTAAATCCTTTGGATGTGCTACAGGTGTACGTCCCCGCTGTAGTGCGTGACCATATTATCCTATGATGTTGACGTTTGTGTCAGTGGATTCTTTTGTCTTCCCACGACTGCATCTTTATATTTTTAGTTCTTGACGACACGTTCCCTTTGGACGTTTCAGACCCTTCGGCGTCTTTTTTGTCTTCTTTTGATCCTTTTTTGTGGAAAACTGTCCATGGAGAGTGGCCGGACTTTATCAGCCCCGGTCCTAGCGGCGCACGAGCTTTTGCTCTTTCCTTTAGAGTTTCCTTTTGCATCTCTTGTTCTTAGGGGGTCATGTCTGATTTTTCTTTCAAAAACTGCGATTCACGGGGGACCCTCGGGGGCGGCACGTTCCCCGATCCACGATTCTCTTTCCCTCACACATTCCTAATTTGGTTTTTTTAGGGACTCCCCTGGCGAGTTGGCTGTCCATTCGGTCCCCTTCTTTAGTTCGTGCCTTTTTTCTTATCATCGCCTGCTTGCGGCTCGGCGTGCTCTCGTTCTTGGGGACTCGCTTGCGTCGCTCTTTTGCCGGAATGATTGGCGGTTGGCCTTCTGAAGGGTCCCCCCTAAATCGCGGCTCGCGAATCACTTCACGTCCCCCCCCCGAGTCTTCCAGTTCTCTTCTTTACGTCTTTAGTGTCATCCCTGAAGAATTTTCTAGCAAGTCGCGGCGCGTGCCCGACCTGAATCTTCTCGCCCCCGTCCTTTGGACTTGATTCAATACTGTGACTTTTCCCTCTTGTCTCGACCGGCGTTTCCCCCCTGGCGCTCTTTCCATCACGGCTTCATGATTGCTGAGTAACCATGCTTTGCCGGCGGCCTTTTCTCGGCTTGACTTCCTTTCTTTCCGCGCCTCCTCCCTTTCTTGGGACGAATGACTCGTTTTCGCTTGCCTTACCCCCTGCTTATCGCGCTTCTTGGCCTTGTCCTTGTGCTGCATG
>Ga0179593_1660560_pt1 | contig 13347 bp, 18 predicted proteins | sample CZODoug2_1_08_16_FD_185931 | JGI IMG/M metagenome (GOLD analysis project Ga0179593, IMG submission 185931) | Vadose zone soil fungal communities from Angelo Coast Range Reserve, California, USA - CZODoug2_1_08_16fungal (PacBio error correction) | ecosystem: Environmental > Terrestrial > Soil >... | reverse complement strand
CTTTATTGTCCCTCGCCTTCACCTTCGTCAGCTGGCTGAGTGTTAGTGGCTTTTTCCCAAGCCTCCCCCGAAGCCTGCGATGCGTAAATGCTCAAGAGTTTACCCTAGCCTTCTCCCATATGCTTGACTGAATTATCCCTTTTTTGTTTTTCTGAGGAGTACATCCCCTTAGCGATTATCTTTCAATTCCGAGCAGCCGCTTCTTCTCGTACATCAATGGTTCTTTCGAAATTCCGTTTCTATTGCCGCGTGTACTGCTGATATGCCTTTTTTTACGGTTCACTCCCGCTTTTGTTTCTCCGCATCAATTCGTCGGAAAGCTTCAATACGATCCTTATTTTCCCCGAAGCCTTGCGCTGCGGTCAGGGAAGCGGAAAGTGTTCCCTTTTTTGACATTATTCCTCCTCACTTCGTCTTCCGGCTGCTCCGCCTTGTCTTTTATTTTCAGAGCTTCCCTGGTTGAAGCGTCGAGGAAAGTTCCCAATAGGAGGGAGTTACTTTTTTCTTTCCGAAGGCTTCCCTCAGCCAGTTCTCAGATGATATTGTCCTCTTTCCGCATGTTTCCGAGAGAGTTTGTAGAGGTTTTTTTGGATATCTTCTTTTTCTTTTAGAGATTCTCTTCGATTCTTATATTGAGGATTCACCCTTTCTCCCCCTCTTTGAAATTTCCGTTTAAGGCGCCTTTCTTCTCGAATCGGATGTTGTATATTTTCCCAGTCCGATCCCCCTTTGTTATTGCCTGTGGCTGTTCGTTCCTGATGGGCTCCTCGGTTGTGCCAGTTGAAGTGCTGTTTGCCTCTTCCCCACATCTTCTTTGGTTACTCGTGTCCCCGTCGATGTTGTTCTCTTCCCCCGGCACGAATCCGATTCTCCCAGTCGTAGTTTTTGGCATCCTATTCTTTTATTAAGAGTACCTTTCTTGTTTCCTCCTAGCCCGCTTTTTTTTTTGGTTCCCTCCCCTTTTCCCGACGCAAGCCCCCTCCACGGGATTTCCCCATCCTCTCCGTTTTTAAACACCAGTTCCTCTTCTGCCGTTTTCCGCGAAATTGCTATTCTTTTCTTAATACAGAGAGTCACCCTTTTACAGTCTCCCGCAACCCCCTTTGAACCCCCAGACCAAATTGCGACGGCTCACCCGGTGTGTTCTCGCCAACCACCAAGGGTTTTTCCATGAATGTCTCTCCGCTACCGTCTTGCGGAAAAGGATTTTAATGTCTCTGGAATGATGCCCCCTTTCCCGAGTTAGCTTCTCTTTTCCCTAGTTTTGCCCTCCGTTACAAGATGATTTTTTTGTTGGTTGAAACCTTTATGCAAGAAAGCCGATCTTGAGGCCCTGTCTTGGACTTTTTTCAACTTTGGCATAGTACGGCACCTCCTTGGTATAGGCTTTTTATACAGGTTACCTATTGGTCCCCCAAAATGATATAGGACCTTCCCCCCCCCCCCCAAGGTGAAGTTCCCTCCGGTCTTCCCCCTTAATGGTGAAGTCCGCCCGGTGCCGTCCGACCAACCGTTGAATTTCGATCCCGCTGTTTTACCGTCACAAGCGAGCGGAGTCCTTTACGACTATTTTTTTCTATTTCTGGCGGGTCGGTACTAGCTTGACCCGGCCCCTCCCCTGCGAACACTCTAGATTCTGGCATTGAGGACGAGATTTTCTTATTTGTTTTTGGAAAAGTCCCCCGGGATTTTCCCCGCTCGAACCTCTTTTTCCTTATCTTCTCCTTGACTTCCCACGGCTGTGCGCCCGCGCAGTGAAACTCCTCGTTCCTTTAAACCAATGTTGCAAGCTAGGAACTTTTCTGCGAAAGCTCTTAAACTTTTTTATTTCTCAAACCCCTCCTACATACTTCGGCCCGCTGCATTGTTGGAAGTTTTTTTTTTATTTTTTAGTTACGCAAAATTAGTGGCCCTTTCTCTGTGAACTTTTTGATGATTCGCCGCCTTTCCCGGTCAGATTCTTTTCCTGCTATTCTGACTTTTTTTACTTTTAAACTAAGGAGAGACATCATTGCTCCCTTCTGAATCATTTTTTCTCCCTTTTTTCTCTTGATTTCTTTCTTCCCGATTGGCGCAAGATGCGATTTTTCCCCCCCTCACGTTTTCAACCCCGCAGAAATGGTCGTGGTATCGGCTTTGCCCTCCGCCCTCTCTATCTGTCGAAACCCTGAACCCTTAAAGAGGAGGTCCCTTTTCAGTCCCTTTTTTTTTCTTGTCTTTCTCTGCTGACGCAACCCCTCGAAATTCCCCTCCTCCTTGGTTGAATTTAAATGCTCTTTCAAGAAAAGTGGTCTGTTCTTTTCCCTTCCTGAGGTATCGTCCCCGGACCCCCAAGATGTGAGGCCACTACATGAGACCTTATGGTCCCTCCCGTGCCTCGCGTGGTGGATATTCACCGAGGGGATTGGGCGTTTTCATGTTTCTCCTTTCTTTTTTTTTGAGCTGGATGCCCATGACGCCGACCTGGCTTTTATCATAAAATTGCTCTCTTCCGTGTGTGGGCCCACTATGGTCTAGTAGGTGCCCTCCCCCCTGAAGGGCTTCTGTATCCCTCTAATTTTCGGCATGGCAAGCTTCCTCCTTGACCTTCCCCTCCCCATTCGGCACGAGGTTGTCCTTCCTCCACGAGTTCTTCGCTTTAATAGCCACCGGATTGACGGGATCCTCCTCTCAGTTTTTCTTCCCTGTCAGTTTTTCAGGGTTTCTCGTGAGGTAGTAGAACTCCTGTGCGGAGATGCCCCCCACTCCCTTTCTCGGGCTTTTTCCCGCAACGTCGTTTTTCCCCGGTTTGTGTTATTTCGCAGGCTCCTCGGTCTATTCCTAGAGCGCACTAAAGGTTTTTTCGTCATCATTATTTGTTTTTCAGTTTTCTAGGTGATAGTCCCGACATTCATATTGTTGTAATCCTCGAGGCGATTTCCTTCGAGTCTTGAGGAGAATCATAACCTCCTTTTTTTTTTTCATGGCCTCTGCTTCCTGCTCACAGCACGGAGCTTTTTCTGCATCCTTTTCCTTTGTGTCAAATAGTTCGTTTCGGTTTTGAGGAAATTCTTAATTGTTTTCTGTTGAGCTTCTGAAGGAAGTATTTTCTATCTGGCACGTTTTTTTTCAAGTGAAACGTTCCACGAGAAAAAAAGTTAATTTGGCTGAAGTTCCCTTCCGCTACTTTGGCATTTTCTTTCGAGCGCAGACTACTTGTTTGCCCTTTAGACGCACCTCCTATTTATTAGGCAGAACTTTTACCTGCGGGTTTTGTTCCCTTCCGACGCCGGCAATGTCCTTACGAAATTCCCCTCGAAGCGCGCTGTTTGCTAGGATACGAAGCCTATTACCTTCTGCCCCCTTTTGACGTAGCCATTGCACGGAGCCCCCTTTCAAAGTTCCCTGATCGTCGGTTGATGACTGGCCCCTGACTCTTTTGGCACTTCTTTCTTTTTTTCCCTTACCTCACACCCCTCCTCTGAGCAATTCCTCCCTTTTCTGATCTTCGTGCACCTCCCGGCATGCGAGCCGAGGCGCACTTTCTGGCATCGAAAAGCTGCCCCTCCCGCGGCAATTTTCCTCCCCTCACCCGTCAAGACAGCTTAGCGACTTTAGGCTTTTCCTTGATGTTCCACGATTAGTACAGATCCTTCTCAACTTCACGCGGCACATACTTTCTTTGACATTTGTGAACTCTTCATGTTGCTTCCGGTTCCGTACAGTTCGGTCGGGGTAGTTTGTATAGGTGGTTGAGGAGGTGTATCTTTGATCTTTCTTTGAAGTTTCGCAGCCCTTAGCAAGAAGCTGTTTGTTCGGCTTGTTTCCCCCCCTGATGCCTGACAATCGTGGAGTTTGCGTCTCCAATGATCCCCCACATGGAACGGGGCCTTGGGATAGCAGAAAGGTCCTCCCCCCTTCTATTCCTATTTTTTGTCCACGACAGTAAGAATTGCTTGATTTTTCCGGTATGACTAGACGACTTTCCCCGTCCTAGGTTCTTCTCCAAGGCCCCAGTCGGCCCCCCCCCGCATTTTTTCCTGCGGACCTACCACGTTTTATCTCGACCCCACCAAATCGCCTCGTTCCTCCCTCCGTCCCATAGCCCAGGAGCTCAAACGGAGACTCTAAGTTCTTCTCCTTCCTGTAGAGAGGAAGAGAGATCCCCTTTAGGACCGATTGGCAGATACAAAGAGTTCAGGGAAAGATGATATTAATTGGCCCCTTTATCCCCCCCCTGGCATTTTTTATTATACCTTTTTTCTCCCAATTCATCTTAATCGACGGCTTCAAACGGCTTTTCTTTTTTCTCAACTAAGCAGCTTTTTTCCTTTTTTCCCTGACTTTTATGCCCCATTTCCATGTGATACCCTTTCATAGGGACAAATGATTCCTTAACTCTCACGTTCCGATGACCTGACCCCCCCCCCCTTTTTTTGCCGCCCTTTTTTTCCTCCCTTGACTGACCATTCTGGGGAATTACGTAACCTACACTTCCTCCCAGAAATGAAGTCTTAGTTCTTCTGATTTTTCCTGTTTCACGGCCTAGATGCAAATTTTTTACTTCCTTTCGAGTCTTTCGGACCCATATCCATTGATAGTCCTGAATCCCCTCTCCTTTCTACGTTTGAAGATCATCGTTGACTGAGCGCTGGACCTCAGAACGCAGCCTCCTCATCTCCGTCTTCTCTCTTCCTTTCCCCGGTCTCTTGATTACAGCGCCGGTGGCTTTCGAGGATTTGGCTTGAATTTTGGTAAATGGAGTCCTCCTGAACCAAAGTTCCCTTTCTGCCCCCTGGCTGATTAAATGTCAGGCCTTTTTTTTTACTCTTTCCCCCCCCCCCTCTTTTAGGAGATCCTTTTTGGCTCTGATGACTCTTCGCCCTTGGTGGCGATTAGATTCCCATGCCCCACAATGAGTTCTTCCTTGCCTCCAACGTAACCCGAGGTAAGAGACGTTTTCCCACCTCTGTTTCTCTTTATTTATGGTTCTATTTGTTTGCCCTTTCTACCCCCCACAATGCTTTTTAAATGAGGGTTACCAAGGCTTCTAGACTCTTGTTAGGTTGATATCAATTTTTTGTCACTGCGCTCTTCTCTTCCGTTTCCCTTTCACTATTGCGCGTCTGTTCCATTCTGACTATCTCTTCCGGGGTTTTCCACCCGTATCTAATCCCAAGTAGTTCGTAAATTTCTTCCTCGCGGACGATTCCCTTCGGGCTCGGGAAACGCGGAGTGGATAATTGCGGACCTTCTCCCTGGTGTATCCCTTTCCCCCCGGCTTTCCCTGGAGTATTTAAGAGAGTTAGAGGCAGTTTTCCGCGTCGATTCCCATGAGGGCGTTTTATATCTCCCAGCGGCAATGAATCCTTCAAGATTTATTCCCAGTACTGTTCATGTTCATTGTCCCTTCCATTTCGTGAGCTGGACAATGTCTCCGGGGATCCAATACGCTTCTACAGCCTTGTTTTTTATCCCCAGGTCCCTCCGCTTTTTCCGGGCGCGTTCTCAGAGGCTTTTCTGGCCTTAGAAAAAATCCTATTGGGACCCCCCTCATTTTTCTAGTTCTCTTCTCATGCTTGGAATTTTTTCGACGCATTTATATGGAAATCTTTTTTTTGGGGCTTTGTTTAAGGATAACGACGGTCCCTCTTCTCAAGAACTTTTTTCCCTTGCCGCGGTCCGAATATATTCTCCGGATTAGTTTTTTCTCCCCTGAAAGCTATTCGGTTTCCTCCGGCCAATTGAAGCACGACACGACCGCTTCGAATCCCACACATATGCCGAACACTTTCGTGAGGCTTCGTCCCCCATTGCTTTGCCTAATTGAGCTTACTTTCCCCTTTTTCCCCCAGGACAGACCCCCCCACTGGGAACGATTTCCGACAATTCCCCTGTGACAGTTCGACCCCTGCTGGTTTTTTTAGGACCAAACATGTGAGACCCTTTCGGACCTTTAACTCAAGTGGCTCCCGTTATACGGTTTATTTGATTCTGGCAGCCCCTTTTTTCTCGGCCATGCCCACTCCTTCAGAGTTAGAATATGATAGTCACTTGGTCTCGTTTTCCCATGCTTTCAAGGTTCCCCGACCCCTTTATGCTCCAAGGACGATCGTTCAGCCTCTTTCGTTTTGAATGCGGAGTGCAACGAGGCATGTTCCCCCCGATTTTTTCCTTTTCTCATCGGCTGGTCTGATACCTGTCTAGTAAGGTTACTCTGACTCATAATTCTTTCCCTTTTCTTCTCCCTTCCCCGTGTAAGCAGATCCTGGACAACTCTCCCGTCCCCTTCGTCCGCCCCCGGTTGCCTCCAACTAGATCTGTGGTGTTTCTTACTATTTCGTTACAACCTGCGCGTTTTTTTCATATTTCCTCTTCTTGAAGTGAGGAATTCGAGTAGGAAGCTGTTGTAGTGGATCTCACGTTCTCCTAGCCTCTCTGTCCTTTCGTAAGAGATTTCGCTTCCCCTTTTTCCCGAGTTCCTTCGATCAGAAAGAAGTAGAGTCCTTTTCGATTTATGGTTGTCCGCCTCGAAGTGAACTGTTTTTCCCGTTTCCCCCCCTATTCCGCAACCCTTCCAGAGACCGGAAGTCTTCACCTCCCCCCTTTTTCTACAAAACCACCGACCCCCCCTTTGACCTTTTTTTTTGCAGAGCCGAGCATATTTTTTTGCTTGGTTTTTGCCGCCCCTTCTGCTCACTCGTTCCCCACTTATTGGCATGAAACGCTCTTTCCTGTTCTCTTTTCCTCTTTGACCGCCTGTGGTCAGCCTGGCGACCGGATATATTTCCCCCCTTCTTGAAATGTCCTCTCCCCCCCTAATTCTCCATCTCCCCATACAAACCCCCCCTCCTTTTGTCCGCCCCTCTCCTTTTCGGGCGCGCTCTTATGCCGAGGCGACCTACCTTCCCTCTCACCGACTTTGCTGTTGAAAATACCGCCTTTTCGTCCGGACCCCCTTCCTTTCTATTGGTGAATAATGCCGGTCCATCGTAGAAAACATGAACACCCCCCCCCCATGATTTCTGAACCTCTTCTTGGCAGTCCTGAAGAAGAGTTCTTTCTGGAGCACCCCGCTTTTTCTCTTTTCTGTTAGCCCTTTCCCAAAATATTTTTTTGGGAACATTTCCACTTTTTCGACCGACAAAAGGGTGCTTGCCTTCTTTTCTTCCGGCTTTTTCAACTTTTAACTGACGTTTAAGGGACATCCTATCCCTCTCTGATGTTGGATGAACTCCCTTTCTTCCTTTGCAACCTCGCGGGGCAAGTGTCTCCCCCCCGCGGGCTTGGGAGGACTCTCTCTTTTCTAATCTTTTTGAGATGATGCCCCTTCTCCCGCCAGCGGTGACCCCCCCGCGGTTTCTCCCCGGCCTCATCCGGCCTCCTGTAGGTGCCCTGAATCCTTTCGATCTTCACTTCCTACCTTTCCGTTGCTGGTTCTCTCTCCTTTATGTTCCCTTCTTTCACGAGTTTCCATCAGCAGCTGTTTTCCGCATGCGTGGGAAGACTTTTTTACCTCTGTCTTCCCCCGTAGCTTTTTTCCTTTGGTTTCGACTTTTCTCCTTTTTTTCCCCATTTACTGCGGCCGATTCCCGTAACACGTCCATTTTCGGAGTTCTCACTTTTATGTTTCATTTTTAAGCCTCGCACACACTTCCCCTATCGACACACTTGCCGCGGCATCGCGGCGCCTTACCCCCCCTCCTTTTTTTCCCGCGTAGCCCCTTCCCTCCCTTCCCCACACAACGACACTGTTTCTTCCCCCCCCCTCCCTGGCACAATACTAGGGCTCTCCGTCCTGTTTTCTTCTCCCACATTAGGAGTCCCTCGGTCAGAGGACTGTTCTCCATTGACCTTACTCAGTACAGTGTGTTCATTTGGTACGGCACTCACATGGCACACAGCGCCTCGGATCCAACTTTTTTTTCTTAGCTCCCAGGAGCAGATGCTCTTCTTCTTTGCAGTACGGGGAAACAATAGTCTTTTAGGTCCCTTGTCAGGTTAGTTGTTTACAGTATATCGGGCAGGATTTTTTCTTGTTCTTCCCCCTTCGGGGCGGTTTCCCGTAAGTGAACCTTTAGCTCCCCCTCATTTTCGCCAAGCCTCCTTCCTCTGCGATGCTCCTCCCCTCCCCGTTAGTAGCGCTTTACTCGCCCGCTGACTGGCCAGCGCACGTTCTACAATTATTTGTTTGTTTGGGGCGAGTTCTCCCTCGCTGACCTCCTCCCCTGGCGCACGATCCCCCCGCTCACATCGTTTGTATCGAAGTTTCTTCCGGTTTTCCCTGTCTAGCCTGAACGATTCCTTTTTCGTTTCTTCTGAACCCGGTATTCGCCAAGTTGCTCTCGTGGTACATTCCCCCATTTCTTTCTGGTTGGATCCCTTTCCCGCTGGATTTGTCTTTGCCCCAAGTCCCGTATAGGTAAGTTTCAAACATCAAGATGAGCCCTTTCCCTTGCCGGGACCCCTTTTCTCTGCCTTGTGACTTCTCTGCAATACGATTACAATTCGGTTTCCTCCCGCAAAATCCCCCCTTTTCCCGTTCAGACCGCCTATGTGCTTTGCTCAACGCGTTTCTTTCATGGCTCTTGAGCCCGCGTCGTCCGTATCTTTCCTACCTTTTCCCTTTTCTCGTCTCCTTTTTTGTCTAAGTCTTTCTCGACTACCCCGTGTTTCACCGTCGAATTTTTTTTTTTCGGTTTCTGTTTCTTCTGTCCGGGGACTTGAGATCCTCCTCTTTTTTCCCCTTAAGTCGTTCGCACTCCAGCACGAAGGCTGTCTTTCCCATTGCTTTGGTTCTCTTTTTTTTTGAATTCGTTGCGTTCGCATGGCCAACTTTCCCCTCATGTCCTTTTCTTCCCCTTAGCAGTTAACTTTACTTCCGATCAATCCTCTTCCGACCTTTCCGACTTGGGATTTGGCCTTTCCTTTCTCTTTTCTGACGGACAGATTTGCCGTCGATCAAGCTCTTGTCTTCTCCCTCCCTTAGCAACGCCAAGGTCCTTGGCTTTTTTTTCAGCTAACAAGCAACTGCCTCAGCGCCCACATCCAAACCTCTTCTTTTTAGTCCTTCGTGCGCTTGTAACCCTCTCCATTCGCCGGACTCTTTTATTTACCCTTTCTATTTCTTCCTCGGCTACCTTTAAGATGATGTGACTTCCCCGGTCTTTTCTTAGGCCAGCGATTATACCTCCCCCTTCCCCTTTAAATGAAATTTCTACCTTAGTCCCCTTTTCCATTATATGATAACCTTTTTCTGGCAGTGTCATAGGTCTTTTCTTTTTTCGTGATCCCTCTTTTTTCGAGTTCCCCTGCTTATGCCTTCTCTCTAAATGATCTGCAAGGGTTTCGGTTCTATGCCGGATAGGGCTTCCATGTGCCCCCTTACCCTCCAACCTTCCCCCCGACCCCTTCCCGATGCCACTTCCTCTCAAGTTTTTCGGATTGCCGCCGCCTAATGTCGAGTCCTCCCTGAACCCCCTTCCCCAGGACATCTTCTTTCTAAGCGGGCCCCCCCTGAACCTATTGCAATTCTGACGTGCTCCGCGCCTTCCCATACTTTTCAATAGAAGAATCCGTTCGAACTCAGGGTGAGATTGCTTATCGCGTGCTTTCTCACTTCCCTACTGATTTCCCTCACCGAATTCTTTCTTTCATTCGACCTTTTCCTTCTCGTACAGCGCCCAACTCGGTTAAGTTTTTAGTCCCTCTTCGATTCTGCTTAGGATGGTCACGAAGTCTTTCGCGTACGCTAGTCGGGAACGCTTTTCGAGATTTTTTCCCCCCTATATTTTTTCCTAATCATCCGTTTTCTCTCCGATTCCTTCTTCTCTTGAAAAGGCTAGTTGACATCCCTCCCGACTTTGATTTTAGTTTTTCCGACTCGAGGTGATTTTTAACTGAGTCTCCTCGTGAGTTAAACCCCCTTTCCCCCCGTGTTTCGTTTAGGCTTTCTGACTTAAACATCCCTCCCCTTTTTTTTCGTTCTGAGGAGTCAATAGTTCGCGTCCCATCAAGCAGTTCAGTTTCAAAGGATTCTTTTAATGGTTGTCGAGTTCCCTATCCCCCCAAGGGTTGTCCTCCCCTTTTTTTTTTAAATTCATCTTTTTCTCTGGCAGATTTTTGGCTTGCGTAAGTTTCTGGAGAGACTTTAAGGCGTTTCTTCATTTCTTTTTTTTTTTGACAGCCCTCTTCCCCCCCCTCCCCACTTCCTTATGGAAGCGGGTTCCCGAAAGAGCTCGCAGTTGACTTTTTTCTTAAGGCATCCCTCCGTTTTTTTTTTAGGTGGGAGCATGTTGATCATGTCCTTTGTCCTTTATCACCTGTCTCCTTGTTATCCCCTTCTTGCTTTTGTCGTATGTAAGATATGGAGAGGCAATTCCTTTTTGTATGTCCCGAAAATCCTTTTCGTCGAGCCTTTTCATGTCCTCCAGGCCGACGATTCCAGCGCCCCTTCCTCATTCCTCAGGTTCCCGGGAACCGCTTTGTATCGGGACCCAGTACATCTATGTCCGGTCTCTCTTTTCCCTCTTCTACGAGATTCAGCTTCCATGGCCCCTCTCTATGTTCCATCGCTGGCATTTCCCCCCGTCTTCCCTTTTTCGATGCTGCTCAATATTTGCTGTCCGCAGTCATTAAAGCCTTTGTTCCTACTCTAGTTTTCTTATGAGCTAAAGTACCCCCCTTCTCTGTCCTTTCATAGGGAAGTAGATTGCGATAACGACGGAATACTCCAGTTTTCTTCCCCCCCCGTTCGAATATCTTCTCTATAATCCCTTCTCTCGGGATAACCGACGCGACACGGGTAAATTTCCTCAAGTTTTCCTCCCCCCTGAGTCTCCGCTCCCCGCATAAGAATACAGCCCTTCTTTCCACACAGTTTTGATTCCGTAGGTCTTCCCCTTATTTCTCCCTATCCCCGGACAGCCCCTTTCCAAACCCCCTGAACCTCCCCTTCTGACTCTTTTCTTTCGACCCAAGTTTAAGAACAATCTTTTCTGAATTCATTCCTTCGTGTCCCCGCGTTCTCAATGTCTTTTGTTATCTGAGAATAGGGTTTCGGCCATGCAAATCCCTTCATGCTCGGTTCTACTTTTCACCGATGATTGTTTCTTGCACTTTTGTAGGTATGCCATGACTTTATCGTTGCAGACGATGTCCCTCGGCTTCCCTTCTCCCCGGTCCCCCCTTTTTTTGAACAATGTTTTTTTGAATGTACTTTCGATATCCCTTGGCACAATGGACCCCCCCTCGTGGCCCGGCTAAACCTTTCCTCGGCGCCCTTTCCTTCAAGTTTCGACTCCCCGTCCCCCTGGTTGTGCCCCCTCCCGTCTTCCTTCTCGGCGTACCCTGACCCTCCAGTAATATGCGCGTAACCTCTTCTTTTGTTCTTGCGCTTTTCCCCCCCTGCGTCTCTTCTTCGTTGTCATAAGCCGAAGCGCCCCTGTGTCTGTATTCTTTACGATTTTCTCTCTTTCGCGTGCCGGTTTTTCGTTAGCTAGAACTGAATTATCTCTAGAAGCTCTCGTTTTTCTCACTTCTTTCCGCCTCCGTGTGAACCTCGTGCCCCCCCTCAAAACCCTCCGTGATCTCTAAGAACGCTCCTCAGATTCTCCTCTTGGCAAAACCCCTGAACCCTACTGACTATTTGACCAGGTTTTCAATTCCTTTCTCGATCTAGTGAGGTGATGTCCTTTTTTAGCCCTTTTTTCATCGCTGCCAACCCTTATATGGTTGATGATTTCTCCGAAGGCCTCCTTTTCCGGATAGTATTAACCCTTTCGTTATGTAATGTCGGGTCCTTCTTTCTAAAACCTCTCCCAACCAAAGCCCATTCCGCGCCGCAACGAGTTTGCTTTTTCGCGCGTCCTGGTTGGAGCTCGATGCTCCTTTGATTTCCTCCCCCCGAGCCCTTGACAAATCTATTATCGCCGAACCTGTCGTGTATTGACGTCGCGAAAGCCCCCCAGAATCTTTTTCCCCAACCCCCTCCCAATGTCTTCTCCCTTCTTGGTTGTCAAGTAATTTTTTGGGTCTTCCCCTGGACGACCCGAGTGCTTCCCCTCCCCAACTAGTTGACTTGGGAACATTGTTCTCTTCCGCCCCCCCTATTTGCCCCTTTCGTGCAAATGATTTCTACCTCGGCCTCGGGAAATTAAGAGACCTCTCTCTCTGGCCGATAAGAAAGGCCCCTTTTTGCACTTTTACATCTTTCGCGTTGTTTTTCCTCTTTCTCTCTTTCTCCCTATCATGTTGTTGATTTTTTTTTCCCCCTCCGACAGCCCCAAGCTCCTCCCACTTGGGACCGAGGGTGGCAGCTATTGCTTTGCGCCAATCTAGGTCCCTGAACCTCTTTCTTAGCCTCCGATCCGCCCCTAGCCCTTTGCAGGTTCTCTCCCCATCGTCGCCAATGCGTTCTTTGAATTCGATGATTCCTTAGTGTGCGTACAGAATGCGTCTGGACTTGCCTTTTGTACATACTCCGCCCCGTTTTCAGGGTTTCGATCTTTCCAATGTTCCCCCGGAAAGATGCAGGACGTCTCCCTTTTCTTCTGGATTTTACGTTTCTTCCCTTGAGGTGTTCTCTCTTCGTCTCCATGAGCGCACCCAAATTTTTCGGCTCGTCCTCCTTGGAGTTTGGGGAGAGCATGGTTTCTCTATTTGTGCGAAATCGTATAAAGAGATCCCTTCCCCATTCGTTCTGTACGCGGACTTATCTTCTACTCATCATACCCTTTTTTTTTCATGTGGCCAATACTTTGTGAGACTCATGTCCCTCTTTTTCTTATTTCATCTACCGCACGTAGCGTATGCTCTCTTGCAGGAGGGGCTTAAGTAGTGGGCGTTTGTTAAATCCAAGTTCAGGTATTTCGTTTTGCTGAAAAGATCTATGTTATTGCGTTTTCTCTGTTGTTGTTTTTCTCGCTTGAAAGATGCTTCTAAACCCGTCCCTGAGCAGGAGAAAAGCCGCCCGTTTCCTCTTCTAGATCCTTTATTCTCCCTCTTCTGATACTGCCGTGGCTTGCGAATGGTCTCGTCCTCTAGACACCCCCTCTTTGAGAGTGAGAGGGCCGGCCCCTAAAGTCTGCACTTTTCTCCGCAGAACCAGTTCCCTCAGTTTTTCGGTTTCGCGTTCTCATCGATTTCAAGTATCCCTTTTTCGGAAGGCCCCTGTACGTCGCCTTCGAGGTTTTCCAGGTATGGCGCTTAATTTTTGTTAGCCTTCTGGATTTGTAAATGGCCATTTAACCCCTTAAAGGTTCACCTTGATTCAAGGGGTTTTTTTCCGATTTCACCCGCTTCCCTTTTTCGAAAGAGGACATCAGCTTTCCCCGATCGTTTGCATCTTCCCCTCTTACGTGTTTCACA
>Ga0179593_1612547_pt1 | contig 13347 bp, 18 predicted proteins | sample CZODoug2_1_08_16_FD_185931 | JGI IMG/M metagenome (GOLD analysis project Ga0179593, IMG submission 185931) | Vadose zone soil fungal communities from Angelo Coast Range Reserve, California, USA - CZODoug2_1_08_16fungal (PacBio error correction) | ecosystem: Environmental > Terrestrial > Soil >... | reverse complement strand
CTCCTGGCTCATAGTGACGTGGAAGAAAGCCTCGATTTTGAATATGCGTAGCGCTTCTCCCCTTCTGATTTCGTAGCCCCTTTTTCTTTTCCTAACACCAACGCCGATACTCCTTGCAGCGCCCAATCCAGCGGATCCCCCCCCTTCCACAAAACTCCATGAAATCATAATAGACGCTCCCTTGCGCCCGCAACCCCGGAACTCGTTTTCCCCTTCCTTTCTCTCTCAAAGCGTCTTTCATGTCGAAGTCGCACTTCAAGCAGGTGACCTTTCAGCCGGTACACCCCCATGCCCTTTCTTTTTAGAGAACCGACCTTCCCGCATGGCCCCGCCTTCTCCTTCTCAACAGCGGCTTCTCTCCGCGCGGTTCACGTGATTCAGTGCGTCTCAGCCTCTCTCGAAATGAGGCCCTTCCCTTCTCCGGATTTCGCCCCCCCATCCACGTGAAACTTCACCGGTCCTGATGATTAGCCTAGCCGCCTCGCTCCTCCCGCTCCCTCCCCCCCCCCCGCTGCGCCTCCCTCATCCTTCACCTACCGCGCCCGTTGTCGACTCGATCAGTGAAACGTAAATACCTTTAACTGCGCGATTCATACAGTTTTCTTTGAACTTCCCTCCCCTTACCATCCCCCCCTCTCCCCCCACCCATTCTCTCATGGATGTAAATCAGACGGACTTTCTTCTTCCCCCCCCCCTCAGCTTATTGTTCATGTAGCGCTAAAGCACTCCCACCAGGCTTCCCTTTCTCCAGCCATCCCCGACCCCCAAAACATCACCACCAGTCCACTCCCCACTCGACAACCAGCGCCTTCCGACTTCTCCCCGCGTTGACTCTTCATCCGTTTGGAGGAGGCGAAGGTCTTTCTTCCAGCGATTTCAGCCCTCGTGGCCTTTCTCCGAACTTCTCTGACACTTTTTTTTTAGGCGGCCAATGGCCCGGCGTCCCGTCGCCGCGCGATTTACTTGGTCCAAACCAAGGAAAAAAATGGTCGACGGTGAGCGTACGTCTGCTCTTTCTCTCTCGCGTTTTTCCCTTCCTTTTTTTTCTTTTCCTTTCTCTCCGCGTCATCTTCTTTTTTCTTTTTCCCTCCTTTGGTGTGTTGCGAGATGAACGCTGCTTGGTTTGTTTTTACGCTCCTCTGAAAGCCGTTACCCCCAGCAGAAGAGGCTGGACCGGCAGGACGTACGCCCCTCTTTAACTCCCATTTGTTTTCTTTTTTAGTGCGTTTTTTTGCTTTCCAGATGTTTTTCCTCTCCATTGTTTCTCCTCCCTCAACATGGAGAATTTTCTCATATTAATACTCTTTACTCGCCGGAATCTCTTTCGTCACTCCCTCTACTGTCTGAAGAGGCTGACGAAGAAAAATGAAGCAAGTCCCCGGTTCGATGAAGTGCGACCTTTCGCGCTTGGGCGCTTCGTTTTTTTTTTGTCACGGTGCTTCTGTCTCTCCAGCTGTCCCAGATTTCTTTTCTTTCGCGCTATACTTAACAAGGACTTGCCTGGGTGTGAGTAATCCGTGGTTTCGCTCTTTTCCCATTCCCCTTTTTTTTCGCGGATCGTTTTTCTTCTGTAGTCGGAGTTTAGCCCGATGCATTCGGGCCCGTTATTGGAATTTTATGGATTAGGACTCCTCTGGCACCAGAGCGAGTTACGTAGCTTTCTTTCGTCCCCTTTTCTTATTTTGTTTTCTTTTCCTTCCTTTGTTGGGCGCTGAGCGGAGTCTTCGAATCGTCAGGTGACCCTGTTTGGAGAATTGGATTAAGTATCCTTGCGACAGTTCGCTCTATTCTGAGCCCTCTCTTTTTGGCCTCTTCAGGCCCCTCCGTCCTGATTAGCTGGCAAATCCCATTGAGAACTCTATCCTCCCTTTTGAAGTCGGTGCGGAAGGGCAATCTTGTAGGAGATGTCGGTGTCTGTTTTTCCCTTTTCTTTTTCAGTCCCTTTTTTCGACCTCTCCGCCCCGATTGCCGGATTTTGATTCAGTTTGTGGTGTTTTCTATGCCTGAGTCTTCTCTTATGCCACGGGGTGCTGTACGCTTCGCCGGCGTTATTCTTTTCTCTTTTTGTTGCGTTTTTGCTCCTTATTTTCCTTCGGATACCATTGGGGGGGGGATAGCGGCGTGTGTTTTCCGTTCCCCTGCGCTCGCTCGCCCCAGCTGTCTTCCACAATGGATTTCTTGCTGCCCCCGCCGATCAAAATCGTCCACGCTTTTTCAGCCCTTCTCTTCTTCTATCTTTTTTTCCCCCCTTTGTTGTTCCCTCCTTCATAACGAACTTCCTCTCTCTTGGCGTTTCTTCCTTCTCATCCAGACAAATAAAGGAGGGGTCCCCTCTGTCGGCGCGCATTGCCTTTTTGATTTCCTTTTTTTCCGCTACCTTTTTCCTCCCAGCGAAAAAGGCAAATACTTGATTTTTGCCTCAGTTTCCCAAACCTTCCCCATTGAAAATAATTAATCGACGGCTCGCGCGAAGCACCTTATCCTCCTCCCCTCGTCCCTCCCTTTGCCCATCGTGGCAGTGCATTCGCTTCCGCCCTCAATCTTTTTTCCCGAAAACACAACCTGCCCCTACAGCTGACTCCATTCCCGGATTGCCCCCTCCTTCGCACCTCAAAGCTCCGTGCCCCGCGAATCGGCTTTCTAAGGCCTCCCGAAAGCTCTTTCTTCCCCCCGACACTATCGAACTGCGCCAAATGATACCCATCTTTCGCCACCACCCCCCCCCCCTTCCCTTCCTTACCCCCTTGCGCCTCCTTCCCACAGCATCGCAAACCCCCCCCAACGCCTCCCGCAATAGTAATCCGCGCCGGGTGCCGATTCGAGATCAAGCTACACCGTACTTACCGCGCTCCCCTTTGTTTCTCCCCTCTCCCTTACGCCCCCAGAAACACTCCGCGAACCCCAACCCCCTTTATTTGCTCTCAGCGAAACCCTACACCTTTTCCGCAGCGCACAGCTTTTTTTAAGTCATGGCGCTCTTCCCTTTTCCTGCTTTTTTTAAGATGTCACTCCCCTGAAACACCGGCTGCTCCGAACCGACTCCTTCCTTCCGCCTTCCATTCCAAACGAGGTACGTGAGGCATAGGGTTGGGCCTTTCCTTCATCCGTTTTTTTTTTTTCCCCTCTTGCCCTGCGGCGCGGCCTTCACTCAAATGATATTGCATATGAGCCCCTTTTTCCACTCCTGCGCCCACTTTCTCTTTAAGTCGGCCGAGCAGCCCGACTAATATTAAAACATCCCCCCCCTGCGTCCTTTTGCTTCTCGGTTGGTTTCTTTTTTTGCGTCGGCGTCCGAACCAACTCCCCCCCCACAGTTTTCATCCTCTCCCTCTCGTTTGTTTCCGCTCGAACGCTTGGCGAAGTTTGTTCTTGACTCTCCTGAAAGAGCGGTACGACCGTCCTCTTCTTTTCTTCCACTCTTTCTTCAGGGTTTCTTTCTCGCGCGGGCTGGACGTGGTTGCCTTCTTTTCTTTCTTTTTTTTCCCCTCACATTTCTCCTTTTTCATCTCACTTGCAGGGTAGTAACGATGATCGGCCGGCGCATCTTCCCTCCTTTGGCCTTCTTCCCTGTTCTTCCGCCTTTTCGCACGTCAACGCCCTTTGCGCGATGAATCCCTCCCCGGAGCGAGGCTTTCATGCGTTCTTTTTGTTTTTTGCCTCGTTTTTTCTCCTCTCTGTCAGCTGTGGATTTGCTGGTTTACATTCATCTTTCTCTGTGTTCTTTAGTTGTTTCGTGCTTTATCAAAATGATGATTCTTTTCTTTTTCAGTGATCGTTTTTCTTTGACTATGTTTCTTTTTTTCTCCCCTCTTCGGCGCCCAGGTAATCGGTGGATCTGATCTGATCTTCTTTTTCTTAGTACTCTTTTCCTGTTCTGCGGAATTGTGGAGGGATTGGGTTTTCTGTTCCTGGATGTGGGCGGTGATCGCTTCTTCTGACTTAAGATTTCTTCATTTTTCCCCCTTTTTTTCAAATCCTTCCCACCAAAGTTCGCGAGATTTGTCTGCGTTCTTTTCTTTTTCATCGTTTAATTTAAGGAATTTTCTGTCGGAAAGACCGCCTATTCGATGGGGCACGCTTTTGAGTAATGCTGTTCCCTCTTCGGCCGGGCCTTCCCCCGTTATCTTCGCGCTTCGGTGTCCTGTTTTTTTCTTCTTCGTTCCTTTTTATGTTGGCGATTCGCCCTTCTCTCTGCCGAAGATTTCTCCCTTTTGGAGGAGTTCTATGATGTCTTGTCAGTACGGCGATTCGTTTCCCCCTTCCCAGCTCTTTTCATGTTTTTTGTGCTGAGGACGCTTATTTTCTGCTGTGCGTCCATAGGTAGAGGCTTGGTGTGAGAAGTTCATCCCCGCTGCGAGCGCTTCGCTGTACCTTTCTGTTCTCCCCACTCGCTTTCTTTTACCCAGCCTTCGTCACTATGAGCCCTCGTGACTATCTCTCCTCTTGTTGTTGTTGAGATTTTCTCAATGACGAATGCTTCTCAAAGCGCGCGTGTCGATTTATCTCCGCGCCAGCAATCCCCTCTGAGTTTTCTGCGATCTTCCTGTCTTTGTTTACCCGGATACCCCCACGCGCCTACCGATATCCTCCCCTCATATAAACTCCCCCTCCACCTCCCCCCCCCAAAGAAACAAATTCCCATGAATCCCTTCATAATCGCCGTCTCTCCCGCGCCTCCCCCCTTTCCGTCTCTAACCCCCCCCATGCTCATCGTCGCCCTTTTTCTCCTTTTTCGCCCCCGAATGTCGACAACCGCACGGAAAAAACCAATGCCCCCTCCCATCGACGACCCTTGCCCCCCTGCCCGCCTCAGTTTCCTCCACAGCGGCCTGAAAGTTTCTCCCTTCCTGATAAATTCTCCACCCCCGCAAGCACGGCGTAAAGCAATATAGCGCTTGCACTGATACTAATCAGCTCACCCCACCCCCCCTTGCCTTCGATATCGCTAAGCGCCAGCCATCCCCGACCAACCTCTGCCGCCACCCCTCCCCCGCAACAGAAATAAGTAACTCTCGCAGTTTTGCTCTCGCGCCCCTCCCCTCCGGTAACTTTTTTTCCTTCCCAGGTCTCCCCGAAACTCTTCCCCAATCTTCCCCCCGCCCACTCCTAGAAAACCACCAGAAGAATCAGAATGCTTACATCATCTAACCACATTTTTTTCTCCCCCCACCCTCTCCCTTTCCTTAGCGTCCCCCCTTCCCCCCCCCCTTCTGCCCGCTAGCCAGCCATAACCCCCTCCCAACCCCTTTAAACACTTCCTCTCCCCTGGAAGACTACAGACCAAAGACGCTAATTTTCATTCCTTCGCACTCGACTTTCCCCTTTTTCGTCCCTGTTGCCAGCAGGTACGGATTCAGATCTCGCACTTACTCAGCGTGCTTCACTTTCAGATGGAAACTTTCCTGTTGAGGCGCTTTCTCACAACTTCTCTCCGTCTTCCCCCTTCAGCCCCACCAAACCTGTGGTGAACCTTCGGCGCTTCTTTCTCGCCCTCTTCCTTGGGTACCGCTCTGCGTAGGAGTATTTTCAAGAACAATGACATAAGCGTCTCTCTTTCTTTCCTACCCCTTTTTTTTTGTCTACTTCTCGGTCTTTCTCCACCTCGATCCAGCCAGACCGCTAGCGCGATAGCAGTCCCTCCGCCATGGTTTTTTTTCCTCTTGACGCCGCGAGGGATGATGGGGGCAGCGGTCAATTTTTTCTCCAGGCGCTCCTTTCAGAAGTTTTCTCCAACCCCCCTGTAACTTCCTCTTTCTGAAATCTTCGTTTCGCGAAGCCAAAATGCTTCGTCCTCTCCCCTTCTTTGAAGTCTCCCCCCTCTGTATGAGGCGGGGAGAAGAAGGTGTGTGCCGCGGATTTTTGACCTAGGCTGGTTTTCTCCCTCCTCATGTTCCCTTACTCCCCTCCTCTTTCTTGGGTGTGCGAGAAGGTAGTGTTCGGTTTAGAACCTTTTTCTGGTGTTTTTTTTTCTCTTTCTGTGTTATGGTGACGTATGTAGTGCAGGAGTTCACCCTGGATTCCACGTTTCCTCCTTACTTTTCTTCTCTGATCGGCTCTTTTCCCGTATTGCTGGCGGCGGCTTTCCCTTGTTATTGCTGTGGTCTTCTCTATGCTTAGAAGGAGAAGAGAGAAGGGTTAGGTCGGTTCCCTTTTTCGACCCTTTTTAAGTATTTTTTCGCGGAGTGCTGGCACGGCATTTCTCCGTTCTGGCATTCAAGTAGAGCCTAAGCGATTCGGGGCACGAAGCTGTCTTTAACTGCTGTAGTTTTTCCTTTTGAATTTTCCCTTTTCGTCGCTTCCTTTTTTTTATTCCCGGGTCTGTCTGGTCGACATCTTTCTTTTTTCTTCCTCTCTGCCGACTCTTTGAGCAGTGTGGCGGGTTATATGAGAAGATGTCCTTCTAGGGCTCCTGGCTCCGCTGCCCCTCTTTCCCTTCTTTCTTTTTTTTTTTCGTTGTTTCTTTCTTTCTTTTTTAAGATTTGTAGCGGGGATACCAGTAGGTAGCGGAGTATGGGTATCCCACGCTGAGAGCTCTCTCTCCCAGATCTTTTCCTTCCCCCTATTCTTTTTCTTTCCTCTCTCGATCTTTTACCTCCTTTTGCTCCAGCCTTAAATATGAGCCTCGATGACTCATCTTCCTTCTTTGTTTTGTTGGTTTTACGGCTCATCTCCCGAAGGAGGGAAGCAAGCCGCGTTGAGAGTTTATCTTCTGATCTCAGTACAAGTCCCTCTTTAGCCCCCGTCTTCCGCTCGTCATCCACCACTGTCTCCCGACTATCCTCAGCGCCACTCCCTTCAAATTAAATTCTCATCACAAAAGCACCAATCCCCATGAAACCTAGCGGCTCGATCAGCGCAACCCCGCCCTCCTCCTCCTCTCGTCCTCCCCCACCAATGCTCAAATTCAGCGCGCATTTTTCCTCCCTCCCCAATCAATCGACCGCAAGCCCCCAACAACTGCCACGAGCGACCTCTCCTTTCCATTTTCCCTTTCCCCCCCCATTCCCTCTCTCTTTTTCAAACAGCGGGTGCCCAGCATTTTCTACTTCTTCCCCCTTCCTTCCCCCAAAGAAATCAGAGTGATAAGCCACTCTTTTAAACTGCGCCACCTTTCCTATACTCTTTTCCCTCCCTTGCCCTTTCCCCCCCTCGATTTCTTTTTCTCCTCATCGCTCGCGCCAAGCACCATCAAAATTCTCCTGCTCCTCCAGCAATAAGTAACTCAGTGGTCCGATCGCGATCAGATAACTCCCGGTTCCCCTCTCCTCTTGAATTTTCCCTGGAACTACATACGTCACCAGCTTACTCCTCTAACCACCAGGGTTTTCCATTCCTCTGGATGCGATAAATAGCGAAAAAAATAATTCTTCCGCCTGCGCAGCTTCTGGTATAGTCTTCTGCCTTCCCTTCTGCCAGACCCCTCTTGTCACAAACATCATGCCACCTTCTGCCCCCTTCCCTCCTGACAAACCTGCATAAAGTAAGAATTAATTCGTTTTTAACGAGTTGCGTGCTCATCCTTTCTTCTTTTTTAGTTAAGTTCTTTTCTCTGTCCCCCGACTTTTCGGGATCAGTTGAAGACCTGATTTCTGAAGATAAACTTCTCCATGTTGAGGGCGCAATTTGAAAAAATGGCGCTCGTGGAACCGGCGTCAGCCCTCTTCTTTTTTCCCCTTTCCCCGGAGCTTCCTTTCGTCCCGGTCGCTCCTCTGGACTTCCGCGAATTTCTTATTAAGAACAAAACTTCCCATCAGCGGTGAATAGCTCTCGTATACCTAGTTGTGGTGGAGCGATCCGATGCTTTCTTTTTTTTTCTCCTAGACGCTCCCTTTCTTTTCCTGAACGTTCCTTACTTTTTCCGCGACCGGACGCGCCAGGTTGTTCCTCGTCTTCTTTTGCTGACGCTTTTTTCTCCTCTCGCCCATTGGGCCGGGAGACGCAAAAGGTCTCCTAATCTTCAATCAGCAGTTCCGATGGATTCCTCTTCTCCCCCCCAGCTGGACCTTTTTTCTTCAGACCCCCTTCTCCTGTCACCCAGCGGTGCGAAGTGCGGAAGGGCAGTGTGGTTTCTTTCCTTTTCTCTCCTTGTTTCCTTATTTCTTTCCATTAGGTGGCGAGAAATAGGGCAGCATGGGTCTGGTGATGGAGCGATACATTATACCAAGCTTTTCCCTTTTTCTTCTTTGTCCTTGGTTTCTCTTTGTGGTGGTGCTGATGTGTTATTGGCACGTCTGTATTTCCTCTTTTCGCCACCTTCTCGCATTTCGGCGCATAAAGGTAAGGACTTTTTGATCGCGAATCAGGCGGCGCTTCTTTTCTTTCTCTTTTCTTTTTTTCTTGGGTGTGCGCGGAGCGTTCGGCTCAGGAGTTCTCCTGGTGATCCTTTTTTTTGCTTCTTCCCTCTCTGGTTGGGCAGTTTCGAGGTTTGAGAAAAGTATTGGAGGGGGGCATTCCGTAAGTCTTCCTTAGAGATTCTCCCCGTGTTCCACCCTTTTTGCCTTTTTGGCTTTTTTGTGGGGCAGGGTGCGGGAATCCATCGTTATCGTCGTCTTCTTCTTTTTTCTTGTTTTTCTCATTCCAGGTCTTTTTTTCGAATCTCCCTCCCTTTTTGAGAAGTGTGGCAGTTCTCTTAGGCCTGATTTTTTCCTCGAGACGGTCCCCTTTCTGTAGATGAGGAGGCCGCGATTAGTGATTGGACTTTCTTTTGGTTGCGTTTCGTGCTCTTCTTTTCTTTTTGGCGGATCCCCCTCCCCCCTTTAATCCGCTGCGAGCGCTTAGCGTCATACCCCTCCTGGCTTTATGGTATTGTCTCTCCCTCCTATCAATAGAAACGAGCGACTTGCTTCCAGAATTAGTCACCCTAGACGAATGACTTCTTATTTCCTCTTGGTTTTTTTTTCTTTCATCGGGCTCCTCCTAAGCTTTCACCGCGAGTGGCGATGATCGGCGGAGTCCTTCAGACAGAACTCAAGGAGGTGAAAGACATGTCCGGCGCGCGCGCCTTTTGCGGGGAGAAAGCGATACACCCCCAACGTCCGCTACCTTTTCCGCCCAACTCCATATTCAGCGCAATCCCCTGCCCCCTAACAACCCTTGTCCCCCCCATTTTGAATTTTCCCCAAATCATTAATCCGTCTTTCCCTCGTCCACCCCCTTTCCCCTTCTTTCCCTCCTATAGAACTCCGAACTTCCCATCCCCTTCCTCTCTTCTCTCCGCATGTCTCCTAGAAACCCTCCATCATGCCCTAAAGACCATGGAAAAAAACACTGACACCTCCCTAGACCTCCTCCCCTCTCCGCATCCCCAGAGTTTCTTTTCAGACGAAGGAGGCTTCTAACCTCTCTCCCCCTGAATCCCCCGAAAGCAGCTCAGCACGATTCCTTTGCGCCACCTTTCCCTCTTTTCTCCCCCCCTTCACCCTTTTCCTGCGCCGCCGCTAGCACCCCCGAACCCTCTAAGCCCACTGAAGAACGACTCACAACTCCGCCGTTTTTGTCTCCGCTCTTCCTCCACCGTAATTACCCGGATGATTTTTTTTTCCTAAAGTTTTTCTGAAACCTGCACTAAAGACCCAACAAGACCACCCCCCTCTTTTCCCCCCCCCACCCGGATCCTAAAACCACATACCTTCTTTTTTTGCCCTCCCCTCTTTTCTTTCAGTAATCCGTAGCGACCCCATGCAACTCCCTTCTGCCACGATATCATCACCGATGTCAACAACTCCTCCTTTGAAACACCGCGCACCGCGGGCGCCTACCTCTCTCAATTCTCCCCCCCCGAGCACAGCGTGCGTGCGGAAGATAAGTTCTCTGTCCGTCAGCCGGTCTCAGCAGGTCCCCCTCCTCTTTTCCTTTCCCCCTTTCTCTTCCTTTTAAGACTCTTCCTTCCTTCTACCAATCTTGTTGAGGCCTCTGCCTTTTTCCTCTTAGCCGTTTTCTCCTGCACTGAGTTACAGAAAACATGGCGAGTGACTTTCGCGTACGCTGGCTGTGCCGCACCTCCTTCTGTCTTTCCCGCTCTTATCAACACCCCTCCGCACCCTTCATCTTCTTTCCTCCCTTGTTGTCTGTTTCCCCTCTTCTCGGAGTTTGGCTTCCCCCCCGACCGAAGCGAAATTCCAGTAAAAGAAAGAAAGAGAGGTTTCGAGCAGGAAGTAAGCGCTTTCACGCCCTTTTTTTTTCGTGCTTTTTTTTCTTTTTGGCAGAAGTTCCTCCTTTGCAGGCGCCCCATGGAGTTATCAGCTTACTTCCCTCCTTTCGTTCACGCTTCTTCTCTTTCTTTTGCAATCGCTGACCTCTGGCCGCCAGGATGTCGTTACGCCAAACTGATGCCCGTCACCCTCCCCCCCTTTCTTTTTTTCAGTTCCTTCCTCTTTGTTTTTCTCCCGTTACTGGCGCAGCGTTTCGCGTTTCCCTCTGATTTCCCTTGGAAGAATGTTGGATGCTGGAGAGCTAATTTTACAAGACTCTTTCTCTTTAAGGTCTCTCCATTTTCCTCTCGGTTTCGATTCGTGTTTTGGGCGGTTGGCCTCTTTTTTCTGCCCAACTTTTACGAGCACCGAGAAGTTGAACTGCCTAGGTGTATCTGATCGCGATCCTTGCAACCCTTCTCCCTTCGTTACGTTGCTTGCGGCTGCTTTCTTTTGATGGCTTTTTTTGTCCTGTAGCGACGTCTCAAGGATAAGATCACGGGTGAAGGTCAAGGTGTGTTTTTTTCCTTTGATTCCCCCCCCCCCTTTTCTTTTTGCCCAGTTTGTAGCACGCTGCTTTCGGGTTTCCCCTCCTTGCCTACCCAAGCGTTCTCCCGCTTTTTGGAACGCGATGTGGCGGAAAATTTTGGAGACGGGGTCTTTGTTTGTTCCCTCTCCCCTTGTAGTCTTTTTTTGGCTTGCGTTCGACATTTGAGGTGAGACCTATCCCCATTCGACCTTTTGTAGAATTTTTTCTCTTCTCGAGGACGAGTTTCCGCGGATGGCCGGCGGGTGCTGTCGCTGATAGAGCCCGATTTCTTCTCTTTCTCGTTGAGGTTTTTCTTTCTCGTCTTTTCGGTAGCGGCTTTTGGTATCCGTTCCCGCTGCCTCGGCTTCCCTTTCTTTCCAACCCCTTCTTCTTTTTTTTGGGATTGCTGCGTCCTATACAATCGCAGAGGCTTGATTCAGCCTCTCTATGCTTCTCTTTTCTTTCCTTTTTTCTTTTTTGTTCTCTTCTATTTTCCTTTTGGAAGGCTAGCAAGCCGCGCTCAGTTTCTCCCTTCTCCCTCCTTTCCTCCAGAAATCCCCAGGAGAAATGCCTCTTTCTTGAGGCGAGCGATCGGGATGAACGGATACACAACTACTCCTTGTCCGCGAACTCCCTTTCCCATCCTTCCCCCCCAAAATCCCTGAAAACAAACAACCACTCCTGCTCTCTTCCTCTACAAGACCGCCGTCATCTCAGTACTGCCATAGTACTCATAGAACCCCACGCCTTCCCTTTGCCTTTCCCCTCCCCCCATTTGATCCAGCCCCGAAAAACCTGCCCTCGATAACTTTCCCCCCCTTCCGCACCTGCATGAAACGAATTTTAGACAGTTTCCTTCACAGCGTTCTTACCGCTGTATTTCCTTCCCTCTTAATGACCCCTTCCTTTTTCTTTGCCTCAGCACTCTGCGAAACTGCCTCCCCCCTATAAGTAATCCCAAACACGTCTTTCCCCCCTCGGTCGCTCTTCTTATGAGAAGACCTGATAAGAAAACCAGCCACCCAGTCCCCCCTCCGCCCCCTCCTGCCTCTCCAGCATACGATAACTACTCTGCATTTTGCAGGATAGCGATCAGATCGTAATTACCGTTTTCATTACATTTTTTCGATATACGTCACCAGAAACCCCGATTTAACCCCCTCCTATCTCGGTTCTAAATCAGCGAACCTCATTATAAGACCCAACAGCGCCAGCTTGCGTAATGTTTCTTCTCCAGTCCCCCTTTCCCGATTCCTCTTCCTAACCATGATTTCACTCTTAACACACCCTTTAAAGACTCCGACACATCTTCAAACTAGCCACTTTTGAGAGAAAAGCAGACGTGCTCCTTTTTTTTTTGCCAGCAGGTCCACCTCGCCTCTCTTTCGACTCGTCAGGGCCGGAGCGATTAAGTCCACTGCTTCTGTCCTTTTTGAAAACCTTTCCGCCTGAGCCTTTTCCCTTGCTTCCCGTCAGCGCCCGCTCCCCTAGTGAACCCCCTCCCCCTTTTGCGTGAACTGTCTCTTCTCATTCTCGGTCTGCCTCGCGGTATGGCTGTCGCGACTTTCTCTTTTAGACCCCCTCTCTTTTTTCTCTCTCTTTTTTTCGGAGTATGAACGCTGATGTCTTCTGTTTTTCTGAATACCCCCCCCCCCCCCCCCCTCCTCAAGGGAGCGGGACACCCTCTTTGGAGAGACCGACTGCCTTCCTCTCACTGTTCAAGTTTCTGGTTACTCAGTGCGCGCGGCTTCTCTTTTTTCCCTGCCATTGGTCATCCCCTATCAGTTCGTCACGTTGATTCCTCTTCCTTTCCCCCTGCTGGCTCCCCTTCTAACCGGACGCCCAAACTGATGACGAATCCGCGGTGCGCGATGAAGGCGCAGTTCTCCTCTTGTTTGGCTTTTTCCGCGGATTTTCTGGCTTAAATCGGCCCGCTTTCTTTTTTCTTACCCCCTCTCCACGCTGGCTTTGGTTGGGAAGAATGTTTTTTTTAGTGATATCCATCGTGCTTCTCTTTTTTTTCTTTCTTTGTTATGTGCTCTTTTTGCCGAGTTGCAACCATTTCTTCCAGCCCTTTCCCGGCGAGTTACGGTAATCTTGTTTTCTTCTCGTCTATGGCCCCCCCCCCCTTTTGAGCCTGGCGTTGATTTTTCCCTTTCTTTCTTTTTCTGTTTTTGTGGGCGTTAGAGAGAGGAGCCAGTGATGATCGAACGGGTGGGGTAGTTTCCCTTTTGGCGAATATTTGCATTTTTTTTCGAGTTTTTTTTTGCATTACGTCATTAGACGATCTGTTGCGGGACCCCGTGTTGAGTAAACTGAGGTTTCATTCGTGCCCGTTATTCGTCGCTTCTTTCCTTTTCCGGGCCTTTTTCATGATTGTTTTTTCCTACCTAGAAAGGCTCGCAGAACGGATGGAGCCTTTTTCCTTTTCTTCCCTCTCTCCCAGTACTCGGTTTTCTGTCGCTGTCTTTCGAGCCGGCGATTTTTCAGGGGCTTTTCCTTATTGCGCCCTTTCGCGGCGGATACATCTTTTTTCTCTTCCGTTGGGTATACGTTACCTTGTGCGGCGCTCGCGCCGATCTTTCAACTCTTTCCTGCGCCCGCCCCGTCGGCTTTCTATTCCGCGAG
>Ga0179593_1446060_pt1 | contig 13347 bp, 15 predicted proteins | sample CZODoug2_1_08_16_FD_185931 | JGI IMG/M metagenome (GOLD analysis project Ga0179593, IMG submission 185931) | Vadose zone soil fungal communities from Angelo Coast Range Reserve, California, USA - CZODoug2_1_08_16fungal (PacBio error correction) | ecosystem: Environmental > Terrestrial > Soil >... | reverse complement strand
GCGTATGGGCAGGTCAAACATTGCTCACTAGGGTCAGGATTTCTTTTTAGTAGGGGCCCCGACTCGACGTCTTCGTTAAGTTTTTTTGGTTTGTTTGTTTTTTTAAACACTGGCAGTCATATCATTTCTCCTAGTCTGCCTCCACGTTTATTCGAACGGTCCACATCGTTTGTTTGCGCAGTGTTCCCTAATATACTGGTTGGGGTTTTTTCTATTTTGGTTTCGAGTGACCCCCCCGTGTGCTCTTTGCCTTCCTCTGGGGCCTTTTATCTATGTTTCCCACATGTGGTATGCTTTCTTCGCCTTCCTTCCTTTTCTCTGTTGAAGTTTTTTCTCCCCCTTTCGCCTTTTTTGAATGTGTTCTGGCGTTCACGTTCTTTGGATTACCCTCCGCTGTATGATGTTTCTGTGGTGCAATTGCACAGCGCATTATGCTTCCCTGTTTCTTTTGTCTTTGTTGTACGCGTTACTACGGTCATAGATTCCTGAACAACCAAATTTCTGCAGTTGTTTTTTTCCGCCCCGGTCTCCCACGTCGCTTTGACTTTCTCCTTTTTAGCACCTCCCGCACCCGCTGACGACCCGCCCCTACGCCTCCCCCACCCTCGGATCCTCTTTCATGAAAGCTCCTCCTCTATCTACTTGGTCGTATCCTACTATCATTCGCCTCTTTCAACCAGTCTATATCGACAGAGGTCCCCACCATAGATTTCCCCTCTGCGTACGACGTCCCCTTCCCTTTCTCCCGACCCACGTCATTCCCAGTAGTCCCTTCCCCTGCGACTGCATCTTTTGTTACCTTCGCTCTTTTCTTACTCCCCTTGCTTTGTCCCAATGCACCAAGCCGCCGCCTATAAGCTTTTTTTTCCCATAATTTAAAGAAGAGGTTGGCCTGCCTTTTCGCTTGCTCCCATGCGGTTACTCAATGCTAAACTTCTCCCCTAAGATTCTCGTATTTCTTTCCCTTTCCGTTTTTTAAATCTTGTATTCCATCTCCTTTAAAGAACTTCCTAGGACTTTTTTTATTTGCCCTGGCGGCTTTCTTTACTTAGCCAGCCTTTTACTTGCTTTACATGGCTGTTCCACCCCCTTCTACGGTCACTCGTCTCATTTTCGTCAGTGGGGAGTTGAGGACCTGAAGTTTTTGTCTCGTACCCGATCTTTCCGTTGCCCCTTCTTGAGTCTACTTGCGGTTTCATTTTAACTGTCTCCTCCTTTTGAACCATACTAAGGTTACACACTCCAGTTAAAGCACCCAGTGTGACGTTTTCTTATAGGTGAAACCCGAAACTTTTTTCCTCTGTTTTGTGCGTCTCGCTCCCCCTGATCTTCCCCCCTGGGCCCCCGGCTTAGAGATTCAAAGTCCTCTTTCTACAGTTCCTCCTGTATCCATGGCACAGCTTTTTCTTATCGACATTCTCCCCCCCCCCGTCTTGTCAATGTGAACCGTGATGCCGGTAGAAGTACCCCTACTATATATGTCTTTAATAAGCTTCCCACGTCACCTGTTGGTCTTTTTTCAGGGAGTTGTACTTACTAGAGTAGTTCGTTCTGGACTTCTTTTTTTTCGCCTCTGACTAACCTTTAGTATGATTCTCCAATAAGTCATGAGATTTTTGAAGTAGGAGCTGCGGCTGACTCACTGGGAATCACACTTAACACCCCTCTTTTCCCTACACACTAACACGGTATAGTTTTGTGTTTTTTTTTGTGTTTCTCCTTCCTTTTTTTGTTGGGGGAGTTGGTGGTGTGGGTGTTTTGGGGTTTTTGGTGGTGTTTGGTTTTTTTTTTTTTTTTTTTTGTTTTTCTCTGTTTGGGGTTTGGGGTGGTGTCTTGGTTGGGTTGGGGGTTTTTTTTTTTTTGTGGGGTGGGGTTGGATTGGGGGGGTTTTTTTTTCTGTTTGGGGGTTGGTTTTTTGTTTGTGTTGTTTTTTGGTTTTGGTTTTTTCTGTTGGTTTGTGGGTTGTGGGTTTTGTTTTTGTGTTTTTGGGTTGTTCGTGTTTGGGTGAGTTTGGGGGGGTTTTTTTCTTTTTGGTGTGGGTTTGTTTTTTGGTTGTTGGGTGTGTTTTTCTGTGGCATTCCTTTTGTGGGGGGTTTTTGCTTTTTGGGGTTGGGGGTTGTATTGGCAAGGTTTCTTTTTTTTGTGGGGGTTGGTTTTTGGGGGGGTGTTGGGTTTTTTTTTTTTTTTTGTGGTGGTGGTTTTGGTGTTGTTTTGGGTTTGGGGTTGTTGGTGTGTTTTTTTTGTTGGTTTTGTGTTTTTTCGTTTTTGGTGGTTTGGGTATTTTTTTTTTTTCTTTTGGTGTTGTTTTGTGTTTGGGTGGGGTTTGTGTGTCGTCTCTCTCACAGCTTCCCCCTGCACCTTTGATTTGTGTACGCAAACCTCCCAACGTTGTCGGCAGGCCAGTCTGTCCCTTAGCGGGAGTCTACGACCATTCTCGCTTCCTCCGTTAGTCCGTAGGCGTCGTCAAGGCCCTTTTCTCTCATCTCTTCGTTCCTGACTTCTTCCATTAGTTTCTCCAGGAAGATATCTCCCCCCGTTTGTTTTTGTGATCGTTTTTGTACTTCATTCCCTTTCTTCTTCTCCCATCGCGGCGCTCAGCACTCTGAGAAACTCCACAACGCTTTACTTGTTTGTTCCGGGGCCGGACAGATGCGCTAGTTTTTACTGCTGCCATCCTGTGTTTCTCGCCATCTGCATCCAGCGATCGGTCAAGCTCTTTTTGTCGTCCCGGCCTATATTGCGTGCGCACCCTAGGAACCTATCTCCCTTTTCTTCTTCCGAACCTTTTTTTCACCGCTGACTTCTCTCGCCAGGCGTCCCTCCCCAGCGTTGTCCCGTTTTCCCCAGACTTTGTAGAGTTCGCTTTCCTGCGCGTTTTACGGTGGGCGAGCGCCGAATAATTTCTTAAACCGGGGAGAGTGTCGCTTCTTTCAAGACGCCCACTCATGTCCTGAATCTTATCTTTCCTTATATTTTTTATTCGTTTTTTTCAAATTTAGCACTTCGCCTTGTTTTTCAATACTTTTTTAGTTCACTCTTTCTTCATTCTAAAAGAGCTCAAGATTTCTCCTTTTCTTTCCAGACGTCTTTTTTTGTTGAGAAGCTACTTCCAGCCTGAATGCTCGCCCGGACCAGTCACTTAGGTCCCACATTGTATATTGTGTCATCCTTTAGTGAATTTCTTTCGCTTGCGTACCTTAACCCAGAACCTTGATTTCTCATTCAGTCGATTCGAGTGACGCGACGAACAACCTTTATGTGCCATTTTTTTCTCCTCTCACGAACGGACCGAACCCCTCAACAGTGAGGATCTATTCGGTGTGGAAGTATTGAAGCCACAATTGACGCGGGCAGCCAATATCCTCTCTTTTCTATCTTTTTCCTCCCCCTTTTATCAGCAGTTGGTAGATTGTTCTCGGGCTCCCTTGAGATCGTTTTTTTAATTGCACGTTTTCGAATGCTCTCGCGATGAATCCGTCGCGCCTACGGCAGTTTCCCGTCCGACAGAAGCCCCCAGGAAAAACGCGCCGAGATTTCCCGTCGGTGCTCCTTCCGATGTTCCGCGTGAGACTATCGCTGCTCCCTTCGCGCCGAATGGCTTTTGCGATCGTCGCGTTTTGTCACATCTTGCCTAACCCCTCCGTGCGCTGTTTCCAACACACGAACATGCACCCCCCCGCCGTGCGACCCTCAGCACAGTCTGATTCCACCCACCCTCTGTTTTCTTATCCGAATTCCCTTGCTTTTCTCTTGCGGGACGTGAAGCGCTTTGTACGCTTCATGTGTTTTTTTTTGTTTTAATGCTCCCACTTTTTCCGCACCCCACTTTTATTCTATTTTCCGGCCCTCCGGGAGCTCCCTTTTTTCTGTCTGTCAGTGTTTAAATGTTTTTGAGAATTAGCTCCGTTATTTGTGTTTCACCCAAGCGAGAGGTCGCCCCCCCCCTCCTCTTCCCTCCGGGCGACGATCGAGCGCGCCTCCTCTTTTCTTTTTTTGCTTTTTTCGCGCCTTTCCCTCCCTTTTTTTTCAACCCCGGCCGCGATCCCGCAGGAATCGAACCCATGTTTCGCTGATTGTGTGCCATTGTTTCTCACACTCGCGAAGTATGGCCCCTTCTCTCTTGCTCACCTTCATTTTTAATGATCTTAGTTTTGAGACGTATCAGCTCCCTTTACTAAGAAGCTAGCCGATTTTGCTCACGTACCCCGAGTTTGTAATTTTCTATTCATTTCTCAGCGGTGTCAGGTTTTTTCGACCTGCGCGCTGCGTCCGACCTACACTGCGTTCCCATCCCTGCGCCCCTTCGAGTCTGTGTTATATTTGATTTTCTCTAGGAGTTGTTTTACCGTGGCGTCCCCGCACCTCTTACGTGCTAGCCACGATAGTATTTGTCCGCCTCTTCTCCGACGATCTCGTCCACTTTTTCCCTCCTTTTTCCCTTACGCGTTTCATTTGCATGTCGGTTCGCTGTGCTTTTAACAGTACCTCTCCCGTGATGGAAGGCCCTCTTGTAGTTTTTCTCCGTGAACCTCGGTCGTTGCTCCCCTGTTTTTAGCACCCTTCTTTTTCCCTTTTTCTTCTCGATCTGTTGTTGTTTTTAAGAGATGATATTCTCAACTATTGTACTTTTGCCCAACGTATTTGCACTGGTCACCCAACGTCCACGATTTTTGCTATACGGGGGCGCACACGTGCTTTATCCACTTTGTCTTGTCCGTGTCCACCGCGTCGGAAGGACTCTGCCGACCAGAGTTCTTCACGTGCGCAAGATCTGATATGTTTTCTCATCGACCGGCCTTCCTCTGATCTCGAGGATGGGACGCACATTCTTTCTCTCCCCCCCCACCTTCTTTCCGCCAAGGAACTCGTTTCCTGGTTTTCTGGATTGTGTTAATGTCATTTGCCTTTCGACGATATTTTTTTTTTCTGAAACTTTTTTGTAACCACCGCTGATCATCGTCCTCTGAATTACTCCCCTACACTCTGTCTTGCTTGAGCACGTTTTCCGTTCTTCTAGTTTAGGTATGATTTTTTTTATTGACCCCCCGACTCCTTTCACCGGCGACTCCAGTTCCTTTTTCTGGTAAAGCCCTCCAGCCCGTTCAGGCTCCGTTTGTTTGCTGATGATCTTCTGCGCTCCTTTTGTGCATATTGTCTTGCTTGTAAAGTCTGCAAAACTATTGATTTCCTCTAGTATTTCGATCGCCGGGGTGTTTTTGGCGATTGAGGTCCCCGTTCTCTTTTTGTTCTTTTGACCCGCTCAACCAACTCGCTACTCTTCTTTTGTTTTTCCGCCAGTTTACGTCCAGCCGTGCTCTCCATCTGTCAGGATTTGTTCCCCGTTTCATATTCCTTCTTTTCTAGAATGGTTTTTATCCAATGCATGTCTCGCGACCCTCGCGTCGTTCATTCTCGTGACACCATGACACACAGATTTCTATGGCTTGTTATTGTTTCTGATTTTGTTGGTACTTACCGTCGGCCTCTATGTTTCTGTTCTTCCCGCTGTTTTCTTCAGCTTTTATTGTCATTCCCGCCCAGCACTTGCCTTAGAGAGCATTACCTTTACCGACAATTTTCGTCCTCACGCCCACCCCACACTCCTATCGCCCCCCGTTTCGCAGCGCGCCCGTGTGAATCCCCCTCCTTCAGGACTCTTTGGCCATAAGAAAATCCGTACTTTCTTCCTCGTGTAGGTTTTCAAGTGCTGAGGTAGTACCTTGTAGTCACTTTTTCAGATGCTCTCTCTGCTTCCCTCGCGCCACTATGTGACCTGGATCGACCGCTCGGCCTGGCCTCGACCCCCCTGGATGAGATGCCACATCCAGTCCAACCACCAGGTCCCCCCGTACTGAGGTTTTTTCTATGGCTGTATTTTTGCCGTTACTCACGTCCCCCGGCCACCCTTCTCGCTTTTCCATTTTGAGTCTGTTTCGCTCCTTTGTTTGGTTTTCTCTGAGACTTCCTTGTACTTGTCCCATCACCTGTCTCATCGGGCGTTCATTATGCAACCTCCCATTTCCTTTCTTTCTCGTCGTCTCAGACCGATTCCGCACGAACCGTGTCTACGACCGGATAGAGTTCCGTTGAGGGTGTGTACCCCCCGAGCTTAGGGTCTCCCGACCTACGTGTGCTTGGCCTCTGGGGACTTGCTTCGGAACTTAGTTGAGTTTCCCAGCTGGCTCGCATTTGTTTCCTGTGCACGACTGCAAGCTTGCGCTGTGGGTCGGCCCCCGTACGTCTCTCGCAAACCTCCTCACTATGTTTTATCGGCTTCCCTCACTTTCCTTCATACAACAGTAACCCTGACCCCTTATTCTCAGATGTTGTGTTCCACCTCTCGCTCAAGAACTTTCCTCTTTCCGCGCTTTTTCCGGCCTTATGAGAGTAATTACAAGTATACTCCTCATTCTTGCAACCCCGATACGTTGGTGATCGTGCATGGCTCACGTCCTCTTTTCTAGAAGCTTAAGAGCCTGTCGATGTCCTTGCATGTCACTCTCTTTATTGCCATTTTGACTGAATCGCCTGTTTTTTCCACCCTAGTAGAGCATCTCCTGCTCTATTTACTTTTTCGATGCGTCTGTTTTTAGTTTTGCAGCTCGTCTATCCCTATGCTTAGAGTATCTGTTCGCCCCTTGTGCGACGGAGGTTTGTTTCGTAGTCCCTTCGTCGGCCTGGTTCTATAAGGTCGTTTCTACCCCTCCGCCTTTTCTCACGCGGCGATACCTTTACGTATCTAACTTCTTGTCTTCCGCTTTCTTTTTCTTCATCTCTTCCCTCCTGTGCGTGACATTTGGAATGTATTTATCTAATTACTCGGTTTGAAGCGGATGTGTCTTACGCACTCCCATGCTCTCCTCGTCTGGCCTCGACAATGATTCTTTTGCACAGTCGTACATTCTCCCTTTCAGTCCAGTGTTTCCGGCCTTGACCCCTGTTTTAGAGGGTGTTTGTTTTGTTTTTCCGATCGCCCTCTGCCGTTTCTTTCGTTTGGATGATTCGCGACCCTTTGTTTTCGGGGTTTTCTTTACCTTTTAGACTGCATGTCTCATTGTCTGCGTGTGATGGCTATTTTCTTTGCCCGCTCACCTTTATCTTCCGTCCTCTTGTTCCCTTTCCGCCAAACAACCTGGGTTTCCTTTCGTACTCCACTACGATCGCTCATGCTGGACGATCGGTGCCGATAGCTGTACCGTTAAATTTCCTTTTCCCCCCATTGCTCTTTTTGGCTTTTAATCTTCCACCGTCGCCTGTTTTCCCAAATTCTTATTGTACGTTCATGGCTCCGGCAAACCCCAATCCTTTAGTGTTCCTTTTATTGGGCGATGTCTCCCCACACCCGTCGAACGACTTTCTAAGTGTTCCCTTGAGGTACTTGTTTTACCGTTCTAGAATGATAGGACTAATGGTATCTCCGACGTTTACTCTTTGGCTGGCCTTTTATTTTGCCGCAGCGTCCCCGTCGTCTCTTTTGCCGAGGTTTTCTTCCCCCTTTTGCCTTAAGGCCAGCAGGGAAAGTTGAGTCTTGTGTGAGACCCCGTCTCACGTTTCACATCAACGTGAGCTTTACCCTGCCCTCCCTCTTTAATTACCTATCCCGACGCAAATATGGCCTTTTCTTTGCCTGTAATTCGGATAGTGACTTTTTAGGATGCCAGTGTCCGGCCATCCTTCAGAAGGTAAGCCCCCTCGGGTATTCCCACGTTTTACTCGTTTTGCATTCCCCCTCATGGACCCTTACTCTCTTCTCATGACCCGACTTTGTTTGGCACGGGACTACGATGAGCTCTCCTTCCGACCCGTGTCTGCCTGTCCCGACCCCACCCTATTGAAGGTATATAATAGCACATGTGCTTAACAAGAGCCCGTAATACTACTTCCGGCAAGTTGGATTCCGACTTCTCCCTGATCCTTTGGGGATTTCTTTGTGCGCGTGGACACTTATGTGTACATGTGCCTGAGAGATTCCCCGCCAATAGTGTTTTTTGCTATTCTTCTTGCGCACCTTTTCTTTCTCTCGCGTCCTACGGCTTGGTTCAGCACTTTGTTCTGCCTCCCCCCCCCCTCGACCACCACCCTTGCACGCCTTTTCCTTCTTTTCAGATCCCCATTTTCGTGGAATGAGGCGCCCGGATTCGCTCGATGGATTGTCTCCCCCCCTGATCTCAGCCGTGATTGTCCTTTTATGCCTGTATTTTACGATGACTTTTTTGTTTCTCGCCCGGCCTCAGATCGTCCTGAAGTCCCAACCCGTTCGGAGGACTGCGCGCTCCAATACTTTTCGAAGCGCGGGCGGGCCTTTGATGTGCGGCGCGTTTAGTATCGTTGCGTTTTCACTATTCGAGAAAATTACTGTGCCGTAGTTTGAGCCGCTGGGGCGTTTATTTCGACCCGCGTACCCCCTGCAACCCGCTTTTCCGTCCTTCTACTCCAGATCCTAACCCGTTCACCCCCAAGTCCGCCATGTGAATAAAGTGAGCTGCTTTATTACGGTGGCAATGAGATGACCTCACACATCGTGTGATTTTTTTTCTTGCCAACCAGCAGACGCGAGTGAGTCCCACCCAACAGCACCCAATAATAGACAATTCTCCTAGCCCTTTACCCCAACCCCCCCGCGCGATGCGGTCAATGGTTTCTGCCGCAGCCCTTGATGACCGCCCCTATTCTCCTACCTTTTTTCCGCTCTGATTTCCCGTTCCACGAGCCCCTCAGCGGTTTCCCCGGCCTCTTGGTTGCCATCCTCGCACCATTGATCATCGGATGGTGCACGGCAACTGCTTGCTCCGTGTGGCCCTTTTTTCGTTCTCCATTGGGCTCAGCGCTCTCCTGTATCTCCCCAGTCTGATGAAGACAAAGGCACGTTTTCTTGCAGTAACTTTTGCCGGGCGATGTCCCTAGCGGGTCCAGTTCATCGTCAGACTTCCCCTCCATGCCTTTGTCCCCGTTAAAGTTTTTGGACCTCCTCCCAATTGCGAGACCTACCTAGTTACCGGCTTGTTTTTTTTGTGACAAGATCCTCCGTGGGCCTGACTTCGCGACGATTTCTCTTTCTATGCTTTGATTCCCTCTTGGCCCCTTTTCCCCCCCCCAAATTCTCAGGATGCGTTTTCCCCCCAACAATAAACCCCTCCTCTCTGGACGCGTCAAATAAAGTTTTCCTAAGACTTTGCTATTCTCCAATCTGTCACCGTTCTCACCGCGCTTCCTTTCCCCTCCCCGTGATTGCTCGTTGTCCCGCTGATCTTTTCCACCCTAGTCCCCCAACTTACCCCTCCTGTTTCAATATATCTTTTGTTTGTGCGGAGCGAGGGACCCGTAATTTACATTTCGGACGTCATTAGTGGGGACCATTAATCTCTCTTCGCTTCCTGATGCTTTTCCCTTTCCAAGATGAGAACGTGACTCTTTTTTCTCTATCGAGGAGCAACTCCGTCTACGAGAAACTTTGTAGTGCATTTAGCTTTCGCTTTGGTCCTTTTTTTCAGCCTACATCCAAAGCATATCTGTCGCTATTCCTTTCCCATTTTCTTTTTTTTTTCACCCCCCCCCCCGTGTGGCTTTTCCCCCCATAACCCCTTGGTCCTTGAACATACTTTTTTTTTGGTTAGGCAGACCTTAGCCCATGCTGATTTTGCGTGCCATGTTCGATGTTCCGCTCTCCTTTTCCTTCCCTTGGTTCCTTTTGATGCTAGTTCTTTGCTACTTCGAACCATGATCTCATCTCATTATCATTTTTCTGACAAGTATTCCAGGTGAAGAGTTTTTGTTTTTTTTAGACTTCCCTTTGTTGTTCGTCTGGACCGCGGGGCCGATTGGCCAAACCTTTTTTCGTGATGCTATTTCTTGTCCATTTCGTTTTGTCATCTGGTTGGTATCTATTTTTCCCAATTGATGTAGTAATAGAATTCCTTATGGCTTCAATGAGTGGCCTGTGAACTTGTGTTTTTTGTTGGAGTGTTTTCGCGATGGTGCCTGAACCTCACAAGAGATGTTTATTCTCGCCCACTTCCTCCCCTCTCCCCTGTCTTCAACCTTTTCTTGGTTTGTTCGCTTTTTCCTTCCCTGTCCAGTGACCACCTTTGATGCATTCGCACCCCAGCCGCTGCTCCCCTTTTTCGCGGGTTGAACGGTCGCTCTAGTTATTACTCCCTCCCACTCGTTTTTTCCCCCCCTTTTCCCGCAGTTCTCCCGCGTCTTCCTGTGATACCACCTCTTCTCCCTCTATACTTGTTCGTATACCCCCGATCCGGCCTACGATACCAGCCTCATCGTTGCTACCTCCATTTCACTTCATCCGTCACAATTCTGTCTCGCACCCCCGAAGAGAAAGAACCACCCAAATTTCATCGTGCACCGCCGAGCGTTTTTTACCTTTTCGGTTCCTTGAGGCCCCAAGTGTTTCAACCCCTTCCTCTTCGTCCGCCTCCCCTCCATCCCTCCTTGTTTTCTCCCATCCGGTTACATGAGATCACTTTGCTCTGTGCATCGCTAATCATGCGACGCGAACTCCGCTCCCCCCCGTCTCCCCCCCCAAGAGTCGCGACGTTGTCCCACCCTTGCTTTTCATCTACTCGTCGGTTGCTCGTTGACCTTCCTGATCTTCACAAAACCCCCGCCACCCTTCATCGGATTTTCTTTAGTATCTGTTATTGTCGAGTTATCTTGCCGTCACGCGCTCGAATTCTTTAAGGAGATCCCTGATTCCTTCTACAAGCTTTTACTCCTCCTTGCTTTGTTTATTTTCTTGTGTCCTGCCCCCGTCTCCGTTTATTTCCACTCGTACGCCTGGGTCCCCTCCTCGTTTGAACTGTAGTTGATGGTGATGTAGTTCCGCTCCCTCGTTGTGTGCACGCATCAGTGCTAACCAGCCACCTTTCCCCGGCTTTCCGGCTCGGGTGCACCACCCCTCTTTCCGCTGGTGCCAGTTTTCCTTCTGCACCCCCCTTCTTTCCGGAGGACTTAGTTCTCTCGCGGGCCCAGGAAGAGGCGCCCCCCTGATAATTGTTCGGGTCGGGGCGACATGGTGCCCTTCCACCGTTGTGTTGCCGCTTCCAGTATGATCTACCCCTTCTGCTTTTGGTGCGCGCCGTGTGAATAATGCCCCCCTTCGGCACATGCCCTTCCCCCCCCTTCCCCGTTGATTAGTTTGGATTTTGGCTGACTTTGTTTATTAGGTCGTTATCGGAACCTCTTGACTACCTAGGCGTTTTGCTCCCTCGCTCTCTTACTCCGCCATGCGGCTGCTCTTCCTGTGGACACTGCGTTTCTTGGCTCGTCCTCCTTTGGTAATTAGACCCTTCCCCCAAGCTATCTCCCCTCACTCCGCTAGGTTCTCTTTTGAACCCTTCCCACTTCCTCCCGTTCGTTTCCTGATGGTACTCCGCCCACACATCCGGTCCCTCTGGCCAGAGCTCTTTCGGAGTACGAAGCCAACCTCACAGTCCCTTGCTTCTTTTTCGCGCGTTTTGGCACATTACCCCATGCGAAGCACGTCTTCTCTCTATTCTTTCGGTCTTCCGCATCTTAGTCCGACATATCTACGGTAGAGAGGTTCTTCCCTACAGGTACGACCAAGCAGTTGAGACCAGCGCCGAATTTTTTCCTCCTCAACCCTCTCGCCAGGTTGTCGATCCTCCGCTCTTCCTTTCTTACTCTGCATCCCGTTTCGCTCATCTCCCCCTTTCTCTAGTTCAGCTTTCTTGGGAGGGAGGCTCTTCCGATTCATATGCTGAACGATAGCCCGCGGGGTTCCCTCCCGTTCGTTTTCCTAACTCCTAATTTTCAGTCTATCCATTCCTCCCGCCCAGCAGTTTCGTTTTTTCCGACATTTCACTCCCCGAGTTTTGCTAACGGCCATTTGCAGCAGCGCATGTTTGTCGCGCGTGTCGTCAATTATACTGTATCCGCTTCTTCCTCTCTATTCTTAGCTTTTTCTCATGAACTTTCCCCCCCCTCTGCCTTTTTCTGTTGGAAATTAGTTTTTTCGTCCGAGACTAGTTGGAAATCCACACGCGATGAAGTTTGCCTTTCCCCGATAGCAGTCCTATCTCTGCCTGAGACGACAGACTCCACTCTCTCCCCTCAGTCGCCCTTCTCCAACTTGATAGTTACGCGTGCCACTTTATTGCTTAAGAACATAACAGACACTTCAATGGATGTTTCCTCTTCATCGACCCGATCGTTGATTATTCCATCTGGACATTCCTCCTCGCCCCGCAACGTACGCCAACTCCCTCACTCCTTAATCTCCCCCTTTGAGTTTTTTAGTCCTCCAAATCGCGTAAGAAATATCCTCTCGATTCCCTATCTTGTTGACGTCCGCAGGTGGTCCTCCGTAGACGGTCGACGTCGATAGACTTCCCGTTGATATTCTTCTCGGCGATCATCGGATCGAATTTTACGAGCCTTCAGTGACCGAAAGAGACGGCACCACAGACTTTACATCTTTTGAGCGACGGCTGTCGCTACCTTTCCGTCGCGAGATGGACTGGCTACGGAATGTGCTTTTCTCTACTTCTTCCCTCTTCGATCTCCTAACTCTATCCGGTTTATCTCTGTGAACCCCCCCCGCTCCCCCACGCCCCCGACACCCAGAGTTGACACCAAAAAAATCATTTTCCATCCCTCCTTCCAGCTTTTTCTTTACGTCCCTCACTTCGCTGGATCCTCATTTCCCGTGAATACCCACCTTTCGACAATCAACCCAGAAGTCCCAGCTTAAGAGCTTATGGCTAGTCCCCGCGGCTTTTCCTTGCGCCTTCTCCCCTCCTAGTACTCCTTTGTTTATGCACCCAACGCGTATTTGGACACTCCTCTTCCCCTCCCGTGGTTCATTTGCTGATTGGCTCTTATTGATGTCTCCAACAGGATATCCTCCCCTCCCCCCCCTCTCATCCCTTTCCCCCTCCCCTTAGTTTTCCCCGTGTCCTGCGACGAGACATTACCATTCCCCGCTCAACTTCGGTCGAGTAGTGGCTTTTTTGACCGGCCCAGAAACTAACGACGCGCATTTATCCTACCTCGTCTTTGTATTCCCTTCTTTACCTTGACCTCGTTCCCCGGTTTGCTCTCACATTCCTTTGTTGCCAGTCAGTTTTTGCAACATTCTTCCCTAGTCCAGCAGCAACCAGCCTCTTTTTTTCCTTTTGTCGATCCTCTTTGGTGGTTGAATTTGCTTCCCCCAACCTCGAGATGTACCACAGATCGGGCGATGCGCCCGAACTCATCTCGCCGTTACCCTGTGTGCGGCGATGCCGAGATTTTTCTTTCCGTCTTCATGCATCGTTCGCCCGGATCCATCCTTTTTCGTTGAGGAAAGACTTCTTTTATTCTACTTTCTGT
>Ga0179593_1408843_pt1 | contig 13347 bp, 20 predicted proteins | sample CZODoug2_1_08_16_FD_185931 | JGI IMG/M metagenome (GOLD analysis project Ga0179593, IMG submission 185931) | Vadose zone soil fungal communities from Angelo Coast Range Reserve, California, USA - CZODoug2_1_08_16fungal (PacBio error correction) | ecosystem: Environmental > Terrestrial > Soil >... | reverse complement strand
TGTCGTCGGCTTTTTCCTCTAGAGTTTTTCCGAGCGAATTTTCTCCCAAACCCTGTTTCCGTGAACGGGCACCGTTTCCCTCCTTCGGCCTTTTCAGGCCTTTCCCCTCCTGGGCCTTGCGGTGTTTTTTTAGTGCCCGTCCTTTCGGTGGTGTCTCATTTTTTTTGAGGCCTCAATTTCAGGTATATTTTCGAGGTACTTCCGGCGGTATTACCAATTTATTACTACTTTCTTTCCTCTCCCTCGTTCTGATTTCCCCCCGTAGACCGGTTTTGGTTTGCATCCCAACATCGTGAGCTCCACCAAAAGTCTTTTCACAGCGATATTGTCCCCCTCTCTGGGGTCCTTTCTTTTCGTGCCGGATGCCTTTGGCCCTACGTATGACTCTTCTTCCTCTTATTGATTGGGATGAAGTTTTTGTGGCTGGCTTTCTCTCTCCCCCCCCCAAAGCTCTGGCGGTCGTTTAACCAAGATTCGCCGTTCGGCTTTGGCCACGTGTTCTCGGCCCTTTCTATCTCGAGGTGCTTCCTAGGCCTCTTCCGTCCGACGGCTTTTTCCCCCCTTTTAGCTGAAGTCTGATGAACAGTGGAGATTGAACCAAACCTCGGTATTGCCCTTGGTTTATCTCCTTCCCAAAACTGCGGCTCTTTCTTTCCACTGCGTTACTCCTTGTCATTAAGATTTTCACAAGGGGTTCTACGTCCTCGGTTCACCGCTGCGAGTGTCTGGCTGATCCTTGTATTTTGACATCCTTTCTCTCCTTTTATCCAGCACTACCGTTCGCTTGGGCTTAATCCCTTGTACCACCTCCCCACCCATGCCCGCTCTGGGGGCCTCGCTCCATTCTCTCCTACTTTTCTTTTTGAGCTTCTAAGCCAGTTTTAGTTGGGGTGTCTCGTTACCCCAAAGTCGGAGTACCCCCTTTCCCGGTGCTGAAGATTTGGTCTATTGCTTGTTTAATCCAAGTGTCAAAGCCCTTGGATTTCTTCCCGTCCCCCCCACTTTTTTTTTTTTGCCCTTTTGTTTTGTGTTTCTTTCTCGGCTAATGGCTTTTGTGCTAGTGAGTTCAGTGAGTTGATTTTCCCCGCAGGCTTTTTCCGGGAAAGGTTCTCGACGTTTTATTTTCCTCTCTGGATCTTTTCTCCTCTCCTTCTGGGGAGTTCTCCCACTTATGTAAGGTCTGCTTTTTCCAGATGTAATCTTTTTTGAGTTTCGCGCGGCTCTAACTGTCCTTTTCACCCCCCTCCTGGCCCCCCCGTATTCTCCCCTCCCCTCCCTCTCGCGGGCCGTTTTTGATTCCGGCCGAGGTTATTTACTTCGGTTTCCCCCTTCCCCACTTCTGGCGGCCCCCCGGTGACTTCTCCCTGTTAAGGTCAAACCCTGCTTCCACCCGGGTCGTTTGCGCTCCCCGTAGAGACATCCCCCCCCGCCCATATTTCCACGTTCTTTGCTTCTTCTCTGTGATTGTCTCTGGTCTCTAGTTTTCTTTTTCTCTTTCCTCTTCGGACGCTAGGGCCTCCCGCCCCCTTATCATGGCCTCCAATTTAAGTGTTATTCCTACACTTTCTCTCCACCCCGATTGCTCCCTCGGCTCTTCATGGCCGGCTCCTGACCATCTTCCTCAACCCCCATCGGAAGTTTTTCAAGCCGGAGGGATTCTTTAAAAAGGACCTTTTGGCGCACTTCAGTTCTCAATTTTTTGTCTCTTCTGTAGTTGCCCTTGGATGTCGGCCATCCCCCTGGTGAACGTGTCCCTATCTTTACGATCGTTCTTCCCCTTTTTTTTTCCTTATTCCTTCGAAAGTTGAGGGGCGCTCCTTCCGGGGGGCTCTCGCGCACTTCCCTTTTTTCCATATTCGTTCTTCGTTTTCTTGATTCGTGATCTGAGCGCGCTTCAAATTTTGTCATCCTCACCACCCAATCCTGCGTTGTCGTCCCGGAAGGGTGCTTGACCCCCCCCCCCCATTTCTCTCTGCCGTCCTGACCTTGCAGAGCTTCTTCCCCCGAGTAGGAACCCTCCCCCCCCAGGATGCTTCCTTGCCCCCTCTTCATGGTCTCTGCAGGGGGCGCCGTCAAAGTACGCACGTGTCCTGGAAAGTCCCCCTTGCTTTCTGTAACTCTGCATGTCCACTGAGACGGCCCCTCCCTTAATTTTGATCACCTATCGATAGATTTTCCCCTCTTCCCAACCATCTCCTTCTCCCCTGAAGGGTCCTCCATGATAGGTGTCCCCACTTCCCAGGTTGTGCGCTTGCCTTAGTAAATATCTCCTATCCAAGCGCGGCGCCTCTCCCTGCTGCCCCGACAACGCGCCGCCATAGTTCCTTTACCCTCCGCGGGCCTTTTTTTTAGGAAGCTCTCACATCTTTGCTTCGGCAATTATCCCTTTCCCCCGTTTCCCCCTTGTTCCCTCCTTGGGCTTTCTCATGACACCGCCACGAAGTCGAGATTTTTCGCACTCCCCGCCCCGTGGTTTTCCTGAGACACTCTTTAAGCAGGTTCATCCACTTTTTCGGCCATTGGACCTCCCCTCCTGGCCAATGATCATTCACAAGTCCCCCTCCCATCCCTCCCAGGTCGCGCGTTTGCCCTGGCCGAGCCCCTTACTCAACCCGAAAACTTTCAAAGCATCGGTTCCCTATTCCGTAAATTCTTCTTGCCCCTGAACTTCCTTCCACCCCCCCTCAGAATGCAGTTCCCCTTGCACTAGGTTGTGGTGATGTCGTTCTTTGTTAAATTCTTTCCCTCGCCCCTCGTTCCTTCCACTTCCGTTCTTTGACTTTCTTTTTCTTTTTTCCTTGCTTTCTCTCCCGGCGGATCTACCTTCACCCGGTTTTGTTCCTCCTTCCTTTCTAGATTTACAAAAATGAATCCACCCTAGAATATTCCGGTGACCCGCTCCTCATCTCTGGCCTCTCGTCCTTCTTTGCGCACATCTACCAATTTGAATTTTTTCTGGCAGGAACGCACCTGCTCTACATTGTTCTTTTTTTTTTTTGTACTTCTGTTTGGAAAGTGCCTTTTATCCCCCCAAGCCTTTCTTCCTCACAACCCCCCAACGCTCTCGGGTGTCCTTCTTCCCTTTGGAGGTTTCTTGTTCCGGCTGCTGCTGCCGCCGTCCTTGGCCCACTCTCACCCAATTTACCATTGCCCTTTTCGCCCCCCGCTCTTCTTTTTTCCCTATCTCACTGTCTGCGAGCCCACTGCATCCTGTTCCTCCCCTCACCTTTCAACGCTCTGTTCCCCCCTCCTCCTGATGCTCCTTGAACCTCCTCCCGTGTATCGTGGGTCAACTCTCATCTGTCTCTTCTCCCCCCTCAAAAACCCTGACTCCTCACCCAATCCTGAGTTGGTTTGGTGTCGTCGCTTAAAGTCCACCTTCCGCCTGAAGCCTCTGGACCCCCCCCCCCCTTTAGCACCCGAGGTCCGTAAATCCGCTGTCCCCGCCTCATGTATGGACCCTCAGTCCCTTTTTTCATTTCATTCCCCCCATCAAGATCGGAATTATCCTCTCCACCCCTTTTCTTCCCTTGGTACTTTCTTCTTGAAATTCCCAACCCCAGCCCTTTCCCCCTCTCCCCCCCACTCTCCTACCCGCTTGTTCCGGTCTTCGTCTTCTACAACCCAAATTTTTCCCCGATAAATCCCTTTTTCGTCTCCGTGGGGAGCGTTGCGTGCTTCTTCTCCATTTGGCGACTTCAATTTTTTTTTTTTAATTCGCGCCCCCCCCCCCCCTCCTAGGGATTCCATTTTACAAATTTGATTGCTCGGTCTCACTGCAATCACGTTCTCCCCCTCTTTCTCTGAACTTTCTGAACTTCACTTGCGACCTCAGCCCGCGAACCCCCCCCCTCCCTCGCCCCCTGACTACGACATATGGGCAATTTACTTGATTTTTTCAGACTCTTTTTTCCCACCCTTTTCAAAACAACCCCCACAGGAACCCGTTCCCACTGCCCCCTCTCATTCTTAATCATCGATCCCCCTTCCTCCCCATGTCTTACCCGCCCTTCCTTCCCCCCTCGTGTTCCTGGCATTTTTCAGCCGGTTGCTTCCCACTGCTCGGTTAAGCCCCAGAGCTCCCCAATCTTTCTTTTTAACTCTCGCTGAAATTTTCCGGCCTTTTCCCAATTTCCGGACTCAGCCTCTCCCCACCCTCTGACCTCGCACCGAAAAGTACCTAGTCGGACCCTCTTTCTTTTTTTTACCAACCTATAAGACGACTACTTATCTTAAATCCGACAAAGATTCCACGGCTCTTGGTAGTGAGTAATTACTTCCTTTGGTTCCCAAGTCCCAATCTGAAATGGTCTCATGGTCCCAGCCGAGCCAATCCACACAACAACAAACAACCACCCAAACAATTACAAACCACAACCCAACCCAAAACTCACCTCCCCCCCACAAACACCCCCCCCCACAATCACAAAACAACCAAAAAAAACCACAACACCCCACCACAACACAAAAAAACAAAAAAAACAAAAAAACAACCCCCACCACCACAAAACAAAAAAAAAACAAAACCCCCCCCCCCAACAAAACCAAACAACCAAAAAACCAAAAAAAAAACAAAACAAAACAAACACAACAAAACACCACCAAAAAACAAAACAACCCAAAAACCCAAAAAAAACACAAAAACACCAACAAAAACAACACCCAAAAACACCCAACCAAAAAACAAAACAAAAAAACACAACAACCAAAAACAAAAACCCAAAAAACCACCAAACACCAAAACAAAAAAACCAAAACAAACAAAAAACCACACACCACAAAAAAAAACCCCCCCAAAAACCCCAAAACAAAAAAAAACTGGGTCTTCCGACCTTTTGGCCACTTGGAATTGTTCCTCCCCCGCACCCTTTCTCCCATCTCCCCCCTGGTTCTCCGAGCGTCCAATCTCTGACACTCTTCGGGCTCGTCCCTTTCTCCCTTGTCCTACCTTGACTGGCCGCGGTTCTCCATCTTCGGATCGCGGTGTCCATTTCTCTTTCCCGACCCTTTGGGGAAAACCTTTTCCCCTTGGAAGAAGTAAAAAAGCCTTTTTTTTTTGCCCCCCCAGCCAGACCAACCCCCACTTCGAGACCGGCCCGAAAATCATCTCTCCGCCCCAGCTGCAAGCTACTCCCGAGGGAGCCCCCCCCCCCCCCTGGCATTGCACCTTCTTCCCTCCCACCACACAAAGGCCCACCATCTTTTTACCGTCTTTGTGAAACCAGCTTTGCTTTCTTATCTCTCTACGCCCAACCGCTTAGCCACTCTTAAAGCTTACTCCTTTTTTTTTCCCCGCTTTCTTGCGCCTTTGCTTCCGTGTAGACGTTATGGCCCACTTTTATTTTCCATCTCTTCCTTTTTCCAACCGGCAACCCCTTTCCCACCTTATTCGCTAAAGCCCCCTCGCATGTCAACCCCTGGGCCTGAATCGGTGCCCCCCCCCCTTCCCGCCGATGCCCCCCCCCCCTTCTTCTCCCCCCCTTTTGCTAAACTCCTTATACATCCCGGTGTCCAGCATTTTCCCTTCCTTTTTCTCGTTTTCCTTCTTTTACAATCAACCTCCATTTTGGCAATCCGCATCTTTCTCCTAATTTTTTCTCACCGCTGACACCATCTTCTGACTTCGGCTCCGACAACGGTTGTTTCAGCTGACTCCTCGACGTTCCCAACCGACCAGAAATTTAACCCGCCAGTGGTCCACCAAATCCCCCCTGGCAATTTTTTTTCTTCGCCTCAACCCCCCTCCCTTTGTCCAGGAACCAAACGAGTTGAACCTCCTCCCCCCAATAATCGGATTTCCCCCTTGTCTACGTCCCTCCCCCCCCTCCTTTTGAAGCGGCCACTCCCGGGGGCCGCGTGGATACCCAACCAAATCCCCCCTCTCCTGACCAACGGCGACTCCGGCCTCTTCCCTTCTCCTGTTTTCTTTAAATGGCTTCCGATGCCGGGTTCTTCTTCAAACCAACCCTCTTTCTTTTTCCTCGATGCCCCCTCCGCTGGGGGCTACCCCCCCCCTATTCATCCCCCACAGGGTCTTCCTCTTGGCGCCTGGCCCTCTAGGGAATTTCTCTCCTACTTTGCTCTTCTTTCCACCCGACCAAAGGTCCCCTCCTGCCTGTCAGTTGTGCCTTCGCGGGCCGTTCATCTTCTACCGTTTGTGTGGTTTTGTTAGGTAAAAATTCTGACTCGCTCATCTTCTCTTTGGAGAACGACTTCTGCTCCTTAATCACCTTCCTTCTTTTTGGCAACTTCCACTTTTTGAAATTATTTCCCCAGTTCTTTTTGGCCTGGCCTCCCTTGACAAGGAGCTTCTCCTGTAGCCAAAACAAACTGTCTCTCTGTTCCTCCCACCCCCGTGAACCGCCACCCCTCACTGCTCGTCCCCGGCAAACAACGCTTTCTCCCATCTCTGCATCACAGGGCTCTTCCCGGACACAAGGCCCCTTCAAGTTCTCTCCCTGTCCAGGGACCGGCTTTCTTCCCCCCCCCACACCCTCCCTTCCTTCCCTCTACCAAATCCTTCTGTTCTGAAGTTCTCTCCCCCTTCTTTCACCAAGACCGCCTCGGAACCCATTCCCTCTTCAGGTTCTTTTTATTCGGCCACAGGCGTCTTAAGCTTTCCTTACCCTCCGGCATTCCCCATCTGCAAGATCGTGATTGCTTTATAACTCTCTTCTTCTCCAGTTTCCCGTACCAGGCCACCCCCAGCCTATTTCTTAAAAGGTTACCGCGAACAGGGTTTCAACTCGCAACTCGCTTTGCCATTTCTCGCCCACGTTCTATGCCTGCAGGGGCGGCCCTTCTCTAAGCCTAATTCTCTCTCCTTTTCCTCACTTCTGGTTTCTTTTTTTTGGATCTTCCCTCTCGAGAGCGGATGTGAGAACTGGGGCGCCTTCTCGAAGTGTTACTGGCCACGCGTTGTTGTCTTGGTCAACCCATTCTTTGAAGGTCCTTTTTTTGGGCGAACCTTTACACTCAGGTCGTTCGTTGCTTTGCGATCTTCCTTTTTTGCAGCGGAGCGGCCTCTCTTGGTGCGGTCTAGCCGGCCCTGGATCTTTTTCTCTCCCCGCCCCTCGCCTTCCCTCGGGCGTTGAACTCCCGCACACTCCGCTGGGGCCAATTTGGCGATTTTTGGCATCTTCAGTCTCTCTTGCGGTATTCATTCTCCTTTGTACTTCTGGGCGTTGCTCCCCTCCCCCTCGATGCGCATACTTTCCAATAGTTTTTGTTGACCGTCAGAGGCCTCTTCTGCTTGTTTCTTGTGTACATGCTCGGTTGGCCCCCGGTCTCTTCGTTCGCTGTCTACCACATCCCCTTCACCTTTTGAATTCAGTTTCAAAAAATTTGTTTTCCGAAACCCTGTTCTCCTCTTTAGGCTATTCTTTTGCGTTCTCTCCTGATCACTCGTGGGGATCCAGTTTTCCTCCCCCCCTTGCTGGTTGGACCGGTCCCCCGCGGAGTATCTTGCTCCCCCTTTCTCACTTTTCCTTGCGGTGTTCTTACCCGTGGGTGGCAGGTCAGTTACAATTCTGCTAATCTTGGTCAGCCTCGTGCTCCCAGCTTTGATGGAAGTTTCTTTTGCGTATTTTCACCTTCTGTCCACCCCTGGGTGGTTCTCTGCCCCGAGAAACCTTTGCCCACCGCGAGCGTTGCTGACCCTTTCCCGTCTTTTTCTTTCGGCGTCTGGCTTTCTTCTTTCCGCGTGTACGGTAGGACCTCGCCAGCCGTCCTTAATTGGATTGATTCGCGGCTTGGTCTTCCATTCTCAAGCTGGCTCTGGCGTCCCCATTCCGCGTTTCCCTGGTGATTTCCACTTCTTCGCCTCCTTTTCCTTTTTTGCTCTGTCCTTCCGAGGGTTCTTAGCCATTTTCGATTCTCGCCGTCACCCTTCCCTTTGTGAATTCGCCTCTCACTTTTGGAACCACCCACTTGGCGTTATTGCGGAAGTTTGCATTTAACCCCAACGCGTCCGATGGAAATGTCCTTCCATTTCCACACCTCCCTGCAGGTGATAACGAGCGGCCTCCCCCGTCTTGGGTCGATCTGTTCCTGCATCCTGCTCTATTGGGGTCGCCCCTCCTGGTTGCCTTTCCCCCCCATCCAGGGCGCATTAAGGCCTGTCCAACGTCACATTTTGCCTCGCGCTTAATCCCTGCCCCCTTTGTTAACACCCTGGGAAGTAGCTAAGAGGTTCTTATTTCCTTTCTTCTCAATGAGTTAAAGTTCTGAAAGCTTTGCCCTTCTGCACGTTCCCAACTCCGACTTTGCTTTTTGGAGGGTACTCGCCCCGGTTTTCCGTCGGTATCTGTTTTCGATTGGTGCTTTTCCGAGGCTGGCGCTCTCCTTTTCGGGTCTTTGGTCTTTTTGACCCCGTTTCTTTGTCTTTTGCTGGCTTTCTTTTATTTCTTGGACTGTTCCTCTCCCCGGAAGCTTTTGGCAAGATTTTTCCGCGGCCCTCGGCTCTCTGCGTCCCTTTCCCAGCTGAATTTCAAAAAAAATTTCTCACGTCTCTGGTCTCCCCCCCTCCTCCGGCATTGGAGGGCTTCCAAACTTCTTTTCGGCCCAACTTTCACCCTCTCTCGTATGGGCTCCTTTGTGAAGACTCCTTTCCTCTTGGACAAGTCGGTTACGTTGCTGCTTACGCTCCAAGAAGACCTCTAATAATCGTTCCCTTTTCTGTTCTCTTCTGCCTAACGGTTTGTCTGCCTGGGCCGTCTTCGTCCTTAAGGCCTGAGTTTCTTTCTGTACTTCCCCGTATTGCCTTGTCCCCATTTCCTCACGCGGATGTAGCCTCCCTGGACGTCTGTCCTCAACCTCCTCCCCGATTTTCAGGCTGTCCAAAATGGGTTTCACCACAATCCGTAGGTGGCAACCTCCTATGTTCTTCTCTGGCTTCCTCGGCCTCTTCTCCCTCCATCGGCGCACTTTTTGCTTTCAATGAGATTGAAGGTCGTAGCCCTGTATGCTTTTGAACCCTTTCGGTTGAAGGAGCGATATCGCCCTTTTCCTTCAGTCCATCCCTTTGGCGGTCGTGCTCTTCGCGGCTGTGTCGTGCCTTTTGCCCTCTTTTTTTTGTTTTCCGGCATCTCTTATCGTGATTTTTTCTTCTCATTAATTTCGTCCCCCCTACTCGAACTTCAACCCACTCAGTAGTTGTTTGGTTTTTCGATTCCCCTTCAGCTTTCCCCCATTCGAAGCCATCCAGTACGTTGCAGGCACCTCCCGATCAACGATGATCGTTAAATTTGGAGGTCCTGGGGCGCTCCCGAAAATCGCTCGTATCTTCCCGAACTGTTGTTTTTTGGGATCCAAGGTTTAATGTTCCCTGGGTGGGGCTCCCCCGGACACTTTCCGGTGGAGGGGGGTTTGGGTTCATAGCGAAGGCTGTCAATGAAATTTTTTTCTCCTGAGCCCCCCGTCGCCTTTAATCACATTCATCGTAGCGATTTTCCTGCGCCCCGCGCTGCGGGAGCCCCTGCCGAGAGAGGGGGCGTTGACGGAGAGACTACCACTGTTGTTGTCCCATCACGCGATTTCGGCTTACATGCTTTGACCCCTCCTCCTTAGTGCATGCCAATAGGCGTTTCTCAAATCTTTTTTCTCTGTTTTTCTGGTTACTCCCCCTTATAGAAAATTTCGTTGAGCCGTTGGGCCCCTTTCCTTTCCCTCGTCACACCTCGTTCTGTTGGACCCTTCTCCCTCCTAAAGTGTCCCAGTCCCGAAGTTCGCGCAGTATCAGGGCGTTATGGTCCCCCCCCCCCGTTCTACAACGGATTCACCCAAGGGGACGTCAGCTCTCTTGACGCCTTACAAACTTTCTCCTTCTTCTTTCCGTCTCCCGTAGTAGCCTGTCTCTCTTAACAGCTACCCAGTATCGGCATTTGTGCCTCCACCCTCTTCCCACAGTGGATCTCCCGCATCGCCTTCCTTTACCACGAGTATTTACTTCCGCCGCGACACTCCGCCCGTTGGGTTATTTTGTAACTCCTCCCCCTTGCGTTATTCCCCCGCCGTCTCTTTATACATACTCCCCCTCCTTCCGTTTTTTTCTCTTTAGTGAGATCACACCCCTTGTTGAAGACTCTCTCCTCAGACCACCCCGCGCCTCACCCCCAGAGGGGTGCCCTGCGCGTTACACCGGGACTCCCTATCTGTCTTACTGAGTTGGTTTTTCCTTTTTTTGGCCCCTTCGGTGTGGTTCATGCACCCTTTTGTGCCGAGCGTTCAAAATCCTGCTTCTTTTCTCTTCGTTGGCTCAAAGGCCCTTCTAGTCAAAAAACCCCGCCCTTTTCTTCTCTTCTTCTCCAGAGGCTCCCCCCCGCCGTTTCCCCTTTTGGGTCCAAAACGTTTTTACCTGCCCATGCCACCGTTCCCTACCCTGCCCAATGCTTGAAACTGGGGGCCTCACTTTTCACCGTCGATTCTCAAATCTCCCAGATGGCCGCCTCTTGACACCTTTCCACCTGGACCAGGGGACGGCGAATTCCTTTCCGTGCCTTCACCCAACACTCCTCCCAGTCTTCCCTAATACTTTCCCTCTGCCGGTTATCTTGGTTTTATCCTTCCTCCCTGGCGGCAAAGGTCCCGTAACGGTTGACAATACTCCCCCCGGCACGCGCCCCTGTGTCAATCTTCTTTGGCCCCCCAGATCACCTGAGTGGAACTCAAGGTGCTCCCCGACCCCTCCAATGGGAGTTATAGCTTTTTCTTTCTGAATTCCAGGCGAGGGTCCCACGGACTCTCCCCCCCCCCAAACCCCCCTTTCTACTTTCCCCCCATTATTGGCGCCCCACAGACCAACTTTTCGCCCTCCCCTCTATCCCAAAAGTTTTCACTAGCTTGCGTCTCCCCTGGCTGTCCCTTTTGGGGCTTCGTTCCTGGGATTCAATGATCGTCACACAGGATGCTTCTTCCATTCCCTATTGAAGCGCCTCCACTGCAGCTCACTTATCCCCACCCCCGTCGAACTGCCTGAGGATTGGAACGTAGCCTCGTTCCGGTAATGTCTAGCCCCCGCAAACCTTCTTCTGATAATTTCGATTTTTCGATCCCTGGCTCTCCCGTTTTCCCCCCCCACCAAAAGCCCCCCCCTTTCTACTTCTCAATTCTTCTCTTCTACAAAATTGCGCTCTGACCCCTTTTCGTTGGATATTACGCCCCCGGGCCCTCCATCTTTTTCTGGCCCCTTGCTGTTTGAACGGTTCCTGTTTGGGTGGTAAACCACGCTTTTTTCCCGATTCATTGCCCCTTTGGCCATTGTCGTCCTTTTTTTTTTTTTTTTTTTTCTCTCTTTGCCTCCCCTCATGAAGGAATGGCATTACATCCACTCACAAAGGACCTCGTGCCCCGGAAAAGACAACTACCTCACGTATTCCCCCTGCGACACGTGATTCCTACGGCTAATCCCTTTTCAGGTCTCCCTCTGAAACACCCCCCGGCGCGCCTCTCCCCCCCCCACTCTTTAGGGTTTTACACAAATGGCCTTCCGTTCTCCAGCATTGCCCAGCCTTATTGCTCGTTGGTTCCTGTCAACCCCCTCCGGCCCCTCGTTGCCCCCTCTCGTTTCCTTCCCGCTCTCATAAATCCGTGTCCTGTTTTTTTTTTCCCTTCTTCCCTGGCGTCTCTTTGGGCTCAACCCACGAGCGCTCCTTGACAATCTGCCAATCCCATTTTCGGGGTTTGCCCCCACTCACAACCTTTCACCGGTACCAAAAAAAAAAAACCCTGACAACATCCAAATCTCCGAAAAACAAAGGAGCCCCGCGCCCTTGCAGGACCGGAATGCCAGCCCCTCCCACACGCCCCGTTAACCGACTTAGGAACACTCTGACCGGTGCTACCGCACCCACCCCCCCCCCAACACCAACAAGCTTTCCTTTTTTTCCCCGTCCCCACAAGCCTCGCCCATTTCCAACCCCCAGCCCCCCAAATTATCCGCTGCTCTCCTACGTTCTGTTTTTTTAAACTCTGCTCACCAGCCGCGTACAGTCAAGCGTCCCTAGCTTCTTCTTGCCTGGGTATGTATTTTCCAAAGACCCCCCCCCTCCCCTTGGTTCACAGATCCCCCGATTGCCCAAAGGCCGTGGCCCCAAAGGCCTCTTTCCGAACACCCCCTTTGTTATCCACCGGTGCCCCTCGTTAACTTTCTCTGCATCCCCCAGGTCCCGACGCGGGGCCCTCCTCCCCACTTCCCGGGGCCAGTCCAGTTTTGTAACCTTTTCCCTATTCACGTTCATAATTTCCTCTCCGTATTCACGGGCCTTCTGGAGGAAAACACCGGTTTTACCCCCTCCTCGCCGAATTCTTCCCTGCCCCCGATTAAGTGTGTCGTGTCCAATCCCCTAACCACTATTCTCTCGCTCGCCAACTTTCTCTTCCCTCCTGTGAACAACCTTCTCTTCCCCATCGGCCTGCCTTCTCCCTGTCCCTCGCCTCACGACACCGCTGGCTTTTCCGAAAAAATCCCGGGCCTTTCCCCCCGGGCTTTCAGGCCGAGCCTTCTGCCTCGCATGTGACCCCCTTCCTGGCCTTCTCGGGTGGCAGAACCCCTCTCTAAATGTCCTAAAAATATGGCTTGACCCCCAACCTCACTTTTGTCTTCAAGAAGTTCCTTAGAATTGGCTTATTCACCTCTTTTCCTCCTGGTCCCTGATTTCTTTTTTCTCGAAACACAGTGAAGCTTATCTTCCCTTTTTCCCTTGCCATCCGCGACCGTCCCCGAGCCGGTTGCCCTGTGCCCCTTCCCAAATTTGACTTTTCCTCCTCTTCAGTTCGCGCACTGTCGAGATTGATTCGGACCTTTTTTCGGCAACCCCCCAACCCTTTTTTCCTTTAATCAACTCGTGGTCTAATGCTCTCCCCTCTGAGAACCCCCCCTTCCCCCGCGGCGGTCTCCTCCCACTCCAAGTAAAACTCGAATTTCCCCCCCGCTTATGAAAACCTTTCTCTTTCCCAATATTGATCACAAGGCGTCCCCTTTACGGCCCCCATTGTCCTTTGCCATCCAGAGGCTTCCAAAAGTCCCACTCTTCTACCCCAATTCTCTGCCCTGAACATCAACCTTTTTATTTCAATCCCCCTCAAGATGGACAAACTGCTCTGGTTTCCCTTCTTCGACCGTCCCTACTTGTCCTTTTGCACCATGGATTCCCGCCCTGCGCCTTCGCAAAATTGAAGACTCTCTTTCTCCTCTTTGTATCTACATCGGCTCCGAACTTTTTAATCTCCTTGCCAACCTCCTCATTTCGAAAAGTGTCCCCCTCCCACCAGCGACCTGCCTTTCCCAAAAAACCAGCGTGAAACCTTTAGTCCTCCCGCCCCGGCGACTCCTTCTCTTTCCTCTAGATA
>Ga0179593_1375932_pt1 | contig 13347 bp, 14 predicted proteins | sample CZODoug2_1_08_16_FD_185931 | JGI IMG/M metagenome (GOLD analysis project Ga0179593, IMG submission 185931) | Vadose zone soil fungal communities from Angelo Coast Range Reserve, California, USA - CZODoug2_1_08_16fungal (PacBio error correction) | ecosystem: Environmental > Terrestrial > Soil >... | reverse complement strand
AGACGTGCCCCCCTCCTCCCGTCTTCTTAGCCGGCATAGCGTAGCGTGGTCGCCTCTTCTTGGTATTCCTCTGAGTGCTTCCCAGTTTTTGTAACTTTTTATGTTCACTTTGGGGAAGTTGTACGTCCCTTTGTTATTTTTCTTTCTTGTCCCCTAGAAGCTGCGGAACCACCAGGGGTTTTTTCTCTCCCCCTCAATTCCGGTCCTTTCGATCTCCCTCGTGCACTCCCTTTTTTCGGTTTCGTCATCCCCAAAGGATTTATCAGATAGTCTTTCGAGTCCCTCTCTTCCTGTGCTTGCCCCACGTTCCCCCCTGCAATGTTTCCCGCCGCTCCCGGTGCGCGTTGCCACTGAGGCCGAAGCGCTCACCTTTTCACTTTATGTCGATCTCTGGTCCTCATCACTATTTGACCCCACTTTCCCGGGCTCCCAACAGAGGCCATTCTCCCCTCTTCTTTGACTTGGATTTAAGTGCAATCCGGACGATCACTTAAGAACCCAGAACCACCAGTTTGTTAAGAGCTGTCATCGGCGAAATGCGTGGCTCGCCTCCTTTCCTCGTGTTTCGAAACTGGGGACCCCCAGGGAGTTTTTATTGCTATGCAGTTCATTCTCAGACCTCCCCCCCCCCCCCCCCTCTCTGAGTGGTCCATTTTAGAGTCCCCGGTGTTCTGCGTAAGTTTTGTTGTTTTTGTGTCTGTGTGAAACCTATTTCGGGATAAGGCCTCCTTGAGGTAACCCAGGCCCTGCGGCTTTTTCCCTACTGACTCTTTTTGCAATTTTTTGACCGCCCATCGGGCCCAGTCTTCTTAAGGCATCACCTATTAGTGTCCTTACGTTTCCCCTGTAATCTCTATATTTTCCTCAGTTTTTTGTGTAGCTTCGATTACTGGATCCTTTTTCCCTATCATCAGCTTTTCCTCCGCTTGGATGCATCTTTTCCTTCGGGTGCACCTCGATTCTTGCTTCTCTTCCAATTCGTAATTTCCTTTCCCCGCAGTCTGCCTTGATTGACCGGTTTTTTCTTTAAAATCCAGAGACCCCCTTTTTTTATGGACCAATTTTACCTCTCCATTACCATCCCTCACTGAAGTTTAGTCGGTCGGGGCTATTCCGCCCTTTTTCCCATTGAAGCTTTTTTTTTCCCTTTTTCTTTTCACTTCACCCCCAACAAGCGGAAAGGGCGTTTCCCCTCCATTTTTTTATCTGCCGGCCCTTGTTACCACTGGTTTCTTTTTCTTTAATTGCGCGTCCTTTATTGGGACACAAGTGTCCGATTTTCTACAATTTTCTCTTTTGTTCTCCGCCCCTCGGTCGAAGTATGACGGCGCATACGAGGTTAAGCACTAACTTTTTTTTGTGTTCTTCCTCGCTGGAAACTCTCCTGTTGATCGTCCTTGCAACCACGTGGGTCCCTGTGAATTTTCCCTTCCACCCCAAGATTCGCGCTCTCCTCCTCAGCCTATCGGTAAATCCTTTTGTTCTCTCCGAACTCGTTTCGTTCTTGTTCGATCCGCTAGCGGTTTCCGCGCCGGCTTTCTTTTATGCGTTTGAACCCGTGAAAACCTGTTCCATCCGCTTTTCGCCCCCCCCACTCAACTGACACCGTCGTGATCCCGAACAGTTCTCTTCCCAAACCTGTTTCTTTTACCGAACCCCAGATGACTCCTCCTCTGCCGCTATTTGCGGGCCGCAGACGAGCTTCCCCCCTTTCCCCCTTCCTTCCGGAATCGTGCGTGTTCTTCCCTCTCTATCTTTCAACTTCCTTTTCACCCTTTTTTCATCCATCCCTTTCCTTTAGCCGGTTTTACCGCGGCAGGGCAGGTAGTAACGTCCTTTTTCCTGACAAACTCCCGCCGGTCCTCTACCCTTTTTTTCTTTTTTTATCCTTGACCGGAAGGCTCGTCTGGCTTCCCCCGCCCAAAGTTCACCCTTCTTCCCCCCCAGAAGCACTTACTTGCACGAGCCGATCCCCTTCTCTTTTAGACTGCTTCTAGATTTGCTCCTTCCTCCTTTCAACGCGTATTCCCCCCTCCTTACATTTCGTCTTGCTTCGATCTTTTCTTCTTTCCAATTTCCCAGTGAGGCAGACCGAATGCTGAGCTTCCCTTTTAGATCACCGGCCACCTGCAAGCTTGTCCTCTCCATACTCGGTTTGGGCTTTTTTTCCCCCCGTCACCCCTCTTCTTGCTAATCTCATGCCTACGACGCGGCTCAAGGCTTCGTTTTTCCTCCCTACCACGCCGACTTCATGGAACTCCTCTAGAATGACTACCATTTTTGCAGCGTCATTCGAACTTCCTGTTTTTCCCCTTTGACACATTTGCTGGTCTAGTTTCTTGTCCCCGGTTCACTTCCCTGTGCCGCTCGCCCCCCCAAACATCCCCCCCGTGGTCGCGACGCCCTGGCGGGACTCCCCTATGCTTATCTTTTTCTCCTCCCTCCTCTTTCATTCTGCAACTCCGGTGGAAGATTTTTCTCCCCTCTTTTTATCAATCACCCTGCATATTGGTATCTTGTGGTTCCTTGAAGACGCGTTTGCTTTTTGGATGAACACACTGACCTTAACTCTATCCTCCTCGGCCTTTGACTGTCCGCCACTAACTCTCCACGTTTTACGCTGTCCTCCGTGAGAGAACCGTCCCGTCCCCTTTGGAGGATCTTTTTCATCTCCTGGTGGCGTGTCCCCCCCAAAATTCCTTCGTCAATATTGTACTATGATAGATGGAAGTCATGCGTTCTTACGGGCAGATGTAGTGCTGTGTCTATGGAAAGCTTTTATCCTTCTCAGGTGTTCGCGCACCCGAGACTTGCATTCCTAGGAGATCCCCCCACTCCTCTCTGACTTTGAATCACCCACCCCCCCCCAACCAATGGTTATTTCCTTTCTAATGTCTGGCTCTGAGCTTTTCTTTCGCTACCATTTTACCCGGTCCTCTTCCCGACTGCTATCCTGGACGAGAGGGTCAGTTTTTCTTCGATGGCTTCCCCCTCCTCCAGGAATTCTCGTCTTCTCTTAGACGGCCCGAATCGAAAGTACTATGAATTCGAGTTCTGGGAGTACCTTAACCCCCCCCCCCTTGCCTAACACCGATCGATGATCCCTGCGCTTTCCAGTATTCCCTCCCCTTAACTCCTAGAAAGGATTTTGTTCTCATCTTCCCTGCTTTAGTAACTTGGAGGGACGAGGTTCTCCCCGCTCATGATCAAATGCACTCTCCCCCTTTTACCCATCGGCATCCCTTTTTCCCGGCTTCCCCTCTATTTTTTACGTCTATTTTTATTTTTACTCCCCTCCTTCATTGGTTTGTTTGAATCCTTCACTTGATCTCTTCCCTGAGTCATCAATGGGTATTTGAGAAGGGTATTTTCCTTCTTGATGATTCGCGGTTTCTCCCATAGTTTTTTTTTTTGCGCCCCTCTTCCCTTCTCCCTTGCCTACGGATACCATACCTTTTCCCTTTCTAGTGGATTTCTTCATCTTTTGGTTTCCCAGCGATCCTATCGAAAGGTTGTCGCTTTTTAGTTTAGTAGACAAGGACCCGAGGACCTTCCCTGATTGAGCGTGCTGCATCCTCTCCACTCTCGCGTCTTCTCCCACTTTCGCTTTTCCCTCCCGAAATTTAATCCTACGTCGAGCCTCTTTTCCTTTCGTTGCGGCCGACAGAAAGTTTGTCCGTTCCCTTCTCGGCCTACCTCTTCCCCTTCGAGAGTTTTTTTTGATTTTATTTAGTACATCTTGCTTCTCTTTTTCATGACCGCAGGATGAGCTCACATCTTCCCCGGATCCAGTCCCCCCGCACTAGTGAATACCCTCCGACTTGAGCCCTTCCTCCGGATCTATCCTATTTTCCTTCCGTTGTGACGAGTCATCTAACTTTTCGAGCTAAGCAGATCCGACAGATTGCAGTTTTTTTTTTATAACCTCCCATTCCGCGTGGGCTATTCTGTCCCCGTCAGAGAGCGCCTACAGGTTTTTTCTTAGCCGGTATTCCCCTTCTGGAAACGTCCTTTTGCCGACCCATGATACCCTTTTTCCTATTTCTGCCTCGTGAATATGCACCGTGACCCTTTGGGGCAGCAGGGGACTTTCCTTTCAGTTTTCGAGCTCTCTCGACCTTTCATGTGCGTAGTAGAACAGTTTTGGTTTTAAAGAGGATTCTTTCGGGCCTCTTTTTAAGAACGTTTTCCTCTCGAAGTCACCCCCCCCCCTTCTCCTTCGTTTCAAAGCAGTAGGGCTCTCCTTCCTTTCCGCGGTAGTATCGCGATTTTTTTTTCCCCCGAGATTTTTTAGTTGAAACCCGACGCCTTGTCTCCCTCTGGGTTCAGGAAACCTTTCTGACCTCATTTGTACGGTTTGAGCTCGTTGTCTCTCTTCCTCTATTTTCAGTTTTCGGTTCTTTTTCAAGCTCAGAGCGCTATAGGTCTCAAGTTGACTCTCTATGGGATCGGCGTAGATCTACATGCCCTTCTCTTTTCGAGCGTTTTTTTTTTTTTTGTGATCTCTTTCCCCCCTTACCTCCTCCTGAACCAGAGAAGTTCTCATCTCCCCTGTGTGACCTTCTCTTTTTTTTCTTTTGAGGTCCACTTCCCCCGATGCCGTACATTGAAATTTTTTCTTCCCCGCAGTGAGCAATTTCCAGGTCGTCCCCTTTGTACTGCTTTTTTTTTTCCTGTTGGGCGCCCCATTTTCTCTCCCCGTAACGTGCTGTCACGCTGACTCCTCACATGATTTATCCCTTATTGTCACGAATCTACCCTTCGATTGGACCCTTCTTTTCTCCCCACAAAGACACTCTTTCGGGAAGACTTTTAGGACTTCTCGGTCTTCTTGACCCCGCATCGGCCCCCTCTTGCGAGATATTTTTCGAGATCGGCTCCCCCCTTTGCTTGTAAATCTGGTCCATTGCGGGCCTTCGTCCCTCCCCCTTTGCCGTTTCTGGAGAGTATCTCTGAACCAGTTCCATTCTCCCCCACGGTCGAGTTTTCTTTGCCCCTCCTTTTTTGATCGAACAGCTTTTCCTGAAGATTTTTTTTTAGAAGAAATTGATCAGATAGTCTTTCATGGTTTTCCCTCTCGCCCGAATGGCTTTCCTCTTTTGCGCACTACCTTTTTTTTTCCTAAAGACCCGGCGCCTTTGAAAAGCCCATTCTCAGACTAACAACTCAAATTTTCTGCTCCTTCTGACGTATTTTTCCCCCCCCACCGCTAATTTCTCCTCTCGGCTCTTTTCCCTCCCCGCCTTAAGAGCCGTCAGCTCCCCATAACCCCTTTTGCTGTCAAATCGAACTTGCCTTTTCCCCTGAGGACTCTGTCGCGTGTTTTTCCACCCTCCCCCCCCCACATTGCTTTCTTTGCTTTTCCGGGCCTAAGGAAGAAGCCAAAAATTCTCTCTTTGAATGCAGTTGTCGGTTCTTCCTTTTTTTCCAAGATGACTTTTTCCCCGTGGCCCGATTCCTCCTCTCTGAGCAAGTTTTTACGACATTTTTTATCCCTTCCTCTAGGTGAATAACGCCAGTGGCAGCGAGAGCCTCCTCTGGACGGCGCGACCAGCTCTTTTTCTTTTTTCCCTCTCCCTTTTTTTTTTTTTGAGAGTTCCCTGTCCTCTTTTATCCTCCCAGCGTCGCCGGCCATCGCGAGGACCCCTCCTTCTTCTTTCTGAACCTCTGACTGGGTCAGGTCACAAATTTTCTGTCCTTTTTTGAAGAGGCCTGCGTATCGACATCTGGTTTTCCTCCTCCACGTTGCAACACGTTCCTCCCTTTTCCTGAGACTTACACGTTCCCCCCTCCGTGTGCGTATTCCCTCCAGGCGAATCTGAAAGCTAAAGTTTTTTTTGGGTTTAAGCAACCCCCGTTTTTCCCGGAGGCTGTTCCCCCCTCCATTCGCCTGCGGCCCCTGTTTGTTCTGGTTCGACGTGTAGTAATGTCTTGAGTTTAACAGCCCCTACGCGGAGAGTTTTCTCCCCCTTCCAGCTTTAATTCGATTTTTTCGCCCGTTAGTTATCAATGACAGGTGTGGAGCTGTGAAGAGCGGAAATCAGTCTTTCCTGCCCCCCATTTTTGAACTTCCCTCTTTTTTTCCCCCCACGCCTCCCCTCCTGCCCACTCCCCCTCCCCCCTCCCAGTGCATAGGACCGTTGTGTCGATCTTTTCCTCCAATTTTTTTTTCTCGGGGCTTTTTTCCTCTTCCCTGAGGCCCTGCCAGGTCTACGTGCATGCGAAGAGGTTCCTAAACCCAGTGTTCCTCGGACCTCTCCCCTCCTCCCCTGCACCGTTTTTTTTTTACTTCATGACCCCCCCCCTTGTACCCGATTCCAAAAGGGCGCCTCGGAAGGACACCTAGCGTCCGGACCTCGCGCTATGATTTGCGTTCCCTCCTTCTCTTGAATTGGGCTTTTTTCGGCATTTTTGACGGCGTTTTTCTTGGATCTGCAACTCGACCCTTCCCGGCTGCTCTGGTGTGCAATCCAATTAGTGCGGTGCGACCCGCTTTCTCTAACCCTTATTTTCCCCCCATCCAGCCTGCCCTCCTTCACCGGTTTTTACGACCTGGGCAAAAACGACAGGGTCTGCTTCCCTCACACCCCCGTTTTTCCTCCCGGAGCCTTCCGTCCTGCTTCCTTCACTTCACACTCCGTCTGAGAATCTTCGCTGCGGCTCCATTTTCTAGCTCTTCTTTCCCCGTACCTATTCTTTTTGAATAACGTCAGCGTAACTTCTTCCCTCAGCCGTCCGGAGCGCTGAGCGGGAGACCCGAAACACTTCCCTCCTAAGCAGAAGATCTCCTGCTCCCCCCAGACACTGAGGGCTTCTTGAATACCTGACGGAAAAGGCCGGTGTCCCCAAGAACCTACCCAGCCCATTTTTTTTTCGAACTAATCTACTGGATAGGCCAGTGACTTCCACCCTTTGCTGGCAAAGAAAGGGTTTTTCTTCGTCCTTGTCGGTTTTTAGGCACGCGACGCTCTTTCCCCAACCTCTCCTTTGCCCTAGCCTCCCTTCCCCCGGTCAGGCCTCTAGATACTCTTGCCTCGCAGCGATGGAATTCTCCCAAACTTACCCGGTGCCTGATCACGATTGGTCTCCAGATTTCCCGGAACCCCCCTCTCTCTTTTGTGAATAACCTTTGTACCGAAATGAAACACCTCCCAATGTTCAGAGAATGAAGGCCTTTTTTTAAGAAAGTTTTTTCCCCCCCTTCTCCCTTGAGCTGATAACCCCCCTCGGCGGGTTGTCGGATATGATTACTTGATTGAGATCTCCAAAACCCCACCTGAAGATTCTGCAAATATTAACGAGCTGCCTTTCGCTCTCGGGTATTAGACTCTTCGTGCCGTTCTCTGACCGATTTCCTTCTCCCCTTTCCGGTAGAGAAAAGGCAGCCGTTTCGGCGTCACACGACAGCTTCCCCTTCAGATGCCGTCGCAGTGCTCCTTTGCTCTCCTGTTGGGCTGCGTTCTTCCTTCCTCAATTCGTTAATTTTAGGAGCCCCGCTGCTTGTCATTTTTCCCCCACGACGGGGAACCCCTCCTGGAGATCGTGGCTTACGTCCTCCAGTCGTCCGACCCGGGCCTCGCGTCTTTGCCGCCGTCCCACAACGACTATCCCCTCATGCGCTGTTCAGATCGTCCCCCGACGGCAGGTTTCTCTTGGCTGGACCGTTCCCGAGCACAGCTTTAGACAACAGCAAAGCTTTCCCCCCTCCCCCCCCTGAGGCCAGTCTGACGCCGCACCCCTTCTAGGTTATATCTCTATTTTCCCCTCCGGAATCTTGTTGTTTTTTTATCGCTATCTTCAACCGGATTCTATTAAGGATTCACGGGATCCTAGGGCTTTTCCTTGAGCCATTTTTCTTTGAGCCTTGTGGATGACCAAACTCGTGTCGCGATGAAAACCAACCAAAAAACCCAACACCCCCACCCACCCCCCACCAAACTCTTGCGACACTCTTCAAGATTAGAAATTGACCGGTACAGTTCTTTTAACTCTATGGCTCGAGATTTCTCCAGATGCCCGCGTTGGCCCCCTATCTCCCCGTACCCGGCTCCATAGTCAGATTATGAAGACGATTCAAGTTAGTTCTTCCCGAACCAGTTCTAGTTTCCCCTCGGTGATTTTCGTTCGACGCGAGTTTACGCCCTGACATCCCTCCGCCACAATCTTCTTGGAGGTGAATTCTCCGTGCTTTCCCCAGTAGGTTACTGAAAGCTAGTGTGGGCGCAAGGAGGATATTCTCCTTTTCCGACTACCTTATCCCTCTAGCGCCAGCGCCGAGAAAGTTGCTGAAAGAGTCTCCCTTACCCTTCTGATTTGTACAGCTGTCCCTGGCCCTCGGCCGTACCATTAATGAGTCTGCGTTAAAGCCGCCTCCCTGAGAGGGCCTCAGCAGATCCGCCCTTTTCAGTTATTCGTCTCCGCGCATTAGTATTCTCGTCTATGGCCCGCTCCCCCAGATTTCGATTCCCAATGTTATTCTTCCCCTTTTTTGCCAAACTTTCCTGGATTTGCCCCCCCGACTTTCACACCTTGCGAGAAGTTTATTGAGCACCAGGATACGTCCCCCTTTCTAGGTTAGAAATTCTTTAATGACCTGCGGCATGTGACGTATCCCCCTGCTCCCCTTCACGTTAGCGTCCTTTGAATTTTTGGGAGACTGGAGCTTTTTTGACAGAAGCTCCTTCATACACTTTCTCTGAGTAGCCCCTTTGGGCAGTAGGTCTCCTATTCATTTTCTCGTTCAAGGCGCATGTGGTAGCACGTTTCTTTTTTGGTTTGCTTTTCTGGAACCCCCGCTGTCTCCGCGGTCCTTCTTCCTTATTTTCTCCCATTTGTAAGTGTCGCGTCCTAGTCTTTGATTCAGGTTAAGAGATTCGGTTGATGGTACTTTTCGATTCTTCCTTTCTCCGTTTCTTGCTTTCCCTATGTCGAGTTTTTTTTTTTTTTTCCCCCGAATGCTATTAGGAGAGAGACGTCCCTTCCAGGTAGAAGAGTAGACACCGAATAGTGTGCCGTTCTTCTTTCTTGAAGTTCCGGACAGGAAGTGACCCCCTTAGTTTAGTGCTTTTTTTTTTCCTCCCCCCTTATTTCCCCGCTTTAGCTTTCGCGGGGGTGTCGAACGGTAGCTCCCAGTCCCGTGCCGCCTCACGACGAGGGTTTTTAACCCCCAAGGCATTTCACATCCTGTGTCTTCTTTTGCTGCTCGGACGGAGCTTACTCACCGCTGGTCTTTTCTCCGGACTCCGCGTCGAGCTTCTTCTTGAGAGCGACAGTTGGGTTCACAGCTTGCGTAAACGGGATTGTAACGTGCATGAAGCCGTTCAAGGGCAGTTTGAGTGCGCATTGTTCTTCCAATGGAGGGATTTCCAGTTTTTTTCCGTCCGGGCTCATCCCGCCTGAAAGGCTTTTTTCCCGGTAACACCCCTTTTAGTTGAATTTCTGTTCGTTTTATTCTTTACGGGTCGTCCAGCGACTGCCACTGTTGGCCTTAAGAATTTTACTCAATGTTTCCCCCCCCAGTTTTTTATGACCCCACACTCCCGGGGGGTCCTCCTGCTTTGCGTTTTTAATCCGGCGTCCGGTCGGCCGCAATTGTATCCTTTTCTTCCGATGATCCAAGAATCCGCGCCGTCAGAACCCTTCCCTTCGAAGACTTCAGATTTAGCCCCTTCCGTTTTTCCTTGCTCGTTTTTGATGAAACCCTTGAGCTGCCGATGAGCCTCTAGGAAACGACCTCGGCGTGAGTCGGCACTTCAAGGGTCCCTTCGGTTGTTCGGAACACCCATCTTTTAAGTACGCCCTCTTTCCTCCCGTTTTCTGCTTTGTACGTTTTTTTCCCACGAAGAGACCTTTTTCGATTTTTCCCCCGAGGTACACGTTTCCTTTTACATGACGTTGTGTTGGAGAGATGACTTTCCGTGTGATCAACCTTCCTTCCTCGAGGCGCTCTTTTTTCGGCCAACCTTCCCCCCCTTTTTGGGTGAACAGCTTACAAAAACGGCATCCGCGGGCTCTCCCCGTTTCAGCACCTTCCCGGCCCCCCTTCCTTTTTTTTACACCTGTACGTCCAGCACGCCTCGAAGTGTTGCTCGGTATTCTTTGAAATCGGTCTAAATGGTTTCTTCCCCAACTCCTGACTTCTTCCTTCCCCGGCCCCAGGTAGTACGGCCCGCAGAAAGTTTCTGGTTCCCTTTGCTTGTTTGCTTCCCTCCTATTTTTTCCCCCCCTGTTTCTCCGGACTCGGCCTACTTTGCTGAGCAAGCGGGCCCCATACTTATTTTAGCGCGCCGCTTCCCCCCCCTAGAGAACTTTTTTTTTTTTTTTCACTCTTTCTCAACTTTACCTTGAAATCTTCTCAACCGCGCCCGGGGTTTCGATCAGATTCTTGACCCCGTGCCCCGAGAACGTCCCCCCCCTTAGAATCTGCCCCTCCCCCTCCCCGGCCTTGACCCCGCACAGTGACCCGACAATTCTCCCTCCTAGAGGCTTGCTTTGCTAGTGAGTTTCCTCCCGCCTTTTTTTTCTTAGTCCCCTGCGTGTGTTCCCAAGTGAGTTCATTGTTCAGCAATAATTCGCGTGACTGTTTTAGATACTTACATCCCCGCCCGTTTCCTCCCGTCTTGTCAACGAAGGGCTATCCTTCCAGGTCACCTTTGCGCCGGACTGAGTTTTAGCTCGTTCAACTTTCTCTCATGACTTACCGGTTTTAGAGTTGAGGCTTTCCCCGTCTTAGGTCTTCGATACCACTCGTCTCAAGAATTCGAGCCGTGCAGTTACGTACCCTCCCCCTTCACTCTCGTCAAAGCACCGACGAGGAGCCTTACATTTAACGATTGGAGACTACAGGCCACTCCTGTTTAAATTTTGCTACCCCGACTGCCTCTTTGGAGAAATTCGCGAGTTTCACCATACCCCGAACCCTGTTTGTAACGACTTGCGTGACCTGTTTGTACTTCGCGCACTGCCGCGCCCTCGCAACCCCTCGCCCTGTTTCCACGCCTAGGGTCCTTCCCAGATGGCCTCGCCTGCATCTGCCCAGTAACAAAAGATTCCCATTGGTACCTGACACTATTCTCGCACGGATGGTTTTTTCCTTCATTGAGGTTTGCGGCCTCACTGAACAAGACCAGGCCTCCGACATTTTTTCGGCTTTGCCGTCCCCTTCACGCGGGAGCCGCCCCCTGTGTGTAGTTGGTCAACCCTTTCCGTCGTCGAGGAATAGGCGCGCTGCTTACTCTCTACCTTCGGTCTTTCCTGCTTTTCCGATGGCTCCCCCCGTCTGCCCAGACTGCATCGCCTCGGGTTCCCGCAGTTCCCCTCCTGATCTAAGTTCTGCTCCCTTCATGAGCTTTTTCCTCTGAACGATCTTTTCTTTTCGGTATTAAGGACATGAGTGCCGCGACGGCCCCACGAGGATTATTCCCCTCGCACTAGCGTTTTCTGGCTTTCCCCAACTCCCGATTTGCCTCGGCTTCCAGATGAGACACGTCTTTAGGCCTCGCTATCGCGGTCAGAGGTTCAACACGCTCATTCCCCCCGCCGAGTCCATACTGAGCCATTTTGACGCCTGCTCTTATAAACTATTCCTGATTGTACTACGTTGTTTATCCCGAGCTACCCCTGCTTCGCCGGTTTCTTTCAAATGGGCTTTATTGCCGAGCTTGTGATCTGAGCGTTTGGGAATTTTCCGAGATTCCGTACCGCCCCTTTTTTGGACCATCGTTTTTCCGGTGAAAGCGTCTCCCTCTTTTATCAGTTCCTCTCTGTTAGGTTCCTCCCCCCTCAGCGCTGCGTTTTTTAGCAGCTTTGGCCGCGAAGCACCCCCCTCTTCCTGGTCACCCGTCCATATCCGCCCCGAATCGCCCGCGTCCTGTATCGTTCGCTAACCCCCATTTCTTTCGTCGCCTTCTCAGACTTTTGCGTCATGGCGCTTCGTTTATCCCTTTGAAACTTCGTTCGCGACCTTCTGAGACGCCATTGTCGCGTCTTCAAGATCGCGCAACAGCGACGCCTACCCTCCTTGAGCGTAATTGTCCCCCCCTCCAGAGAGCCCTATTGTCCCCCCCCATCTCCTTCTCCCGCATTTTCTTCGGAGGTAGTGCTACGGACGTATTTTGCCCTTTCTGTTTACTTTCCCTCAACAAACGGCTCTCCAGGAGGCCCCCCCTCCCGTTTTTTTATTTTTTTTAATAGGGTTTTTTTTCTCACTCCCCGGCCCCCCCAGTTGTTCCGTTCCTGCCATCGTCGCCCCCTAATTGCTCCCTTAAATTCGCGCACCCGCCCCGTCATTGTTCCTTTTCGCGGGCTCGACCGTGTCGCGAACGACCGCCCGTTCGGCCCCCCTCCTGTCGACTCCTTCTGGTTTTTTCGTACTCCCCCTCGGCGCCCCTGTATGTAAACCTTTGTCGCGTGCCCGGCATTTTGCTCATATTGTCCGCAGTGAAGTCTCGTATAGTCTTTTGGGAGTGAAAGACTCTCTCCGGAGTTTTTGCGTCCCTTTCGTATTTCACCGGACCGCAGCCTCCTTATTTAGAGTATCGAGTATAAGGCCCCTTTACTCCTTTCCTAGCCCTGTCCAGTAGAGTAGTTCCTTTCCCGGAGATGACATCAGTGCAGGTTAGTATCAGATCTAACTGAGATAACTGTTGTCAGTGAGTGTTGTTGTAGATACGGTCGCGCCCCTTAAAACGTACAGTGAATACTGAGGATAATTAAAATTTTTATGTCTATCCTACTGATACCTCTTGCCTTTGAGACGAAATGACGATCGGCCGAAAGAAGCCTTGCGAGTAATGGGATCTCAGACCCCAAACGTTTATTCCCATGTGGTTGAAAGTCGCTGCCGTTTCGGTCTTTCTGAGAGAGCTGGACAAAGGCTAAGTGCAAGTCCCTTTGGTTTTCAGGTGCTCTCTATTTTGTGATTTCACGAACCTCTTATCGTTCGCCAAAATTTAATAGCTCTTCATTATTTACTCTCCCTCATTTTTTTTCCGAAGCAATTGCCCCCGACTTTCCTCAATTCCTCTAGCAAATAAAGAGGTGGAGACTTTTCGCTCCGTCCCCGGTTCACCCCAGTTCCCCCCCTGGAGACGATAGTCCTGATAATTGCGTCCCCGTAGATTGTTCGAAAACTTCGGCGTTAAGATTGTTTTTTATCAACCTCCCTTAAGCATGCGATTTTCCCCTCGGAAGTTACTAGGTAAGCCCTTTAGATGTTTTGAGAAGTCTGGCGTGGTTGTGTTCCCCCCCCCCAGCTTCCCCCTCTACTAGACGCATGCGTACCGGCCTGGAAGAATTTGACCTCCCTTCCCATTTTCCTAGCGCTTCAGATTCTTTTTTGATCTGAGT
>Ga0179593_1564375_pt1 | contig 13348 bp, 16 predicted proteins | sample CZODoug2_1_08_16_FD_185931 | JGI IMG/M metagenome (GOLD analysis project Ga0179593, IMG submission 185931) | Vadose zone soil fungal communities from Angelo Coast Range Reserve, California, USA - CZODoug2_1_08_16fungal (PacBio error correction) | ecosystem: Environmental > Terrestrial > Soil >... | reverse complement strand
GACGAGGTTACTTTTCCCTGTTTTCCGGTTTTCTGGGTCGTGGTGATCTTGTTCATCCCTCCCCCTTTCCCCTTTTTTTTTCCCCCTTTCAGGGAGACAACGCCGCTCCCTTTTTTTTTTTTCCCCTAATTATGATGAAGGGAGCTTTTTGCCCTTCTTTCACCACTACAGCGGAAGGGGAAATGGACCTTTTTTTCCCTCCTTCCCCAAATCCAGGATGGGACGGCAACCCCCTCCCTGGTGGCTGAAACCCCACACCCCCCCTTCCAAGTTCGTATCTATTATGGATCTTCCCCCTTGTTTCCTGCATCGGGCGGTGAGCAATTCTTTTTTTTTCTCCCCTTCAACAAAAAAAAACGGGTACCTTCCCCCTTTTAGGGATTTATCAGGAGGACAGGGCTTCCTTTTTTTTCACACCGCGGAGACCTTTCGCTGGTCCCCCTCTTTTTTTTATGATGGTAAGAACCGTCTTCAGGTTCCTCCCTTCTTTTGGACAACCCGCAAGTGGATAGATGGCCCTTCCCTCTTCTTCTCCTTCGCCCGGGGAGGTAGATAATCCTTTCCCCCCCCCCCCGAAGAGAAAAAAACGCTTTTTTCCCCCCCACGCGTTTTCACCCCCCCAAGGCCGTTGCAGATTGTTGCCTTTTTTTCCCCCCAAATCGAAGTTGTACAGCGGCTTTTGGAAAAAAAACCCTTCCCACCGGCGATAGGGGGCACGTACACCCTTTTTCCCCTCTCCTCCCCAGGCTTTTTTAAAAAGTAAGTAATTCGTTTTTCTCTCTAATTGTCCAAAAAAAAGGGGGTCTTCCCCCTTTTTTTTTCTTTTTTTTTTGCCCTGGGTAACGGGCCAGGCCTCTTTTTTCCCGGGAATGGAAAGCCCGTTGTTCTTTTCCCTTTTGGGGGGGGGGGAGTTAGGTGTAGGTCCCCCCCCCTCTTTCTTTTCCCCTTAACCAGCACGGAGCCGGGCGGGCGCCCCCCCCTTCGAATACTGGGGACCTCCTCCCCTTCCCCGCTAGTGTCGTTTCTTTTTTTTTTTTTTCCCGTGGGTTTCCGAAACGGGTTGAAGATTCCGGCAAAGAATGAGGGTCTTTTTTTTTTGTTGCTTCCCTGTTTTGGCCTTTTCCCAGCGCCGGGTTGGGCTTTTTTTTTTTTTTTTTTTTTTTTTTTCCATGTTATTAGGGGAACGACGGGTCCTCCTTCCCCCCGCCCAGGAATGAATCGGCTTGGCTGGTTTCCCCTGGGAACAACCAAAAGGGAAGGCCGGTGACTTCCGTCCTTTTTCCCTTTTCCCCCTTTTTTTCCGTGGGCCGGTTGTAGCCATCGGGCCCCTTTTTGGCAGGAAGAAACCAGTCTTCCCCCCCTCCCCAGGCCACCGGGGGGGGGGGCCCTGGCCCCCTTTTTTTCTTTTATTTTCCTCTCCAGGGGAGGGAACGATTTTTTTCCCCGGGCCTTCGGTTCAAGGGTGTTTTTCTCCCTCCTCTGTTTCACACCGGTGACTCTTTTCCTTTTGTCCCCTCCCCGGAATCCAGTACCTTTTTGTAGGAAGAAAAAGAAAACCGGGCCCCCCCCCTCCCCAAGATGGAAAAATTCGGGCTTCCGGCTGTCTTTTTTTTTTTTTCTTCAAAAAAAGGATCACCAGCGGCTTCCTTTAAGAGAGTTAGGCAGGTCTTTTTTGTGTGTTACCCTGTCGGTTGGGGAGTGTTCTTTCCAACCCCCCTCCTCCCTATCGGCCACGACGAGCCTCTTCCCCCCGGTGAGGCAAGGGGAGAATAACAGACTTTTTCTCCCCCTTTAATCTTGTTTCGCGTTCGGAAAAACTTCCCTCATTTCCCAACGTTCGGGACAAGGGGGGTTCCCTTCTTGTGGGGGGGGACCATTTCCCTTCTCACCGGACTTTGCGGGTTCCCCTCCCCCTTTTCGGGCCGAAGGGAACGCACCCCCTCCTGATTTAGTCTTTTCGAAGGCAACCCTCTATTTTGCGAGAGTTTTCTTTTGCGAAAGAATTGGAGGGCTCGGCTTCTTTTCTCAGGCGATCCCGTTTCCCCTCCATTTTTTTCATAACCATTACGAAAACCCCCCCCTCTTTTAGCGACCGAAAAAAAAACCGGTTTGAGTCCCCCCCCTCTTTCCTTTTTTTTTTCCTTTTCCCTGCCTGCGTTAAACGGGGGCTATGTGTTTCCTTCCTCCCCCGAAATAATTGCCCTCCCCCCCCCCCCGGTTACTTTGAAAAACTTTTTTCCTTTTTTTTTTCCTTGTTCACTTTAAAAACCCCCCCTTTTCCGCCGTGAAAAAAAACCCCTTTTTTTTTTTTGGCGGCCGCTTTTTTCCTTTTACCCCTTCTCCCCAAAAAAAAAAAACTCCTTGAGGGAGGCCCCTCTTTTCCCTCCTTTGGCCGCAAGGCACTTTTCTTCTTCCTTTTTCCCCTTTTTTTGGCAACATCGGTGGGTTTTCCCGAGGGGGACCATGCCTTTAAAAAAAATCTTTCCCGTGGGGTTTTTGCAGCAAAAAACCCCCCAGAAAAAACCCCCCTTTTCAACTGATTTCCCAAAAAGAATAGTAATGTCCGGCTTCCCTCTCCTTCCTCGAATGGGGCGCTGGCGGCATTTCTTTGTGGAACTAGGGACCCAATTGTACCGAAAGCCAGGTTTTTCCTTCTTTTTTCCCCCTTTAAAAATGGCTGGAGACCTGCTTCCCCCCTCCCCCCGCGAGTTGACGATGCAGGGGACCTCAAAATAACTTTTCTTTTTTTCTTTTCTCACAAATTTGTGTTTTTCTTCCCTCTCCCCCCTTATTTATCCCCAGTGGGGTAATTCGTTGTTTCCCCCTCCCTTTCTTTTTTTTACTTTTTTTTCTGGTCCGATCGTGCTGTTTTCACTCTCGGGATTAATTCAGAATCTTTTTTTTCTGCATGTCGACGCCAATAGTACCCGTCTTCTTTCTCTGGGATAAACCCGCGGTTCCTTTCGATCAGGGGGGGAAAATGTCCTTCTTTCTCATTTCCACTTTTTTTTTCAATCATAATCATTTTTGTTTGTTTTTGGTCTTTTCTAAAATAAGGTAGGGGAGGCAGTTTCTGGTCCCCTGTGGATACGAACCCTGTTTTTTCTTTCTAATCTGTGTGTGTTTTTTTTCTTTCTTCTTTGTTTTTCTTTTTTTTTTTTATTCTTTTTTGTTTTCTTTTTGTCTTTTTTCTTTTTTTTTCTTCCCTCTCCCCTTTTTTTTTTTTTTGGTTGGTGGGGCCGTTTTTTGTTTGGTGTTTTTTCGCGACCCCCCGAATTTCTTTTTGCGGCAAAAAGGGTTCCCTCTCCCCACAAAAAGAGCTTTCGTTTTCCATGAACCAGAGGGGGAAAACTCCATTTCCCTTTTGTATAGGGCAGGATCCCATAGTACCGCCGTTTTTTTTTCCCCATGTTTGGTACCAAAAAGGGGGATCTTCTTGTCGCTTCAAAAAGGTTAAAAAAATTAGGGGAGCCTCTCCCTTTCCCCCGAATTCGTCAGCTCGACTGGATTAAGATCTTTTTAATTCGGGGGACTTCTCCAAGATTTTTTTCACGGACCGGTGATTAGTTAGAATCTTTTTTTTGTCCTTCCTTTTTTCCCCAGTATGTGGGGGACAAGAAGGAGAATTCCTCTTCCACTCTAAGGGTACCCTTCTTGGTATTTTTCTTTCCCCTGCCAGGAGGAAGTACCCCCTTCTGGTTTGCGGCACCCCTTTACCCTGCTTTTTTAGGGGACTGAAGACGAGAAACTGATTTGTCTCATTGGGGGGGCCATTTTCTTCCCTTCTTTCCAAAAAAGGGCGGGTTAAAAAAATTTCATTTTCTTTTTTTTTCCCCCCCCCTAGGCTTGTGTTCCTTTTCCTTTTTTTTGTCAATTAGGAAACTCTTCCCCCCCCCCCCCCTTTTCTACTTTGTGAAGGGGGGTTTTTTTTTCCTTCGGCTTTTCTTCAAAACCCCCGTGGGCTTAATTCCTTTCTCTTTTTTTTTGGAGTTCTTTTTCCCCTTCAAGATTTTCGTTTGGAGGCGAAACCCCTTCCAATAAAGGGCCCCTTTCGAGCCCCCTTTCTTTCTTTCTTTTTAGGGCAACGAAACCCTCCTGAGGAAGGACTAAGAAGATCGTTTTTCTCAATTGACATTTATGATTTCACTTCTTTTTTTCCCCCTTCCCTTTCGACCCAAGGCATCCTTGACTCTTCTTTTCATCCCGGGCCTTTTTTGCCAAAACCCTGCTTCTCCTTCTCGCGTTGCTCGCCCTTTTTTTTTATTTTATGGTGGGCGTTCCCTTCCACTCTGTTTTCCGGTTCGCAACCCCGGGTCCCTTTAAACGACAACACTTACACCATCTTCCATGGGTTTCTGGGCGACGTTTTCCCTTCTCCCCCGACCTAGCGGGGAGACGATAGGTCTTTTTTTCCTGTTTTCTTTATTTTCTGGCATTACATTGAAACCAGGGCTTTTCTTTTTTCTCCCTAATGGGGTGGGGAGGCAACGAAAACCTATTTGTTTCACCGTTCCCCCCCCCCTCAACACGCCCTTCTATCTTTTTTCCCCACCACAGTCGTTTTAATTACAGACTTTAACGTCTCCTTTTCATGTTCTGGGTGATAACTTTTTTCTTTTCTTCGAATTCCCGATTTTTAGGAGGTTTTGGGGTTTTTTTTTTCCCTCCCTTTTGGTGTTTTTTTTCGGAGGGTTTATGTACTTTCGGTTCTGGATAAGGATACGCCCTTCCCCCCCCTTTCCCCCCTTGTCCAGAAAAGATGGGACAGTTCCCAGTTTTTTCAACAAGCGTGGCAAACTGACCGCGTTCCTTTTTTTTTTAAGCCAATGCCCTCTTCCTGGGACGGCTTTTTTGCCCCCCCTGGTGTCCAGGGGGGCTTTCCTTCCCACCAATTGGACAGTTCTATGGCGTTCTTCTCCCTCCTCACCCTGAAATCTTTTTTTTTTTTTTTCCCCGACAATCTCAATTTGCGGCCGTCTTAGTGGGTTTCTTTGTACGGAGGTTTATTTGTCTTTCTCTTGTGTAGGGGAAACAAATCTTTTCCCCAATTTTCGTCTTTGTTGTTTTCCCTCCCGGAGATTATGTGTGTTTACTTAAGAATTATGAATTAAAGGGGTCCCCTTTTTTTAAGATGGGGGGTAATCCCCTTTCCACAGGTCGGAGGGTAGTCCGCGCCAAGGGGATGGGCTTTCATTTGTTCGGGCACCAGGGCTTCTTTACCCCCCTCCTTTTTCAACCGGGCTTCCGTAAAATCGGGTCAAGTATTCTCTCTTCCTGATCCCCTTTTCCTTGAAAAGGGTTACCCCTTAAACCCCCTTCCTTTTCCCTCCCCCCTAAAGAACAAGACCTTTTAAATAAGAAGGCCTTAATCCACAAATTCCCTTCGGAAAGCCGGGTTGCCTAAAAACAAAGTTAGATATTCTTTTCCTTTTTTTCCGCGCGATTATCGGGATTTTTGAATATTCCGGTAAACCCCCTTTTTGTACCTCTTTCCCTCGATTGATGGGTACTCCTCCGCGAGAAAAAAGATTCTTTTTTTTCCCCCTCAACATCGGCAACGGGGCTTGTTGTTGTTGGCCCGGGCGAGGGGTTCTAGTTCTTATTCGGCTGGGAACTGACACCAGGGGGAGGGAGAAAATCTAACCTGGTCCTTCTTTTCCCTTTCGATTTTTAATATTTGCCCCCCCTTCCCCCCTTTAGGGGTCCGATCTTCTTAATGCCGGGAAAAAACAACCCCCACTCCCCCACGAAATAAATTCTTTCCCTCCCATCGAGTCTGCTCCTTTTACACGAAAATAGGATCGGAACCCATCCGTCCTTTCCTGAAAATAAGGAGCGGGCTTTTTGTTTTAAATTGAGACCCCCTCTTCTTACATCTCACGTCCGTTCTTCCTTTTTCCCCCCGATGTTTTCGGCCCCCCCTTCTCCATTGTTTGACCATTTTGTTCGATTTGCTTTAAAGGGCACCATGGGATTGTTCTTTTTTTCTCCCAATGGGGAATTTTTTTTGGACATTTTGGGAAGCCGGGGCTTTCCCTTGGTTTGGGTGGGTCCACCCGCATTTCCCTGGTTTTTCTTCCAAAAAAAGCGATCCGTCAAATAAGGATCCGTCGTCCTTTTCGTTTTCTCTTTCCCCCTCAGGGACGCCTTTTCACCAAGATTACACAACGGACACTATTTCTCCTCCTCTCCCCTTCCCCTTTTGTGTATTCTCGTTTAGATTTTCCTTTCCTCCCCCTTTTTTCTCTCTTTCTAGGGGTTTTAGGGGAAAAAAATTTGTCCTTCGAGAGGGGGCGTTGGTGAACTCCTTTTTTTTCCCCTTCTTCACGAATTCCCGGAACGCGGATTTCCGGGTCGGTTCTTTTTTCTTTTTTTCCCTTCCTGCTTGAAGCGGGATCGCGGGCCCACCATTTTTTCCCCCGACAGCGAAGGCCCGGAACCCCTCTTTTCCCTTTTTTTTTCCGGTGCAACTTCGTTCCCCCCTTTTCCTTTTCCCCCCCTTTTTCCCTTGGCCTGTGGCTCGGAACAAAAAAAAACATGGCATTTCCCAACAATCGGGCAGCCGTCAGAATCGTTTTTTTTTTTTTTCTTCCATTCAAACCCCCACCGAATACACAAAAGCCTTCCCCCCCTCCCCCTTTTCCCTCCTTTTTTCGGGGACGGGATGGTTTTCCGGGGAGTTTTTATACCTTTTTTTTTTTTTCCTGGTCTTTGCTTTTTCCCTACGTTACTTGTTTCCCCTTCATTATTTCCTCCCGCCGTTGAAATCAGATGGCGCACTTCAGAGGGACAGGGAGTAGGGGTTTTTCTTATTTTTCCCCAACGGCATCGCGAAAAAACGGCTGGTTTCCCCACCGAAGGAAACACAAGTGTCCCCCCCTGGAAAAAAGGGACAATCGACCTATTTCTCCCTTTTGACAACTTTTCGACCCAGTCCTCTTCCCCCCCGTGGAGATCGGACAGTACCCCTGGTGAAGAAAAGAATTTACCCTTTTCCCCGAGGGTCAATTCTTGCGTGGGAAAAAGATACGGCCCCTTTTCCCGATGCAGGAAGTACCGCAGGGGCCTTTCCTTCGGGAAAGGGCGGCTTTTTCCTCCTGGGTTTCTTGTTTCCTTCGGTTTTTAGGGCCACTCCTTTTCCTTTCCTTTTTTTCTTCCCCCCTCCCACAGGCGGGCGGCTGAAGGCACAAGTCTCTTTTTGGACAGAAAGGGGCGTTTTTTTTTCTTTTACCCCTTTCCCTGGGGGCCGGGGTGCCTGACCGGGGTTTTTTCCCTCCGATAGGCCGCTTTTTCCCCCGGCGGGACGACCTCGGACCCCTTTTTTTTTTTTTTTTTTTTGCCGGTTCTGGGGGGGTTTTTGTTGGGCGTTGGTGACGTTACTCCTTTTTCTCTTTTCAACGGAAGGTCAAGCAGCCGGCGATCTTTTTGTGGCTTGGCGGGCAAGATTTCATTTGCCTTTTCCCTCAAATCACCGGTGGCGGCACTTGCCCTTAGGCAGACAACGGAGATGACGGCTCCTTTTTTCGAAACTTTCAGGAAAATTCTTTCTACCCCGACCTTGGCCAATGTTTACCAGTCCCCTTTTTTTCCCCCCCATGGTGACGCCGAAATCAGGTTAGGGGACGAATTTTGGGGAATTGCTTTTCCTTTAAGTTTTTGGAGTGCTCTTTTAGGTTAGTGCCCCCCCCCGGTTTTCACTCTTTTCCCACAAGGTTGGATGGGAGGGGAGGTAGGGCCCTTTTTTTTCCTTTTGGGGGGGTTTTGGCACGGCTCTTTTCCCCAGAACAGACCCCTTCCCCAGTAAAGGCCAAGCACCCTTCTTCCCCTTGGTGTCTGGTCCCCCCCCCCCCCGGTCTCACCAGGCAGTAAACCTTTTTTCCCCTTTTCCTTAGCGTAGAGGTAGTCTTCCGTAGTCAGCGTTTGCCCTGCGGTGTTTTTTTTCTTTTCCTTTGGCCCCCCCGGGCCCATACTTCGGGGGGCCGCCCTTAATTTTTCTTTTTCCCTCAAAAGGCGAAAATTCAGAATAACCCCCCCTTTCGTAGGGAAGAGTTCTTTCTTTTTAGCCCTGGACCCCCCATGAGTCCAGGACTTTGTTGGTTCCTTCCCCCCTTTTTTCATTTTTTTGGCGTAAGACGATCTTTCTGCGAACGAAAACCTTTTTCCTGCACACCCCCTTTCATGGCCGGCGGGGCGAACCCGTTCGCTTCCCGGATATCGGCCCGGCGTTTTCAAAAAAAAAAGGGACTTTTTTCAGGCGTACCTCTCACAAAAATAATTTGTACCAATTTTTTTTTACGAAAGCGGGACCGGAGGGCTCTTCTTCATTTGGGGGGGGGCATCAAGGTTTATCCTCCTGCTTTTCCTTTTTTAATTCTAGGGTGTAAGGACTCCCCCCCCTTGAAAAGGGGGCTCGCACCCCCCCCCTTCCCTTTCTTTGGAGTTCTCACTCCCACGGGGGTTCACTTAACTTTCCTTTTCCCCCTTCCCCAAATAGGGAAACTGTTGGCACTTGTTTCCCAGCTTTTTTTTCAGTAATGGCGCCCCTTCCCCCCTTTTTTTTTCCCCAAGCTTTGTTGATTAACCGGATTTGCCGCAAAGGGCAACTCTTTTCTTCCTGCTTTAAATGGCCCAATCGGTGGACCAAATTTTTGGGAGGGCACTACCCCCCCCTTTTTTTGGCATGCAAAAACTTTTTGTTTGTGCAAAAGGGCCCTCCCTCATTGGGTCCTTTCCTAGTAATTGGGCCGCTTTTTTTTTTTTTTTTCCTTCTCCTTGAGTTCGGAGGGGTTGGCCGTCGTTTTGGGGGAACTACGGCCAAGATTCTTTCCGAAACTAACGTTCCCATTTTTTTTTTTTTCCTATTCCCGGAGCGAATCCTGAATCCTGTAGATTCTGACGAATGTCATATCCCTTTGGGAAGGAAGTTTCTCGGCGCGCCCCCCTCTCCCGTTTGGTCACTTCGTGGTCCGCCAGCTTTGAAACAATCAAGCGATCTTTTTGCTTACATTTCCCGCCCTTTTTTTCGGTCGATCGTTGCGTCGAACACCCCGCCCTTTTCTCCTTTCCGAAGGTTCTTCCAGATTGACATAACGCTTTTCCTTTTTTTATGAAACTCCTTTTTGGAAAGGAGTTTATACTCTTGTTGGTTGGTTGATCCTTTCTTCCTACGGTTTCCGCAGGAGGGGGTTTTTTGTGAGAGGAACCCCTTTTTCTCGCTTTAAATTGTATCCGTTTTTTTGCCGGTAATTCAGACCGTTCGGCCATTTCCGGATGGGATTTTTTCCTACTCCTACAAAAAAAACCCATGAATCCCCCCTCCAGATAGTTCCCATTGTATCGGCGGATGGTTTCCCCCTCTGGGGGATGGGCAGGGGACGGATGACCACCTTTTTTGATTCCAAGTTGGACCCTTTCCGGGTAAATCATTTTCCCGAGCCTGATTTAACAAGGCCGGAGCAGGGATTTTTTCTTAGGTTATTTACTGCTTCCAGGCATGGGGCTTTTCCCGGGGTTACTTTCTTCCCCCCGGGATTTCGTAGATCTTTCCCCCTCTGGTCCAAAACGGGCCCTTTTTTCCCTTGCAAAGAGACAATCCTCTGTTTCTTTTGTCATCGGACATTTCTGAGGCCTTCTCTTGAAAGGGAAAGGGACGGGATTTCCCCACTCTCCGAAATAAAGGTTTTTTGGAAAAAAAAAACTTTTTTTCTTTGTGTAGGAATGAAAAAAGAGAGAAAAGTGGTGTCACCCCCTTTTTCCCCCCTCTTTTTCTGGAATGTTACCCGGATTTTCTTGCGGGCCCCCTGGGTTAAAAATTCAGGACAAGTAAGGTGTGTGCTTTCTGGTTGGCTGGCCACCTTTTTTTTTTCGTCCAACCGGTCCTCTCTCCCCCAGGGGCCAAAAAAACTTTTTTTTTAAGTGGGAATTGTTTTTCACGGGAGATGGTCCTTCTTTTTTACAGTTAATTTTTTCTTAATGCCCGGGACAAGTGTCCCTTGTCTTCTGGGGGCGCTCACACTTTTTTTTTTGGTTTGATTTTTTCTTTTGGGCGAAACTAGATGTTTCTCAGTAAAGCAGGCTGAGAACCGGGAAGGTGTTTCCCTTTTTATCCCTCCCTTTTCCCATTCTCGGACTGTCGCTTCTTTTTTAATGGTAGGATTTTCTCGCCCGCATCATCTGTTTTTTTCTTTGGCCTTTTTCCCCTTTAGTTGAACCTCTTTAAGAGATATTTTTTCTCGCCCTTAAGAAAGACGGGGGTGTCCTCTCCTTTTGCTGGGCAGGACCTTTTTCCTGGTGCGAATTCTACTCCTTTTTCCGACCTTACTTTGTCAAAAAAGCTGGCCCAGTCCTTTTTTTTGTGGGGGTTGAAAGGAACGGGGGGGTCAGAAGGATGGTTTTCCCCCTTTTATTTATGATAGACTTTTTTTCCTTGAGCGGAACCCTCCTTTTTTTCCCCTTTCCTTGAGGACCGAAAACCCTTTTTTCTGGGACAACCTCTCAGGGGCAAAAACGGAGGCTACCTTCAGACTTAAAACAAGAGAAACGTTTTTTTCTTTCTCTCTGTGGATACGGTTACTGCCGCCCCCCCCCCGGGAAGTCTGTCGGCCTTGGTTGGGGGGAATGGGGAGTATTTCCCCTTTTGGGTTAACTTTTTTTCTCGGCGTTCTCGGGTCTTTTTTGGAAGCTCCCCCTAACCCCTTTGTTTTACAGAAAAGGATGTTCCGGGGGAAACTTTTCTTTTCCCCTCACACCTCCCCCCTTTGGAAACCGAGGGTCCTTTTCATGACAAAAAAATTTTCCCCTTTGGTCCGGGCTGCTCCCCTTTGTCACTTTTTTCTTTTGTTGGGGAGTGGTCCCCCAAAATGGCAAGTTATATGATTTTCTCTCCTTCTTCTTCCGACAAGTCGGATTTTGGGACCAATGAGTCTGTGGTCGCTTCGGATCTTTGGGAGTTTTAGGGTTCGGTTGTTTTTTTCCTCCGGGCCCGCAAAAAGCCCTCTCCCCCCCTGGCGGGTGTTTTTTTTTTTCTTCGGCCCTGCTGCGCTTTTTTCTCTTGGAACTTTTCCCAGGGAAGCCCCTTTTTCCCCTTTTTCCCCCCAACGCCAAAAAAAACCCGGCGCTTGGGTTCTTTCAGTTGCAAATGGTTTTAGATTTCTTCCCGTCGATGCCAAGGGGCAAGGCTTGCGTTCCTTTTTTGATATCTTACATTTTTCTTCAAAAGAGTGCTTACTTACCCCCCCCATGGCGAGGCCCCTTCCCGCGACGCTTTTTTCCTTTTCCTTTTTTTAACCATCTGGGGAACTGGGCCCCCCTTCCTTTTCTTTTCTGTGCCTTTTCCTCCCCTGGCAAAGGGCATTGGTTTTTTTTTTTTTCCACCCGATTAAACCCCTCCCGGGGGGCCCCTTCTTTCGGGCGACCTCCCCCCAAAGGCCGGGCTCTTTTCATCCCCCGTTTTTGCTCCCCCGGTCAGAGTATCTTCCCTTTCTTTTTTTTCTTTTTTTCGGGGGCCGGCTCTTTTCCCTTAAATGCAATTGTTGATCTTTCGTCCACCCCCTTTCCTCCGGTGCCCGCGATTGGGCTTTTTTCCCTCCCCTGTTTTTCCGAGCAAGGGATAAACAACTTCCTCTTTTTCCTTTTTTTTACATCGGGGCAGAACGGCTGGTTCGGGGTCTGTTGGCGTTTTCGGGGAAACTCCTTTTTTTCGGCGATAGGTTTCCCATTTCCCCCCCCGGGACTGGCTATTTTTTTTTCTGTTATCCGATCATTTTCTTCCCCTCTTTTCCCTTGGTTGCCGTTCGGGGGCTTTTTTGCAGGTCCCACCTACAAAAGGGTGCGAACTTTCCCCATTCATTTTCGGGGAAAGGCCGAAAGCCAAACCTCATTCCCTTTCCGGTAAGAAAAATCGATGATCCTTCCCTGCGGATCTCCTCTCTTTAGTAATTTAGGTTCATTTTCCGCCGGGGACAGAAAAAAAAATTTTCCTCCCCTTCCCTTTTGTTTATAAAAACGCCGATTGGTTTTTGCCCGGGACTATTTTCCCATGCCAGGGTTAATCTCCCCTTTTTCCGGGGGAGTTTTTCCCCAGGGAATGTGTGTGCAAAAGAAGGTTGCCGTTTTCATTTTTTTTTGGACAATTTTGGAGCAGTTTCTTTTCTTTCGCTGTTTTAGTGGGGTTCCACCCTTCCACTGGGGGGGGAGGCTTTTTCCCAGGCCGGATCACGCGGTTTTCCCCAGATAGGAGAAGAAACCGATTTCTTTTCCGGCGTTATTGCATAGTTCACACTCCTCGGGGAACGGACGAGGTAATGGGCCTTCTTTCTCTTTTCCCCAAGGGACATCTTCTGGCGGCACACCCCTTTGTGCCCATTTCCCAGGACACATTTTCCTCCCCCCTTCTCTTTTTCCCTCCTCCTTCCGTTGTACTTTGTCTTTTCTCTTTTTTTTTAGGAAAAAATTTGTCCGGGGCTTCCGTTTCGCTCTTTTTTTTTCCTTCCCTCCGGCCATAACTCGGGGCGTCGGTCTTTTTCCCTTCCCTTTTTTTTCCGGTCGGGGATAGAAGGAATTTATGAGTTTTTCCTGCGGGGCCCTCAGTTCCTTTTTTCCCCCCGACATCGGAAGGACCCTTGGGGACTACATTTTCCTTTCCCCCTTTTTCCCCCCCCCCCCTTCCCCCCCCCTTGTCTGACGGCAACCTTTTTGAAAACGGCGAAAAACTTGGGCGGCTGGTTTTTGAAAACCCCCCTTTAATTATGAATTTCGAAACATCGGCCGGTCCTTTTCGCTTTTTTCTTTTCCTTTCTGAAAGCCATTAACCAAAAACCTCATCCCCCTCCTTCGAGAGAAGGGACGGTATGGTCGTCCTTGGATCCCCTCTTTTTCCCTTTTTTTTTTGATTGAATGTCGGGTTTCTTTCCCCTCTTTTTCTTTTTTTTTCCGGCAGGGAAGAAAGACACCTTTTTTTTCTTGAGAAAGATGGGAATCGGATACCAGTTTGACCGGAGGCCTCTTTTTTTCTTTCCCCCTATCGTTGCCGCCCCCCCCCCCCCCAAGGGGCGGCTTCTTGCAAAAAAAAACAGCCGAACTTTGTAAGGGACAAAAAAGACATCGTCAGTTTGTAGGTTCAATTTTCCCTTTTTTTTTCCCCCCCTTATTGAATGTTTAAGGAGGCGAATCTTCCCTCCCCCACCCCTCAAAAGGACTTGGAAAAAACAGTCAAATCCCTTTTTTTCCCCTTTGGGTTTATATAAGAAAGGGGTTCCAGGGGTAAATTCCCCCCCTGCCTTTTTCCCTTTTCCCTATTGGGGTAGGGGGGGGCCCCCCCTTCCCGTGAGGAGATGAAAAGCCGTTTGGG
>Ga0179593_1390582_pt1 | contig 13348 bp, 10 predicted proteins | sample CZODoug2_1_08_16_FD_185931 | JGI IMG/M metagenome (GOLD analysis project Ga0179593, IMG submission 185931) | Vadose zone soil fungal communities from Angelo Coast Range Reserve, California, USA - CZODoug2_1_08_16fungal (PacBio error correction) | ecosystem: Environmental > Terrestrial > Soil >... | reverse complement strand
AGTGTCGGGTACTGTTCGTATAACTTGATGATGCTTTTTTTGAATTTTTCACTGTACTTAGTAAAGAGGACGTTTCATAGTCTGAGAGACCCAGCATAAATCAGGCTCAATTTTTTTCAACCCCACATTTTGAAGAGGACGATTGATTGGTTGCCGGGAGTCTCCACACCTTTGCTTATTGCTTCATAACTGGGCATCCTTTAGCGGTAACCTTTCACAGCCGAAGGATTGCCGATATTTTAGGCGAATGCTGGTTCCTGCTAGATCTGCAATTCCTTCATCTTTCTTCGCCCCTCCAATCCTCGATTCCTCCGTCTTGGTTTATACCCTCAACCGTTAAAGTTCCCCCGCCTTTCCACACTACAATAATCGAGTCAGGGTCACGACTTTCCTTTTGTCCTCAAGCGTTTCCCGTCCCTTCATCCGATTTGTGAGTGAATGTGCACACATTACCGCTCTTATTCTCGTTTCTCACGCCACTTTCTTTTACTGTTTCTGGATCCGAAAGAGAAGATAATCCCAATTCTCCCCGCGTCACCTGAGAGCCGTGCACAGATGTGGTCGACCTTCGCAGGACCACCTTTCGTGCCGGCCTCACTAATCTCTTCACTCTTTTGTGGACTTCCTCAGGGTAAAATGAGATACCCCTTCATATTATAAAAGCCGCTTAACTGCGAGGTACGCCCTGTGACCCTTTGTCGTCGGCTTTTTTTCTAGTCGGAGGAACCGCAAATACTCCTCCCCGACCCACTTCACGTGCCGTCAAAGTTCAGTCTATCACCCGCCTTTTGTAGGGATTTGGGATTTCAAGCCGTTCGTAAGAACACTTTAACCATATGGGCATCGTTTTTTTTCGTACGTTGACCTAATCCATTTGACGTTGGCTTCTTTGAGTCTCCCCCCTTGCGGGACTCCGGATTCGGTAGTCTACTTTTCGTGCTTCAGAGTGCCCTGCCATATTTTCTTCTACCCAGTTCCTTTCCCCACGCTGCCCTTCGATCTTCGTCAAGCGGCTTAGAAAGTCGTCCTCTCTTCCCGTATGATATCGTAACGGCCCTGCTGAGATGCAGTAACAAGCCCCCTACGTGCTACCACCCCGAGTTTTTCCCCCCGTTCGGCTTGCACATGGTGCTTAACCGGGTTCTTGCGTCAGAGGAGCCTCAGCGACGCCCAGACGCCGCAGGTTCGTCTGCTGTCAGCTGTTGAATTCGGCGCCGTCTTTCGGACTCCATAGTCGACGCTCACCAAATTCTCCTCGCCACTTGATCGCCAAATACCACTAATTTATTGTGCTCGTCCTGAAGACCCCCTTATAAGCGGGCCATAGACCTGTTAATGGATTGTCAGACAGTCGATTTCAGTTTTGTTTCTTTCGTCTCTTTGGATCAGCTTTAGCATTGAGGAGTTGCGTTCGAGCGCCCTTTTCCGCCCAAATCTTTCCTGCTCTACCCTCCAGCGGCTCTCTTCAGTTTCCCCTTGCGACGATCAAATGAATTTTCTTCTATGGTTTCTTTCATTATCATTTTTCCACCTTCCCTGACACCCCTCTTTTTTTTTTCATTCCCGGTGGCTCAATCTCAAGTAGAATTCCCTCAATTTCCCCCTCTCAGCGATGCCTAACCATTATGCCCAGGTCATATCAAGGGGCATTTTCCTTAGCCTCGCTTCGGCTTCTTGACGGATATTGATGTCCTATCCCCCCACTTCCGATCACCTTTTTTAGTTGCGTATATAGATCTCGAGCATACCAATTAACCGTTGCCCTTTCCCTCATCCAAATCCCTCCAATTACATTGAACTCGTATAATCCACCCCCCTTGTCTGAAGTCCAGTCCCACCTCCCTTCCCTCCACCAAAATCCTCTCCTGCGTCCAGTGTCTTCAGACCCAGCCCCCCCCTTGCCCAGGTATTTCGCGTCGAATGAGTTTTTCTCTTTGTGTTTCCCTAGCCGAACCATGTTCAATTGCTTTTTCTTTTTGAGCCGACCAGTATTTTGAGAAACGGCCATTGCGCCTCTTTCTCCTCCCTGTATGAAGGGTCCCTTGCCTCGACTACTCACGCAATTTTACGCCTACAGGGCATCTTTTCCTCACATCTTAGGTGACAGAAGGGTTTCCTCCGTTTCCTGAGCGAATGTCCAAAGGTACACCTTGAGTCTCAGCGAACGGGCACAAGGAGTTCCCACAAACAACCTCCAGCAACAGGGTGACGCGTCTTAAATATTGTACCCTTTCTGCGCCTGCCTCTGCTTTTATTTCCAGTACCCCTCATTTGACCCCTTGACGCTTCAAGTTTTTTTTTCGGCGCTTTTGTTTTGTGCCACCCTGAGTCCCTATTTGCTGTCCCTAGCAGAATATCCATTTACTTCTCAGTCTCGGGCTTCCTAAGACCGTGTTTTTATTCGTCAAATCGCGTGGGCCCTTTTCACCTCTACTTTTCGTAGGCCCCCTCCACCTGATAGAAGTGATCATGAGACACCCATCTCTTATATTTTCTCCTCCATCTTTGTTGTTCCTTTTACTCGTGCTGCTTTTTTTTTTTGGCGCTCCCCCCACTAATCCTGCGAAGTTTGCCGGCGACCCGTCGCTTTGTCCCCTTTAAGGTTTTTCTTTCCATTGCTACGGGAGGAGCTCGGTGCCGCCTGCCGCGATTTTTGCCCACAGCCGGAGCCTTTTTCCCCCCATTTTTTCCCAGCTTTCACAGAGTGGTCATGAGATTTGGAATCTCCCGTTGCGGACAATCATTCTTTAATCTCCAGACGCGTTGCTGTCTATGGGATTTGCCACTTGGTGCCAGTGTTTATGATCTTTCACCCCCTCAATCTGTAGTTTGTAAAATTTTCTAACCTTTCCCTGGATCCCAATCATTCCATTCGGTATCTTTTGACTCTTTTTCAATTCCTCCTATTTCCCTGTTCACGTGTAGAGCCTTTTCCCCACTCTTGTTTTTGTGATTTACGATTGCCATTTTGTCCTTATTGTGACTACATATTCACTCTTCTCCATCCTTGTCCTCACTTTGTTCCTCACTTCAGTTTTTGTCCCCCCCACCCTGTTCTTTCGCAATAACCCGCCTAACTATCCCACCGCGAATCCGGTGGAAATGTTTTTGTCCCCCGGGAGCTTGAAGATTTCTTCTTTGTTTGTATTCTTGTTTCTTTCTATTTGATAATTCGGCACCTGGTTTTTTTTCGCCTTCAGAGGTTAATGAGTTTGTTGAGCTTTGTCCTTCGTGACCCTTTTGTGGTTCGCTTCTGCGGTCTTATCGATTTTATTCTCCCCCTCAGACCACCCGTCCCTCCAAACCTTTAGAATTCTCCCCCCCTTTACAAGTGTAGAGGACTTTCACGATTGCTTTTGCCCTTCCCTTTACGACTACTCTTCTTCCTGTTTAACCTGGATATTCTTTTGTGCTCTTACGCGGTTTATTGACAACTAGAGGATTTTGCAATCAGTCCCACAATTTCTTCCCCGCATTTATCTCCGTTTGATTGTAGCCCATCTCAGTTTTCAGCGCGGGATCTGTTGAGGCTTTTGATATTACATTTTTTCAAATTTTCTTAGCAACCCCTTCCCTTTCTCTCGCCCCCGTGTTTTTCGCCGTTGAGTGAGGTGCGCTGGTGTGTCTTCCGCCCTTTTTCCAGTTTTTTTAGTAGCTTTTCCCTTTCACGATTCACCTTCCGAGGTTTTTATTTTCCCGGCTCACTGCTGCACCAGCTACCTCTGTTGGCCGCCTCCAAAGGTAGTTTTGACGCGTTTCGTATCGTAGTAAGTACAGGCAAATTACAGTTGTATGCCCCCCGTTTCGGTTGACCTGTCATTTTTGTTCTTTCGTCTTACCTTCCTGACTTGGACATGGACCTCTCATCCTTCTTCTCCCCCCTCTTCCGCTCAAATCCTCACACATCCTGAGAGTATTTTAGTGTGATGCTTTTTAGTAAGCACGCTCTGGTCACTTGCACCCTTGTGCACTGTTTCTTGAGCCTACCCCTGTTGGGACTTTCCAGTGGGGCTGTGTACGTTTCTCTTCCTGTCTTTACAACGTATAAGGGGTATTGAGGCGGCCGCCCTTTTCTCCCCTTCCCCTTGTTTACGGTTTACGAGATCGTTCCCGCCTCGTTTTACAGGTGCTGGGTACCCCTCTGGCCTTTTTTCAACGCATGCGATTGTTTCAGTTCCGAGCTGCCCCCTGCCGTTCCGCATTTCGTCTTTTCTCCCAATATACATGGTTAGGAATATCCCCTTTACCCTGAAATAAGAGGTTCTTATGGTGCTCTTTCAATTTTCTTCGATTGCACCCTGGCCGGTCCTCCCCCCGCGGTTTTTCTTTTTTTCTCCTCCTCACCACCTTGTATTTCTGGTGTCTGTTTCCTCGAGGGACTTCTTTTTCTTCACTCATTCCCTCTCACCGTACGTTCAAACTTTGCCCCCCGATTACCTGGCTGGGACGCAGCGCTTTTTTGACTATTTCCGGTTCTCTTTCAATTATTGCGTTGAACCACCCCATTTGACGCTCTTTGCGATTCGGCACGTGATTCCGCTCATGCCCTCCCCCTGCCCAATCGTCTGTGTATGTCTGTCACCTTTTCCCGTTGAAATTCCCTTGTTTGAAGGACTCTCTTCGGGATATAAAAATTTTACCAACCCCCTGCCCATTTTCTGAGTGGCGAAGGCCCATCTACTGTCTGTTTTTTCCCGATTTCACTGCACCATTCGTAATTTCCTCGACGGATCGCTTGATGACACCTCCCTGTTTCTGATAAGGAGCAGGGTGCTCGTATTTTTTTTGTTTAGTTTTCTTCTTTTTCAATGAGGAACATATTGACGCAAAGACCGTGGAGACGAATCGGTACTAGCTTCTGCTTTTGCTAGCCTATTTTTTTTTATCGCGTTTGAGAATTTCCGGCCCGTGAACTCGTACAACTGTGGGAGGTGTTTTCAAATTGGCCCTCTGATCTCTAAGGCTGGTCCCCTTTATTGTTCTGTACTCCATAAGCAGGTGTTAGGAAACCTGACCTTTTTCTTCTTTTCTAGTGGTGGCTGGTTGGCCTAGCGGTTTGTCCGCCCTTTCGCGGAGGGCCTCTGATCGTTCTCCCACTTTTCATTCTTAAGTGGAATTCATAATGCGTTGGCATCAAGCAACTTCTGCCCACCAGTACCTCCACTGAACTGCCACTCAACTCTTCTTCTAGATTGAATGAGGATCGTTGTTTTTTTTGTGATTCTCGTGCTTTTGATCTGTCGAGAGGCGCATGTTACGGAGATTGTGTGACCAAATTCCAATTGAATTTGATGGACTCCCTCCTTGTTAGTCCCTCCTCATGTTTCTCGATTTAAAGTGTTTTCTTAATCCTTTCCGCCAAGTCTCAAACACACCCCATTTTGTTGGTATTGAGTCGTTTCCGGGGAGGTCTACAAACAGGGCTTATTGGCTTGTCACTCCCTTTCCCCCCGCCTGCTCTTAACGTTTCCTCCTTTTCCCAGTTTATACCAAGCTCTCACGTATGTGAGGTTCTGTGACGTTGGCCTGGAGATTCTCCAAAGTCAAACTTTTCGCCAAGTTCCGCTAGCTCTTTGCGTATCATCGTCCTATGTTAATCTTTTTACCCATACTTCCACCCTCCACATCTTCCTTCTGCCTCTCCATGATCGCCCTTCTCTAGAAAAGAAGTACTGTTCACCGTCCGTGCTCGACTTCTCTTTGTGGCAGCTTTTGCCTGGTCCCAGAAAATTGACCGGCCGAGGAGGCTATTCCCTGCCTCATGGCCGTTTCCAGCTTCTTTAGAATTCCCCTCTTTTAGCTAATTAAAGCAATAACCACTATGAAGACCTCCTACGATGTTTTACCACCTCGTACAGAACTTTCGTCGTTCCAGAATTTCACGCATTTCCTCGTAAATTTTTGCTTTTGTTTGTCTCACGCAGAGGTTTACAAACTTTCTCTATAAAGAATAGTACACAGCTTTTTTCTCGGTTAGCTTTGCCAGGTTGTCCCTGTTGATTCTAGTCCTCTAGTGAAGAAAAACCATATCCCCTCTCTCCCACACTATTTAAACTAGTTCTCAACCCACCCTTTTTCTCCGATTGGGATGGTTGTACGCCCATTTACCCATACTTTACAGCATGCTGCCGTGATTTTCTTTGCCTTCGATTCCCCCCAACGCCGACCTCTCCTTTCTCTCCTCCACTCGCTCTAAGAATCATGGAACACTCACCCGTTTTTTTTTCTGATTTAAACATGGAATTTTATGTACTTCCCCGCGCTTTTTGCCTCTCCTGCAACCGGGCCTTGAGAAAGTCTCAGTCGATCTTCCCTTTCTGATATTTTTCACCTCGAGCCTGGAACAGCCCCCCCGTGCTCCCTCCAAATGTTTTTACCAGTTCGAGTGCACAAGTTGTGCTGAGTGCTGCTGGGTGGAGGTCCTTCGAGTTTGTACCCCTTTTCGAGATTCTTTTCCTGTTCGTGTTTGAAGAGTGAGCAGGCAATTATTCCTCCGTCGACTCTTCTCTCGTACACCCCAAATGAGTTTCCATTTACAACAGCTTGCCGACAATACCCCCTCATTGTTCCTTTGCTTCGTCATGGAAGACCTCGATACATCCCTGTTTATGTTCTAGTAGGTAAAGTTCCGTTTTTGACCCCCCCCCCCCCCCCCCCCCAGGGTACCTCTGACCTCGGACTTTTTTCTTATAGGGTTCGTCGTATCTATTGTGAGTTTCTTGGCCTTAGAACCCGTGCGACGCCCTCAGCTCGATTTTCATCCCCTTGCTCCTATTGCCCCACTTTCTGATTTTCCCCCTTTTTAATACTCCGTCTGCAAAAATCTATTTACCCCCCGTCCGCGACACTCCACGGCGGCTCCATGACTTAACACTGTGTGGACGCCCTAGCCGCCAGCGTATTTTCAAAAAGCTTCTTTCGCGCACCATGTTAAATATCCATTTGGCCATCAGGCAGCGAGTTCGGTTCGGTCGGATTTCAAGTCAAGGCTTCCTTCTCACGAGATCCAAATGGTTTTTTTGTTTTGCGTTTTTATTTCATTTCGAACTTCGGTTTTACCCCCAGACTTTGTTTTCCCCTGGTTGTTAAAGCTCCGCCCCAAATGTCCCCCGGCCCTTGACAGGAGAACCCGTTTTCCCCCACACCCCCACGGTTGTCTCCTTCTTTCACTAGAGCAAGTACTACTCCCCACAAATATCCTTTATAGGTCTCACGTTTTGACCAACGCCCACCTCCCCTTGACCCAAGGATTGCGGTTGATTCTTCGGCTTGCTTATTTGTGTCCTTGAGGACGTTTGTTTGCACTGTGGATAAGGGTGATTGCTCCCCATGTAGATGAGTTTGTTTTTTTTTTTTTTCCCCTGTCCTATCTGTGGCGCTTTAGTCCCCCCTCATCGCTGTCCCCCTATTTTTTCCCTTTCCTCTAATGTTTCCTCGGATCTCGATCACCTTGTCCGAAAGGGTTCGTATTCGCTCCATCTGTGTTCCTTCGAATTTACCACCACGTTACCTCTGTTGGGAAGCCGGTCCCCTGATGCACCATCTATACCTCCAACCCTTTGAATATATTCCAAGGCCTTTTTCCTGATTGTCAGCTGTCAGATGGAGAGGTCTCCAGAAATTTTTCTTTCCCTTACCTAACCGGGCTGTTTCGTTGGGGCCAATCGCTCTCCCTATGGCTGGCCTCTCAGCAACCCTCCCGGTGAACGTATCATCTTCTCCCTTCCCTTATGAACTTTGCCCTTTTTGTCTTCCCAGCACTTGGTGTATCTTCGGCCTTCGGTGCGAGTACCCTGTTCCACCCCATAGACCCTTGATATTACCCCGCCCTAGTCTTTCATCATCCTCAGGTTTTTTTCTTACTGGTTTGTCTCTTTTATCGGGTTTCGTTTGGACGCTTCTACTATCCCGGTCAGAGTTTTGACTCTGATGTACCCGCCCACGTCCTTTCGTTAGGGTCAGCAGAAGTAAGATCCCCCGGTCCGTATGGAGAAGTTCGGGCGCACTACGGAGCGAGATTTTGAACCCCACAGCCTCGTGTTCCACCCTTTCCCAGGTACTTTTCTCTCTTTGTATCCTCTCTATTCTTTAAAATGTTTTGTTCATATCTCCCTCTGGTGCTGTATCTGGACTGTGCCAATGGGTGCATTATTTCTGTCAACCCTGCAATTTATTTCCGGAGCATCTAATAAACTGGCCCCTCCTGAAAACCTTGGTAATTGATCTTCGAGATGTTACTTCTCAGTCTCTGGAGCGGCCATTGGTTACCCGTTTTTGGGAGTAGGGCCTGTTCCATTGCCGCCTCTGGCTACCTCTAATCTGCTTTTATCGTTGATATCCATTTGGGTATCACCCCTTTTTCAAACAAATTTTGTTTCGGTGAGTCCATATCCTCTTTCCAAGACCCCACTCTATCCCATTCCCTATTTCCTTGAGTTCTTTTCTGTCTAGTTTAGCCGTGTCAGCGGGACCCTTTTGTTTTTTTTTTCCTTCTGCTATATTGAAGACTTCTTCCACCGTGGGTTGCGCCTTTATCTGCCCGGTTTCAGTTGTTTCGGTGGCGACTCTTCCCCCTGTTGCAAAGGATTATGGTTTTATCTCTCGTTACCCCCCATCCCCCAGCATCCCTCCCCATTTGTAGATCTCTTATCCTGACTTCAGATTTATGTTTCCCCCCCAGGCCCTTTTAACGATTGTCCCTGCTATTTTGCGCCAGCTTTTTATTTATTCCCTGCGGCTTGACAATGGAGGCACCCTTTTTCTATTTTTTCGCAGACGTTTTTATGGCACTCCTAACCTTGTGCCCGAATTTCTTCGTTTGCTTTCCCCTGTGTATCCCTAATGTTCCCACTGCAGCATCCATTAATTTTGATATTTACCAAGTTTGTCAATTAATCGAGGGGGAGTTGCTTCTGATGGTTGCCTCGCTCGCCTAGTGTTCTCCACCGATATTAGCTCTCTCCCACCTAGCAACCCCTCCGAGTCTTTGGCTATATTTTTGACCTTGTAAGTAACTTTCCCCAACCTTCTCAATATGGACACCCTTCCACAATGGAGGGAATCTGTTTTACGAGACCATTCCCCATGCTCTTTTCTCTAGTACCCTCTTTTGATACTGGCACTCATTTTTTTTTCTTAAAAGTCTCTTTCATGAGTGGAGCTTATTTCTCGAGTTCCAACCCTGCTTTCACAGATCACACGACTTTTTGGAGCATCTCTTTGGACCTATATGCGTCCTCCTCCGCCTTAAAATTTCCCCCCTTTGCAAGCTTTTCCATGTTTAAGATAGCACCGGTGGGAATTTAGGTCAGGGTTCATGTTCTCTGTGCGTCTATTTCCTTTCGTTTAAAGATACTCATAGTTTATCTTCTTGAGTTTCCCACTTTTTCCCCTCCTCTATTCCCTGTTTCTTATTCTGAACATTTTCCCGGAATTTGATATTCATTTGGTCCCTTGTTTGCCCGTACCGCGTTCCTCTCTTGTTTAATCTTCCGGGAACGTTTTTTTTTTTTGTTTCAGCATTCCTCCTTCCCCATTTAGCCTCCTCCCCCCTTGTGAATAGAGGTCATTATTCCTTCCCTTATGTCCCCCTTATGGTTCAATTGTAATCTTCCCGTTGCCGGTATGACCAAATTTTTTCTATACATGTCGGTTTCCTTTTGACGACCAGAGTTTCCGGTCCTCTTTTCCTGTTTAGATTCCTTTTCTTACTTTTGGAGTCTCCCCTTTCTAACTCTTTACGACCGGTCAAGCCGGCCCTCGTCTAACCTTTCCTGGCCGTGGGTCATCCGTTGATCAGATGACTTTTAGCGCTCCCAATTTTTAATCTGCTTTGCTCCAGCACCCCGTTTATTTTGACCTCCCCCTCCTTCTTCTCTTTCGTGGCAACTCTTCTGACGATTTTCCCCTTGGGCCTGGCCTCTCAGTGACGTTTGCTGTAGGCTGTTTCTTCTTCACTGGATCTACGACAGACCCTTCCTGCCCTTTTTGAGTGGCGGACTTCCTTTCCCGTTACTGTTGTCGAGATTTCTCACTCTTTCTCCGTGAAGATTTTTTCTCCCCAGTCAACCCCTGTTGCTTTTATCGGCCTCTGGTTATGGCCTTTATTCGGTCCTTCCGGCAGCTTTTTGTGGACTCCTTTTTTGACAGCGAACAGTATTGCCGGTTTCAAGCCCGTTCGTTCCTCCCCCGGTCAGCGCCCTCCTTCTCCTTTAGCATCTGAAGGTTTTTGAGAAAGTTTCGCCCTATAGACTGCAAGTACTACGGTATGTCTCTGGGATTTGATTCTCACTTGTTCAACGCTGTCGAGCAGGTGGCCAATGTTACGAAGCCTTAAGTCCGTGGTGTTTTAGCCGTTCCCTGCTACCCGACCTGCTAATCGTAATATTCAATTTGTGGTGGTTGGTTTTGCGTCGGGCTTCTTCTTTATTTCTGCTGATTTTTCCCCCTACTTTCCTCTTTTGCACATCATCGATTCTCCTATTTATTTAAATTCCTTCTTTTTCATCACCGTAGAGAAACCACCTCATTCAGTATCTCCCTCACCTTATATCTTCCTCCTCCTCTCTCATGTTGTTTTCTCTTTCCCCCCCCATAATTCTCCCCCCCGGGCTATTTTTCCCGCCTCCAGGTGACCTATCTCTTGCAGATGTTAACTTCCTCTTATGGAAATCACGCGGGAGAATAGAATAAGTACGCCTCCGCAACGTGTTTTTTTTTTCCTCCCTAAACTACCCCCCAACACCCACCTTCTTTACCCCGTGACATTGTGGCAAGCTTAGTTTCCGTCCCGTTGTTTCCTTTGTGATCCCCGGGGGTATTTTTTTTAATTTTTCCGTTTCGCTCCGGCCGCTTTTTCCCTGTTTTATTTTAATCCGCCGGTTGATTTGCCTTTTGTCCTCCCCTTGACATTTGGAGATTCTCTTATAAAGTGTCCCCTTCTCTTTTCAGCTCCAGCACGAAGCTCCTCTTCGTTTCCCCGGTTTCCTATCACTTTACTTTTGCCTTCCAACATACCCCACTAACCATCTGCCTGAATCGTGCTTTCCTCCCTCCTGATACTGGGCTTCCCTCCCACTACCCTTCAGCAGCTTTCCGGATTCGATCTTTTTCCTTCCAATGACGCCCCCCCCCCCAAAAACACGTTCGTGGAGGATGTCGTTGCCTGACTTTCCTTTTTTGTGCTTTTTTTCCGATCCCTGAAGAGCTCTCCTGCCACGGACCCTTCTTCCCCTTCACAGAGTCCTTTCATCCCTCAGATTGGTAACCTTCTCCCTCTTTTACTCTGTGATTCCCTCCTAGCACTCTAGATTAAAGGATCTTTTTTTTTTTCTAACTCCTCTCCAACCTTTATGCTCCCCCTGCATCTTCTCCTGCGCCTTCCCTCCCTGTTGTGGCAAGGTTGAAACTACTTTTCTTTTTGCTTTCGATGTTTTCAGAAGTTTAATGGGCGCCCCCTCCCCCACCCCTCCCCTGCCCGTGTTAGGCTAGAAAACAGCCTTCGTATTTGTCCCTTTTTCTTCCGGTTTGCTTCTTCTAACATTGAACCTTGGCCCTCCCCTGGCCATTGCAGAGTCCCTACCTCACTTCGTTCATGTTCCTTTCTAGCTTATTTGCTGCCTCGCTTCGCCTTCTTTCACCTATGCCAAAGGTCCGTCTTATTAGTCCCAAAAGGGAAAAATCCCCCCCCTCACTTAAAGAGCGGCCGCCGACCTCCTTGCAGTCTCCAATCTACGGATTTGATTCCTTTCTTATCCGGCCGTTCCATTTTCGCCTTTTGAACCCACCTCCCCTCTTCCTACGACCCGGTGTATTCTCCAGTCAGCTCTCCACACTTTTTCTTTTTGACCCGTATTTGTCTTTGAATATCCTAAGAGACTTAACCAGACGTCGCTTCTTTTTCTTGTCTCACCTGTGCACCTTTTGCTTGTCCCTCGCGACCCAGTCCCCCCATTTCCCATCTCCGCAGAGCTTGTCCCCCCCAGTGCTTCCTTACCGATCTTGATTGCCCAACCTTTTTTTCCGCTCGTTACTCCGTCCCTCACTCTCCCCTTCCTCCCACTTGGGTGTATGGATTAAGCCGAGTTTCTCGTGTATTTCTGTGCGGTTTTATCAACAATTCTCTCGGACGTTAATTGCTTTTCTAGGGCAGCTTACTCCCCTTTTATCGCCCCCTCTTTCTCTCTTAGCCAACACCCTCCCTGATTCCAGCGCGATATTCGAACTGCTACATTTTTCAACCCCCGGAATTTTCTTCCTACCCCCTTTTCGATCACACGCCTTTCAACCCTCGATTCGGGCCCCACACTTTAGATGCGACCTCATCTTTCCTTTCATGCTCTTTTCCATTTTTTGACTATCAAAGCGCATTTCAATACTATCGCCACATTTAAACCCCCTTTCCCCTCAGGTCTCTTTTCTTCGCCAGGAGGGGCATTTCCCCCCCCTTCCAATCTGCGACTCTCTACTGGAGCTGTCCTTTTTTTTCTGTTTCTTTCTTTTTTTTTTTGACTCGCCTTCGGTCTCTACCCAGATTCCTCTTTCTTTTGGCCAACCTCCCGCACCCGAGCACTTCCCTTTTTCCCTTTTCATTAACTGAGATACCCTCGTGCCGAAGTCTTTTCATTTCTCCTCCGACAGATCCCCACCACACCGAAGCCACAAAAACCCCTCTGATTCGTTCTCCCCTTTTTCTACCATCCCACACACGTCCTTGTCCCCCGTCTCTCTTTTTCCGGACCCTCCGATGAACTCTCTTTTTTCCCTCTGTTCGCCGTCCCCCATTTGTTTCCATGTGACCTCAGCAGAAAATCTTATTTTGTCGCATGTGGAGCTTGCGGCATCTGGTGTCCGATTTTGTGCCTGATCCACCTTCCGGTCCCTTCTTTTTTCCGCCCTTTGCACACCCAACTTTTCAGTGTGGCCCCCCCATTTCCCCTCCACTCCGCGCAGCACCCCCTTCCCCCCGAAAGTTCACCGGGATTTTTACTCCACTCCTTGCCTTTATCTGTGGATGCATGGAAAAGGTCCACCTGTGGTAAGCGAGGCCCGGCGGCACCTACCTATACCCCTCCACAAGTTGGACGACCTACCAATACCCTGCCTTCTTTGTTTTCCTATCCTGTGCTGATTACCCCTATTACCCTTCAATGTTCACGGACAATTTTATCTGGTCTTGTTTTTGGTGGGAAATTGAGCGTTGTAGGTTTCCGTAGCCATCCTACAATCCGTACGGAGGCACTCATCTCTGTTCCTATCCCTCGCGTTGTTTCCTTCCATCCTCTTTTCCAACCCTTTGTTGATTCCGCAATCTGGCCCAAAGTAGAACCCGACATCGATGGACTCCCCC
>Ga0179593_1356020_pt1 | contig 13348 bp, 15 predicted proteins | sample CZODoug2_1_08_16_FD_185931 | JGI IMG/M metagenome (GOLD analysis project Ga0179593, IMG submission 185931) | Vadose zone soil fungal communities from Angelo Coast Range Reserve, California, USA - CZODoug2_1_08_16fungal (PacBio error correction) | ecosystem: Environmental > Terrestrial > Soil >... | reverse complement strand
TTTCTTCCCGCGTCTATTGGCCTTTAGGGCGGTCCGGAATCTTTCTCTTTTTCTCCCCGTCAGTCTTGAGCACTTGTTTCCGGATTAATGAACCGCTCGCCGTTCAAATCTTCTTTTTCGCTCTACCTTCATTATACCCGAACACATTGGTGCCCCGCCACTCCCTCCTCCCCCTTCTTTGTCTTCTTCTGTTTCATTTAATTCCAAGTCATGCGAGTTTGACCTCCCTTCCGCGGCTTTCCCTTCTTTTCAGGGTGATAAGCAAGTAGTAAATCGAATCCCTGCCACGTCCCTTCCTTCCCGACACCTACGCGAGGCCTTTGCTCCCTTATTCTCTCACCCCCACACCCTCCTTTTGCTCCCCCGTAGTTTTGCTTCCACCTCCTTGGCCCTTCAATCCTCTTTTTCATGGTTTGGGAGAGCTTCTCTCCGTCCCACCATACCTGGCGTGGTCCATTCTCTTCTCCTTCGTCTTTTAAAGTTCCGCCTGGGGACAGTGTTCCAACTGTCCTCTTCGTCCCAGGTTGGCTTTTTCCCTTCCCTCGCTGGAAATATGCCTGACTTTGAATCTTTTTTCCCCGCCCAGGATTTCTTCCCCTTTTTCTTGTCCTTTTTCACGTGAGTTACGGGCGCTTTCTCTCTTTCCATTGGGAAGATTCCGCGCCCCCCTGGGGTCCCCTCCTGCTTCCGACGCGGACTTTTGTCGGTTTGCGGCGGAGGTCGGTTCTCGGTTGGTCCCTTTTTTTCAAACGCGATGGTTCTGTCAGAGCTTCTCGCGGGCCAATTCGGGAATGGTGTTTAGACCAACTTTCGCTCCGCTGGGCGTTCTCAAGGAGATAACACGTCCGACTTCTAGACCTTCCTCCCCTAATATCATCTCAGTTGCGTATTCCTGACAGATTATAGACGTGGTGTTTACCTTGATTTCCCCCAACCCCCGGCGCAAAGTTTGTAACAGGGAAGGCTTATCGTCATCTTTGCCATTCATTCCCTGTTCGTTCTTTCGGCGGCTCCCCCTTCACCTTTCTTTTCCCTTCCGAGAATCTTCTCCGATCTCATGGGTTTTTGTGGGACTACCAATCCAGAGACCCCTTACCTCTCCAAGCCGCCTGTGTTTTTTTTCTAGCTCTCGTGTTTGGTTAACCCCCTCCCCCTCCACAACCATGACTCTCTCCCATTTTTTCCCCCTTGCTTTTTTACTAGGTGGACCCCCCCTGTGAAAATAGGGCGACACGTTACTTTTCCTTCCCTTGATCAATTCAAAGGAAGTCACCAACGGGTATTCGTTGCTCCCCCGATTTTTCTCGTTCCTCCCCTCTGCTCATTCCTTGAGCTGAATGGCGCCTGCCTGATTCCTTCCCAGGTATCCGTTTCTTCGAGCGTTTCCTTTCCTTCCCACGGTAACCATCTTTCTTATCTTTGCCTCCTATCCTTCTGTTCTTTCAACAAGGCAGGGCAACTGTTGCGGCTTCAACCTGTTCTTCGCGTCCCTTTCCTTTTCAACCACCGAGGGGCTTGCTTCGCGAAGCCACAGGCGTCGTTGCCTCTCGACGAACAGTCCCTCGTAACTACCAGACTGCGGCGGTGCGGGCATGCCTTCTAAGTGCACCCCATAAGCCACTATTCCTCGCGTCGAACCCCCTTGCGGGCCGTTCTTGCTTTTCCTCCTTTCCGCCCTTTGACATGTATTACAGTATTTTTCCTCGGTTCTGAGGGACGAATTTTTCTTGGCCCCCTCCTTTCCCTCCTCCCCCACATAAGCAGCGGTTGACCCGAACCGTTCCCCGTTCCCTTTGCGACTTTTCCTTTTCTTGTTTTCCATCATCGTTCGTTTTATTAGAAGTTTGATACGGAAACGTGGCTTCCTTGAACTCCGTAAACTCCTCCCCTCTGTGACTAATCCGTTGTTGTTGTTTGGTGGAGGCTTTTTTCCTGATTTGCAAACTTCAGACCTCCACGGGCTTTCCTTTTTCCCTGAAGCCCTCAGCCTCTAAACTTTTGCACAAACGATTCTGTCCGATGCGGTTCGGTCCGCTTCCCTGAGACTTTTTCTTTTATGGAGGTCCAGATTTTTTTCCTCATCCTGTCTTTGGTCTCCTTAGTTCGTACCTTTCAACAACTTCCTCTGCTGTTTTTCATGTAGAGGGTGTGTCGTTCTTACTGGGCCCCTCTCCCCGAATTTGAAAGTTTTTCGTCGCTCGTGCGATGCTTTCCTTTTCCCTCCAACTTCCCCACCCCTGCCCTTCCGCTTTTGAAGGTCTGGTTGGTCGAACAATTTGCTGTTTGACTAACCACGGCTCTATCTTCGAGCCCTCTTTTTTTTTTCCCCTTTCCTAGGAAATGCTGATAGAGCGTCCTTTTTAGCAGCCAATGGCCTTCCTTTCCGTCCTCCGCCTTTTCAACCTTTTTTTTCCCAGTTAACACTTTACACTTTTGCGATGAGCGGCCGTCTCCGGTCCCTAATCTCCCTAATACCTTTTTTATTTTGCCATGCTTCCTTTCCTGTTAGTCTCTTGTTCCCTCTTCGAAAGATTCATCTGTAGTTTCGGAATTCCGCTCCGGGAAATTCTCGTACTTCCCCTTTTCTTAATTTTCCAGGGACTGATGTTTCAACACGACGGCGTTCTCTCTATTTTTTCCTTAGTCCTTTTTTTTCCCTCTACATTCCAATAGAGAGGCATTCCGAGATTTAAGTCCCGTTCCTGAAAGCCAGCGTCGACCATTCTCCCCCTCCACATGACACAGGGATTCATTCCGTTCCCTTTTTCTTTATCGATGATTCCATTGAATATTAACCTCCCCTTTTTTCCCCACGCCCCACCCCTATCCTTTTTCCTCTTTCCCGGAGGAACGATTTGTGTTGATATACTTGTCGTTTCACTTGGTTTCTCCGGCGCCCTGTGGACGTTAATTATTCCCTGCCGTCGCATTTTCGGCATCGAACTTTTTTTTCCCTTTCGCCCCGTGACCCACGATTGTCTCCGCTCGTCGGCCCTTCCCCCGAGTTTTCATATTTTTCCCGTTTTAGAACGGACTTCTCCCCCGCTCCTTTCTTGCATCTTGCGTCTCGCGCTGTGGGGCACTGGTGATCGTTAAAGTGGACCTAGTAGCGAGAAGCCGCCCTTCCCCCCCCCGCGTTAAGCCGGTCCCCCCCTCCTCAACAGGTGTTTGATTATCGAGTGGTCACGCTTTTCACCAAGTGCCCCTGCCTTTTCCCACGCTTTCAGTCAATTCATCAAGCCCTTGGAAATTGCGTCCTGTGAACCCACCCTCCTTTTCCCTAGGTTATTTTCAAGAGACACTGTCCCCAAGGTCCCCGCCGTATTTTCTTTGACCCCCCCCCCCTACGCACGAAAAAACATTTTTTTTTTACCCCTTTTTGACCGATCTTCATGTTTGCCTTATCACCCAGTCGGCAAAGCCCCTTTGCTTTTTTCGCGCCCCTTTTTTCTCGACTTCTTCGGTTTGTCTTCGGCAAATTTTTTCTCGGTCCTTTTCGTGGTTTGCTTCGAGTTTTCCTTGGCGACAAATTTATTTTACCTGTCAATGCAACAGCCTTGGCAAGCCTGGTGCTTCCACCTTCCCCCAAAGAATGTTGAGTTCCAAATCGGACCGGACCTCCTTTTCCCCCTAATTTTGCTGCTGGCATGTGGTGAGTTAGGCGCTGTGTTTCCCCGGCTGAGAGCTCCCGCCTTTTTTTCCTGGATTTTCTTTTTTCAGTGATTGTCCAAACAAATTAGCCCTTTCTGGCCCGGGATCAGCCGGATGAAACCTCCATGCGTCAGTGCCTTTGCGTTTACTTCTTCCTTCCTTCTTTTGTTTCAGAGATCTCTCCTGTCCCGGTATTAGTGTTCTGTTATTCCTCCGTTCCCTTCTCCGTTCCGTCCCTTTCAATATGTTTAACTTATTTGTCGTAAATTAAAACGATGCAGCACTTTCCCTCTCTGTTCGCTATTCCTTCTCTTACCTGCCACGGTCCAAGAAAATCCTGTAAATCACAGCATCAGCAACGTCTGATAATTGTTCGGTCTTTTTGACCGGCAGGCCTGCGGTTTCTCTTTCCTGGCAAATCGGTTGTTAAGGTGAGTTTAGACTTTAGCCAGTTCGTTTTTTCTTCCAATCGAATCCTACTTCTTCTTACCGATCCCGATCTTGCCCCCTCGCACTTCACGTTTCTGCCTTGGAAGCAATGGTCTTTGTGCGTTCGAAAACCAGTCGTCCTTTCCTTTTGCGAACTTTTTTTTTTTAATACGTTCCTTAAGCTCGTCGTTGGGTTCCCTTTGGTCAGATGTCCTTTTTTTGCACAAATTTTTCCAGGATTCGGCTGCTTATTTTTAAAGTTTGCCGAGGGTTTTTTTACCCAACGGCGAGATTCGGCAAGTGGGGCATGGAAGTTTTTTCTTTTTCCCGTCGCATTGGTCCCTGCGCAGTACGGAAGTGAAGCCCACGGGATATTCCCGTGTGATCGTCCTTTGTTTTTCTTTGGTCTGCAAGGGCCGGAATCTACTTAAATCGGGGAAGTCTTCCTCCTTCACTACCCGCCTTTTCTCCTCCCGGTTCCCTTTTAAAGACGGGCCTTAGTAAGTTCTAGGTGACTCATATTTGACCGAGGTCTCCCTCCCTGAGAACTTCGTTGGTTTCTGTTCGAGTGAACCCTTTTCTATTCTGTGTCAATACCTGCGTTTATTAAGTCCCCTCCTTGCGATCCCCTTGACCGACCTTTATCTTTTTTTTCCCTCTTGGCCGCCGCCTTTAGTCTCTCGACTTGGGGATTGGTCTTTTAACTCCTTTTTTCAATAGTAAGGTCTCCATCTTCCCGCCAAGGGCAGGTCTTTCTTTTCGCGAATTTGATTTCCTGCGAGTTCCCCCTGATTTTTCTTTCAATTACCTGTCTCCGCTCGCGATTACAGCTCAGTTCGGTTGGATTGAAGGGTTGGACGAACATTCCTTCCAAATGGGACATTCCGCGAAAAGACCCGTTTTTTTTTCTCTCATCCCATAGATTACCTCTTTTTGGTTAAATTCCGACCTGGCTTCGTCTTCTTCGTCTTCTCTGACGATTTTAACCAACTCTTCCCCCCTTAGGAGTAATTGCCCATCGGAGCCCCTCACCCCTTTCCCTTCCGTTTCTGACCCCCCTTTTTCGTAGAGAAGTTTGGCGCGACTCTGCTTTACTGCCAATTTTTTCCTTTTTGGTTTTCGAAAAACCTGACCCTTGTAGAGCTCAGGTGCTATTGGCTGCTCGTTGTTCCTTTTTTCATTTCCAAAGGATTCGTATGCTCCGATCGATTTTACGTGTTTCCTTTAAACCTAGGTTCCGGTGCCTTGAAATTTGGTTTCAACAGTAGGATTATTTCCGAACTTCCTGGGATTTTGTTTTTGCCTCCTCCCCCACCAGCGCAGGCTTGTCCAACTGGCGTATTTTTTCCCCCTCAGAACGCCCTTGTGAGGCATTTTCCGCAGAAGGCGTAATACCGTCTTTTCAAGCGCGCGCCACCTCGCCGGCGGAAATTTGCATCTTTTCCCTTCCAAAAATGACGTTTTAGATGAGACCGAACCTTAACCTCCTTTACTGCCCTACCCCCAACTCTCCCCCCCCTTCTGAAGCGTGAAGAACCAGTGTGCCCTTGGAATTGAATGATTATGCTGTACTCTTGCGCTTTAGTAAGACGGAACCCCGTTGATTATTCTTCTTACTTCCCAACGTGGTCCCAATCTTTTTTTTCCTTTTTCCTATTGGTTTGCGAGATATTTCCCCTTGCCCAATTACATCATCAGGTTTCGTAGCCCTTTTATATCCTTTCACGTATGGCCTCAATCCCTCTCTAATTCCATGTCCTCTTTCGGTTTCCCGCTGAGAATGAACTCTTCTTGCCGTCGGTTCTTCTTTAATCATGTAGGGCTACATGTCTGGCGTGCAGGATTCACCTTTTCGCCTTTTCGCGATGTTGAAGATTTGGAGTTCGTACGGCCCCATCCAGTCTTGCTAGTTCCCCGCTTCAGCATTTTGTCCGTCTCGTTTGACGATGCGCTTGTTCGGACCGCAATCCACAGTGAACCCTTCTTGATGGGCTTCCTTCCAGTTTTTTCTTTTCAACCTTTTTTCCTGCCTCGGTTCCCCCGCACCCTGTCTCGTCTTTTCGTCGCTTTTCCTTCCTTGGAGGGAATGTGATGAGCACGAGCAGCATTGCCTCCGTTTCCGACAGTCGAACCTTTTTTTTCTTCCAAGGTGACTGGGGGTTTAATGCGGGCCGCGCGCCACGGCTCTCTCGTCTCCTCCTTGACCCGCCTCCCCATTTGTTTTGGCCAATGGAAGGGTTCAGATGGCTTCCTTCGTCTCCGATTTCCTCTTTTTTCCCCCTTTAATCCGCTTAAGGGAAACTTTCTCCCCCATTTCGGGTAAATTTTTTACACCCGTCCTGCTGTTATGCTGAAACCACTTTTTTTTGGTACGGGACGGTTTTATCGTCCGGCGTATTCCACCGTCAGGCGCGGCCCCTTCTGAGAGATCGGAAACTCACTTCTTGGACGTCGTTCCCAACTGCGCGACACTTTTTTCGGGGACCGGACGATATTCCGGTCCGTGGCGGGAGTATTTTCCTGAACCATTGGTCAAACCGCCAGTTTTTCCCCGCCCCCCTTCGCCTCCATAGCGGCGGCGGCATTACTCTACCTGCCCCTTTGTCAGTTTCGCGGCCGGCGCGACTGTCATTCTTACGACGTATGCACGACCACTGGACTCGAAATTTTCCCTAACTATGTCCCACGACCTTGTTCGCGAAGTCGTCTGCACCCGCCGTCTTTTCTTTCCCGGATTTTTGAACGGACTCCACTCCGCCTTCTTTCAGGGACTTGCTTTTTTTTTCCTTCCGAGTTCAAATGGAGTCGGCACACCACCCATTTCCTCTCTTTTCGATCCGGGATTTCACGTCGCCCACCGGCGGGACCTCATTGCCGAACACCCCTTTGTTTTCCCCCTCTCTGGGGCACTTCAACCTCCTTTCGCAGTATTTCCACCCGCTGGGTCCTCCTGAAATGTCCAGCCCCCACTTGCGCTTTTCCAACCCATGGTCCTTGGCAATAATCGCGCGCAGATCTTTCCCACTTAGTCCCACCGGTGGGGCGATCCGCTTCAGCCCTTCCCCCGGGGATTTCCCTTGGGTCGACCACAGTTTCAAGCGCCTGCGCTTTCGACTTCGCCAATGACTTTTTTTCTTTGTCTCTTCCTGTCGTCAAATTTTTTGATGAGTTGTGCGGCAACAATTGTCGCTTTTCATGAGTCGGGGTTTTTTCCCTCGTCCCTTTCAAATTTTGCGCCCCTTCTCATGTCCACCCTCTCTCGCGTTGCGTTGAACCCTCCCCAAAATTTCGACCTCCCTGGCCGATCCAATCGTTTTTCCTTTTCCCCCGACGGAAGGCTCTTGATGTTGGGGTCGTTTCTTCAGTTTCTGTTGGGTCCGTCCCCTCGCAGTTTTAGACTGCTCTCTTCCTTGTTCCTTTTTTTTTGGCAGTTGAATTGTGTCCACCATAGTGGCGAACCTTCTTCGGGAAACTTGATGGATAACCGACCACAAACTTTACCCCCCCAATAGCGGCGCCTTTAGTGTGGGTTCTATCTTTATTGTCCTAACAATACGTTGTTAGAGAGTCGGCACCGTCCATTGGCTTATTCTATGTTATTTCCCTTAATTCCCGCTTCGGTCCTTCCTATTTCCTTTTTAGGCCCTTTAATCTGAGAAGCACTTTGCCCCTTCTGGCTCTCTTGGCGCGGACCTTTCAATGGCCCACAGCCCAAGGTTTTTTTTTTTAACGCAAACTGACCATCAGCCCCATTCTGATTATTCGGGTCGGTTTATTCTGCGGCATTTTCTGTTTTTCTTATTCCGGAACGCTTGAAGGCTTTGCCTTGATGACATGATTACTACTTCGTTCTTTTTCCCACACTCGTTTTTTCCTTCCCGTCCTTCTGTCCGATCCCCCGAAGTTGCTTTCTTACATACTTCTCGCCTGCCGTAAAAGTAATTATCTCTTTCCAAAAATCATTGCCCGGAAATTTTCAGGCTTTGCCGTCCTGTGGGCGGCCTAGGCCCTCGCGGTTTCCTTGCTTTTTCGAGGGCATTCTTTTCGAACATTTCCGGCGTGAACTTGGGGCTTCGATTCTGCGCGCTTTAAGTTTTTTTTCCGGTTCCTTCTTGTGGTTCAAGTGACGTATTTTTCCTTTGCTTGGCAGTTCCGGCGTCCGTTTGATGTTTCCCAATGGCAGCTTTTTATTCTTGCAGAACCAGATTTTGATTTCAAGTTGTTGCTTTTCTCCCCCTCTTTTTGGAACGGGCGGATTTTCAACTCTGCAGACTTTCCCCCCTTTCCCACGAGATCGAAGCCCCCATTTTCCAGTTACCCCCTTTGGGTGCATTATTTTCCTGGCTTCCGTTTCTCTGTTGCGAAACGGACTTATGCCCTCCGTATTTCTTTAGTCTCCTATAGCGACCACACTTCGTTGTCCCTTAGCTTCTTTTCGATACCTTTCCTTTAGATTGCGCCTTTTCCCACGTTCTCCGGCGCAGGGACATACCTCGTTTTAATATAAGCGCCCCTTGTTTATTGACTTGCCTCCGGGGGAGTTGATTCTTCGAAGGTGGGGAGTTGACCCGTCTTTTTCCCATACCTTTCGCACGATCCCGCCAAGGTGTGTTTGATGTCCCTCCCTGAACCGCCGCGTTTCGCGCTTTCTTCGCTTTTCCCACGGAAAACGGTTAGCATCTTTCTTAGCCGCTCCCGCCTGGCGGTTTTGAGGTTTTTTTTTTTCCTCCTTGCAACTATCTCAAGGACGAGTGTTTTCGAGCTTCATCTAGTTTTTGGCCCCCCTCTACTGTTGCCTTCCGTAAAATTTTCCCCCGGGCTCGACGCTGGTTTAGTTGTAGGTCCTTTCCCTCCATCGTACTTTTTTTATCTGACGCCCCTTCCCACATTGCAAAGGGTATTCGTTCGCACGAGCCGATCTGCCGTTTGCGCGCGCCCCTTTACGCTTCGTTGCGCTCCCCAATTGAGGATCCGCGTCTTTAAATTTCTTGTGCGTTGTGGTCTCGTGGCATTGTCCTTTCCAACCTCTTTCCCCCCCGCTTTGAATGCTTTTTTTGGTTTTCTTCAAACCTTCGTTCCCGTGGCTCTCCCTTCGCTTTTTTAAGTCTCGTCGTTACTTTTTCTGGTCTCCTGAAGCAAATAGACCTTCCCCTCTGAGCCGTTTCAACCTTGTCGCATGAAAACCAGCAAGCTTTTTTTAGGCCGTGGTTTTACCTCCTTCGCCACTTTCTCCCCCCGTCTTTTTCCCTCCTTTCGTTCACCCCCACATGCTCGTTTTGGAATTCACGGCCCCTTCACACTGATTCCACCTTGATTCTGCGGTCCGTGAATCCTGGAACTCCCTAAAATTCTATTCTCGTCCTCTTGACCCTGCATTCGGACCATTTCGTGAATTTGCTTCTTTTTCTTCAGCACGTTGCCTTTCAAGACCTAATCCTCCCCCCTTGCTATTACTTTAATCCGGAAAACACCTCCCCCCTCCCCTTTGTGTTGTTTTGGAGAGAGATTTCCGTTCCCCTTAATCTCCCGGTTTTGTAAGCCGTCTTTTAACGAAATCAGCGAACCTGATGCCTGTCCCACAAACTTCCCTCCTCTGCTTCCCTTTTTAAATGATTTTTTCGTTTAATTTCACTTCTTTTTTGTCCCGTTTCAGATTTCTAATCTTCAGTGGAATTACCATGCTTGTTGACGGATTACCCCCCTCTGCGCAGTCGCTGCGCTTACAGAGGGTGTTTTACCTCTCCCTTAAATTGCACCCCCCTAAGCGGCTGTATCCACCGTGCTTAGGAAATTTGTTGTCTCTTTTCCCCTCTTCTTGGGAGTTCCGTGTCCCCTACGGACCCCCTTGTGAGTTCCTGGCATTACTTTTTCTTTCGTCCCCCACCCCCAATTTTATGATTGTTGTCCGCCCAACCCTTTTCTCTTATTTAGTTCCCTTTCCCCCAGCCAGGATCCCTTTCCTTGATGTCCATGACCACTTTCGTCCGCGCATAGCCCTGAATCTTCCCGGTCCGCGTTTCCCTTCGGCAATTGTTCTCTACACAGGGTTTCACCACTGGTTCTTGGGGGCGCGCAGCCAACGTCTATTATCGCTTTCCCTGAATTTACCTTTTGTATTCTCTGAATGTTCTTTCTCTTCCATTTTTACCTTAGAGATTCATCTTTCCAGCGTGAATCATCACTTTCTCTCATTTGGTCCAATTAGGACTTTTACCCTTCCCCCTCTTTACAGGTTCCCCCACTCCGGAGTTAGCGTCATTTCATTCATTTCTTTCCCTTTTCATTCCCCCCCCCAACAGAAAGGATGAGGTTTGACTTCGCGATCGACCGCCCGTTTGGCAGAACATGCACTGCGCGTCCACCGCGCGTCATGCTTTTGTAAGGCCAGGATGATTCCTCCCCTGTGACTATTGGACGACGGTTTCCTGACCCTTCCTTCCATATCATCTTTTTTTTGGAGTTGTATCCAGCATTAGATTTTTGTCATTTTGTCTTCTTCCTTCCATTTAAGGTCTAGTATGAAAGCAAATATCTTTCCCTTTCCATGAACATGTCCCTAAGGTTGGTTCTTCGTAGTCATCACTCGGATCATTCTTTTTGCCCCAACCTTTTTTTGCCCGTCTCCCTCTACAACGAGATTCGTTTTTTTTCCGGGTTTTCAGCTCTTGGGGGGAAATGGATCGTTAAACATTCTTACCTGCTTTGGTCTTCGTCCCTTTCTCCCCCAGCGTTAACATGACTCCTCACCTTTCATACGATGGTTTCTGCAAAGCTTCAAACCCTCCTGCGCCTTATTCACATTCGTTACGCCCTGGTTTAACTTCTAACCTTTTATGTCCTTCTGCTTCCTCCCCCCCAGCGGTTACATACGGCCCCCACATAGTCCAGCTCCGTCCCCTTTCCACTTCTTTCTTTTTTCTCTTGAATTCAGTTACGCAAGTCAACCGTCTCCGTATTAATGCCCGTTCTTTCCCCCCCCTCCCCCCCTTCCGGCCACATCCTGGGCTTTCGAATGATTTTCGTAGAATTCTTCGTCATTCAGACGTAGGGCTTATGGCAATTTTTTTAAGGTCATTCTTTTCGGGACTTCCTATGTTTTTCGAACCTTCTCTTCCTTTCCCCTTTGCCCCCTGAAAAATTTCTTACGGATTCACCAACAATAGCATTGCCGGTTCCTAATCCCCCTCTGCCCGTGCAACCCTCCTCCTAATTTTTTCTTTTAGGTTGTTTGCGGTGAATGCGTTAGTTCCCTTGTGCCTGTTCCTCTCCGCGTGCCAGCTTAATTTCCCACTTTGCTATCTTAAGTGACTTGCCGGAACACCATTCTTTCGGTTCTCGTTCCTTCCCCCTTTAGCAAGCTATTGAACTCAACCTTCGCGTCAGTAACTGCGGGCCTCTTCTCTTGATATTTTTCTTTCATTCGGTTTGTGAGATCTTGAACATCCTTCTGTCTTTTTAGGTTTTATTGAAGCTTCTCCCTGTTCCGCCACGAGCCCAGTATTTTTTGTTAAGGTCATAATGAAACGCTTCCGCCACTTTGGTTAATGAGCTTCTGACGCTGGTTTTGGGTTCCCCCTTCCCATGAATCACACAACTTGGCTCCGGCACTCCCCGTCCAAATTCTCTTATAGGTTTTCAGATTGGCAAGGTAAGAGATTTTATTCTTTTTCCCTGGACCTCCTTCTTCGCTTTTCCTTTTGAGCCTAAAGTCGTTCTGCCACCCTTTTTGGAGAACTCACGGGAATTTTTGACCGATCCCACGTTTGCCTCCCTCACTTCAGTAGAGACTATTCTCGCACCCTAATTGCTTCTGAAAAAGGACATGCCTTCGTTTTTCGTGTGGCTTGACAGTATACTGGGCTCCTTTTTTCTCGTTGACAATTGGAAATGGGAGCCCTCTTTATACCAATACGGGGCGTTTACCTGATGGTTGTTTGATTAGAGCGGATACCCGTTTCCTCGGACCGCTTTTTTGCCCTTCAGATTTTTTGCTTCTCCCCTTGGGGGCCGTGTTACTTCAGTTTGAATCCTGCTTCAGGTTTGCTTGGAAACCAGATACCGTGTGATTAGCCTTTTTGTTTTCACTCTTTTGGCGTAAAAAGTTTTTCTTCGATAGAATACTTCGTACTTGCGATCCAATTTCCACGAGCTTGACTCCCCCCTGTACCGTAAGTCTTGGTCTAGTTGTCTGGTGGGAACTTTGGTCTTTTCCCTACCCCCCCATCTCTTGTCTTGAGCGGACAAAAGCTTGTCATTTGTTTTCGAGTTGCCACTTTAGGGTCGTGGCTACCGTCTGTCTTTTCACTCCCCTTCGCGGGCCGCAGCCCCTGGACCTGCCTATTTCAGCGCAGCTTTCTTCCCTCCCTCCGTCTAATTCGCCTGGCGTTGATAAAAAAACGTGGCGGTTCCCCCCCCCCTTTTGATTCAGTCGCATGATGCTTAGGCTTGATCGTCATTGTCTTTGCTAAGTTTTCGCTAAGTCGAGTGTTCCGCAAGTTCAACGGGCTTTCCTCCGCGTACTTGCCCCCGAGCCCGGTTGGAAGGACTCTGGACAACTCCACTTCGCATGACATTCCGCGATACTGCCCTTTTTTTCGGCCTTTCACGTGGTGTGGTTCCCCCACCTCCCTACACTGGCCTTTCGATTCCCCCCGGCCGTCTTAGCCGATTTGGAAAAGATGCCCCTTTCGTCATTTCACGGACCTAAACCCCCCCCAGGGAAGCCTGCCAAAAAGTCTTCGTTCTTCGAGCTTTTCCGTTTTCTCGCGCTTTCCGCATTTTTCAATTCCCCCCCCACTTCCTGCCGGTTGGACGAATTTGCCTGTTTTGGCCATCGTTGCTGGGCATTTACTCCCCTTCCCCTGCTCTCTTGGACGCGATAGACTTGTTTCCCCTCAGTGTACCTTTTGTGGATCCCCTTCGGCCGCTCCGTCACCAGAGGGACGGGCTTTTTTTTAAAGAGCCGCACGGATCCTCCCCTAACACCTGGCGTCTTTTGAAACCTCGGCCTGCCATTTCCGTCCTAAGGGCGCACCCTTTCGCACTTTCCAAAGCACGACATTTCGACTGCGGCCTTTTAATCCTCACGCCCCTACATATTTCCCCTTACTTTTAGGGTCACGAATCCCCCCCCCCTGGCCCAAATCCCTCATGTCTCGGTCCGCGGACCGGACCAGTCTTTCCTTTGCCGGGTGGTATTTTATTTCTGTTCCCATGAAGTTCGCTTTTTCGTGTGAAGGACGTTATCCTGAATGTATTTCATCTTCCA